>Ga0314774_1000218_pt1 | contig 51286 bp, 44 predicted proteins | sample MetaGCBIA2018_FD_204515 | JGI IMG/M metagenome (GOLD analysis project Ga0314774, IMG submission 204515) | Cryopeg brine microbial communities from Beaufort Sea near Barrow, Alaska, United States - CBIA 2018 | ecosystem: Environmental > Aquatic > Marine > Coastal | place: USA: Alaska | collected... | reverse complement strand
AAATAGGTTACAAGTACTTCGGGAAGTAATAAATTGGTTATTGTTAGTAATGAATCTGAGGGCATCGAAATCTTTATTTCAAAGTTCCCTCATTTTTAGTTACTCCACAACTTTTTGTGTTGAGCCCTTTCATATGCTTTTGAACGTAAAAAAGGTAGAAGTGTTTGAAAGTCCTGTGCCCACTAAGTTGAAAGATGACCAAGATCGTAATAATTTCGCTCATTGACATCTTGAAGGCCCTTTTTCTGTGTTTTTTACCGTCTTCTAGGAGCCTTTGTGCAAAAGCAGGTTCAAAAACATTACAGAACTCATCAATGTCAAAGAAAATATCAGTAACTTTATCATTAGAAATCATAGCGGAAAATTTAGTTAAATATTTGAATTTCAGATACTTAAATATACTAAATTTCCGCTTTTCTATTGCTTTAAAACAATAGTAATTACTAATATTCTTACATCGAACTCAGGTTACAAGGCATTCTTTGCGTATAGCGCTAGCGGAATGCCAAGTTCCTTGTAGGTCTACTGAATTATCTCAAAATTCTTATGAAACCTTTAAACCTCACAGATCTTTGAGACCTGTGAGGTTTTTGTTTGTTTGCAAGGATATTCCCTAGGAAAGAACAGTGGCTTACAGGTTTTAGCACACGCTTCTCGATACATTTTTCAACTTCGCTGCCGCTTCGTGGAAAAACACTCGAAGTGACATAATCGAATACGGCCTGCGGCAGCATACTTCGGCAAGCTCAGCACATCGCCTTGCAAGTTCTAATAATGGAAATTCTACTTACTTCCCTCCCATTCCTTATAAAACTGATCCAGAAAAGTTTCCATAAAAGCATGACGATCTTCGCCTAGTTTATGGCCGGTTTTGGTATTCATCAAGTCTTTAAGTAACAGCAGCTTTTCATAAAAATGATTAATCGTGGGCGCAGTAGATTTCTTATAGGTTTCAGCATCCATGTGCAGCTGCGGCTTGATTTCTGGGTCGTAGAGTTTTCGGTTTTTAAAACCGCCGTAATTGAAGGTGCGGGCAATACCTATGGCACCGATGGCATCCAATCGGTCGGCGTCCTGCACCACTTGTAATTCAGTAGAATCGAAGTCTTTTATCTTATTTCCGCCTTTAAACGAGATATTTTTAATGATTGCGACTACGTGATCGGTGATACGCTTCTCGATTTTATGCTGATCTAAAAAATCCTGCGCTATTTTTGGACCTACCGTTTCATTACCATCATGAAATTTGGAATCTGCGATATCGTGCAACAACGCACCTAACGCAACGATAAAAAGGTCCACTTTCTCGCTCTGGGCAATATGTACGGCACTGTTGTAGACCCGCTGTGTATGAAACCAATCGTGACCTCCTTCGGCATTTTTCAGGGTTTTCTTGACAAAATCGGCTGTACGAGCCACAAATTGGGCTTGTTTTTCTGATAATTCCTTCATCATTCGGTTTTTTGGACGGGGCGTTCTCGTGGTTCTCTTTCGCGGCGGTGTATTTCAGGAAAATCCGCCAATACCACTTCCTGTACTTTTTGAACAAGTTGGCGCACCGGCATGGAAGAAACCGGAATGGGCTCATGCACGATGTGCCTCACTTTTACACCTAGATCAATGGGATAACTGCCCCAGCGCATCAGTTTCCAGCTGTTATGAATAGTAAGTGGGATCACCAGCGCGTCTGGCATCGCCTTAAAAAGCGTGATCAAGCCACCGGGGGAAAATGCACGCGGGATACCGTCTTTACTGCGCGTACCTTCCGGAAAAATCACCACGCTGCGGTTTGTCGCATTCAGTGTTTCGGTTAAGCTTTTAATGGTTTTTAAAGACTTTAATTTATCTCTACGATCTATAAGCGCAGAGCCGCCATGGCGCAGGTTATAGGAAATACTGGGAATGCCCTTGCCCAGTTCTTTCTTACTAATAAATTTAGGATGGATTTTGCGCAGGTACCAAATTATTGGCGGGATATCATAAGGTCCCTGGTGATTGGCCACAATAATGTACGGCTGGTCACGGTTTAGCGTATATGGATTGTCAAAATGAAAGGTCGTTCCCAATATGTTCAGGGAGCGCATGAGCATAAAATTGAGATAATCCACACTTTTTTTATGCGCTTGGTAACCAAAAACCTTCAGGCAGAACCACTGTATGGGGTGGAAAATGACAAGACTGCCAAAAAAAGCAATAAAAAAGAGAATGCTTAAAGGATAGGCAAGTATTTTTCTTGGCGATGGCATAGTAGAAATTTTTTGAAAAATCAGGCAAAACTGTAGTCTGCAAAATCCTGCTCTACCTCATCAAAAGCGGCAAAAACATCGGCAGCATCGTCGCTGGTTACCATTTTCATGCGATACTCTTTAAAGTTAGGGATTCCCTTAAAATAATTGGTATAATGGCGGCGGGTTTCAAAAACACCCAGCTTTTCCCCTTTCCAGTCTATCGCCATTTCTAAATGTCTTCTGGCGGCATCCAAGCGATCCTGCATGCTGGGTTGCGCCAAATGCTCACCCGTTTTAAAATAGTGCTTCACTTCTTTAAAAAACCAGGGATAACCGATACTCGCACGACCTATCATGGCTCCATCAAGTCCATAATCATCACGCATTTGCAATGCTTTTTCAGGAGAATCCACATCACCGTTACCAAAAACCGGAATGTGCATACGCGGGTTGTTTTTTACTTCGGCAATGGGCGCCCAGTCTGCCTCCCCTTTGTACATCTGCGCACGCGTCCTACCGTGAATGGCAATCGCTTTGCAACCCACGTCCTGTAAACGTTCGGCTACTTCAACGATTTTTATGGAATCATGATCCCAGCCCAGCCTAGTCTTAACGGTAATAGGTAATTTAGTGTGCTTTGCCATAGCTTCGGTGAGCGAAACCATGAGGTCTATATCTTTTAAAATCCCCGCACCAGCACCTTTGGAAACCACTTTTTTTACCGGGCAGCCAAAGTTTATATCAATAATATCTGGCCCAGAAGCTTCCACAATCTCCACACTGCGCAGCATAGATTCCAAGTTTGCACCAAAAATCTGAATGCCAACCGGACGCTCTTTCTCGTAAATATCCAGTTTCATCGTGCTTTTTGCTGCATCGCGAATCAGACCTTCGCTGGAGATAAACTCGGTGTAAACCACATCTGCACCCTGCTCTTTGCAAAGCGCACGAAATGGTGGATCGCTCACATCTTCCATGGGAGCAAGCAATAAAGGGAAATCCCCTACATCTATGGTGTCAATTTTGGCCAAACTATATATTTTTTGCAAAGCGAAATTACGAAGAAAAACCCAGATTTGTTTTTAGCCTAAAAAATGGCCGGAATGTGCGTTTTTCAGCTAAATCGTGCGTTTTCAATGGAAGCGAATACATTTAAAAGCTAGGATTCTCTTGGTTGAGACCAACTTTTCAAAAGATCTAAATGCTGAAAGTTTCGTTTTTTGGCAGAAAACGGATTAAAAACAGCCGTTTTTCGACTAAAAAGGCAATTTTTAAAGACGGTCCATTACGCCTTGTAAATAAAGACGATCGCTTTCTTCGGTAGTCTAGTGCGTTCGTTATCGTTCAGTTTCTAAAATAAACTTAACTATAAAAAAAGCCTCAAAAATTAAGGCTCTTTTATCAGATACTATTAAAAGAAATAAATTCCGTTACCCACGTATAGGGACAATAATGTCGCCAGAACAAAATGTTTGTCCTTTAAATCTTCCTTCTTTAACAGTATGGCAATTTTTCCTTATTGCTACTTCTTTGTAGTCAGCAGTATTTTCTACAATAGGAATTGAAAACAAAAAGCATGCTCCTAAAAATAATGGTAATGTCAAAAATTTTTTCATTTTGATTTTTTAATAAATTAATATTATTAACACAATACTAGGAAATTAAATTCACTATTCTATTGTTTTTTCTTTTAAACGTTCGCTTTCTTCAGCATCTACTGCTCGATCATTATCATTCAATTTAAAATTGCCAAAGTTATAGCGCAGGCCAAAACGAACCGATTGCGATTCAGGCTTGGCAAAAAAGTAATTGTCCTGATTAAGATACCGCGATTGCAGTGGAATGTTCATCTGGTTAAAAATATCTTCAACATCTATTGTGGCCACTAGACGGTTTTCAAAAAATGTTTTTCTCAGACCGAAATTCACACCAAGCTGCTGCTCATCGAAATCATAAGAACCGGCTATATAATCTGGTGAGTATTGTCCCGTTAAAAGCGCTGAAAATGTGCCGGCGGCATCTAAGTCAAAGGAGTTTACTACCTGTAAAAAAGTACTAAAGACTTCATTTTTCACCTTAATATTACCGCTTTCCTGAGCTAGGAATTCGTTTTCCATACGGTAGAAAGAACTGTAAATAGATAAATACCACCATTTATTTAAAAATTTATAATAAGAAATATCAAGGCTATACTGTTGCGAATAATCCATATTTGTTGTCACCGAGCGCAAGGTTCGGTCTGCATTATTCTGAAAGGGTAAAATAGCAGTGGCATCATCGCTACGGTCGTAGTATAAATCGAACGTGAGTTTATTCTTATAAGTGTAGCTAAAAGTTATATTATTGGTAATCGACGGCTGAATGTTTGGGTTTCCCTCATTGAAATTGTTCTCGTTAACAAAAGTTCTAAAGGGGTTCAAACTCTGAAAACGCGGCCGGTCTATGCGCCGGCTGTAATTAAGGTTGAAAGAATGATTCTCACTGGGGGTGTACATAAGGTAAAAAGTAGGGAACGGCTCAAAATATTCTTGGGTATTCACTTGACCCAGTGTTAGCGAATTGCCCGAAACATCGGTATATTCTCCACGCAGACCTACTTTTAAACTCCATTTGTCCCAATCTCTGGAAACACTGGCGTAAGCCGCATAAATGTTCTCCTTGTAGTCGTAAAAATCAGAGAGCCCGGCTATAAACTGCGGATTTCCCTGCTGGGTATCGAAATATTCCTGACGGCTTTTTGAATCAATCCCAGAGTATTTTATTCCGCTTTCCAGTGAAAAACTGCCCACCGCGCCAGAATAATCGAGCTGCCCAGTATAAATATCTGAATTCTGAGTTGGGAATGTTCTAAAGGAATTTTCATTTAAAAGATCACCATTTGCCGAGGTATAGCGTGTGGCCACATCCTGCTGCTGGTCGTCTTTGTAATTTAGATAATTGGCTTGGGCAGAAAGACTGGCTCCATTTTCTCCCAGTTGACGGGTGTAATCCACATTGAATAAATAATTGTGACCTTCATTCTGTAACTGGCTTTGGGTCGTAAAAAGCGAGTCAAGCTGTGCTTGTAGACCGTAAATTTCGGTAAGGCCACCAATATCTGAATCTTCTTTTGGCGTATAGAGCAAGTTTGCACTGACGCTGAGTGTGTTTTTTTCATTTATCGTAAAATCCAATATCGTGTTTAAACTGTGTGAATTGGTCGTAGTAGTCCGGTCAAAATCAGTTTCCCAGTTGGAATTGGTACTTCCGTCAGGCTCAAAAAAGCGAATGTGGCTATCTTCAAGCTTATTGTCCCTACGGGTATTGAAATTATAGGAAGCAAAAGCATTGAGCCAATTGTTCTTGTAAAATTGACTCGTACCAAAGGAATACTTGGGAAGTCTCGCTTGCGTGTTTGAAGCATTAACGCTGCCCTTGTAACCTATAGAAATATTTTTTGAGGTCACGATATTTAATATTGCTCCTCCTTCGGCATCATATTTTGCCGGTGGGTTGGTGATCACTTCCACAGCTTTTACGTTCTGACCGCTAAACCCCTGCAATAGTTGCTGCAATTCCTGTTCAGTAAGATAAACTCGGCGGTCATTGATATAAATCTGGGCCGGTCTGTTCTTTACAAGTATCTGATCTTGGTTCACGATCACCCCGGGTGTCCTGCGGATAATATCGTAAGTCGTTCCCGAAGAAATAATTGTATTTTCCACATTATATATCAGCCGGTCTATTTCACGTTTGATCGTTGGTCTTTTAAGGGTTACCCTTACCTCATCAAGGTATTCTTCATCATCCATCAAGGTAATAAGAGGAATTTCGGTCGGACCGTTAACTTCAAAAGCGGTCGAAAAACCGTCTTTATAACCCATAAAACTGGCTTTTAAAATATACTTTCCTTGCACTGAAGATGCGAATAAGTAATCCCCATTTTCTTCGGAAACAGCACCCATAATAAGGGTGGAATCAACGGCAGAAAGTAGAATGACATTTGCAAATGCTATAGGCTCATTTTGGTTATCCGCCACCTTTCCGGAAACGGTATAATCCTGCGCAAAGCTGAGGTTGATAATAAATAAAAAAAGAAATAGTAAAAGTCGGTTTTCCATATGGCGTTAAAATTAAGTTAATCATTAAAGATATGAATAGCCTAAATGCATTTTAACGCGCATTTTACAATTGGTAATGAAAATTATTTATTAGCCATTGGCCAATCTAAGCCTTACCTTTGCAGGTCAAAGCGATACGTGCGTTATCGACCTAGAAATTTTTTATGAAAAACATCCGCAATTTTTGCATTATAGCCCATATAGATCACGGTAAAAGCACACTGGCAGACCGTCTACTCGAATTTACGGGTTCGGTCACAGACAGGGAAAAGAAAGAACAGTTGCTTGATAATATGGATCTGGAACGCGAGCGCGGCATTACCATTAAGTCCCACGCCATACAGATGGATTATGTGCACAACGGTGAACCATATATCTTAAACCTGATCGATACTCCGGGCCATGTAGATTTTTCTTACGAAGTTTCCCGTAGTATCGCGGCCTGCGAAGGTGCGCTCCTTATTGTGGACGCGGCACAGAGCATCCAGGCGCAAACCATTTCCAACCTTTACCTTGCTTTGGAAAATGACCTAGTAATCATCCCAGTACTTAATAAAATTGACCTTCCCAGTGCCAATATTGAGGTGGTGACAGATGATATTGTAGACCTACTGGGCTGTAATGCCGGTGACGTAATCCCCGCCAGTGCAAAAACGGGAGTAGGTATTCAAGAAATACTTGACGCCATAATTGACCGTATCCCACATCCCAAAGGCACTGTAGATGAACCTTTGCAGGCGCTTATCTTTGATTCGGTCTATAATCCATTTCGCGGTGTGGAAACTATTTTTAGGGTCATAAATGGAAGTATCAAAAAAGGGCAGGAAATCAAATTTATCGCCACCGGAAAATCTTATTTTGCCGATGAAGTTGGTACTTTAAAGCTGACACAAGTACCCAAAAAAGAAATAAAGGCCGGTGATGTGGGCTATCTGATCACGGGTATTAAAGAAGCCCGCGAAGTGAAAGTAGGGGATACGATCACCGATAAAAAAGAACCAACCAGAAACCCGATTTCTGGTTTTGAAGATGTAAAACCGATGGTTTTTGCCGGAATTTATCCTGTGGATACCGAAGATTACGAAGACCTGCGCAGTTCTATGGAAAAGTTGCAGCTCAACGATGCCTCGTTGGTTTTTCAACCGGAAAGTTCTGCGGCGCTTGGTTTTGGTTTCCGTTGCGGTTTTCTGGGGATGCTGCACTTGGAGATCATTCAAGAGCGCCTGGAACGTGAGTTTGATATGACCGTAATCACTACGGTTCCCAACGTTTCCTATCACGCATTTACCCATCGCGAGCCCGAAAAAGCCATACTGGTCAACAACCCTTCAGACCTGCCAGATCCTTCTGGCATAAACCGTGTAGAAGAACCATTTATCAAGGCTTCCATAATTACAAAGGCAGATTTTGTGGGACCCGTAATGTCACTTTGCATTGAAAAGCGCGGTTTAATCACTAACCAAACCTATCTTACCACAGACCGTGTAGAACTTTCCTTTGATATACCACTGGCGGAGATTGTGTTTGATTTTTACGATCGTCTTAAAACAGTTTCCAAAGGGTATGCCTCTTTTGACTATTCGCCGATTGGCATGCGTGCCTCACAGCTTGTCAAGGTAGATGTGCTACTCAACGCTAATGTGGTGGATGCGCTCTCTGCGCTGTTGCATAAGGATAATGCCTATGACATTGGTAAACGGATGTGCGAGAAGCTGAAAGAGTTGATCCCTCGGCAGCAATTTGATATCCCTATACAAGCCGCCATTGGTGCAAAAATCATCGCAAGGGAGACCGTAAAAGCGCTTAGAAAAGATGTTACCGCAAAATGTTATGGTGGTGATATTTCGCGGAAGCGAAAACTTCTGGAAAAGCAGAAAAAAGGAAAAAAACGCATGCGTCTGGTAGGGAATGTGGAAATTCCTCAGGAAGCATTTATGGCCGTATTGAAACTCAACGATTAATGAAGCGTATACAGTTGGTAGGGCTGGGGCTTATACTTATAAGCGGTTTTTTATCGCAGTTTACAGCTATAAAACAATCACAATGGGGCGTATGGGCCATGGCAATTTTGGCCATCGTGGGAATGGTGCTGGTACTTTATGAATGGTTTAAAACCTGGAAATAGGAGTTCAAACTAAGCCTTAAAATAGACTGATAGAATAAAAACCTACCTTTCAGCAAGTTTTTTTGGCTTTTGTATTTCTTTATACCACTCGTATTAGAACCGTTTATACTACACAAACTTTTTATTCTTTATCTTCAATTTTGACATCTTCCGTTTCTGATTCTAATTCAGTATCTGAAGTAGATTCAGCTTCTGGAACAGTAGTTTTTGCCGCTTTAGGTTTATTATCCTCCAGCTCTTCCACGTCGAAAGGTTTTCCCATATAAACCAGCTTGCAACCATCAAAGCTTTCTACCTCAAGTTCGCTAATGTCTGCCTTTAATATTTTCAGGTCATCTTCTTGTGTTTTAAGGAAGATGGGGATAATGTTATCATCCGCTCGGCTTATTTCAATAAGGCGCTTAAAGGTGGCCTCACTATCTATGTCTATTTCCTGCATGGAAGGATAACTACGCGCCACTTCGGTCAGATTAATAAAATCATCAGTAGGCGAAAAGAGCCCCTCGTCTGGTGTAGTAAGACTGTCTGTCATTTCATCTGGGGTAATAAGTCTAAAAGACCCATTCTCTCCAAAATTATGCTTAAAACGGTCCAGCGCATATTTATTGATATCGCCATTACCAGTCAACGCCATGAGATACCCTACGTCATTGAGTTCAATATTGTTCGTCAAGCTATCTGAATAGATGCTATCTTCAATAGCGTCAAGACCGCGTTCTTTCGCCTTGGCAATATTGTTAGAATTACTGTCTACAAGGACCACGTGACGGCCATTTTTCATCAGATATTCACCGATTATACGAGACGCTTTTGAGGCGCCAATAATCACTATACCTTCAGAATTTTTAAGGAACACACCTACCAATTTTGCAAAAAGCCTTGCTGTAGTAGCGTTGAGCAATACCGTGCCCAGCACGATCATAAATACCAACGGGGTTATATATTCTGCATCGGCTACGCCTTCTCTGGCGAGTTTTAGGCCAAAAAGAGAAGCAATACCCGCTGCTACGATACCGCGCGGTCCCACCCAGCTGATAAACATCTTCTCATTAAACTTTAAGCCAGATCCTCTTGCACTTATAAACACACCCAACGGGCGCAGTATAAAAACAACAACGGCAAAAAGTATAGCAGCATTCCAGTTATAGACCAGAAATAGCTCGTTCATCTCAATATTTGCGGAAAGCAGGATAAAGAGAATGGAGATTAAAAGTACGCTCAGCGATTCTTTAAAATAAAGCAGTTCCTTAATGTTCGGCAATTTCATGTTACCCATGACCATACCCATGACCACTACAGCAAGAAGTCCGCTCTCGTGGGCAAAAAGATCAGAGAGCACAAATACGCCCAGCACGGCAGCAAGGGTGAAAACGTTTAATAAGTAATGCGGAATAATATTTCGTTTTATTGCGAAAGCAAGTGCGTGCGCAAAAGTAAAACCGAAGGTAAAACCAAAAAGAACAATCTTACCAAACTCCTCTAGTGCTACCAACGTAAACTCGCTCCCGGCGCCTACGCTAATGAATTCAAAGACCAAAACCGCTACCAGCGCACCAATGGGATCAATAAGGATCCCTTCCCACTTTAGAATGGCAGAAACGTCTTTTCGCAGCGGGATATTCCGGAGAATAGGAGTGATAACCGTAGGTCCGGTCACTATAATTAGCGCAGAAAATAGGAACGCAATACGAAGATCAAGGTTGAATATGTAATATGCGGCTGCCCCGGCACCAAAGAAAGTCACCAGCGAGCCCACAATAATAAGTTTTGTAATAACGGGCCCCACGTTTTTGATTTCGCCCAGGCGCAGCGTTAACCCACCCTCAAAAAGAATAATCCCTATTGCGAGAGAAACAAAGTTAAAAAGCCGTTCCCCGGGGAAAATACCGAGACCAGTGTCTGCGTTCCAGATAGGTTCAATCCATTTACCCCCGTCTGGGCTCAATAAAGTGGATATAGGACCTACAAAAAGCCCTATTAAAATCAAGGGAAGAATCGCAGGGATCTTAAATTTCCAGGCAACCCACTGTGCCAAAATTCCCAATATTATTATTCCAGCTAGTTCTAGCATGCGCTCTAATTTGTGCTATTATACAACTTTTCAATTAAAAAAAGGCAAAGCTAGTTGAATTGGTTGTTAAATATAGCTTAATAGTATGACATATAAAATCCATTTTAAATGCCTTTTGTATTTTGCACAACTTTATCAAAACCTATGGAATTACACGCAGTAGAAGCCGGGAACTTTAAATTAGATGGTGGATCAATGTTTGGCGTGGTGCCAAAGTCTTTGTGGTCACGCACAAACCCAGCCGATGAAAACAACATGATTGATATCGCAGCGCGCTGCTTGCTCATTGAAGACGGGAAGCGGCTCATTCTCATTGATACAGGAATGGGGAACAAGCAGACCGATAAATTTTTCTCCTATTATTATCCTTGGGGAGATGCCACTCTGGAGCGTTCCATCAGAGCTAAGGGATTTCATCCCGATGAGGTTACAGATGTTTTTTTGACGCACCTTCATTTTGATCACTGCGGTGGTTGCATCGTTTATGGTGAAGATGGTAAATCGTTACAGCCAGCTTTCAAAAACGCTACCTACTGGAGTAATAAAGACCACTGGCAATGGGCCACACAGCCTAACGCGCGCGAAAAAGCGTCCTTTTTGAAAGAAAATATACTTCCCATTGAAGAAAGTGGCCAGCTGAAATTCGTTGAAAAGGGAGCAAATACTTATTCTTTTTCAAAGGAAATGGATTTCGGCATTCTGTTTGTAGATGGTCATACCGATAAGCAAATGATCCCCCACATTACATATAAAGATAAAACCATTGTTTTTGCAGCAGATCTATTGCCCACCGCAGGTCATTTACCGTTGCCGTACGTTATGGGTTTTGATACGCGTCCTCTATTGACTCTTGATGAGAAAGAAAAATTTCTGAACAAGGCAGCCGATGAAAATTTGTATTTGTGGCTGGAACATGATGCCCATAATCCTATTATTACAGTAAAGCATACCGAAAAAGGCGTTAGGCTCAACGAGCGTTTTACAATTGAAGATTTTGATTTATAAACTAAATACCTTGCCCTTAGGCAAATAATTCTTTATTACATGAAAAAAATGATGTTAGCGGCTTTTGGTGCCGTGCTATTTTTGAATGCTTGCGATACGCCAGCAAAACTGATTTCGATACCGGAAGAAAATGTAGATAACAACCCGCTTAAGGTCGCCCCGCTCAGTGAGGAGACCGAAAAGGCCTGGAGTTCAAAAGACCTTGTTAAAGACACTATACCTGGGATGAGCGTAGAGCTTGCCTACAACGAGTTTGTAAAAGGTGGAGGAGTGCCCGTAATTGTTGGCGTGGTAGACAGTGGCGTAGATATAGATCATGAGGACCTTAAAAATAAGATCTGGACCAATGCAAAAGAAATCCCCAATAACAATAAGGATGATGACAATAACGGTTATGTAGATGATATTCATGGCTGGAATTTTCTGGGAGATGTAGTTGACGAACAATTAGAATTCAGTCGCATCATTCAGAAATATGAGCCCATGTACAAAGGCAAAGACCTCTCTGAAATTCCCAAAAAGGAGCAGGAAACCTTTAAAATGTATAAAAGTGCTAGAGAAGAATATGATAAGCAGTACAATGAACTTGTAGAGCAGAAAAACCAATACGATCAGATCGTTAAGGTGGTAAAAACAGCGCATGCAGACGTAAGCAAAAAGCTGGGCAAAGAAGATTATACCGCAGAGGATCTTGAAACATTGGACGCTAGTACGCCAGACGCACAGCGCAACAAGGCCATATTGACACAGATGTTAAGCTATGAGCCTACAATCCCAGAATTTCTAAAAATGATCAATGAAGGGCTTGAAAGCATGAATCAGCGTTTAGACAATAACTTTAACCTCAATGCAGACTACCGTAAAGTATTGGGCGACAATCCTGACGATATCAAGGATGATAACTACGGAAATAATAATGTAATGGGTCCTGATGCCGAAGGCGCCCTGCACGGTACACACGTTGCCGGCATTATCGCTGCCCAGCGTGATAATAAAATAGGCATGAATGGCGTGGCAAATGACAATATTAAAATCATGGTAGTGCGCGCTGTGCCAGATGGTGATGAGCGTGATAAAGATGTTGCCCTTGCCTTTCGCTATGCGGTAGATAACGGTGCAAAAGTCATCAATACCAGCTTTGGGAAGTATTTTTCTACACATCCACAATGGGTTTATGACGCCATAAAATATGCTGCAAAACACGATGTGCTCATCGTAAACGCGGCTGGTAATGAGTCAGTGGATCTTGACGCGGGCAAAACCATTTATCCCAATGACCAACTGAATAATATGGAAGAATTTGCCGATAATTTCATCACCGTGGGCGCCCTGAATGAAACCTATGGAGGCGAGCTTGTCGCTTCTTTTTCCAACTATGGAAAGTCTAACGTAGATGTTTTTGCCCCTGGTGTGCGCATTTATTCTACCGTGCCCGAAAATAAATATGAGTTCCTACAGGGAACTTCTATGGCCTCTCCAGAAGTTGCCGGTGTGGCCGCAATGCTGCGTTCTTATTATCCACAATTTTCTGCAGGGCAGATCAAACAAATCCTTATGCAGAGCGGTGTGACCACAAATACTGCCGTGGTCGTGGGCGAAGATGCTGATATTACCAAAAAGTTCAGCGAACTTTCGAAATCGGGCAAAATGGTAAATATGTATAATGCCTTTAAAATGGCCCAACTTTCAACAGAAAACAGCAATTTATGAGAAATCCTTTAAATCTTTTAAGCATACTAAGTCTTTTGTTTGTTTTCGCTTCCGCGAAAGCGCAAGACTCCTCGTACTGGCAACAGCATGTAGATTACACGATGGACGTGAAAATGAACGTGGAGGATTATAATTATACTGGTACTCAGAAACTCGTATATACCAATAATTCACCAGACACGCTCGATCAGGTTTTTTACCACCTGTATTTTAATGCTTTTCAGCCGGGCAGCGAGATGGATATGCGCTCCCGCACGATCGCAGATCCCGATAGCCGCGTAATGGATAGAATCTCAAAATTGAGCGATAGCGAAATAGGCTTTCTCAAAATAAATAACCTCACCCAAGACGGCCAAGAACTAAAGTACGACGTTGCCGGTACTGTGCTTGAGGTCAAACTTTCAAAACCAATTTTACCGGGTGAAAGCACCACTTTTGATCTGAATTTTAACGGGCAGGTTCCCGTACAGATACGCCGAAGTGGCCGTAATAATGCGGAAGGCGTTGCATTATCTATGACGCAATGGTACCCAAAACTTGCTGAGTACGATGTTACCGGTTGGCATGCAGATCCGTACATAGCTCGCGAATTTTACGGTGTTTGGGGCGATTTTGATGTGAAAATCACCATTGATGCCGCGTACACTATTGGCGGAACAGGTTATCTGCAAAATCCTGACGAGATAGGCCATGGTTATGGCGATGCCAAAAAAATGTCTAAAAAGAAGAAAAAAGGCGAACTCACCTGGCATTTCAAAGCACCACGCGTACATGATTTTGCCTGGGCAGCAGATCCTGATTATGCCCATGATGTGATAGATGGAGAAAATGGAGTAAAACTGCACTTTTTCTATAAAAACAAGCCCGAAAATGCCGAAAACTGGAAAAAAATGGAGCCTAAAATGGCAGAACTTTTGGCCTATTATGATAAGCACATTGGCCAGTATCCCTATAAACAATATTCGGTGATACAAGGTGGCGATGGCGGTATGGAATATGCCATGTGCACGCTCATTACCGGTGATCGTAAATTTGGCAGCCTTGTGGGTGTGACCGCGCATGAGTTTGCCCACACGTGGTTTCAGTTTTTGCTGGCCAGTAACGAGACAAAAAATGAATGGATGGACGAAGGTTTTACTACCTATATTTCTACAGAAGCCATGAACGAGATCATGGATCAGAAAAATCCCAATCCACAGGCGAACAACTACGCTTCTTATATTCGTCTTGCAACCAGCGGTATCGAGCAACCACAGACCACAAATGCAGACCGTTACGCGCATAACTCGGCCTATTCAGCATCTGCTTATTCTAAAGGCGCGGTATTTTTAGCGCAATTGGGCTATGTTATAGGAAAAGAGAATCTGGAAAAAACGATTCTAAAGTATTTTCATGATTATAAATTCAAACATCCCAATCCAGAAAACGTGATTCGTACTGCAGAAAAAGTTTCGGATATGCAATTGGACTGGTACCTGACCGACTGGACGCAGACCACAAATACAATAGATTATTCCATTAAAGAGGTAAAAGATGCCGGCGACGGAAAAACGGAGATCACGCTAGAGCGAAAAGGTCTTATGCCGATGCCCATAGATTTATACACCACTCTAAAAGACAGTACGCAGCACAGTTATTACATCCCGCTGCGCATGATGCGCGCGGAAAAGCCAAATCCTTTTCCTAATATTGAACGTACTCAAGAAGAAGACTGGCCCTGGGCTATGCCTACCTATACGTTTACCATTGATGCAAATTATGCCGATCTACAGGAAATCATCATAGATGCAGAACAACGCATGGCAGATGTGGATCGTGACGATAATAGCTGGTCATCATCCCCATCAAATGTCCCTAAAGGGAAATAAAAATCCCTCCCAGCCTCCCTAAAGGGGAGGAGTTTAAACCTTGGGTGAAAATAAATTCTTTAAAAACCCTGAAATGCTGAGCATTTCAGGGTTTTTTTATGCTGAAATTGAATATTTCTGGGCAGTTTTTGACTGAAAATGACCGAAAATGAGCTAATATCAGCCGATTTTCGGTTAAAAACGTCAATAACTTATTACTTGATTATATTTACCGAATTAATATTGATTTTACATTAGTAATAGACTAATGTAAAATGAGTATAACATTTATGTCATCGGCATTACCGGTAAAATTTCAACTGAAAAAATTCAGTTTCGTACAATTTCCGCCAAAGGCGAACCACCATGAACGAATACTTTCCGAAGGTCGAAAAACTCAAGCGAGATAAGATTATAGAACAGCTTTTTAAGAGTGGAAGTAAGCTAAAGGCTTTTCCGTTGATATTGGTCTATTCTCAAGTTCCGCTTTTGGAAAATGTGGAGATACAGGCCGGTTTTTCAGTACCCAAACGGATTTATAAGTTGGCCGTGCACCGCAATCGCCTTAAACGCTTGATGCGGGAATGTTACCGCAAAAACAAAACGAAATTCGAGGTAGGTGAGCAGACCTATGCGTTTATGTTCATTTATGTGGGAAAAGAAATGCTGAGCCAAGAGCAAATAAACCGACTATTCGCGAAGTTAATTGTCAAGTTTAATGCTGAAATAGAAAAAGATGAATAATTGTATAATGTATATTGAAAGATAGTATAATGCATACCCACTCTTAAATTTTTTATACCGATGACAGGTAAAAAATAGAAATCTAAACGGTGTAAATTATTCGTTTGCATTAAACCTTCGGTAAAAAAATGAATCTAAATACTATAAATTTGTACCCTTGTCAAAATATCCTGGCATAAAGCCAGTTAATAGTACACGGTCTGTTATCTATTATAAAAATAAGTATCGCATGAAAAAGAAAATTCTTCTCACTTTGGCCGCGGCCGTACTTCTTTTTACCACGGTAAGTTTTAAAAGTGACTTTTTTGAGATCGCTAAACAAATTGAGATTTTCACCACCTTATTTAAAGAAATAAACATGAATTATGTGGACGAGGTGAATCCTGCAGAACTCATGGATAATGCGATACAGGGCATGCTAAAAGATCTTGATCCCTATACCAATTACTGGACCGAGCAAGAGGTAGAAGAAGCGCGCATTACAAACAGCGGTCAATACACGGGTATAGGCGCTGCGGTACTTACCAAAGATAAAAAAATAATTCTGGTAGAAGTTTACAAAGGTTATCCTGCAGATGAAGCTGGGCTGAAGGCGGGCGACGAAATTATAAAAATAGGCGATGTTACTTTAGCTGATTTTGATGATGATGCGGGAGAACTGCTGCAGGGATCTCCCGGTACGGCCATTCCCATTACCTACAAAAGACAGGGAAATCTGGAAAATACGGCTATAAAACGGGAAGAAATTGAGGTAAAAGCGGTGCCTTTTTACACACTGATGCCAAATAATGTAGGTTATATCGTGCTTTCGCAATTCAACCGAAAAGCTTCGGCAGAAACCGAGGAAGCCGTTAAGAAACTCAAAGAGCAAGGGGCGACCTCGCTGGTACTTGATTTACGTGGCAACCCCGGTGGCCTGCTCACCGAAGCAATTAATGTAAGCAATCTCTTTTTACCAAAGGGAAAACTAATCACAACCACTAAATCTGCCATAAAAAAATATAATAAAGAATACCTCACCACTAATGAACCGCTTGACGCTCAAATTCCGCTTGCGGTATTAATAAACGGGCGCAGCGCATCTGCCAGTGAGATCGTTTCAGGCTCGCTTCAGGACTACGATCGTGCGGTGGTAATAGGCGCAAGAAGTTTTGGTAAGGGCCTTGTACAGCGCCCTAAAGAGCTTACTTACGGTACGCAGGTAAAAATAACGATCTCTCGGTATTATACACCCAGTGGCCGCTGCATACAGGCACTGGATTACTGGCACCGTGATGAAGAAGGAAACGCAGTGCGCAGGGATGTTAAAGATTATAATGAATTTACCACTACAAATGGTAGAAAAGTTTATGATGGCGGCGGGATATTGCCAGATATTGATGTGCCTTCGGCCCAATTAAGTTCCATTACGGAAGCTTTATTGAGGGATTTCTCCATTTTTGATTTTGCTACTCAATATTATTACAAGCATAATTTCAAGGAGCTGAATGATTTTAAGTTCACTAATGGCGATTATAGGGATTTTGAAACATTTTTAAAAACTTCAGGATTTGAGTATAAAACCGAAACAGAAAAAGCGCTAGAAAAAGCGTATATAATTGCAGAAAACGATAATCTGCAAGAGGAAATAAGTAGTGGATACAGCGATTTGTCAAAAACCATTGATGCGGCAAAAGAAAAAGAACTTAAACAAAAAGAAGGAGAGATTTCGAAACTCATCGTTGACGAACTTATAAAACGCTATTTTTATAGAGATGGCCTTTACAATTATCAAGTAGGACATAACCAAGTGATCGATGAGGCGGTGAGTGTATTGCAAGATCCCACGCGATATACAAAAATATTAAATCCTTAATCCATTCTTTATCTTTAATAAACGGGTCAAAAGGACTAAAAAGTGACTTTAAGGGTCAAAAATCTCATTTTTGAGCTAGAAACCTCTAGCACTGTCTACTTTACGGCGGTGTTTTAACGTAAGGTTAAGGTAAATTTAAGTAATTATCAATATCTTTGTGGTATGATCACAATAGATAAAAGTACAGAAAAGAATACAGATTTTTTAAGTCAGACAATTCAATATCTAGAGAATAGAGGTTTTGAAAATATCAAAGCTGATATGGAGGGTTTTGAAACTCCAAAATCTTATTTGAAAAAAGGTAGTGAGATAAGCATAACTCCAGATATCGTTGCAGAACGGGATGGGGAAAGACATATTTTTGAGATCAGTCTCAAATCTAAGAAGCCTAGATTACTTAAGTCAAAATGGTTGTTTCTTGATGTGTTAAGCAAAATGAAGCAATATCGATTTAAGATTGTCACAACTCGTGGCCACTACAAGTTTACAGATGAAACCTTAAGTTCTATCAATTTGGATATGAAGACGATAAAGATTTGATTTTACGAACTTTTAAAATGGAAAACCCTGAAAATTAATTTTTTCAGGGTTTTTTAGTTAGAATTCTGTTTTAAACATTCTGATGTGAGGGATGTTATCTTCCAGATAACCTTCTCCTTTCTGCAAAAATCCGAGTTCATTATAGAATTTTCTAAGATATTCCTGAGCGGAAATTTCAATAGTTTTCTTGCCATAATGATCTACAAGTGCCTTTATAGATTGCTGCATCAGCTCTTTTCCATAGCCAAAACGGCGCACTTTCTGGGCTACAACTACACGACCTATACTGCTATTTTCAAAATAAGCCCCAGAATCAAATAAACGTGTATAAACAACAAGTACACCATCAGAATAACCCAACAAGTGCAACGCTTTCTGATCTTTTCCATCTACATCCTGATAGGGACAGTCCTGCTCCACAACAAATACCGCAGCCCTGAGTTGCAACAAGTCATAAAGTTCCGTTTTATTAAGCTCTTCGTAGGTTTTTATTACATAGGTAAGTTTTGGCTTCATTTGAAAAAGTTGTTTTTACAGTAGGTTTTATATGTTGAAAGTTCTCTATTTATTTACGTGCTATTTTAGTTACCCGTAATTGGTGTCTTCCACCTTCAAAAGGCGTGTTTAAAAATGTTTCTACGAGTTCAAGGGCTTGTTGCTGCGAGGTATAACGGGCAGGAATACTCAATATATTAGCATCATTGTGCGCACGCGCTAATTGGGCAATTTCCTTGATCCAACATAGGGCAGAACGCACATGCTGGTATTTGTTTGCCGTTATATTTGCTCCATTACCACTTCCGCAAATAATAATTCCAAAATCTACTGCTTTTTCCTCCACCGCTTGGGCCACGGGATGTACAAAATCTGGATAATCTACAGATTCCGGAGAATCTGAACCATAATTAACAACCTCATGCCCTTGTTTCTTTATATACTCAACAATACTATTTTTGTAAGCTACACCAGCGTGATCGTTACCTATGGCTAATTTCATTCTTGCAATATGTTTAGTAATGAATTGTTCTATGCAGGGTAAAAATACTAAACAAAATGGCAGTATTTTAAAGGCAAAAGCTTAATGACAAGGATTTTTCTCGTTGTTAATGGGAAGTTAACATTAATGTGCACAAGTTGTCGTCAACTTCTTATAACCAAAGTTTGTTTATTCAATTAAAAATGGCATACGTCCTTGCCAAGTTACCCTGCAAACTTTTGTTTCATAAATCTGTGAAGGAGTTGTTGTCAAAAATTAAGATCATATTTAATAAATGAGCTTAAAAGTTATCCATAAAAAGCTGTTAGTACCGGTTATGAACATTTGTGAACAACCGTTATCAAAGCGTTGAACAGTAAAGCATTTATCTTCTAATAAGTACCTCATTACCCGTTAACAACTTCCAACAAAACACAAAACCATAAACTTCATTGAAAAGTTATACCGCTATTAACAAGCCATAATAAGCATCATTTATATTTTAAATTTTAAAAAAAGAAAGATGTAATTATATAGTATGTTGATAAGTGTGATAACTGCAAAAAGCACTTTTATACACATCAAAAAGAATGAAGTAATTAATTTAGAAAGGGAAAAAGAAAGGATACATCAAAACTACCTTAGTACAGGAAAAATTGGAAATAAATAAAAAAGGCATTTCCTCACGCTTTATTAAAAAGAGGCATTTATATAGCTTACAACGACAAAAATCCCTACTAGAAAGATAATCATAAAAGGCAATGGAGGTAAATAATAACTTTTCTTACGAATTTTCATACTATATGATTTAATTATATAAACGAATTTAAAATACAAATGTTACAGCAAAATTAAGATAAATTTAAGAAATCATGAATTCTCAGTTCATTTTTTCTTCTGAAATATTAATATTCAGTTGATTAAAGCTTTAATTATAAGTTGTATTAATGTAAAGTTTAAGCTTATATACTGTTAGTCTCGAAGATTAGCCTTATTTTTGTCAATTAATTTTAGAACACATTTAATGCCAAGGAATAAAAAGAAGAAAACTTCAAATAAACTAACAGACCTTACCCAAAGAATACTTAAGTTTCTCAAAAAAACACCCGGTAAGACCTTTGATCACAAAGAGATCGCAGATCATCTCAAAGTAGATGACACTACTAGCCGCAATCAGATCGTAAAAGAACTTAACAAGCTCAGCGAAAAAAAGAAGGTTACTCAGCCCAATAAAGGTGAGTTTCTCGTAGAGGATAGTAAACACTACCACACCGGTATTCTAGATGTTGCATCTAGGGGCGGTGGTTATGTTATGGTAGAAGGGATGGATGAGGATATCCATATTTCAGAAAAAAGACTCAATCATGCCCTGCACGGTGATGAGGTAAAACTCTATATACATAAACAACGTAGAAGCAAGAAGCATGAAGGTGAGATTGTAGAGATCCTCAATCGTAAAACCGATGAATTTATAGGGGTTATACAGATACTTGACAATTTTGCCTTTGTAAATACCTCTGCCCAAGGAAAGATGTATACCGATGTTTTTGTGCCAAAATCTGGTTATAACGGAGCAAAAAACGGCGAAAAAGTCCTAGTTAAGTTAGAGGAATGGGAAGCAAATAGAGATTCCCCCACCGGTAAAGTGATCAGAATACTGGGAATGCCAGGTGAGCATAATACAGAAATTCATGCTATTCTCGCGCAATATGGCCTTCCAAGTGATTTTCCAGAAGGAATTGAAGATTTTGCCAATAAAATAGATACCTCAATTCAAGCTTCAGAAATAAAGAAACGTCGCGATATGCGTCGTGATCTTACCTTTACCATAGATCCCAAGGATGCTAAGGATTTTGATGATGCTTTAAGTTTTACAGTGTTGCCCAATGGTAATTATGAAGTGGGGATACACATTGCAGACGTAAGCCATTATTTAGCTCCGGGAACAATCCTGGATGATGAGGCTTATGAGCGCGCAACCTCCGTATATCTGGTAGATAGAGTGGTACCCATGCTACCGGAAATTCTTTCTAATAACGCCTGTTCTTTAAGGCCACATGAAGAAAAATATACCTTTTCAGCCGTTTTTGAGCTTGATAAAGAAACTGCAAAAGTCCACAATGAATGGTTTGGGCGGACAGTAACGTATAGTGATGCACGCTTTGCTTATGAGGAAGCCCAGCAGATCATTGAAAGCCGCGCAGGTCTCATTCCGGCAGATATTTCCATAACCGGAAAAGAATATACCGCAGATGATAAAGTAGTGGAAGCTACCTTACAACTTAATAAACTGGCCAAAATCATGCGCCGCCAGCGCATGAAAGATGGAGCAATTTCCTTTGATAAAGTAGAGGTAAAGTTCAATCTTGATGAAGACAATGAGCCTGTAGGTGTTTTCTTTAAAACAGCAAAAGACGCTAATAAAATGATTGAGGAATTCATGCTCTTGGCAAATAGAAAAGTGGCAGAATTCATCGGTAAACAAAGTCCAAAAAAGACCTTTATATACCGTATTCACGATGAGCCCAACGAAGAGAAATTGGCTGCACTTGGGACCATTGCAGGCAGATTTGGTTATAAAACGGACTTCAAAGACCGTAAATCCACTGCTAATTCATTGAATGGGTTATTGGAAAACGTACAAGGCAAAAAAGAGCAAAACCTTATAGATACGCTCACGATACGTACTATGAGCAAGGCAGTGTACAGCACAGATAATATAGGCCATTACGGACTCGCTTTTGACTATTACACGCACTTTACATCTCCCATAAGGCGATATCCTGATATAATGGTGCACCGTTTACTGCAACGTTATCTGGACGGTGGCAAGTCTGCCAGTGAAGAAGAGTATAATGAGAAATGCAAGCACAGTTCAGATATGGAATATCTTGCCACCAGTGCAGAGCGTGATTCCATTAAATACATGCAGGTAAAGTTCATGCAAGATCACAAAGACGAGATCTTTTTGGGCGTAATTTCAGGTGTGACCACTTGGGGTATTTTTGTTGAAATTGTAGAGAATAAGTGCGAGGGTATGATCCGTGTACGTGACATTGAAGGTGATTATTACGAGTATGATCAAGAGAAGTATGCTGTTGTAGGTAAAAAGACCAAAAAAGTGATCACTTTGGGCGACGAGGTCTATGTGCGCGTTAAAGAAGCTGATCTCGTTAAAAAGAACCTTGATTTTACATTAGTAGGTAAACAAGAAGAAGTAGATAGTGTATAAACTTTAGGGCAGCTCTAAAAACTCAACTTTGGTTGCTAGCTTATTCTTTTTCCCAGCTACTTCGCCGTCAAAATACTTATTTAGCGAAGCTAAACTCCGTTTTTGATGACTCGTTTCTGAAAAAAACACCTACGCTATCATTCCAAACTGAATTATCAGAGTTGCCCTGTAACAAAACAGAATTATAGTTGTCATTTAAGGGAATAGAGCGTCAGCTTTATTCCCTTTTTAGTTTTTTCACCCCAACCTTAACAAAGCCGAGAAGCCTCAACGGCGAGCATTCTTCGTTTTAAAGGAGTTTGTTTTGGGAGTATTATTCAGTGGGAACACAATCTACCGATATGAAAGCAGGTAGTAATCTAATTTTAAAAGTCCTTTTATTATGAAAAACGCAGTATATTTTACGCTTCTTTTATTGAATTTCGGTGTTTATGCCCAAAATCCGCAACTGCGCGACATGGGGAATTTTAGCCGTGTAAAGGTATTTGACCGCATTCATGTAAACCTGATAAAATCTACCGAAAATAAAATTGAACTTTCAGGAAGGGATGTAGACGATATTGAGCTTGTAAATAATGACGGTCTATTAAAGATTAGGATGCATATTGACAAGGTTTTTGACGGTGATCGCACTTTTGTAAAAGTATTTTACAATGACTTAAAAGTGATTGACGGCAATGAAGGCGCACATATTGTGGCCAATGAACTTATAGAACAGGATGCGATTGAGATTAGAGCGCAAGAAGGTGCTCAAATAGAGGCGGGGTTAGAAGTTGAAAATGCCGAAATACGGGCCGTTACAGGCGGAATTATTCAGTTGAATGGACGTGCGGTACATCAACATATTGAGATTAATACCGGTGGTGTTTTTGAAGGTAAAGAACTCCATACCGAAACAACCGCTATACGCGTGCAGGCTGGCGGAGAAGCTTCCATTTATGCAACCCAGTCTGCCGAAATAAAAGTGCGCGCTGGTGGTGATATTTATGTTTATGGCAACCCAAAAGAGGTAGAGGAAAACAAATTCATAGGTGGCACTGTCAAGATAATGCGCTAAATAGGCATAAAACTGCTACATTTGTAGCAAACGATGCCCCTTTTTAGATGCTCCAAGATCTTTCTACCGCCATACCATTAGGTTTTTTCCTTGCTTTTTTAGTTGGTCCTGTATTTTTTGTTCTTTTAGAAACCGCTGCTTTAAAGGGATTTAGGGCGGCTTTATTGTTTGATATAGGGGTAATAAGCGCTGATATTATTTTTATTTTAATCGCGTATTATAGTACCAATAAACTACTTAACGAACTCAAAGATGATCCGGGTCTTTTTATTTTTGGGGGAATGTTGCTGGCCACTTACGGTATTATAAGTTATATACAGGCAAAAAAAAAGGATGTAGAAGAGCATGAGGAGTATTCTACCATAGTAATGAGTCGTAATAGTTATTTGAGGATGATTGTTAAAGGTTTTTTACTCAATTTTATAAATATTGGGGTATTGGGTTTCTGGCTGGTTTTGCTAATCTCTGCCGGTCCCACGATGGATATGAACCCAGACAGACTTATTTTCTTCTTTTCTGTAATATTGATAACGTATCTTATCGTTGATATTTTTAAAATTCTGGTGGCAAAAAAACTGCGCAGCAAATTAACGCCCACCCGTGTGGCAAGGATCAAAAGAGGGATAAGTGTGGTGCTTTTTATCTTTGGTCTGGTATTTATAGTAAAAGGTACTTTTCCTTCGGAAATCTCAAAAATCGAGCAAAAAATAGAACAATTTACCCCAGATACTCCTTTTGAAGAACAGCAAAATAACTTGGATACAATAGATTAATACCTAAGAATAGGGCATAAAAAAAGCCGTCTCTAGGGAGACAGCTTTGATAAAGAGAGGTGTCGAGCGGATTCGAACCGCTGTACGTGGTGTTGCAGACCACTGCCTAGCCACTCGGCCACGACACCTTATATCGTTAACGGCTGCAAATTTAACTATTTTATTGGGATTTAAAAGCGATTAACGCTTTTTAGTCAATTCTACGCTCACTGCCTGCACATCACCATTAATGGGCGGGTTTAATTTGCTTACTTTTACCTGAGCTTTATTGATCATTGTAATCTCTTGCAGCGAGCGGCTTAAGATACGGCGGCAGACCTCTTCAAGCAACTTGCTGCGTATGGCCATTTCCTCTTTTACGATCGTATTGAGGTGCACATAATCTACCGTGTCTTCCAGTTGGTCTGTAAGCGCTGCTTCAGTAAGATCTGCCCATATTTTAAGGTCTACGCGGTAATCAGAACCTATTTGCCCTTCTTCCATTAGACAACCGTGGTACGCGTAGACTTTGATGTTGTTTAATCGTATTATTCCCATGTTTCAAAGATATTGATTTTGCAGGATTTCTTTTGGCGGAAGCAAAAAATATAGGTTCAAAATAGAATCTAATTTACCTATAAGCGGTTGGATAGCCTAAAACCTTCGGCTAAAGCCAAATAGAAAACGTCTTTAAAGCAACTGCAACAACCTATTTTTAGTAATTTTACCCCTTTATATAACCAACCATGACTGAAGAATATAAAGCGCTCAATTTTATAGAACAGATCGTAGAAGAAGATCTGGAAAATGGATATCAGAAGGAAAACCTACGATTTAGGTTTCCGCCGGAACCTAACGGTTATCTGCATATAGGTCACTGCAAGGCGATCTGCCTCAACTTTGGCCTGGGCGAAAAATACAATGCACCGGTCAACCTGCGTTTCGACGATACAAATCCCTCTAAAGAGGAAAAAGAATATGTAGATGCCATAAAAAGCGATATAGAATGGCTGGGTTTTACATGGGATAAAGTCTGTTATTCTTCAGATTATTTTGGGCAATTGTACACCTGGGCGGTGCAATTGATCAAGGATGGCAAGGCGTATATAGATTCACAGAGCAGTGCGGCAATGGCAGAACAAAAGGGAACGCCCACCAGCCCGGGAACGGAGAGCCCATACCGTGAACGCAGTGTAGCGGAAAACCTGGAGCTTTTTCAGGGGATGAAAAACGGCGATTTTTACGAAGGAATGCATGTTTTAAGGGCGAAAATAGACATGAAAGCGCCAAATATGCTCTTGCGCGATCCTATATTGTACCGCGTGATCAAAAAAGCACATCACCGTACAGGCACAGACTGGTTTATTTACCCTATGTACGACTGGGCACACGGCGAGAGCGATTATATAGAGCAGGTCAGCCACAGTTTATGTTCGCTGGAATTTAAGCCTCACCGTCCGCTTTATGATTGGCTTGTGAACGAGGTTTATACCAGCGATATCAGACCTAAACAACGCGAATTTGCACGTCTTAACCTCAATTATACGATCATGAGCAAGCGTAAACTGCTCACACTGGTAGAGGAAAATATAGTAAACGGCTGGGACGATCCAAGAATGCCTACAATTTCCGGTCTTCGCCGAAGGGGATATACGGCAAATGCCATCCGTAATTTTATAGATGCAGTGGGTGTTGCCAAAAGAGAAAATTTAATCGACGTTTCGCTATTGGAATTTCACATTCGGGAAGATCTTAATAAAACCGCGCCGCGCGTCATGGCAGTCCTGGATCCCGTAAAAGTTGTGATCACCAATTATCCCAATGATAAAGTGGAATGGCTTGACGCCGAAAACAATCCCGAAGATGAAAGCGCTGGCGAAAGAAAAGTTCCTTTTGCCAAAGAATTATATATAGAACGCGAAGATTTTAAAGAATACGCCGGTAAGAAATTCTTCCGGTTGACGCTAGGGGAAGAGGTGCGTTTAAAAAATGCCTACATTATTAAGGGAGAATCTGTGGTTAATGATAATACCGGAAACATCACCGAGATTCATTGTAGTTATGATGTAGAATCGTTGAGCGGCAGTGGCAGCGAAGCCAGCCAGCGCAAGGTAAAAGGAACGCTGCACTGGGTTGCAATAGATCACGCCATAAAGGCGGAAATAAGGCTTTATGACCGGCTTTTCTTAAGCGAATCGCCAGACGGTGATAAGGAAAAGGATTTTATGGATTTTTTAAATCCGAATAGTTTACAGAAAATCACTGGCTATTTAGAACCCAGTCTTAAGGATGCACAGCCTGGGGAAATGTTTCAATTTCAGCGTATCGGTTATTTTAATGTGGATAAAGACAGCACTAATGACCAACTTGTTTTTAACCGTACCGTACCTTTGCGCGATACTTGGGCTAAAGTCTCACAGGACAAACCCGCTGCAAAAAAAGAAATACCAAAGCCCCAGCAGCAAATGCCGCAAAAGGCGTCTTTAGATCATATTAAAAAAGCAGGCAAAAAACTTGGTAATCTTCCTGATGCAAAAAGGATCAGTACGATCGCGCAAATTCAAGAACATGCCAAGAATGTCTCCTACGATGAGCTGCGTGAGCTGTTTAATACTTCGGCAAAAAAAGTGGGAACGCGACTGGCTGTTTTAGAAACCTTAAAGGTCTTGATTGATATGGGTAAAGCAGAAAAATCAAGTCAAGAAGTAACTCATTTTATAGAAGAAATGAAGACATCTGGCAATGAATTGCTCGAAAATTCGGCCGAAAACCTTTAAAAACACCGGTGGTATAGCGTATCTTTTTTAGATAATTTTCTAAAAATCAACACTTAAAACCTCATTTTTAAGCACTGTGTACCATATTATAGTACATTTTGAGACTTTTTTAAGGTTATCTGTTAATTATTAACCGGTTATTAACGAAGATATATATGGAACCCATGTATATTTGATTCAATTATTTACTTAAAACAATCACCATGTCAAAAACAGGAAATACATTACTAGCTTTAATAACGGGAGCCGCAATTGGTTCTGTAGTTGCGTTACTTTATGCTCCAGAAAGTGGAGACGAAACGCGGAAAAAGATTTCTAAAAATGCCAAAGAGGCTAAAAAAAAGTTAGATAAACAGATCAAGGAAACTTCAGAAACCTTGAGCCATTCTGCTCAAAAGGTAAAAAAAAACTTCGATCACAAGCTAGATGAGACTTTGAGCAGCGCAAGTGATAAAGCAGATGATATTCTCGTTGCAATGGAGAAAAAGCTTGAAGATTTAAGAAGAAAAAACGCACATGCTACAGAAAAGGCTGAGCAAGTTGTAGATGATGTAAAAGATATGAATGTTCCGAACGGTGCAAAAGCCTAATTAGCCTATGTCCATTTTTAATTTATCTGAAAACTTTAAGACATTAAGCGATGATTTTCAGACCGCTTTAGAAAGCAGTATTGAATTTTACAAGCTTGATTTCTTCGGGAAATTTATGAAAGGTGCGGTCTCACTGGTGAATTTATTGGTGATAGGTAGTTTCTTTCTCATCTTTTTATTATTTATTTCTGTTGCTGTTGCCATCGTGATAGGAGAGGCACTTGAAAGTCTGAGCTCAGGTTATTTTATTGTGGCCGGCTTTTACTTTTTGCTGTTTTTATTTATGCTCATTTTTGGTAAACCAATCCTTACCAAAAAAGTATTGACAAAATATTCCAAGATCGTTTTCAATGAAGAAACACAGAAACAAGTGCTGGATGACGAATTTAAAAAACTAATAGATTGATATGAAAGTATATTCTTCCTTTGAGCAAATTGAGCACGACCTTAAGATTTTAAAGCTGCAACAACAGATAGATAAAGAGCAGTTAAAAGCTGATTTTCATGATGCGAAAAATGGTTTCAATCCCATGGGCAGTATTGCCAGTACCGTTGGAGCTATTGCTAAAAAAGCCTTTGTCTATAAAGCGGTCGATAAATTAATGGGTATCAAGAAAGTTAAAAATAAGGATTACGAGTAGTATCGCTTCATTAGAAACACAAAACCCCAGATCTGCATCTGGGGTTTTATCATTTTAACACATAAGGGTTCAATCCTTAATTATTCCGTTGAGGTGGAGTCATAACCTTTATCACTTGTACGGGGTTTTCTGGGTAGTTTTTTCCCCAGGCCCTTTTTTTTATTCTGCTTTTTCATTTGTTCCCCTATTTGATTGGAGGCCGCAAAACTGGCGATCATGTTATTGAGCATTTCACTGCCCGCCTCTGGCGAATTGGGAAGTAGAATTAAGTTAGAATTGGTAGCTTCACCTATAGACTGCAGCGTGTCGTAATGCTGGGTGACCACAATAAGCGCAGAAGCTTCTTGCGAGTTAATGCCCACATTGTTTAAAACCTCCACAGATTCTTCCAGACCACGCGCAATTTCTCGGCGCTGGTCTGCTATACCCTGACCCTGTAAACGTTTGCTTTCGGCCTCTGCGCGTGCTTTGGCGACTATTTTAATTCGGTCTGCTTCTGCTTCATACTCCGCGGCCACTTTTTCACGTTCTGAGGCGTTGATCCGGTTCATTGCTATTTTTACTTGTTGGTCGGGATCAATATCGGTTACCAGGGTTTTAATGATATCATAACCATAATCGGTCATGGCCTGATTGAGTTCACTTTTTACTGCGATTGCGATATCATCTTTACGCTCAAAAACGTCATCCAGTTTCATCTTTGGCACTTCAGAACGTACCACATCAAAAACGTAGGAGGTGATCTGGTTTTGTGGATCTTCAAGCGCATAAAAGGCATCGTATACATTTGTTTTCACCACCATAAACTGCACCGAAATTTTAAGGCGTACAAAAACATCGTCCTTGGTTTTAGTCTCTACAATAACATCTAATTGCTGGATGCGCAGGTTTATGCGGCCCACAACGCGATCTATAAAAGGTATTTTTAGCTGAATACCGGAATTGCGTACACTGGTAAATTTCCCAAGGCGTTCTATGATTGCAGCCGTTTGCTGGCGAACAATAAAGATGGAGGAAAAAATGAGTATGAGAACTATTACAATAATTACTGGAATTACATACATAAATTGCTTTTTTTAAGTGAACAATAAAAAACTGGGTAATGGCTTTAGATCTTGTTTAAATGGACTACTTTCTAATTTTCAACGTTTTGTAAACCGTGGCGTCGTCTAAATTTTTCTGAATATCGGGATATTCAGAAAAATTTAGACTTAGCCAGAACTACAAACTTTTAAAAATTAGTTTGAATTGACTTTAAACAAGATCTTAAATTTACCATTCCCAGTTGATATTTTCTAATGTAATATCTTATTGTTTGCCTTTCCCAGCAATTTTGAGGCATTTTAAAGCATTTCTATTGCAAAACGAATCCGTTCCAGCGTTTTTTCCTTTCCGATGGTTGCAGCGATCTCAAAAACATCAGGACCTTCCATAGCGCCTACCAAACTTACGCGGAAAGGCTGCATGATCTTACCAAAACCAAGACCCGATTCTTGAATCCACCCTTTTACAGATGTAGAAAGATTTTCAGCATTAAAAGGTTCAGTTTTGTAGATAACACCGCTCAACTCAGTCATAAGTTCGCCGGTATCTTCTTTCCAGGCTTTTTTAGCCGATTTCTCGTCATAGGAGGTAGGGCGTTCAAAAAAGTACCAGCCAGATTCCCATAGATCTGTAATAAAAACGGCACGTTCTTTAAGTAAATGCACTACATGGCGCACATATGACTGTGAACTATCGATGTTTTTATCATCAAGAATTTTCATAAAACCAGCAACCAGGACAGAATCATCAGCAAGTTGGAGATGTTGTTGCTGAAACCATTTTGTTTTATCAGGATCAAATTTAGCTCCGGATTTATGAACGTTTTCCAGCTCAAAATCGGCTATAAGTTCCTCTAAAGTGTAGATTTCTTTTTCGGTTCCCGGGTTCCAGCCTAAAAAAGCGAGCATATTTACGACCGCTTCGGGCAGGTAGCCATCTTCGCGATACCCGCTGGAAATATCTCCTGATTCGGGGTCTTTCCATTCTAAAGGAAAAACCGGAAAGCCCATTTTATCGCCGTCCCTTTTGCTTAGTTTTCCTTTCCCTACAGGTTTCAGAATAAGTGGAAGGTGGGCAAATTGTGGAGCGTCCCAGCCAAAAGCACGGTAAAGCAACTTGTGGAGCGCCAGTGATGGTAACCATTCTTCACCGCGTATAACATGCGTGATTTCCATAAGGTGATCATCCACGATATTCGCTAGATGGTACGTTGGCATACTGTCGCCCTTAAAAAGCACCTTATCATCCAGCACGCTTGTTTGTACTTCCATATCGCCACGTATTATATCTTCGAGATACAGCGTTTCATCTGCTGGCGATTTAAAACGGATTACGTGTTCTTCACCAGAATCCAGTCTTTTCTGCACTTCTTCAGCATCAAGATTCAGCGAATTATCAAGTTTATTACGGTTGTGCCAGTTATAAATAAAGGTTTTCCCTTTAGCTTCATGTTCTTTGCGGTGCTTGTCTAACGCTTCAGCGGTATCAAAAGCGTAATATGCATTGCCGGAATCTATAAGTTGTTTCGCATAAGCGAAATATTTATCCTTGCGTTTGCTCTGGCTATAAGGACCAAAATCGCCTTCTTTGCCCGGGCCTTCATCAAAGGGAATCCCGCACCAGTCCAACGCGGCGATAATATATTCTTCAGCATTTTTCACATAGCGTTGCTGGTCTGTATCTTCTATGCGTAAAATAAATGTACCGTTGTTTTTCTTGGCAAAAAGATAATTGTACAATGCTGTACGAACGCCACCTATGTGAAGTGGGCCGGTGGGACTGGGTGCAAAGCGCACTCTGGGATTATGCATGATCTGTGGTTTTTGACTTGTAAAGGTAAATTATTTCTGAAGGATGACCTATTTAGAACGTATTTGCGCGATCAAAATCAACTTCCTTGCGGCAAATCCCGCGAGCAATGATTCGGAAAGGAATTTTAAATTTCGACGAAGAGGAAAGGGGGAATAAAACCGATAGGTGGGATTTAAAGATATGTACGTGCGTTTTTGGGCATCTTTGTTGTGATTAATGCTATTTATGCGCATTCAAAAGGAACTGTAGCTTTAACGCACTGCAAGCTAAGCTGAAAACGTGTAAATTTGTAAGTATTGCTTTTGAAACTTAGTGCTATTATAGCACGCGAAAAAGTAAAATCTTTAAACCTGAACATTTATAAGTAGTGAATAAAAATAGCAACATAGAGGGCAAACTCGAAGCTTTTATCAGCAAATACTATAAAAACCAACTCTTACGCGGACTTCTGTTTTTTATAGCTATTGGCGTGAGCTATTTTTTACTGGTATTGCTAATTGAGTATTTTTTATGGTTGAGGCCTGCCGGAAGGGCTTTTTTGTTTTGGTCTTTTATTCTTGTGGAAGTTTTCCTTATGTATCGTTTTATAGGGATTCCGCTGGCGCGTTTGCTTAAACTGGCTAAGGGTATTGATTTCACCAAAGCTTCTCAAATCATAGGAATGCATTTTCCGGAAGTGAGAGACAAATTGGTTAATACACTTCAGCTAAAGGCGCAGGGAAGTAGCTCAGATCTTGTCGTGGCAAGTATTGCCCAACGGGAGAATGAATTGAGCCCCGTTCCTTTTTCCATAGCCATAGATTACAAGAAGAATGTTAAATACCTCAAATATGCCATAATCCCAATCGTGCTTTTTGTGGTGATCAATTTCATTTCGAGTGAATCTGTTTTTAACAGTAGCTACGAGCGCATGGTCAATTATGACAAAGCCTACGTGCCGCCTGCGCCCTTTGCTTTCCTGATAGATGCGGGAGATTTAACCACTATTGAGAATAAAGATTACACGGTAAAGGTGCAAGCATCGGGGACTGAAATCCCAGAGAATGTACAAGTTGTGATTGACGGAAATGCCTTTTATATGAAAAATGATGGCGCGGGAAATTTCAGTTATATCATAGGACAGCCCAATGCAGATGTTGATTTCCATGTAATGGCAAACGGAGTGGAATCTAGGAATTACACTTTATCGGTTATTAAAGCACCACTTATTGTTGATTTTAAAATGCAGCTTGATTATCCGGCGTACACTTTAAAAAAGGATGAAATGGTGAGCAATACAGGAAGCCTGATTGTTCCCGAAGGAACGCGCATTACTTGGAAACTAAATGCTACAAATACCGAAAAAATAACTTGGATTACTGCTGATACAACGTACGATTTTAAGCCAGAAAAGGCCAATTTCTTCAATTTTGAGCGGATTTTAGGTCGCACTATAGCTTATGGTATAAGTACAAGCAATGCTGCTCTTTCCAATTATGAAACGCTTGATTATCGTATTGAAGTAGTGCGTGACGGTTATCCCACTATTGAAGTTTCGGTAAAACAAGATACCGTAAATGGCCAGCAACAATATCACCAAGGTCGGGTTTCTGATGATTATGGACTCACCGCACTGCGCTTGGTTTATTATAAGGAGAATGACGAGAAAGATAAAATGTATAAAAAACTTCCCTTGCATTCCGGTAATGTTGATCAATTTATTGCAGCGTTTCCAGACACGTTGAATTTGGTTCCCGGAACCGGATATTCCTATTATTTTGAAGTAACTGATAATGATGTTGTTAACAAATACAAAAGTGCACGGTCTGATATTTTTACCTTCAGAAAACGTACTGCGGAAGAACTGGAGGACGATCAACTGGACCGCCAACAAGAAACAATAGAGAACATCGATAAATCTCTCGAAAAGCGGGAAAAAATGGATGAGGAACTGAAGAAAATCACGCAATTGCAAAAAGAAAAGCAAGCGCTTAATTACAGTGAGCAACAACAACTCAAGAATTTCATTAGCAATCAGCAGCAGCAGGATCAATTGATGAAACAGTATTCCGAAAAACTTAAGGAAAACCTGAATGATTTCCGGCAGGAAAATCAGCCGGAAGATAAACTTGGCAAACAATTGCAGGAACGCTTGGAGGAGAATGAAAGAAAGCTGGAAGATCAGGAAAAAATGCTTAAGGAGTTGGATGAGTTGCGGGAGAAATTAAATAAGGAGCAACTCAGTGAGAAACTGGATAAAGTAGGGCAGAAGAATAAAAATTCTAAGAAGACTTTAAAGCAATTGCTAGAACTTACAAAAAGGTATTATGTAGAGCAAAAAATGAAGCGTATTGCGGAGAAAATCAGCGAGTTATCGAAAAAACAGGATGATTTGAGCCAAAAAGAGGACAATTCAGCCGAAAAACAGCAGGAATTGAATGAAGAATTCAAAGAATTTCAAGAAGATCTAGAGAAGTTAGATAAAGAAAACGAAGAATTGGTGAAGCCAATGGAGCTTCCAAAGGAAGAAAAACTGGAAGAGGAGATAAAGAAAGAGCAGAAGGAAGCAAAAGAGGAATTAGAGAAGAGCGAAGACGAGAAACCTAAAAATTCCCAAGAAAAGAAGGAGCAAGAAAAAAGTAAATCCAGTAAACAGAACGCGGCACAAAAACAGCAAAAAGCGGCCAAAAAAATGAAAGAGCTTGCCAAAAAAATGGAATCCCAGATGAGCCAAGCTGGCGCAGAAACCCTGGATGAAGATGTGGATATGTTGCGTCAGGTTCTGGATAACCTGTTGCTGTTTTCCTTCAGTCAAGAAGATCTGATGAACGATTTTAAGCAGATGGATGATAATCACCCCATTTATGCCCAAAAACTAGTGCAGCAAAATGTGTTACGGGAGAATTTTGAGCATGTGGATGATAGTCTCTTTGCGCTTTCGCTTCGGGTTCCCCAATTGGGAGAAAAGATTAGCGAAGAGCTTACCAATGTAGATTACAATCTTGCCCAATCGTTGGATAGACTTTCCGAGAACCAGGTTATGCAGGGAGCCGCTAGTCAGCAATATGTAATTACCGGAGCAAATACACTGGCCGATATGCTTTCCGATATTTTGAACAACATGCAGCAACAGATTTCTGGAAGTGGAAGTGGTAAAGGTGGAGGGGAAGAGCAATTGTCAGATATTATTATGTCTCAGGAGGAACTATCTAAAAAAATGGGAAAAGGGAAATCTCCTTCTGAGCAAGGGGAAAAAGGAGATAAAGGGGAATCTGGAAAAGAAGGAAATGACGGCAAAAAAGGGGAAGGTGGTGAAGCTGGTGAGAACGGTCAAGCAGGGCAAGGGCAAGGGCAGGAAAGCCAATCTGGTGGTGAAGGTTTAAGTGAAGAACAGCGCGCAGAACAATATGAGATCTATAAGGAACAGCAGCAGATACGGCAACAATTAGAGGATTTAATACAAAAAGAAGGACTGGGCGGAAATGCTGACAACCTGATCAAAGAGATGAAAAATCTGGAGGATCAATTGTTGAATGGCGGAATAGATGAGGCTGCCCAGCGACGTATGGAGAATTTAAAGCATGAGCTTATGAAGCTAAAGGAAGCGGAGCAGGAGCAAGGACAAGAGCATAAGCGGGAGTCACAGAGCAATAGAAAATCCTTTAGTAATGATGCAAAAACAATTCAAAAGGAAGCCAAGAATTATTTTAATACTAAAGAACTTTTGAACCGCGAACCCTTGCCGCTTAATGGGGAATATAAAATAAAAGTGCAAAGCTATTTTAATGGAAGCAATGATTGAATTTAATAGTCAGAATGCGTTTAAACTGCCTGAAGAAACCGCATATAAGAATTGGCTGAGTGCTGTAGCAAAGTGCGAGAACCAAGAGATTCAAGATCTCGGCTATGTTTTTTGTTCAGATAATTTCCTATTAGATCTCAACCAGCGTTATCTAGAACACGACACGCTGACTGATATAATCACTTTTGATTATTGTACGGACGAATTTTTGGCCGGCGAAATTTACATTAGCACAGACCGTGTGAGCGATAATGCCAGTCAGTTTGATGTAGATTTTATAACCGAACTGCGTCGCGTTATGGTACACGGTTTGCTGCATTTATGTGGATACGGTGATAAAGATGAAGCTGAAAAAAAAGTGATGCGGGAAAAAGAATCATATTACATAAACGAATTTTCTAAATAGAGGAGTTTTTGCTCCTATTTGCCTTATATTTAGTAACTTTGCGCGCATTTTTAAAGGGATTACTAATTAAATGTTTCACGTGGAACAATGAGTTTATTTCAAGATACATACGATGTTATTATAGTAGGAGGTGGACATGCCGGCTGCGAAGCCGCTGCCGCTGCCGCTAATCGTGGCAGTAAAACCCTTCTGGTTACCATGAACCTGCAGACTATTGCGCAAATGTCGTGCAATCCCGCCATGGGCGGAATTGCCAAAGGACAGATCGTTCGTGAAATAGATGCGATGGGCGGTTATAGCGGTATCGTTTCTGACCGTACTGCTATTCAATTTAAGATGCTGAACAAATCAAAGGGACCTGCTATGTGGAGTCCACGGGTTCAGAGCGACCGTATGCGCTTTGCGGAAGAGTGGAGGCATATGCTGGAGCAAACGCCCAACTTAGATTTTTATCAGGAAATGGTGAGTTCGCTCCTTATCGACGGAGATCGAGTAACAGGAGTGGTAACATCTTTGGGTATTGAAATAAAAGCTAAAAGTGTAGTGCTTACCAATGGAACTTTTCTTAATGGCCTTATACATATAGGAGAAAAGAATTTTGGTGGTGGACGTTCTGGAGAGCGCGCTTCCACAGGAATTACAGCGCAATTGGTAGATTTAGGCTTTGAATCTGGCAGAATGAAAACCGGAACACCGCCGCGTGTTGATGGGCGTTCTCTAGATTTTAGTAAAATGGTTGAGCAGCCAGGGGATGAGAATCCGCAGAAATTCAGTTTTAGTGATCAATCAAAACCACTCGAAACACAGCGCGCATGTCATCTAGCACATACAAGTACAGAAGTGCATGAAATATTGAAATCTGGTTTTGATCGTTCGCCCATGTATAATGGGAATATCAAAAGCAGCGGCCCGCGCTATTGCCCATCGATTGAAGATAAAATACACCGATTTGCAGATAAAGATCGGCATCAATTATTTGTAGAGCCCGAAGGTTGGAATACTGTTGAATATTATATAAATGGTTTTTCGACCAGCTTACCAGAGGATGTCCAGTTTAAAGCCTTGAGAAGTGTAGTGGGGTTTGAAAAAGTGAAGTTTTTTAGACCTGGATACGCTATAGAATATGATTATTTTCCACCTACTCAGTTAAAGCATACGCTGGAAACCAAATTAATTTCTGGACTTTATTTTGCCGGCCAGATAAATGGAACAACGGGTTATGAAGAAGCCGCGTGTCAAGGAATGATGGCGGGAATAAATGCAAGTCTGAAAGTAGAGGAGCAGGAAGCTTTTATTTTGACCAGAAGTGAAGCATATATCGGAGTTTTAATCGATGATTTGATCACCAAAGGAACCGAAGAGCCTTATCGTATGTTTACTTCCAGAGCGGAATACCGAACACTTATGCGACAGGATAATGCTGATGCGAGACTTACTCCATTGTCGTATGCTATTGGTTTGGCCAGTAAAGAGCGGTTAAATGCAGTGGAACAGAAGAATGAGGAAGCAGGAGATTTAATTCGTTATTTTGAAGAAACCAGTGTAGCTCCTGAAGAAATCAATCCTATTTTAGAAGAGCAAGGGTCATCAATTATGTCCCAATCTGATAAAATGGCTAAAATCTTTAGACGTCCGCAGATTTCCTTAAATGATATGTTGCAGTTGAATGACGTAAAGAAATATGTGATTGAAAAAAGTCTTTCTCAAGAAGTTCTGGAGCAGGCGGAAATTCAAATTAAGTATGCGGGTTATATAGAAAAGGAAAAGCTCAATGCTGATAAATTGCAGCGATTGGAGAACATAAGAATTCCGGATAATTTTGATTATAAGAAATTGAAATCACTGTCTTTTGAAGCGTGCGAAAAGCTTACTAAAATTCAGCCTACATCAATTTCCCAAGCATCTAGAATAAGTGGAGTGTCACCCAGTGATATATCCGTAATGCTTGTTTATATGGGACGTTGATATATTGTTCCACGTGAAACATACTCCTTAAAGATCCATTAATTTTACCAAAAATCGCGAAGAGAGCACCGTTTTTCCGATTTTTCAATGCTATATAAATAATAAGCAATTGTCATTTTTAGATAAAAAGTCCATAACTGTAAAAGATCATTCCGTAAGTCAAGAGGATTTTGAACTGCGCTACGATGATAAGTATGACATGTGGAGTACTTTCCCGAAGCCTCTCACAGAAGATCTAGATGCATATTATGAGAGTTCAGCATACATTTCGCATACTGATGCTAAGTCTACACTGATTGATAAATTGTATCAGCAGGTTAAAAAATGGATGTTAGGGTATAAGTTTAAAATTATTCAGCGGTATCAATCTTCTGGTCATTTATTAGATTTAGGGGCAGGAACAGGGGATTTTTTAGCGGAAGCAAAAAGTAGAAATTGGCAGGTTGCGGGTGTAGAACCAAACTCAAAAGCTAGAGATTTAGCAGAGACAAAAGGAATTAGACTAAAAAGTGACTTATCAGCAATTTCTGATACGTTTGAAGTAATCACTATGTGGCATGTGCTAGAACATGTATACGATTTAAGCAAATATCTGGAGTTTTTGAAAAAGCATCTTTCGGAAAACGGAGTACTTCTTATTGCAGTTCCAAATTTTAAAAGTAGAGACGCAGCACAATATGAAGCACTTTGGGCAGCAAATGATGTTCCGAGACATCTTTATCATTTTTCTAAAACATCAATAGAAAAACTTTTCAACGAGGTAAATTTAGAGTTGGTAGAAATAAGACCTTTATTTTTTGATTCTTTTTACGTCAGTATATTATCGGAAAAATATAAAGGAAGTACATTATCAACATTACGCGGAATGATGGCTGGACTTCGTTCAAATCTTTCGGCAATGCGTACCAAAGAATATTCGTCTCAAATTTACGTGCTAAAGCATCAAAAAGGCGTATGAAAAGAAGCCAAGCACGCTTTTAAAGTAAATCTTACTGGATCATTAAAATTTCTTTAAACGCGCTTAGAAGGTCTTAAATCCATCCATTTTTTATAGTGAAAATCAATACTTATAAACTTTTACATAGTAATTATCTATATTTTGAGTTTGTGTAGATATTCCTTTTAAAATTCCCCATACTTTATACTTTTGCACAAAATTGAAACATCATAAAATAACAACATCATGAAAAAAATAATTGGAGGTCTATTTCTGGCCTGTACAGTTTTAAGCTGCAATCAGCAAAAAACGGGTTATGTCAACACTGAAAAAATTGTCAAGGAATATAAAACCATGGCAAGTACTCAGGATACGTATGCCAAGATGAATGACGATTTAATGGCAGAACTGGAGCAAAAAGCAAAAGATTACCAGGGTAAAGTAGAAGATTACCAAAAAAAGCAAAGTTCTATGAGTGCTTCGAATCGTGAAAAAGCGGAGCAAGATCTAATGGCACAACGCCAGCAATTGCAACAGGAACAACAAGTGCGTGGGCGCCAGATCCAGCAGGAAAGTCAGGCTGCCATTGATTCTGTAATAACAGAAGTGAAGGCTAAGGTGAAAGCGTATGGCGAGTCAAACGGTTACGACTTTATTTATGGTCAAAACGATGCTGGCAGTATTATGTACGGTAAAGAAGAATATGACGTGACCGAAGATGTAATAGCAACTCTTAATAAATCTTCTAAGGATAGTATTAAATAAACGGTTCAAAACGGACTCAAATTAACTAAAAAGCCCGAATTTTCGGGCTTTTTTTATGTCGTTTTGCGATGTAACAATCGGGTAAGTTTTATAGATAGATCTGTCAGAATTATCTTTGCATTTCCATTGCGTTCGATGTGGTAGGCCGCGTCTTGTAGTTCTGTAATAATGGCCTCGATATTATTGCCATGCACAAAAGGCGCGAATTTCGCCAATTCAAATTTGGTCTGCGGTTTAAGATAGACGAGCGATTCGGCTTTGTAATTCAACATTAGTGCCTGCCTAAAAAAGTCTCCGCAATAATCAAGAAAGTTTTTTTGCGTTTCCCTGCCCTTACCAGCAATCTGCTCACTCCAGGAAATAAGTTCAAGAATGGCTTTTTTATTACCTTTTGCCTTAAAAGCGGTGCGTACCCAAGCTATGAACCAAGTTTCAAACTCTTCGTCTTCACCGTCATGACGCAGCAACTGCAGCGCTTTGTTATAATCACCATTGGCTTGATGTGCGGTTTTTTTAGCCAAAGCAATATCACAATTCATATTTGTAATTAGCGCTTTTTCAATGGCCGCCTCACTCAATGGCGGAAATTGCAGCAATTGGCAACGGGATTTGATCGTATCAATAATACGTTCTTCATCTTCCGCAATTAATATAAAAACGGTCTTATTGGGCGGTTCTTCAATGAGTTTGAGCAGTTTATTGGCTGCGGCGGTGTTCATTTTATCGGCCATCCAAATGATCATTACCTTATAGCCGCCCTCATAACTCTTCAATGAAAGTGATTTTACCACATCTAGCGCTTCATCAACGCCTATTTGGCCCTGTTTTTTTTCGATACCTAAATGCTGATGCCATTCGTAAAGGCTTCCGTAGGGATTCTTCGCTATAAAATCGCCCCATTCCTTTAAAAAATGGGTTGAAACGGGGTGTTTTTTGACGGTTTCTGTAGTTGCTACAGGAAAGGCAAAATGAAGATCAGGATGGGAGAGGTGCTTAAATTTTGCATTGCAGGCTACCGGCCCACCCGTATTTTCACCATCAGCGTTACTACAGATTAAATACTGGGCAAAGGCGATGGACATAGGCAGTACGCCGCTGCCGCTTTTGCCTACAAAAAGCTGGGCGTGCGCCACACGGTTACCATCTACGCTAGCGGTAAGATGTTTCTTAATAAATTCCTGACCTATGATATCACTAAATTGCATGGGTCAAATATAATAGAATTGTAATGGATTGTTTAAAGGCATCAGTTATATTTGTTTTGCTGAATAGCACTACATTGCTAGCAGCCTATGCCGTCATCAACCTTCCTAATTAACAGTAAGATTGAAAGCGCGTTAGGGTAATAATATAGCCGAAAACCAACCTTATCAAGGATACTAAAAAAACCAGATTTTAAATGAAAACGATTGACGATTTTAATTTTGAAGATAAAAAAGCACTTATTCGCGTAGATTTTAATGTGCCCCTTAACGAAAATCACGAGGTGACAGATTCAACCCGTATAGAAGCCGCAAAACCTACTATAGCCAAAATTCTTAAAGATGGCGGTTCTGTGGTGCTGATGTCGCATCTGGGCAGGCCTAAAGCAAAGGAATCAGAATTTTCACTGAAGCATATTGTAGATAAGGTGTCGGAAGTTCTGGACGTCAAGGTTAAATTTGTGAGTGATTGTGTTGGTGAAGAAGCAGAAACTGCCGCAAAGAACCTTAAAGCGGGAGAAATTTTGTTGCTTGAGAACTTACGCTATCATAAAGAAGAAGAAAAAGGGGATAAGGATTTTGCCAAAATGCTGTCAAAATTAGGCGATATTTATGTGAACGATGCCTTTGGTACCGCGCACCGTGCCCATGCTTCAACCACTGTTGTAGCACAATTTTTTCCAGAGAAAAAATGTTTTGGTTACTTAATCGCGCAGGAAATAGAAAGCCTTGATAAAGTATTGCATCACAGTGAAAAACCTGTACTTGCCATTCTGGGCGGAGCAAAAATTTCCTCAAAAATCACCGTCATCAAAAATATACTTGATAAAGTAGATGAACTTATACTAGGCGGCGGTATGGCTTACACCTTCATAAAGGCGCAGGGTGGTAATATAGGAAGTTCTATTTGTGAAGATGATCTTCAGGATTTGGCCTTAGATATCTTAAAACAAGCCAAAGAGAAGAATGTAAATGTTCATTTACCAGTAGATGTGATTGCCGCTGATGCCTTTTCAGAATTCGCCAATACTCAGGTGGAAGATATTTATAAAATAGCAGACGGCTGGCAAGGTCTGGATGCTGGACCTAAAAGCCTAGAGAATTTTGCCAAAGTCGTCAAAAAAAGCAAGACTATACTATGGAATGGTCCGCTGGGTGTTTTTGAAATAGAACCCTTTTCTAAAGGCACCATAAAGCTTGGGGAAGCGATTGCAGAGGCTACTGCTAACGGAGCTTATTCATTAGTAGGAGGCGGTGACAGTGTTGCGGCCGTAAAAGAATTTGGCTTCGATGATAAAGTGAGCTATGTCTCCACAGGAGGTGGGGCAATGCTGGAAATGCTTGAGGGCAAGACGCTTCCAGGAATAGCCGCCATAGAAGATTAAATATACCACAAACGAATACATTTGGTCTTGGCCACATATAAAACGATTTATAAAATAGGCCTTAGCTGCCTATGTAGTCTGCTGTCTTATACGGGTGTTATTGCTCAACAAAAGGGCAATAACATCTTTAAATCCTCTCAGGATGAGGTGGTGCGTTATGGTGATTCTACAGTGCAGTACAGAGATTTTAAGGATCTGCATAAGGATGAGAAAGTAAACCTTATACTTGAGAAAATCAAGGAAGGGGATTCTATGGTCTATCAACTGGACGATGATTCGTATGCGGCAGCCCTTGATTCTAAATGGATAGAAGAGCTTACAACCGAAACCTTGTATGATTCTATCACCGAAATGGTACAGGATCAGGATTTTGATGACGTGGAATATGCTGAATTGCCCACGGACACGCTGAAAAAAAGACTCGCGCATTTAAGCGCCACTACACCGTTTAATATAGAATACAATCCGTATCTGGAACGGGTTATTAAAAATTATCTAAAGCGGCATAGGCCTACGATGGAACGGCTTATGGGATTAAGTCAATTTTATTTTCCCGGTTTTGAAGAAACGCTGGATAAACACAACCTTCCACTTGAGCTTAAATATCTGGCTCTGGTAGAATCTGCTTTGCGGCCACGGGCACAATCTCGGGCCGGGGCGACCGGTATGTGGCAATTCATGTATGCAACGGCAAAAATTCATGACCTCCAGATCAACTCCTATGTAGATGAACGTATGGATCCTGTGCGCTCTACCGAAGCGGCCAGCGAATATCTGGCCAGGTTGTATGAGATGTTTGGCGATTGGGACCTTGCACTGGCATCCTATAATTCGGGTCCAGGTAATGTTTCAAAAGCAATAAGGCGCAGTGGTCATAAAAATTATTGGAATTTAAGACCATACCTTCCTCGGGAAACCGCGGGTTACGTTCCGGCGTTTTTCGCCTTTATTTACATATTTGAGTATGCGCACGAGCACGGTTATAATCCAGAACCGCCGCAGTTTAACTATTTTCTAACGGATACCGTTCATATCAAACAGACGATCAGTTTGGGGGAAGTGTCAGAATTTACTGGCGTGTCTCTAGCTGAATTGGAATATTTGAACCCGGTATACAAGCTTAATATTATCCCTAAAACCGATGATAATAAATATGCGTTGCGACTTCCACGGGAAGATGTTGGCAAGTTTGTTTACAATGAGGACGCTATTTATGCTACGGTAAAGGCGGAAGAAGATAAACGCGAAAAAACGCTACCAGAACTGCTAGAGGAAGCTGCTGGAGTTAATTATAGAGTGAAAAGCGGCGATTTTCTCGGGAAAATAGCCGAACGATATGGTGTAGGCATTTCCCAAATAAGGCAATGGAACAATCTGCGGTCCAATAAATTAAGAATAGGTCAGCGTTTGCTAATTTATCCTACCAAAACCTCTGCGCGTGCACAGGCAGATAGTAACTAGCCTCACAATTCTTAGCTCTTACATTTGCATATCTACTTTGGACAAAAAAAACGTACAGGTCAATTTTTGTCTTTGGTAGCGATTTAGTGCTGTTTTGGAACGATTTTAGTAGTAGTATGTTGAATAAAAATCTATCTATTACAACTAACTAAACAACAACACATTATGCAAAAACTACTTTTGGCCTTCTTTTTATGTTTGGCTATACTATCCTGTGATGATAAACCAAACAAGCGCGTCCTCAGTAGTTCCTCTGGAGGTCTCAACCATCTTACCGTAGTTATGCCAAACGAACTCTGGCAAGGAAGTCTAGGGGAAACGGTTAGGGCTAAATTTGCCGGTGCTGTTGAGGGTTTACCACAAGTGGAACCTTTGTTTGATATTAGCCAGATGCCAGCAGAGGCGTTTACAGGCTTTATGCGCAAGCAACGTACTTTTTTGAGCATAGAAAAAGGCGACTCTACAAATCTTGAGATTATAAAAAATCCATACGCACAGCCACAAACCGGAATCATTGTTAAAGGTCCAAACGTTAATGCGATTATAAACTTGATCAAAAAAGATAGTGCTACCATCGTTGATACCTTTAAGAATACCGAGCGGCAGGAAAAATTGCGCCGTGTAAATCTATCCCTTCAGGAAGATGATATGCTACGGAAGAATTTTGGTATTTCCATGAAATTTCCCGACGCTTATCGCTATGCGGAAACCAAAGATGATTTCTTCTGGATTCGTAAAGATGTTCCTAACGGTGATATGGATATTACCATTTACCAAGTGCCTTTTTCCACTATAGATAAAGACACCAATACGATTGCTGCGATCATAAATATGCGGGACAGTATAAGTGGTGAAAACATACTTACCGACGAGAATACACGTTTTAGAACAGAACCGGCATACGCGCCATACCTTAAAAAAACGACCATTGATGGAAAACCTGCTTGGGAAACCAAAGGCACTTGGGATATAAAAGGAAAGTTTATGGCTGGTCCCTTCGTAAATTATGCCATCAAAGATGAGAAAAATAGCCGTTATTTGGTTCTAGAAGGCTTTGTGTTTAAACCGTCTTCAAACAAAAGGGACAATATGTTTGAACTGGAATCCATATTGAGATCAGTACATTTTATAGATAGGAAATAATAAAACCTACCCTAATTAACCCCTGCAGATTTCAAACTTATATAAACAAAAAGCCCAGTTCAAAAACTTTGAACTGGGCTTTTACTATTAAAGATTAGAGTTTATCTAGGTTTATTCTCCTCGATTTTATCCTCTCCCAATGGCTGATTGTCTTCTTTAGAAGCATCCTTAAACTCTTTTATTCCGCTTCCAAGACCTCTCATCATCTCTGGAATTTTTTTACCTCCAAAAAGAAGTAGTATAACCAGGACGATAATTCCTATTTGCCACGGGCCTACCATTCCTAAAAATATTGTCAATGCACTCATAACTTTTCGTTTAGAAAGTAAATATAACAAGAAAACTACAATTGCCACACTTTCTTATGAAAAATTAGCATGTGCCGTCCTATCTTTTAATTTTATATTTGTGTCAGCTTACAACTAATGATGGTAAAAAAGAAAGAAGAAAAAAAGCTTAAAAGGAAACTCTTGCACAAGTACCGTTTGGTTATTCTCAATGAGGATACCTTTGAGGAGCGCATATCTTTCAAGCTTACCAGACTTAATATTTTCATACTTTTTACCTTTTCTACCATTACGATCATCGCTTTGACCACTTTTTTAATAGCCTATACTCCCTTAAGGGAATATATACCGGGCTACCCATCCACACAACTCAGAAAGCAGGCGACCCAACTCATGTTCGAGACAGATTCACTTAAACGCAGTTTTGAGATCAACAAACAATATTATGCCAGTATAAGAAAAGTTCTGACGGGCGATAGCCTTACGGTAGATTTTAATAGGGATTCGGTAATAATCGCTACGCAAAACCAATCGCTGAATATAGACACACAACCTTCCCGTGCAGATTCACTGCTACGCGAAAAGGTAGCGCAGGAAGATCGTTACAACCTCTTTAATCCTGCCACCGCAGCGGTGACCAATACACTTTTCCCCCCGGTAAAGGGTACAATCACAGAATCTTACAATGTCGATACGAAGCACTACGCCGTTGATATTGCAGTAGTGAGGGATGAACCCGTAAAAGCGGCGGCAGACGGGACGGTCATTTTTTCTGAATGGACGGCAGATACGGGCTATGTCATCATACTAGAGCACGCCGGTAATTTAATTTCTGTATATAAACACAATGCCACGCTTAATAAAGAACAGGGTGATCTTGTAAAGGCAGGTGAAGTCATTGCTACGGTAGGATCTACCGGTACGCTGAGTACGGGGCCACACCTCCATTTTGAATTGTGGAGCGGTGGTTATTCCGTGAACCCTACGAATTATATAAACTTTGAATAGCGCATGTCTCTAAAATCTTTTGCAGCGCGCCTTTTTGCACGCTATACCGTTTCAAAGACCACAAAATGGGCCGCTCAGCCCGTTAAAACGCAGGAAAAGGTATTTCAAGAACTTATAAAAACAGCGAAGGCGACAAAATTTGGCCATGATCATCAATTTGATCAGATCAAAACAGCGAAGCAATTTGCGGAGCGGGTGCCCGTGCGGGATTACGAAGAGCTTAAGAAATATATAGATCTTGTAGTGCAGGGCGAAAAAGATATTTTATGGCCAGGGAAGCCCGTATATTTTGCCAAAACATCGGGAACAACTTCAGGTGCAAAATATATTCCTATTACCCAAAAATCAATGCCCACCCACATTAAAGCAGCCAGAAATGCGATTTTGAGCTACATCGCAGAGACCGGTCATTCGGATTTTGTAGATGGAAAAATGATCTTTTTACAGGGAAGTCCATTATTACAGGAACAAAACGGAATTAAACTTGGTCGGCTTTCGGGTATTGTTGCGCATTATGTACCAGGGTATCTGCAAAAAAACCGCTTGCCCAGTTGGGAAACCAATTGCATAGACAACTGGGAAGACAAAGTTGACGCTATTGTTGCAGAGACAATAGAGGAAGATCTTAGAGTTATAAGTGGAATCCCCTCCTGGGTGCAGATGTATTTTGAGCGATTAATGGCAAAAAATGATCAAAAAGTAGGTGAAATCTTCCCTAATTTCCGGCTTTTTATATATGGTGGAGTCAATTATGAGCCTTACCGGAAAAAGTTTGAAAGCCTCATTGGTAGATCTGTGGACAGCATAGAACTTTTTCCGGCGAGCGAAGGTTTTTTTGCTTATCAGGATACCCAAAAGGAGGCAGGAATGCTCTTGCTGCTAGATTCGGGTATTTTCTATGAATTTATAGCGGCAGATCAGTTTTTTGACAGTAATGCACAACGATTAACTATTGGTGAAGTAGTTGTGGGAATCAATTACGTGATGATCATTTCTACAACCGCGGGGCTGTGGGCCTATAACGTGGGAGATACGGTGCAGTTTACCCGCCGTTCTCCCTACAGAATTATTGTGACCGGGCGGATCAAACATTTTATTTCAGCTTTTGGGGAGCACGTGATCGGGAACGAAGTGGAACGCGCGATTACGCTGGCAAGTGCAGGTTTTGAAGCGGAAGTAACCGAATTTTCTGTGGCGCCGCAGATAAACCCGGTTCAAGGACTTCCTTACCATGAATGGTTCATCGAGTTTGAAAAACGGCCACTTGACATGCTCGCTTTCGCGGAAGCGATAGATAAAGCCCTGCAGGAGCAGAACTCCTATTACAAAGACCTGATCACAGGTAAAGTATTACAAGCCCTGAAGATACGCTTAGTGAAAAATGGCGGTTTTAACGATTATATGCGATCACAGGGCAAACTGGGCGGGCAGAACAAATTACCGCGCTTGGCCAATGACCGAAAAATTGCAGATGCTTTACCTGTAACCGATTTTTAAAATGGGTATATTTGCCCCCTATGAGCATAATAAATACTGACGATAGAACAAGGGCTCAAGAAAGCTCGAGCGCCATTGAGCGTATGTATATCACGATGCGTCATCTTTTTAACCGTGGCTTTTACAAGCCCATGGGAGTTTCTGGTGATACCTTGCGCGAATCCCTGCTTATTCTAAGACCTGAGATTTATGGAGCCGTGGGCGAGCAAAAGGTGGAACTTGACGGCCTGTTATATGTTATAGATCGTCTGCCTGACGGTATTGAAGAGTGCCGTTACATTAACCTTACCAGCGATGAAGGCTATAAAGATTCGCATTTTAAGCCTATAATTCCGCCGAAAAGGCGAAGAAATTGCTACCGCATCGATGAAGAACAAATGAATATTGAGATCACCCGCGGGCGTTCTGAAATCTACGATATCCTTACACACCTTACCTTTTTATTTATTGAATCGCATAAAATCATGCGACGTGTGATCATCAATGAAGAAGGAAGTACCACCAGAGATTGGAAAAAACTTGAAAAAATGGTGCTCAGTGAGGAAGAACCCACTCAGGCAGAACGCGAGGTTGCCCTTACTCATACCGCAAACATCCTGGGCAGAACCTTTCAAGAAGTGAGCAGTATTTATGGCAAATTTGCCACGGCAAAAAACAACAAGCGTTTTTTAAAGATCATTTACTGGCTGGGCAAACGCGCCATTGAAGAAACGCTGGAAAGTGACAAACGTATCGTCACTTTTACGCCCGTGCTGCGCGAGCGCCTGGGCCATCATATACATGGTGAGGTCTGGGCAGATAATATTAAAAAAACACTGGAGGAAAACGGCCTTATCAACCGGCCGTTGCATATCATAAGTGCGAATATGCACAGTGTGATGAATACTCTTTTTGCGCCGGTAGCGCTGGAAAAGGAAATGAAGAAAAAGACCAATCTGGAGATTTATGAGATTTTAAGTGATTCCGCCAGCGGAAAATTAAGGACAAGAGTTGAAAAAACGGCATTAGCAAATGGTATGATCTCCTTACCAGACCGAAGCGGAACCAATATTGACATACAGATCTTTGATACCTCAAAACTGGAGATTTCGCTAAATAATTTTTGCCATAAGTCCGATTATGAAAAAGGCAAGGAGCCTGTCATTATTGTAATGGATTATGCTTTTGGCGAGCAGGCCTATGAAACCATGGAAGAGCTCCTGAAGCCCTATGAAAAAGGAAGGGAAACCATATATCTGGATGTCCCATCCATTTCCATTATGGGAAAAGCAGGAGTGCTAGAAGGTGGTAAAGGGGACATTATGATACCTAAAGCGCACCTTTTTGAAGGGACGGCAGATAATTACCCTTTTGACAATGAGCTCAAGAAAGAAGATCTGGAGGGCCATGGTATTTCTGTATATGAGGGAGCAATGATTACCGTACTGGGCACGTCGCTGCAAAACCGTGAAATCCTCAAGTTCTTTTATGAAAGCTCGTGGAATGTAATTGGTCTCGAGATGGAGGGCGCGCACTATCAGAAAGCCATTCAAGCGGCAGCTAAATTAAGAGGAAACATCAGTGATACCGTGAAGGTGCGGTACGCCTATTATGCTTCAGATAACCCATTAAAAACGGGGAGTACATTGGCCAGTGGTGGGCTGGGAACGTCTGGCGTGAAACCAACATATCTGATCACCGAAAAAATCCTCGAACAAATATTCAATACATAATGAGAGACGATAACGACGTTTACGTAGATGATGTTTTTAATAAACTAAAACAGCTTGTGAAGCGTATTTTTCGACTTATTTTCAAGGTTTTTAGCCTTATTTGGTCAAAAAAAATAATCTTTCTCGCACTGATCGTACTCGGGCTGATCATTGGGTTTTTTCTAGATCATAACAGAGCAACACGGTATGAAACTGTTTTACAGATCAGGACGTTTCAGGCTAGCACGGAGTATATCTATAATGTTGTGGACAACCTTAATAAAAACCTGGGAGACACCACTTATTTAAAAGAGAACGGTTTTAAAAATCAGGAGCTTCAAAGCGTGGATATTGTACCCATGGCCAATATGGAAGATCTATTATCTACCTTTAGGGATGATGATTCAAAAACGCTGGAGACCTTAATATTGAACACGAGCACACAGGATTTGCTCACCTCAGAATTTTTTAGATCGCAATACAGTCAGCATGAGGTTGCCATAAGATTTGGTAGCGATTTTGATCAAAATTCGATCGCAAATTTTTTGAATTTTCTTAATGGTAACCCCTATTATCAAGACTTTTTTAAATTGAGCCAAAGTACGTTGCAAACAAGTATTATGGAGAGCGAAAGTTCTATAGCTAAGATAGATACTTTAATAGCAAATTACAACGGGAATTTAAAGCAAGGCAGTGCTGGCGAGCCTATGATCGCGTTTATAAGTGAGCAGCGGGCAACAAGTATTTTTAACTTACTTCAATTTAGAACTGATCTCGTTGAAGATATCGCAACCATTAGGTTAGAACTTAACGCACTTACCGCACCGGTCACATTGACAAACAAACCAATTATTATAGAGCAGGTTGGCTTGGCAAAAAATAAGATCGTATTTGTCCCCATAGTGCTCATAAGTGCATTCTTGCTTATACTTTTACTTATTGCTTTCTACAGAAAAATGAAGCATTGGGTGCAAAAACCCTAATTAGATTTACTATGGGATCACCCAGTTTACGTACTTTATACACCGTTTTATTCTTTCTGGGCCTGTTTTTTATACCATTTAACTCCTACAGGGGCATTCCCATTCTGGGCGAATACAGTCGAGAGTCGGCAACTTTGTTTTTTTTATTGGGAAGCAGTATTCTCGCTGTTGAATTTTTGATCATTGGGCATGTAGTTTTCCCACTTAAAAACGGGGTCTTCTGTGCTGTGCTACTTTTTTTAGGTTGGTGTTTTTTAACTACTTTTTTAAATATTGGCACCGTAAGCAATTATTTTTTTAAGGGCATTAGCGGTTTAGAGCGATTTTTTAGGCAGTATGTCTCACTGTTGATCATCTCATTTTTCTTCCTTGTTTTCTTTATTAATGTGCTAAGCCGGTTGAGTGCCGGTACCATTTTAAAACAAATAAGGAGAATATTTCTTTTTTCACTCTTTGTTGTCGCTTTTTACGGTGCCCTAGAGACCCTTATTCTAGTTTTTGGGCTTGGTCAATTAAAACCATTCCTTCTTTATTTTAATTATTTCCCCTTTACTGAGGTCCGATTATCTGGTGATCGTATCTCTGGGGTAAGTTTTGAAACGCCTTTTCTTGCCATTTACCTTATCACGATTTGTGGCTGGATGCTCAGTTACATTATAACATCAAAGAGTATTTGGCGTTTTGTGCCTGCGCTGCTCGTACTTGAACTCACCTTTTTTGCAGGGTCACGTACCGGTCTGGTTGTAATCAGCCTACAGTATCTCGCTTTTTTTGGAGTATTGCTGTTCTTTAAAAAATATAGGAAGAATATCCTCTACCTTTTTTCCGGTTTTGCGATGATCGTTGGTGTTGCACTTATTTTTAGTGGTGGTAAGCTTATAGAGGAAGCAAAGAGCAAACTGGACTCTCTAAATTTTGAGCAGAACCTGCTGACCAGTATTTCCAACCGAAGCCGTTTTGGCATGCAGTACGCCTCTTTTCAGGTTTTTAAAGACCATCCGGTAATTGGTGCTGGTTTCGGGCAACTTGCTTATGAAGGTTATAAATACTACCCGGCGTGGGCGATAACAAACAATTATGAGTTTAGGTTAAATTACATGAACCAGCGTCGCGACTCATTTCCGCCAAGTTATAACCTGTATTTAAGGATTATGGCAGAGTCTGGACTGATAGGGCTCCTTTCTTTTCTTACGATACTTATACTGGCCATTTACAGAGCTTTAAAATTAATAAGAGAACCTGAAGGGCCTGAGCGAACCTTGGGACTGGTAACCTTGGTTTCGGTAGTGGGATTTGCCTTTAACTGGCTGCAGATAGACGCCTTTAGAATGTTTGGGTTCTGGTTGTGCATCGCCATTCTCTGTATTCCGCTCCGCGGAAAAACCCCTGATGAGCCAACCAAATATGCGGATAGTGGAATATAACATTGAACATGCCAAATCATGATCGTTTAAAATAGTATTGAATAAAGCTTTCCGGCTTTGGTGTCAGTGATTTCCTTTATTTTCGCTGAGTATTTTAAATCTGTTTGAACAGCGCAAATCCTTTTCTTCGGTAAAAAAAACTTATGAAATTAACGTATATCGTTGAAGTAGATCCCCTTGTGCATTCTGGGATCATAAAGAAAATAAACAACCAGATTTCGCTCTGGCGAGAGCAAGGAAACGAG
>Ga0314774_1000217_pt1 | contig 51522 bp, 48 predicted proteins | sample MetaGCBIA2018_FD_204515 | JGI IMG/M metagenome (GOLD analysis project Ga0314774, IMG submission 204515) | Cryopeg brine microbial communities from Beaufort Sea near Barrow, Alaska, United States - CBIA 2018 | ecosystem: Environmental > Aquatic > Marine > Coastal | place: USA: Alaska | collected... | reverse complement strand
AAAATCAGGGGCTGGCCCCAAGTGCCTTGCTGATCCGCGTCGCTGGACTGTCTGATCATAGCGCTGATTGTTGCCAATTAAGGCTAAAACATAGCCATAGCGACCGATCACCATCGTTTATACCCCCCCAAACATCCCTTTAAGGTCTACCGGCTCCCCTCAGATAGATCCACAAGAAGAAAACGGGAGTCAGAATAAACTGGGGTCAGCACTATATAGAGCAGAACCTCGTCCGGGCTGACATGGTAACCGCTTCCGGCGACTACCGTTGGAGCAGCTACCGAACGAACGCTTTTGGCAAGGATTCACGACTGGTTTCGTCCCATCCACACCACACTGAGCGACTTGGCTCTGGGGTACGGCAAGCTCAAGCGCGAAATAGAGACAGTGACCTGGCAATCAGCCAGTGAAGGGAAACGAGGTCGTCCAGCAAATTATCAGAAGAATTAATGTTCGTCTGACCCAATTAACCACAGGTGCTTAATCCAAGGTAGGAGAGTCCGCCGGCGCCTCTATCAGCGCCGTACCCAGAGCTCCACCCGGCCGTTCCGCTGTGCACCTGCGTTCCCGCCCGCCGAGCCCACGGGCATGTAGTGTCCATAGCCTGTATGGCCGGGCACCGGGATGCCCAGTTCCCGTAGTGCCTTGCTGACCGAGAGAGCACGCAACTCGGAGATCATCTGCGCGCGCAGCTCATCGGTTTGCTGGTCGGCATAGCCGATCAGCATCAGGTTGCTTCCGGTTTTGCCACTTTGCTGAAGGTAATGCTGAACGCGAAGCAAGTCGCGTTTGGCTTTGTTGTCCAGTTGGGTGCGGCCCTCGGCGAAACGCACGTTCACGGACAGACGCTTATATTGAGCGGTCAGGCGCTTGAAGCTTTCCGGCACGCTGGCATCATATTCTGGTTCGACGGCAAAGGGGTTCTGGGAGAAGAATCCTGACTGGGCCACGATGTCCTGGCCTGGCTGGCTCTGGGCGTATTCGATAAAAGCCTGTACCAGTGGCCCACCTGTGACACCGGGGGTGTAAAGGTACAGCCGTCGGGACAGCGGATAGTCTTCAGTCGCTACTGACATTTTGCTGGGCTTGAGAGCAGGCGCATTGCCGTCTGCTATTGCCAGCAATTTGCTGCTGCGCACAGAGGCGAATCCGGCAAAGCCGATGCCCGCGGGATCGCTACTGACATCGTCCGATAGCTGATCGTTGGATTCATAGCGTCTGGCGCTGTCCGTCAGTATATATCGACCCGCGAGCACCAGTTCCTTGAAGGTGTCCCAGGTTCCAGAGCGCTCATCACGGGCGTAAATACCAATAGGCAGGTCGGGCCCACCCACCGCGGACCAGTTAGTGATCTCACCGGCAAAAATCCTGGCCAGGGTTTCTATATTGAGCTGCTCTAGCGGATTGGATGGATGAACCAGGATCGCCAGTCCGTCTATGGCAATCACATGCTCACTCTGCGCCCCGGTCATATCGGCACGGCTGACCATCGCGGCAACTTCGCTAGGCTTGATACGGCGTGATGCGGCCCAGATATCCGCTTGGTTGGCGGCCATAGAGATGAATCCGGTACTGGTGCCGTGGGCCGCCACCAGAACACTAAAAGGCTTCCCGTCTCGCGTGCCGCTGAGCACTGTTTCGTTTTGACTTCCGGTTGCCGTTGCAGTGATGGTCTCTGCCGAGCGTTGCTGCAGGAAACTGGTCACCAGCATGGGTGCGAGGGTAGCGCCAATAGTGTTGGACCCGTGAACTTCCAGGTCATGGGCAGTTGCCAGAAAAGGGGCAACTGCCAAGGTGAGGCATATGTGACTGAATAATCGGCGGCAAGCTATGTGCATCGATGGTCTCGTGGAGTCGGACAGGCAGGTATTAGTTGGCCAGAATGAGACTCAGAGATTTCATCTAGGTTACAGCGGTCTAAAACTGTCAGATGCGGCAGTCGTTTTAAGCTATTTGTAGCTCGACTCAGCCCTGATTGCTCGATACGGGAGCACTACAGGCCGCGCGTAATGGGGGTCACTTCTCCAATGACAGCGCTACATAGAGCTAAACCCCGTCCGGGCTGCCATGGTGACCGCTCCCGGCGACTGCCGTTAGAGCAGCTATCGAAACAACATTTTTGGCAAGGATTCACGACTGGTTTCGCCCCATCCCCACCACACTGAGCGGCCTGGCTCTGGGGAACGACAAGTTCAAGCGCGAAATAGAGACAGTGACCGGGCAATCAGCCAGTGAAGGGAAAAGAGGTTCCCCAGCAAAGGATCAGAAGAATTAATGTTCATCTGATTCCAATTAACCCACAACGGGCAGTCACCGTTTTCTGGACGTTTTGCGCGGCTGCAACTGATCCAGGGCGGTGGAATTATCCTTTGCCCAGTCGTAGATCATCTCGATGGGCTGAACCATGAGCTTGCCGAGTGGCGACAGGGCGTAGGTCACGGCGGGTGGGACAGTCTCCTCGACATGCCGCGCGACCAGCCCACTGGTTTCCAGCTCACGGAGTGTCTGAATCAGCATCTTCTTGGAGATGCCCGGCAAGGATCGGTGCAGTGATCCAGTGCGGGCTGCCCCATCATGGCGTGCATGAAGCGTATGAATAATCATGCTGGTCCACTTCGCGGAGAAAAGCTCGAGTACGCGTCTCGGTGCGCATTTTTCCAGCCATTTTTCTTCGTCTGATCCGGTCTGCATAGGGGGTAGTTACCATTTTGTGCCGACTAGGATCGGCGTTCGAGAGCGTTTAAGGTGGCCACCGAATGGCTTCACCTGGAGCGCCCATAGGCCGCACACCGTCACCGGCGTCGCTGTAGGTAATGCGATGAACATGGCGACCACACTGGCGGTGTACGCGGCTATCTGTCGCTTTACGGGTCGCCCCTTTCGCTTTCCCGGATCCCAAGTGCAATGGCAAAGCCTCACGGACATGACCGACGCCGCGCAACTCTCACGGCATATGCTTTGGGCCTCCACCACGCCAGACGCATCAAATGAGGCATTCAATGTGGTGAACGGAGACGTGTTTCGCTGGCAGTGGATGTGGGCGCGTATCGCGGAATGGTTCGGCATCGAGGCCGCGCCCTTCGACGGTACAATTATGCCCCTGGAGCAGCAGATGGCGGATGACGCGCAGATCTGGAAAAAGATGGTTGAGCAGTATGGTCTAGCCAAGCCGGATATCGATAAGCTGATTTCACCCTGGCATACCGATGCGGACCTGGGTCGCCCGATTGAAGTCGTGACGGACATGTCGAAAAGCCGGAAGCTGGGTTTTCTGGACTATCAGGCAAGCGATGAAGCGTTCTTCGACGTTTTCGAGCGCTTGCGTGCGGGCAAGCTCATTCCCTGAGGGGAGGCCAGAGTGCCGGCCGGGCCTCATGTGTCGATTCTCCTGAATGACCGGTACGGTTATATGAGGTAATTGGGGACAGATGAACATTAACTTTAGTAGGAAACGCTCATCTGACCTCATTTTTATGTAAATAGTTGGCTATCGGCTTCCCGTTATCTGCACGAGCCGACCATCGATGAATCTCAATTCGTAATTCATGCCCGTGTCTTTATATGTCCAATACTCAATCAGTGCGGCACCTTTGACAATATGGCCATATTCATCGACAGACGGATTGGCTTTGTTGCTCGATACAGGTTCACCGCATTTTGTGAGGACCTCTTGGGTGAGATCCCCTGTCGAGATTATTCCGTTACTGCAGCGCATCGTCGCGCCATGGGCAGCAATTGATGAAAATAACAGCAAAGGTCCGAGGAGATAAGTAAAACGATTCATACCATGACTCCGTTCTATATGGAACTTGGGACTCTGCTCTCGCCTTGTGTTCTAGCCCATCCTATCGCACAGGCCCTCTGCTACAAATCCAAATATTCCGCGATCAGAAAGGCTTCACCCGGGCCTTCCTGTTTACCGAAATAGCTGACCGGCTCGCGGGTATCGTCCTCGATGTAGCCCACTTCGCAATCAATGTCATATTTCCTGGCAAGACTGTTAAACAGGTTCACTGGAAAATTGAGGTGAATATTCTTCTTCACCGGCTGACTGATACCCAGCTGCCAGTCCTCGCAATTGTCACTTTCGCAGTCATTGATCAGGGTGACATTGTTGGCCTGGTTGCCATCAACGTACGCCTGCAAGGCTGCTTGAAGCTCCGGCAGGTTCTGTCTTAGTTTCTTCTCCCGCTTTTCTTCAAGGCGGTCACAGGAGACGAGAAGGTATATAAGCATCTGAATTACTCAGGTTAAATTCGTTAACTACTCTATCACAGGGGTATTGGTTTGCTTGGTCGCTCAGGCCGCGAGAAAAAGCTTTGCCAATGGGTTCCCATACAACCATTCTGCATACTTTTGAAGGAGCTTAAGGGTCATGCTTAATCAGGACCAGCAGAACTTTTACAGAGACCCCACACGACAGGGCGATCTGCAATGACGGTGACGTCGGATCCGGGTGGGCTGTACTCAGACAAAAACAAGAGCTACCTACGCTTCGTTCGCGCGGTGCTTTACCCGCAAGCCATTCACGCTTACTTTCTCGGCTCTCCCCTTCTCCGTTGCGGGCTACGTGTTCTCGATGCTGGCTGCGGTAGCGGTATCGTGATACTTGCGCTGCGAGATGCCCTGTTGCGCCGTGGCCTGGCTCCCGGACCCTCGCATGCCTTCGATCTCACGCCGGCCATGCTCGAACATTTTCAGCACACGCTTGAAAGTAAGGAGATACGAGGCATCGAACTGGAGCAGGCGGATGTCCTAACGCTGAACGAACTACCGACGGCGTGGAGCGACTACGACCTTATCGTTTCCGCTTCGATGCTCGAATATGTCCCGAAAGAGAACTTGAGTGCCGGGCTTGCGGGGCTTCGCTGTCTTTTGAAGGAAGATGGCAGCTTAGTGCTGTTCATCACACGCCGAAACTGGCTCACGCGTCCCCTGATTGGTCGCTGGTGGCGAGCGAATCTATACGATAGGGCCGAGCTAGAGCATGCCTTACAAGAGGCCGGCTACTCCTCCACAAGCTTCCATCAGTTTCCTGCACAGTACCGCTATCTTGCCCTCTGGGGTTACATCATAGAAGCACATAAATAGGAATGTGGCACCTCGCAAACAAGGCGCTACACTATTTGCATGCTTGCAACCGTTTCCCGATACAGCTTCCCCTACGAGGCGCACATAGCCAAATCGCGTCTGGACGCAGAGGGTATACCTGCGTTTATCGCCGATGAACACACGATCAATATGCAGTGGCTGTACTCGAACGCATTAGGTGGCGTCAGGCTCCAGGTGCCAGAGCCGTTCGCTGAGAAGGCACTGCAGGTCCTCAACGAGGATCGCGAAAAAGACCTGATTGAAGCGGTCGAAGTCGGCGTGCAAATCTGTCCGCATTGCGGCAGCGACGACACCGAATTTCATCAGTTTGGGCGACGCTGGGCCTTTTTGATTTTTCTGAGTTTAAATTTCCCGCTGTTCCCCGTCAGGGACGGCGTCAAATGCAACGCCTGCGGTACAGTCTGGAAAACATAGCGACCGGCAGCGGAGAGTCTCCGGCGCACGCCGGTTGCGTCGGCCTCCGTTGATTCAGATCCTGCCCTTTGCCTGACCTGCAGAACCAACACTGTACGCCGCGGTCTATTTGGGCACGTTACCTGGACGGCATGTGACATATCCCAGCGACCCATTCAGCATCAATAAGGAATCTTATGACCACCACACAGGGCTTTGCTTTAGTTAAAAACCTGATTGCCAAGCTATTTACTATTTTGTTTTTAGGCCTGGCCATTGCCATTCTGTATTCGCTATTCAGCACTGTGGTACGGGGTATTGTGAGTGGCGAGGACATCATGGAAATGTTTTTGTCTAGCATCAATACCGGGATTATTGCGTTGGCGGTATTTGAGCTGGCGCTCGTTATCAATAAAGAGCATTCCGGCCAAGAGATTAAAAACGATGAAGATGCCATCGCCGGCCTGAGACGAACCGTGCCCCGGTTTATAGGAACGGTATGCGTGGCATTATCCCTGGAGGGATTGATTATGGTTATCAAGTACAGCCAGCTGGAGTTGGCTGGTAATTTGATCTATCCAGTGGCCATTATTTCCAGCACTGCCCTGCTCTTGACTGCGCTGGGTCTGTTTATCTTTTTGACCAAAGCGCATGAGAAAGACGCTTAAGCCTGCCATATTTGGACCTCTTACATCAGGCCAATCAACAGCCTCCGAGTGTCTAATTACGTTCGACACAATGGTCATAGCTATCCCGATCGAAACATAGCAAGATGCTCACAACTGCTGACACGCAGTCCTCTCTCTGGCGGCATGGACCTCCATGCTTTTCTCAACGCTGGCTTCTTACCTCACATGACAAAGCGCCATGTGGCGTGAACAGCTGCGTTGACTGGCCATACAGGAGCGAAGCGCAAGAAGCGGTCACGTTCGTAGGCGTTTGATGCTTTATCCACACAGTTAGAGGAAAAAACCATGTCTAAAGGCCAGGATTCAAAGAAAGCGACCAAAAAGAAACCGGAAAAAACGCTGAAAGAAAAGCGCGATGACAAGAAGGAAAAAAAGGCCAGCAAGCAGTAATGTGATACGTCAGTGAATGACCTCCGTTCACCAGCAAGCGCGAAGCAACTCAAGGGCTTTGTGTTGCCATCGCGCTTGCACCGGGTCAGTCACTGACAGTACTGAGGAGATTCTTTAATGGCTCATTCTGGACAGTGTTTGTGCGGCGCCATTCGCTATCAGCTTTCTGGCAACCCACAGTTGGTAGCCTTGTGTCATTGCCGTGACTGCCAGCGCAGCGCCGGTGCCCCCATGGTCGCCTGGGCAATGTTCCCCGAGACCGCCTTGACCCTGACGCAAGGTCAGCCGAAAACGATTAACTCATCCGGCACGGCGATGCGCAGCTTCTGCTCCGATTGTGGCAGCGGCTTGTTCTATCGCAATGCAGAGGTACTACCTGGCATCGTTGACGTGCAAACGGCGACACTCGAAGATCCGGATGCCTTACCTCCTGAAGTGCAGATACAGACAGCCGAGCGTTTGGGTTGGATGCAAAATGCCCACGAACTCCCCGAATTCAAGCGATTTCCTGAATAAGATAAAGGCCACCGGACCTGCTTGTGCCCGCTATGCCTATCCGCTCTGATCCTTCGTAAAAGCCCTTTGAACAACGTGGCGAGTAGCCCTGCACGAAATTAAATGTTGCAGAGCCAGAACCATTAAGTAGAATGCGAATCCTTCTCGTTAAGATTAAGGTTTAATCGCATGCACGTAACTGCTTTGGATATTCTCGCTCTCGGCGGTCCAGTCGTTTGGATATTAGCGCTTTTTTCGGTCATTGCGTTGACCGTTACCCTAGTAAAGATTGCTCAGTTTTGGTCCATGCGTGACGCACGCGCCCAATTGATCACCCGTACCCAGCAGCTCGTAGAAAGCGCCGCCCTTTACGGCGACGCTCTGCATATGGAAGTCATGAGGCAGGCACGACAGACCGTCACTGGGCTTGCTCGTTACCTTCGCGTTCTGGAAGTGATCGCCACACTGGCTCCCTTACTGGGGCTGCTGGGTACTGTATTAGGGATGATCGAGGCGTTTCAGGCAATGGAGGCAGCGGGTGTGCAGGTCAACCCTGCGGTGCTCTCTGGAGGTATTTGGGTAGCCTTACTGACGACCGCGGTAGGGCTTGCCGTCGCTATCCCGGTATCCCTTGTTCATAGCTGGCTGGAGCGCCGCGTTGAATTTCAAGCTGAGCTGATACAGGACGATGTTGAGTATCTGTTGGGGCTTCAGGCAGCACGTGCCATAGAAAAGCCTGACGTCAATGCCCAACTGAAGCTTGCCTGATGCAACTGGTCAGCCTGTACAGGCATAAAGCACGCAAGATCAGCCTCACTGCGCTGATCGATGTGGTATTCATTCTCTTGATGTTCTTCATGCTGACTTCAAGCTTCAGCCAGTGGAAAGCTGTCGATTTTAACTCACCGGCGGTCAGTAACGAACCAGTAGATGAGCAACCTGTTGCCCTCGTCTTGCGCGCTGATAGCTCCATGCAAACGGCTGATAACTCAGTCGACATAGCCGCCAAACAGTCCATCCCAGTGCACGCGTTCACAGCCAACAAGCCATTGATACTGATACCCCAAGCAGATACACCAGTGCAGATCATTATTAGCCGCTTCGAGGAAATCAAACAACACGGGCTGGTAATCACTCTGGGCAGCGTCAAGCAGCCCGATGCTGAAGCACGGGGAGAACGTTGACCACCATGCAAAAGCAATCGCTACACCCTGCGCATCGATCAAGCACTGCCGACGATAGTCTCATTCCGCTTATCAACATCGTTTTTCTACTGTTGATCTTCTTCATGGTCGCCGGTCAGATTGCAACGCACCAGGATCCCAACATTCACCCGCCTGAGTCGAGCAGTCAACTAACGCTAGAACCCGCCAAGATCGAACTAGCTATGAATAGCGCCGGCGAATTGCTGCTCGACGGCCAAGCGGCGGATACAAAAACCCTCAAACGGCGAGTCTCAGCACTGGTGACCGATGGGGCCAACTTACGCGTATCACTGCGTGCCGATCGCAACGCCACGGCGGCTGATTTGGATATTGTCCTCAATCAGCTGCGCGCATTGGGTGTGAGCACTATCACATTGCATACGCTGTATACCGGAGCTGAATGATGCCTTTGCATACCTGGATCATCGCCTTTATCGGCGCATTGATGCTGCACCTGGCGATAGCGGTCGCCATGGCTAGCCGCACCGCCGAGAACACCCCTGTTGCTGATGATGAAGGTGATTTCGGCCTGGAAGTCGGTCTGGGAATGGCGGGCAGCTATACCGAAGTACCCGAACAGGCCGCGCCTGAGCCGGCAACAAAGCAAGAGCGTAAACAAGAACCGGAGCCAAGGTTGATGCCTAAACCCAAACCAGTCGAACAACCTCAGCCCAAGCCAGACATCAAAGCCGTCACCAAGCCGGTGCCAGCTACCCAAGACATCAAAGTAACGAAAAGCGAACCGGATCAGACCGCGCAACATAAAAGCGCTGAGCCCGCACAGCAGACCCATGACACGCCCCAAAAAACCCGCCCTGCCGTTGCCACTCGCGCGACCGGCCAAGAGTCGAATCGCCATGCAGGTGGCCGCCCCGGCAATGCCAAGAGTTACTTTGCCGACCTGATGGCTTGGTTGAATCGTCACAAGCACTACTCGCCGCACCTCAAGAAGGAAAAGATCCAGGGCACTGTGGTCCTGCAGTTTTCCATTGACCGTGACGGACACGTTCTGAGCGCATCCATCAAGCAGAGCTCCGGCAATGCTGAACTGGATCAGGCTGCGCTCGACATGCTAGCCAAGGCCGATCCTTTACCATCCATCCCGGATTCGATGGGGCGTGATCGGATTTCCCTGGCTATTCCCGTTGAGTACTCACTCATCACCCGATAGACACACACAAGGACTGATATGAGAATGTCTGCCAATCAAGCAAGTACCTTACGGCCCATGAGCCTACGCCAACGGACCAAAGCGCCCTTTTGCGCCCCCAGCGTGCTCGCACTGAGCATCACCGCCGCGGTATGCAGTCCAATGGCCATGGCTCAACAAGAAGAAACATTCGAGCTTGATACACTACAGATCGAAGAACGCACTCAGGATACCAATCCCTATGCCGAACCCGGCGCACCTTACAAGGCCAAGTTCTCGGGTGACAAACGCAAGGTCAAGCCGCTAGCGGAAACACCGCAGACTATCACCGTACTCACCCAGACCCAGATCGAAGATTCCGGCAAGGACGATCTCAAGGATATTCTTGCTGCACAACCAGGCGTGACACTCGGGACTGGCGAAAACGGTAACGCGTTCGGCGACCGCTACGTCATCCGTGGCCACGAAGCGCGCAGCGATGTATTCGTCGACGGTTTGCGCGACCCTGGCATGACCACCCGTGAAAGCTTCGCGCTGGAACAGGTAGAAATCACAAAGGGTCCGAGCTCAACCTTCGCCGGCCGCGGCTCCACCGGCGGCGCCATCAACGGCGTGACCAAACAGGCTAGCTCAGAGTATGACTTCAACACGATCCAGGGCGCCGTTGGTACCGACAACCATCAGCGTATTACGCTCGACAGCAACCACGCGCTCACCGATGACATCGCAGTACGGCTGAATCTGCTACATGCCTACGAGGACGTACCGGACCGTGATCCCGCTGACCGCGAGCGCAACGGTGCGGCCCTGGCGGGTGTCTGGCAAGCGACTGACAAACTGGACTTCAAAGCTGACTACTATTATCTGGAAGCTAACGACAAACCGGATCTGGGTTCCTATATTGATGGTGACAACAAGCCCAACGATGACATCCCGGTGTATGCGCAGAAAAATGATTTTCTCGAGTCGGACGTTGAGACGATCACATTCCGCGTCGATTATGACTTCAACGACAATCTTCGTCTTGAAAACGCCATGCGTTACGGCACCACTGAAAATGGCTACATCGTCACGGGTGCACGGGGCAATACCGACCTGAGCACCGCCACACCGACAATCGGCTTGAGCACGCACAACGGATGGCAGGAAGTAGACTACTTCGCAAACATCACCAATCTGTACTTTGATACCGAACTGGCCGGCAAGACCAATCAGTTCGTATTCAGCACCGAATACAGCAAACATGACGTGCTAAACGGTGGTTACAACATTACCAATAACGGTGCAACCAACTGTGTGTTATCCGGCCGCGGCGGCGCATCACCGGGATACTGCATAATCGATTCCAGCGGTAATGAGATTGCTGACATCGACAACCTGTTCCAGCGCAGCTACAGCAAGGGCGACATAAAGTCCGATTACGCCATCGATACCCTTTCCCTCTCCTTGATGAATACCATAGACCTGTCTGATCGCTGGATTCTGGCAGCCGGCATCCGCGCGGACCGGTTCGATTACGTCAACCGGGTAACCGATCGTAGTGGTACGACATCCAAGTACGACTATTCTGACACGCTGTGGAACGGCCACATTGGCTTGACCTACAAGATCAACTCCTATGGCAATGTATACGCCGCCTACAGTACGGCGGCGGAAATCAACGGTGGTGAATCCGATGTGGGCGGCAACTGCGGATATGGCGGCCTCTGCGGCAGTACGGAGGTCATCGGCGAGAGCGAGCCGGAGACATCTGTCAATTACGAAATCGGCACCAAGTGGAACGTCATGAATGAGCAGTTGCTGCTAACCGCTGCCGCTTTTCACATCACCAAGGATGACGTGATGGAAGGCGCCGACTATGAAACCACCGGCACCTTGAACACCGGCAAAAACCGCGTACACGGCGTCGAAGTCAGCGCCGCGGGAAACATCACCGACAAGCTAAGCACCGTATTTGGTGCCGTGGTCATGAATGCCGAAGTTCTGTCCAGCGTCGATGCGGCGAACGAAGGCGGCACCCTGGCGCAGTTCGCCGAAAAGAGCCTGTACCTGCAGATGCGCTATCAGCTGACGCCAGCACTGGCCTTGGGCGCTGCAAGCACCTACCGCAGCGAAGTGTATTCCGGCCAGCCTGACGATGCTGCCGGCGATCGCGGCGTGCCCTCTTACACAGTGTTCGATGCATTCGCCAACTACCAGTTCAACAAGAGCCTGTCGGCACGTCTGAACGTCAACAACGTCACCAATGAGGATTATTACCTAGCCTCTTACCGCAGTGGTGCGTTCGCCTACATTGGCGACCGTCGCAATGCACGGCTGACCCTGGCTTATGATTTCTGATTCGTAGCACAGGTCCATACCGGTAACCGTGTTTCGACAAGGTTATCGGCATCTTACTAAGCCCACCCGCACCTTGTGCAAGTACGGATTCAATATGACTGTTCAACCACCGCTGGCACACATCCCAGCCACTATTCTGTATGCCGCCGATTACGAATCCCACGCGGTAAACCACCTTGCTGCCCCGACCCTTGCCTGGCTCATCGGCGGCAGTGGCGCTGAGCATACATTGCGGGCCAACCGCGAGGCGTTCGTTACGCGCCAGATTCTTCCGCGCCTACTAACTAATTTCAGTCAGACCAGCACATGCCTGACGCTCTGTAACACGACTCTTGAGCATCCAGTTCTTTTAGCGCCGCTGGGCCACCAGAGCTTGCTGCACCCCGAAGGCGAGCGTGCCGTGGCCCAAGCGGCACAGGCCACCGACACCTGCATGGTCGCCAGCGCACTCAGTTCATTACCGCTGGAGCACATCGCTGCGGCAACACATGCTCCCAAGTGGTTCCAACTGTATTTCCAACCCCGCCGCGACGACACCCTTCGCCTTATGCGCCGAGCTGAAAGCGCGGGGTATGGCGCCATCGTTCTCACGCTCGACACCCCGGTACAGCCGCTAAGCCGTCGGGCGCAGCATGCTGGCTTTCGCCTGCCCGACGACCTGACGCCTGCCAATCTGACCGATTACGCACCGCTGCCGCAAGTCGCGCTCGATCCGGGCCAGAGCATCTTATTACACGGCATGATGTCCGAAGCTCCCTGCTGGGAGGACCTTGCCTGGCTGCTGACTCAAACCTATTTGCCGATCATCGTTAAAGGAGTTGCCCACCCGGAAGATGCATTACGCCTGCAATCAATGGGCGTTGCCGGACAAATTGTGTCTAATCACGGAGGACGATCTCTCGATGGTATGCCTGCCACCTTGCATACACTGCCAGCACTGCGTGCGGTACTTGGCACCCCATACCCACTTCTGCTCGACGGCGGAATCCGTAGCGGACTAGACATATTCAAAGCGTTAGCCAGCGGCGCAGATGCGGTACTGATAGGCCGCTTGCAAGGCTATGCACTGGCTGTGGCAGGCGCACTGGGCGTGGCACACATGCTCAGATTATTGCGTGATGAACTGGAACTGTGCATGGCGCTCGCCGGCACCCCAACACTGCATGACATCACAGCACACTGTCTGCTGGGAGACGCAAGATGCTAACCGTTATCGACAACCTATTGAGCAAGAATGAAGTCCAACAATGTCGTCAGCATCTGAATCAGGCTGAATGGCAGGATGGCTCGAAAACCGCCGGTAGCTTGGCTGCAGAGGTCAAACAGAACCAACAGCTAGACGAAAATACCAAAGTCGCCATTGAGCTTGGTAACCACTTACTTCGTCGATTAGGCAGCAATGCACTGTTCGTTTCCGCCGCATTGCCGGCGAAGATTTATCCACCGAAATTCAACAGCTACAGTGGTGGCGGCCATTATGGCGCGCACGTAGACGGAGCGGTAATGTCTCTGCCAGGCAATCTTGGGACTCTGCGCAGCGATCTATCGGCCACGCTATTTCTCTGCGAACCGGACGAGTATGAAGGCGGCGAACTGACCATAGAAACTGGGTTTGGCGCGCAGCACGTCAAGTTGGCTGCTGGCGACCTGGTGCTCTACCCGTCTTCCAGCCTACACCGCGTTGAACCTGTTACCCGTGGCGAGCGAGTTTGCTCGTTTTTCTGGGTGCAGAGCATGGTGCGCGACGAGGGCCGACGAACGCTGCTGTTCGAAATGGACCAATCGATCCAGGCGCTAACGCCGCGCCAACCCAAGACCGACCCGGACATCCTGCAGCTGAACGGCGTGTACCACAACCTATTGCGTCGCTGGGCTGAGGTGTAGGACGGCAAGGTTCACAACACGAATATCCGGATCAGATCAATGACCATAGTTCGCTGAATTCGTGCACGTCCATGTCGGCCAGCCTGTCAGCATCTCCCATTATTTCGATGATTGCCGCAGCTTGGCGGGCGCCAAAATGACCTTTAACAGCCTGCTTGAATTTAGCTTCAAGCAGCGGAATACCTTCATCTCTCCGACGACGGTGGCCCAATGGATAGTCAATGCTGACCTTGTCGGTCTTGCTACCATCACTGAAGAACACCTGCACAGCGTTTCCAATGGCCCGCTTGTCGGGGTCGAAGTACTCCTCGGTAAAACGTGGATTCTCCTTGACCACCATCTTGTCGCGTAACGCGTCGATGCGCGGGTCGGCTGCGACCTCGTTCGAGTAAGACTCTGCAGTTAATTCACCAAAAATCATCGGTACCGCAACCATGTACTGGATACAGTGATCACGGTCAGCGTAGTTATCCAGCGGACCGGTTTTGTCGATGATGCGCATAGCGGCGTCCTGCGTCTCGATTTCGATTCGCTCCACTTCATCCAGTCGGTCGTGCACCTCGGGGTGCAATTTCAGCGCGCACTCCAGTGCAGTCTGGGCGTGAAACTCGGCCGGAAAGGCAACTTTGAAAAGCACGTTTTCCATCACGTAGCTGCCGAGCTGGCGCTCCAGCTCTAGCGTCTTTCCTTTGAACAGCACATCCTGAAACCCCCAACCTTTGGCCGTGAGTACCGACGGATATCCAATCTCGCCCTGGAGCGTCAAGAGCGCAAGCTGCACGGCGCGTCGGCAAGCATCGCCGGCGGCCCAACTCTTACGCGGACCGGTATTCGGCGCATGGCGATAGGTTCTGAGCGCGCCACCATCGATCCAGGCCTGGCTGACAGCGTTGACTACATCATCGCGCGAGCCGCCCAGCATATGTGTGACCACCGCAGTTGAGGCCACTCGCACCAGCAGTACGTGATCCAACCCCACGCGGTTGAACGAATTCTTCAGCGCCAGTACACCCTGAATCTCGTGCGCCTTGATCATCGCGACGAGTATGTCATGGACGGTCGGCGGGTTAAGTCCCTTGGGCACGTCCCGGCGGGCAATGTAATCGGCCACCGCCAGAATCGCACCTAGGTTGTCAGACGGATGACCCCACTCGGCGGCCAGCCAGGTATCGTTGAAATCAAGATAACGTATCAGAACGCCAATGTTGAACGCGCCCTGCACCGGATCAAGCTCGAAGTGCGTACCCGGCACCCGCGCGCCACCCCGCAGATCGGCACCGGGCACCACCGGCCCCAACAGCTTGTTGCATTCTGGAAAGCGTAGGGCTAGCGCCGCGCACGCCAGCGAGTCCTTGAGACAGTAATGTGCAGTTTCTAGCGCCGTGTCGGATTTGATCTCTGTATTGCAAACGTAATCAGCAATCAGCTGGATCAGTGCATCGGGTTCGGGACGTTTCGCGGCGCGTATATCGGTTACGGACATAGTCGGGCTTCCTGTCGAGTTCGGAATCCGGGAGACCCCGTAGTGGATTGGTGCGGCGCCCCAAGAGCAGGCGGCTAGATTGCAGAGTCAAGGGGGGTTCTTGCCAGTCTATACCGCTTTAGCTGACAACCACAAAGGAGCCCAGAGTGAACGTTGTGCTTACAGACAACACACCATATGTGCGTCAACGCACAGACCCTGCTTAGCATAAAAATGCTAATGATTTATATTGAGTTAAGAGGTGCCTTATCAAACGGCTCATAGCATGCCTCTGAACTCTATTTGGGAGTAACAAAAAAATGCTACGTCAGGATGCAAGTAAAACGGCCACTGAAGGGTCATCGCGTACAAGGGGTATTTACAGCAGTATCGTAAATCAGATGGGCTGGGTGGTGTTTTCCGTTGGTGCATTGGTATTACTGTCATGGTTTTTTGACATCGAAGCGGGAAAAAGTCTTTCGCCTGCCTTTGAGTCGATGAAGTTCAACACGGCGCTTTGCTTCTGCGCCTGCGGCTTCATTCTGCGGCGTAAATCGCAGCCTGCCACGGCCTCGCCGAGCGATCCAGTCACCATGTTACTGGCTGTATTCGTATTGGGGATAGCCAGCCTGACATTGCTTGAGTATGCGTCTGGCTGGCAGCTTGGCATCGACAATCTTATTATTACGGATAAAGCTACGCCTTTAGAAAACTTGCCAGGGCGTATGTCATCAGGCACGGCCCTATGTTTCACCATGATCGGTGCAGGCTGGTTGGTCACTGCCCTGCCGGTACGCCATACCACTCTGATAATGCAAGTACTCGCCCTTGCAGTCATCCTGGTCAGTGGCGCTGCGCTGATTGGTTACGTATTCGGCATACAGCAGTTCAAACCTCTTATGTTTTCCTCAATGGCTTTGCACACGGCGGCATTATTCGTGCTCAGCGGCACCGGCATGTTGCTGGTTACACCGCAAGAGGGGTTAGTGCGCCCCGCTGCCAGCCCCTACGCGGGAGGAAGTGCCCTACGGCGACTGCTTCCGTACATTATTATGACGCCTATATTGACGAGCTGGCTAAGCCTCCAGGGAGTGAGTGCCGGGTTCTATGCCGAGGCTTTCGGCTTCGCCCTGAGCAGTCTTTCCAGCGTTCTGGTATTGAGCTGCTTAGTCTGGCTGGGCGCCGACGCTCTCAATCGCGAAGAGGAACGTTACCGCTTAACCATTGATTCATCCCCTGTAGCAACCATCATGATCGACAAGGAGGGTATTATCCGCACGGCCAACCGGCTCGCACACGCGTTGTTTCGGTACCAGGCCAGTCAGTTATTGGGCCGAACACTGGAAAGCCTCATACCTGACCGATTTCGCATGAATCATGCGGGATACCAATACGAGTATATGCGTAAAGCTGAACCACGCATGATCGGCGAAGGGAGAGAGCTTTTTGCCTTGCGTCGTGACGGTACCGAGTTCCGCGCTGAGGTCGCCCTGAGCCCGGCACAAAACGCGGATAGCTGCTATTTCATGGCGGTCATTGTAGACATCACTGAGCGTGTAGAAGCGCAACAGCAAATCCTGCGCCTCAATCGCATGCATAAAGTGCTGAGCAGTATCAACTCACTGATCATACGGCTGCCGACCCGTGAAACCTTGTGCGCTGAGACCTCTCGTATCGCTGTGGAAGAAGGTAATCTGTCTGCCGCTGTGTTTGTTGAGCACAACACTAAAACCGGCCAGCTGAAGGTGTTCAGTGCCTATGCTGGCGGCAAGATAATTGAGGCCAAACAGCTCTCGGGAACCGAGACGGATGCCATTCGCGAATGCCTACGCACCCATCGCACCGTATTACGTGATGATAAAGCGAATCCGCTTTCAAACGGCAAACCCCTGAGTTTGATATCGCCTGGAGTGCAAGCGCTGGCGGCCTTCCCACTGACATCGCCTGAGCATTCTTTGGAAGCGGCTATGGTGCTCTATCAAGACGAGCCCTTTCTGTTCGACCAACCTGATATGAAACTGTTGCACGAGTTGGCGGGTGATGTCGCATTCGCTATCGCCAACCTGGACAGGCGCCAGCAGTTTAACTATATGACGTACTTCGACAGCATCACGCAGCTGCCAAATCGATTGCTGTTGGCTGATCGCCTGCAGCAGGCTTTGCTCCAGGCAGATAATAATCAGGGCGTCGTCAGTATTGTGTACATGGACATTGACCGGTTCAAACAGGTCAACGACAGCCTCGGACATACCCATGGTGATACTGTGCTTCGCACCGTAGCGCAGCGAATCAATGCGTGCGTGGGCAAGGCAGACACGGCCTCACGCTGGGGCGGTGATGAATTCGTTATTCTACTCCCCGGTCAGGGCGCCGCAGAGGCATCTTTAGTGGCTACCTGTATCACCGGCGCCCTGCTTTCAGTAATAGAACTGGTTGGCGGGCAAGAGCTGTTTGTTTCATGCAGCATGGGTATAGCAGAATACCCGCGTAACGGCCGGGACATGGATACCTTGATCAATAGTGCCGCCACGGCGATGAGCGACATAAAGGCACAAGGGGGCAATGATTATCGGCCTTCAAAAGTAGACACCAATGACATATTGGACGGTGACTTGGCACTGGAAACATCATTAAGACATGCGTTAAGGCTCGAGCAATTTCAGCTCTACCTTCAACCTCAGATCAATATTGCCTCTCGTCAGGTCGTTGGTATGGAAGCACTGGTACGCTGGCTGCATCCGACACAAGGTGTCATCTCTCCGGACCGATTCATTCCAATGGCTGAAAAAACGGGATTAATCATACCCCTAGGGGAATGGGTACTCAGGGAAGCCTGTCGTCTCGGCGCGACCATGCCGACACTGACAGTGGCAGTCAACTTGTCCGCCCGACAGTTTCATCAGGGAAATCTTGTCGATGTTATCCGACAGATTCTGGACGAAACCGCTATGCCGGCGTGCAACCTGGAGCTGGAGATTACCGAAAGTGCCCTGATGTATGACGTAGAATCTGCCATCGCCAAGATGGAACAGTTCATCGCTCTGGGCGCGCGTATTTCTCTGGACGACTTTGGTACTGGGTATTCCAGTCTGAGCTACCTAAAGCGCTTCCCCATTCACACACTCAAGATCGACCAGTCTTTTATCGCCCAATTGACAACCGATACTGGCAGCGAAGTAATCGTCAATACAGTCATTGATATGGCCCACGGCTTGGGGCTCAATGTCATCGCCGAAGGGGTAGAAACGTAGGCGCAGCTAGCGATGCTACGCGCACGCGGCTGCGACCAGGCACAGGGTTATCTTTTTGCACGTCCAGTGCCCTATCAGGAAGTTGTAGATAAAGTGCAATTAATCACGTGATGGTGTGACTTGAATTACCGCGAATGTGACCTGAACTTCAAAGCCGTCCTCCCTGCCCGTAGCCGGCGACACCAGAGAAAGCTGAGCGCCAACACCGCTGGCGATAACAGCCGCAATGGCTAGGCCAAGACCCGAGCCGTCTGAATGACTGTGACCGCGCACAAAGCGTCCGGTCAGTTGCGCCAGCACCTCGGCCGGCACTGTTGCACCGGAGTTGATCACCCGTAGCAACCCGAAGCTGTTCAAGCTCAGCGTTACAGGAAAATCTGGATCGCCGTGTTTAAGGGCATTCTCGAGCAGGTTACGCACCAGGATGGCAAATGCATCCGGGTCGATATTGGCCAGTACCGAGTCCTTGTCAGGCAGGATGACCTCCAGCCGAGTACCTGCACTGTGGCGTAACTCATCGACTACATGCGCCAGCAGTACGGTCAGGTCCTGAGGCGTTTCCGCCAGCAGCCCGCCGCCTTCTGCCTTGGCCAATTGCATCAACTTCTCTGAAAGCCGTGCCAACTTGCGCAGTGAGTGCTCGATCTGCTCTGCCCGCTCGCGCAGCGGGCCATCAGGGGTCTCGCTACGCAGACGTTGGATCTGGGCAAGGGTTTCAGCCAGGGGGGTGCGTAGTTCATGGGCACTGTTGGCAGTAAAGCTGCGCTCGGCTTCCAGGGCTCGGCGCAGGCGTTCCATGAGCTGGTTGACCGCCCCAGCCAATGGATGAATCTCTGCCGGTAGCTGCACGCCTTTGATAGCTGACAGATCACCCTCCCCGCGCGTCTCGATGGCGCGACGGTAGGTCAATACGCTGCGCAGGCTAAAGCGTACCAGTAGCCAGGTACCGACCAGGCTGATCGGCACCAGAAACAACAGTGGTAGCAGCAAGGCGACGGCGGCCTCCAGCGTCGCCTCACGCCGATGATCCAACGGTTCGGCCACCTCGATAAAGACTGTCTCGCGCATCGCGCTGGCGGTGTACAGCCGATGCGAGTCGGTGCGGGTGAAACCTTCCAGCGGTCGGGCGTTGAACACCTCGGGATGGGCATCGTGGGACTGCAGCAGAATAGTGCCCTGATCGTCGCGCACCAGATATGAGAGATATTCCTTATGCTCCTGCAAGGCAGCGATATATTGCACTTGGCCCACTTCCTCACGATTGACAATATCGAGAATGGCTAGCGGCAATATCCGTTGCGCTGTTTCCTGCAGGGCGCTATCGAAGGCTTCGTCCAACTCATGGCGAATCACCAGTCCTGCAGCGAAGGTGGCCGCCAGCCAAAACATCACCACGCCCAGGGTCAAGCCCAGGCTCAGGCGCCATTGCAGGCTGCTGGACGACTTCATACCAACCCCAGGCGATAGCCCATGCCGCGTATCGTTTCGATCGTGTCGCGGCCCAGTTTCTTGCGCAAGCGGCTGACATATACCTCAATGGCGTTGCTTTCGATCTCGGCCCCGAACGCGTACAGGCGCTCCTCCAGCTGTGCCTTCGACAGCAACGCGCCGGGCCGCTGAACGAAGGCTTCAAACAGTGCCCATTCGCGAGAGGTCAGTTCCACCGGATCGCCATTGCGCTTGATTGTGCGATCTGCCATATCGATCTGCAGTTCACCAAGCTGGATCAGCGGGTTGCTGTTGCCGCTGCACCGACGCGCCACAGCGGCAATCCGCGCACTCAGCTCGAACAAATCGAAGGGTTTCACCAGGTAGTCGTCGGCGCCGGCATTGAGGCCGGAAATGCGATCGGAAATCTGATCCCTGGCCGTCAGGATGATAATGGGGGTGGCATCACCCGCAGCCCGTCGCTTGCGCAAAAAATCCAGACCCAGCCCATCCGGCAGGATCAGGTCGAGCAGGATCAGGTCGTAGTGAGTGGTGCGCACACTCGTCTCGGCGTAGTCAAGCCGCTGCACCCAGTCTACCGCATGGCCGTCATCGGCAATCTGTTCGCGCACCGCCTGACCAAGCCCTGCGCTGTCTTCGATCAGCAATACCCGCATATGTCCTACTCCGTTTCAGTCCAGCGTCGCAGCTTGACCACTGAACCTGACAATAACCTTAACAGGCTCATGGCTTCAGGTAGCTGTCAGGTAGCTACGCTAGGGTGCGCCATACCAGCCCAACAAGGAACCGACATATGAAAACCACCTTTCTTGCCAGTGTCTGTCTGGCCAGCGTACTTGTCTCCCAACCGCTACTGGCGGACGACGACGATTGTGTCGACCCAGTGGCCGACTGGCAACCGCGCGAGATTCTGCGCCAACAGGTTGAACGCTATGGCTGGGATGTACACCGAATCAAGGTGGACGACGGCTGTTACGAAGTCCGCGCCACAGAGAGCAAGGGCAATAGAGTCCGTGCTGTTTTTGCACCGGCTACCCTGCGTATTCGTAGCTTGAAAATCGACTTTCGTCCTACCAACGGCGATGCCTCTGACTACCTCAGAGTCCAGCCGTGAGCGCTACATCAACACGCATTTCCGTTTTCTGCCCCGCCTTCAGGCTGCCGTCAGGAAGGCGGATTAGCATTCAACCGAACTTACTGAACTGGAGCACGCTGATGAAAATATTAACTACCACCTTGTGTCTCGCCGCCGCCATTGCCCTGCCGGCCGTAGCCCAGGCCCGTGAAATAACCCTGAATACCCAGATGAAAAGCTACAGCGGCAACGAAGCTTATCTGGCCATTTACGTGACTGATGCTCAGGGCCAATACCAGAGCACGCTCTGGGTCGCTGGCAAAAAGGCCAAGTACTACAAGCACCTGCGCGACTGGGCCCGTGGCAGCGGCTTGAACAACATTGAATTCGATGGTGTCACGGGTGCCAGCGCCGGCGGCGGCCAAATGCTAACGGTAAAGGTGGAGCTGGCTGACGCTTTGCTTGATGCCGGCTACCAGATCCGCATAGACAGCTCGGTCGAGGACAAACGTGATAACCGCGCCGAAGTGATCGCCCCATTGACCAGCACAGGCGCAGGCAAACTCACTGTCGGCGACAGTTATGTCGAAACTTTCAGCTACGACCTGTAACCGGCTTACCCACAGGAGACACCTTGATGCTTCGTCAACTGCATTCATTGCCCGGCCTGATTGGCGCCATTCTGATCATTGTATTGGCCATCAGCGGTGCCGTGCTTTCTATCCAGCCGGCTATGGAACGGCTCCAGACCAACATACCTAATGCTGGCCAGATGAGTGTCGGCAGTCTGGCGGGACGCGTTGCGCAGTATTATCCCGGAGCCGAACAAATACGACGTACTCCTTCCGGATCAATCATTGTCTACTACAGTAATGCCGACCAGACCGGCGCGGACGTGATCGATCCGCTGAGTGGCCAGGCACTGGCACCCTATGAACCCTCAGCGTTCTCGATCTGGGTAAAAGACCTGCACCGCTCCCTGTTACTTGATACCCCGGGACGCATTACCTCCGGCGTCGGAGCGCTGCTTATGCTGTTGCTGGGAATTTCTGGCACGGCGCTGCTGGCTCGTCGCCTGGGTGGCTGGCGTCACCTTTTCTGTAGGTTACGAGGCAACTGGAGTCAACGTTGGCATGCTGAGGTGGGTCGCTTCGTCCTGCTGGGTCTGCTGCTGTCATCCCTGAGCGGTATCTATATGTCAGGAGCAAACTTCGGCTTGATTACCGATGGTATGCAGAGCGAGCCGGATTTTCCGAGCAGTGTCAGCGCTGGCCCAAAGGCACCGGTTGCAACTCTGCCGGCCTTGCTGGCGACCGATCTGAACGATCTGCGCGAGCTGGTTTACCCTAACCCTAAGGATCCCTCGGATTTTTATTCCCTGCGCACCGACCAGGGTGATGGTTATCTTGACCAATCCAACGGCACTCTGTTGTCTTTTCAGGCGCATAACACGCCACGCCGCGCTTACGAATTAATCTATCAACTGCATACCGGCGAAGGCTTCTGGTGGCTGAGCCTGTTTCTGGGGCTGTGTGCCCTGGGCGTGGTGCTGATGAGTGGCACCGGCGTACTCATGTGGTGGCAACGGCGTCAGGCAATGCCTCGATTGAAAGGCAATAGTCCAGCGCAACAGGCTGACACTTTGATTCTGGTCGGCAGCGAGAACAACAGCACCTGGGGCTTTGCCCAGACGCTGCATGATGCCTTGCGCCAGGCTGGACTGCAGGTGCACACCGCACCGATGAACCAGCTGGCGAGGCATTATCGTCAGGCACAGCGGATATTTGTTCTGACCGCGACCTACGGCGACGGCGATGCACCCGCTTCGGCCCAGCGGTTCCTTGACCGGCTAGCGACAACAACCGGCAAGCCTGAACTGGGCTTCGCTGTATTGGGTTTCGGCGACCGACAGTTTCCGCAGTTCTGTCAGTTTGCCAAGGACACTGAGGCAGCACTACTCAAGCAAGACTGGCCGCAGTTACTGGCGCTTGACTGTGTTGATCGTCAGTCAGTTCAGGAGTTTGCGCGGTGGGGCACTAGCGTCGGCCAGGTAATTAGCCAACCTCTGACCTTGCTGCACACACCAAAGCGGCCCCACAGTCACGCGCTACAATTGCTCGAACGGGTCGAATACGGTGAACAGGTACAGGCGCCCACCACTATCCTGCGCTTCAGTACCACCGAAGCTAAACAGCAGAGTGGCTGGTGGCAGCGGCTGATCGGTAGTCGCGGGCCAGGGCACTTCGAGGCCGGCGACCTGCTTGGGGTTCTCCCTCCGGGCAGTCCAGTGCCGCGCTTCTACTCGCTGGCCAGCGGCACTTCCGATGGGGTACTGGAAATTTGTGTGCGCCAGCACGCCAACGGCCTGTGTTCCGGATTCCTGCATGAACTGCAGCCGGGTGACCAGATCGAAGCCTTTATCCAGCCCAACCCGGACTTTCGACCGGCCGCAGGTTCAACACCGGTGATTCTTATCGGTGCCGGCACCGGCATTGCCCCGCTGGCCGGCTTTATTCGCAACAATCGCGCCCATCAACCAATGCACCTGTACTGGGGCGGCCGCGATCCGGCTTCCGACTTCCTCTATGAGCCCGAACTCAAGAGCTACCTTGAAGACCACCGGTTAACACAACTGCAGGTAGCCTTCTCCCGTGTTCAGGAGCATAGCTACGTACACGAACGGCTACGCCAGGATGCACAACTGATGCGTGGACTGATCGAAAAAAACGCGCAGGTGCTGGTGTGTGGAAGTCGCGCCATGGCCAAAAATGTCATGCAAGCGCTGGACGACATTCTCATTCCACTCCACCTGAGTGTGCTCACTCTCAAGCAACAGGGACGCTACCATGAAGACGTCTATTGAAAATCAAACCACTGACTGCGCAACACTGCAACGCTTCAGCCTCAGCGGCGAGACGATGGGCACGCGCTACACCGCTTTGTTTTTTGCTGATTCGCAAAGGGATGAGGCTACCATCGCTAACAGCCTGTTCGCAGCGGTTGACCAGGTCGACAAGCAGATGTCCAGCTGGAAAGACGATTCGGATCTGAGCCGTCTTAATGCCTGGCCTGTCGGCCAATGGTTGGATGTGCAGGCGGAATTTGTAACGGTGCTGACAACCGCTCTGGATATCAGTCGGCAGTCAGACGGAGCCTTCGACATCGGCGTTGGCGATCTGGTCAGAGCCTGGGGTTTCGGTCCCGGCCTGGGGCAGGCTGATGCCGAAGAAATAGCCGCGCTGGCAGTCCATACTCGCCCTTCAACCAGCGCCTCACTGGAAATAGACCAACACCATAAACGGGTGCGCAAACTTGATGCCATTCATCTGGATCTGGCTGGCATTGCCAAAGGTTTTGGCGTTGATCAGCTGGCTCGCAGCCTTGAGCAACAAGGTATCAGCAATTACCTGGTTGGCATCGACGGCGAAATGCGCGCCAGCGGTTTGAAACCCGACGGTAAAGCCTGGGCCGTTGCCATTGAAAAGCCTATACGCGGCGTGCGTGAGGTTATGGGTGTGATGGAACTGAGCGACATCGCCATCGCCACTTCCGGCGACTATCGTCATTGGGTCAATCTAGCTGGCCAGGATTACAGTCATACCATGCACCCCTCAATGGGTCGCCCGTTGCAGGGTAACCTGACGGCAGTCACGGTTCTGGACTCGAGCTGTATGATCGCTGATGCATGGGCCACGATATTGTTGGTACTCGGTGAGCAAGCCGGACCAGAACTGGCAAAGCAAAGGGGCATGGACGCGCTATTTATAGTGCGTGACGGCGCTGGTTTTCGCGAGATATCCGTTGTTGGCGGACAGTTGCAAGCCTAGAAACAGAGTCTCCATTATTTCATAAAGACCGCCTTGAGCATGTCTGCTAAGGTTAAAAACCTTTCAGCCTGCTTTTCTATTTACCGGTCGAGTATTTGCACTTTGAATCATCGTTATTCACGGATACATCAACTGTTCACCGATATATCGACGATGTACTCATCAGACGATCCAGAGATGGCTCGCCTGCGCGGTACCCAAGTCACCTCGGTTACCCGCGTAACTCTGCCCATGATGCTAGCCAATGTGGGCAGTGGTGCCTGCGTTCTACTGGCCTTTGCGCCAAATATTCCGCCAAGCCAGTGGGTGTGGCTGTCGCTGCTGACTTTGGTGTGTTTATTGTCCAGCAAGGGCTGGGATAGAGCACGCAGCCGTCCGATTATCCAGGCGTCGCCCAAGAGCGCTCACCGAGCAACGGTCTATGCAGCAGTATTAGCCGCTCTGTGGGCGTGGATGGTCCTGACCTGGTTTCCTGATGCATCGCGTACCCAACAAATGGTCATCGCTACCATTGTTACCGGCATGATAAGTGCCGGTAGCTTTGTTCTGAGCCCGCTGCCCTATGCGAGCATAAGTTATACCTTGATTTTCACCTTCGCCGCAGTAGGAGCCCTTTGGCTAACGGGGCAACGGGCTTCCTTGGGCGTGGCACTGCTAGTGTGCATTTATTCACCTATGGTGTTGATCGGTTCCTTGTCCGCTTGGCGCAAGGCGACTGAACTGATCTCGGCCAGAGCCAAGTCTGAACGCCAGGAACAATTTCTGGCCATGCTGTTACAGGACTTTGAACACAATGCTGGTGATGCGCTCTGGGAAACTGATAGTGAGGGCATGCTGAGTCATATTTCACCCAGGCTGAAAGAAGTCCTGACATTACGAGAAAATGAACACGGCGCCCATACGTTCCATCACCTGCTGGCTAGCCGTTGCCCCAACGACATTGAGCAGGTGAAGGTACTAACCGCGGCAGGCCGTCCTTTTCGGGAACTGCGCCTGACAATGTCCACTGAACAGGGCACCATCCACCTGACGATGACCGCAAAATGCCTGCTCTCCGCGCCGGGAGTTTTTTCAGGCTGGCGCGGCGTATTGACCGACGTTACCGAGAAGGTAAAAAGTGAGCAAAAGCTCCGAGAACTGGCTCACACCGACTCGCTAACGTCCCTGTCCAATCGCTTTCATCTGCGCGAAGCCTTGAACCGGGTAGTCGAGCAAAATGGCCCATTGGCTCTAATGTGTATTGACCTCGATCGTTTCAAGGCAGTGAATGACAACTACGGGCACAGTGTGGGGGATGCCATTCTTGTAACCATCGCCAGGCGATTGCAGTCATGCGCAGGCGAAGACGCACTGATTGCCCGGCTGGGTGGCGATGAGTTTGCCATCGCACTCTGGTCAGCCGAAGGGGTTGCAACGATCGCTGCACTGGCGCGCGAGGTAGTCAGTTCCTTGTCGGATCCGATCATCATTGCCGATCGCCAGTTTCGGGTCGGCGCCAGTGTGGGCTTCACCATTCGCAGCGAAACACGCTGTGGGCTCGACGACCTGCTGGTACAAGCCGACATCGCCATGTACGCCGCCAAGGAAAGTGGTCGAGGGCGCTGGGTCGAATATTCAAGTCAACTGGGCGATATCAATCGACGCCGATTGAGCATTGAGCACGGTTTACGCCATGCCATCGACAACGGCGGACTCTGCCTGCATTGGCAGCCCAAGGTAGACCTGCATAGCTGGCAAATTACCGGCGCCGAGGCGCTGATGCGATGGCATCACCCTGAACTGGGGGACGTCAGCCCCATGGAGTTCATTCCCGTTGCAGAACAATGCGGCATGATCGAAAAGCTCGGCAAATGGGCGTTGACTGAGGCATGTCGCGTCGGCACCCATGAGTTGGCAGGACTGACTATTGCGGTGAACGTTTCTGCCTCCCAACTGCAGTTTGGTGATTATCTCAAGTCCCTCAAAGATGTGCTGCGCGAATCGGGGATGCCACCAGGTAAGCTTGAACTCGAGCTGACCGAATCCGTCCTGATTGAGGATGCAGAAAAAGCAGTGATTATTCTCAACAACATTCGCAGCACAGGCGTGAGACTGGCACTGGATGACTTTGGCACGGGCTACTCGTCCCTGTCTTACCTGCGTCGATTCCCCTTCGATACGCTAAAAATAGACCGTTCTTTCGTCACAGAGTTACTGACCAAGGTCGATGCCAGAGCCATCGTCAAAATGATTACTGATCTGGCCACAGAGCTGGGCAAGCGCACCGTTTGTGAGGGAGTGGAAACCATAGAGCAGCTACAACTCGTCTGCGAAGCGGACTGCCACGAGATACAGGGCTATCTGATATCCCCGCCCTGCCCGCTTGATGCATTTCCGCGAACACTAGACCCTGCTCTGAACCCGCGCCGAGAGCAACTGGCCATCAGGCAATGTGCAGGCGCGCATGAGTACGCGCCTGACTGATGGATGGTTGGATGGAAAGCACTTAAGCCAGATTGACCACCACACGACCCGTCATGTTACCGCCGAGAATCGTCTCTATCTCTTGTGGCAACTGATCCAGGGTGACCTCACGCTCAAGGTTGTGCAGGTCGGTCTTCCACTGGAAAGACAGCCGATCCCACATGGACGCCTTGACCACCAGTGGCTGCTCGACCGAGTCGACTCCCAGCAAGTTCACGTTGCGTAGAATAAACGGCATTACACTGCCCTGAAACTGAGTGCCCGCGGTCAAACCACAGGTAACCACGCTGGCTCCGTAACTCAATGACTTGACCACATTGAACAGGATATCGCCGCCTACTGTGTCTACCGCCCCGGCCCACTGCTCCTTGAGCATGGGTTTTTCCTTGCCGGCCTCAAGCTGACTACGCGCGATAATCTGACTGGCGCCCAACCCCTTGAGAAAATCACCCTGGGTTGCTTTACCCGTCGCTGCAGCAACTTGATAGCCGAGGCTGGCGAGCATGGCAACGGCGATACTGCCTACGCCGCCGGTTGCACCGGTGACCAGCACTGGGCCCTGGTCAGGCGAAAGGCCTGCCTGTTCCAGTTTGTCGATACACAGCGCAGCAGTCAGACCTGCGGTGCCCAGCACCATGCTGTCTCGCAGACTGAGACCCTCGGGCCGTTTCAGCACCCAGGCAGCCGGTACACGAATATATTGACCATAGCCGCCAGCGGTGTTCATGCCCAGATCGTAGCCGGTGACGATCACCTCATCTCCAACACTCAGCTCGGGTACCGACGATGCTTCAATCACACCCGCGGCATCAATGCCGGGAGTATGCGGAAATGTGCGGGTCACACCCTTGTTACCGGACGCCGACAGCGCATCCTTGAAGTTCAACGAGGAGTAACGCACACGAATCAATACTTCACCCGCAGGCAGGTCATCGATGTGCCGCGTAGCCACCCGGGAAATGTACTTGCCGTCTTCTTCGCTGACGACCAAGGCCTTGAATTCAGACATGTTTTACTCCTACCAGAAACGCTGATTGTGAAAGCGTGAAATCCAGGTCAACAGCAGACGGTCGAGTGTGACCGAGACACCCGCCGAAAGCTTGTCCTGAAGCCGCTTGCGCAGCACATAATGCACCTCAAATACGTCGGCTTCATGGACCATACGACTAATGTACTGGTCGCTGGTGGTAATTTCATCCGCCAACGCCATCTCCACGGCTTCGTTACCGAACCATATTTCACCTGTCGCGACTGCGGCGACGTCCAATTGGGGCCGATACTGACCGACGAAGGATTTGAATAACCGGTGAATGTTCTCCAGGTCCTCTTGAAACTTTTCCCGGCCTTTATCGGTGTTCTCGCCGAACAGGGTCAAGGTCCGCTTATACTCGCCCGCTGTAAGCATTTCGTAGTCAACATCATGCTTTTTCAGTAACCGATTGAAGTTAGGCATTTGCGCCACCACACCGATCGAGCCCAGGATAGCAAAAGGCGCGGCCAGTATCCGGGTACCAATACAGGCCATCATATACCCGCCGCTAGCGGCCACCTTGTCGATGCAGACAGTGAGCGGGACACCGGCCTCACGGATTCGCACTAACTGCGAGGCGGCCAAGCCGTATGCATGCACCATACCTCCGCCACTTTCCAGCTTGACGACAATTTCGTCCTGGTCCGTGGCTAGCTCCAACACCGCGGTCACCTCATGGCGTAAATGATCTAGCGCACTGGCTTTGATATCGCCGTCGAAATTCAAAATGAAAACACGTTTACCCGTTTCGGTCGATTTTTCCCGCGCTTTGGTCTTGGCCTTGCGCGACTTGAGCAGGGACTTCAATACCGGTTTGCTGAGCACCGATTGTTCGAGCTTTTCTGTCATACGCAATAACTGGTCGTTCAAACGGACCACGGTTAGAGTCCCCTCCTCCCGTTTGTTACGCGCCTTGATCGATGCGACCAGTGCAACAATCAAAAATACCACCACAACAAAGGTAAACGCCTTCGCAAGAAACATCGTGTATTCAGCAAGCCATTCCACAAGTGCACTCCAGACAGTCACAAATTAGGTGAGAAAATTCAGTCTTCAAGCATACAGGATGAACCGGGAGCTGGGGCGAGGCCGACAGAAAGTTGATTCAAACAAGCGTATGGTTTCTTGTTGACACCACTGACGGAGGCCCATACCCTCAAGTCTTGCTTTCAAGACAGGTGACAACGTGGGCAGCATCTATTTGATCAGGCACGGCCAGGCTTCCCTGGGTGCAAAAAACTATGACGTGTTGTCCGATCTGGGCATCAAACAATCAGAGCTGCTCGGCCAGTTCGCCCATTCAAGCGGGCTGAAATTTGATCGTTCGTATTCAGGTGAAATGCAACGTCAGATAGATACCGGTCGTCACTCGCTGGCTCACATGCCCGGCTCGGGCAGCGAGATTCTGATCGAGCCCGCTTTCAATGAGTATGCGGCCGACGAGGTGATGCGTGTGTACCTTCCGCACCTGGAACAAAGTGAGCCGCAGGCACGCTACTTCGTCGAGAATGCCGGCCAGTACCGTAAAGAGTTCCAACATGTGTTCAGCAAGGTGATCACAATGTGGATTACCGAGAAGGAAGATGTCTCCGGTTGCGAGCCCTGGTCTGCTTTCGTAGAACGCGTGAAGCAGGGCCTGGCAAGGGTCATGGAGCAAGCCGGGCGGGGCGAAAACATCGCCATTTTTACTTCGGGGGGCACCATTACCGCCGCCCTGCAATTGATCACCGGAATGCCGGCGACCAGCGCGTTCGAGCTGAACTGGCAGATAGTGAATACCTCTGTAAGCCGTCTACAATATGGTAGAAGCAAGATGAGTCTGGCCTCGTTCAACGGCCAGTCGCACCTTGACGTACACCAGCAGCCAGACTGGGTAACTTACAGATAACCCACTGCAACAGGCATCTGCCTGTCGCTTTAAAATATCGGAAACAAGGACTTAGACATGAGCAACGTTGCAGAAATCACCAAGACCATGGAAGAAAAGTTCAACCCTGCTGCCGCTGCAGGTCTGGACCTGGTATTCCAGTTCAATATCGAAGACGACAACAATTTCAACGTCACCATCAAGGACGGCACCTGCGCTATCGCACAAGGCGATGCGTCTACTCCTAACGTGACCCTGATCATGGACAGCGAGACCCTGCAGGGCGTCATGAACGGCGAAACCGATGGCATGCAGGCATTCATGGCCGGCAAGTTGCGCGCCGAAGGTGACATGATGTTGGCGCTGAAGCTGGGCGAACTGTTCCCCGCATAAAGCAAAAGCTGCACAAAAGACCGGAGCCATTGCTCCGGTTTTTTTATAAACAAATTCCAGTACCAGCCTATTTTGCTTTTGCTTTTGGGACAGCAAACTCAAACTCACACCGAAGTCCGCAGTGCGTCCCGGCTGGGGAGCATCTGATTTCGAGCGAATCCCTATCCTTGTCATGCAGGGATACAAGCCCTTATCCAGTGCAGGGTCAGCGGTAATCGCCAGGCCACGCCGACACGCACAAGCACATCCCTGTAGATCAGCGATTGCTTAAGCTAAAATAGCCTCAACCAATCCCTCACCAACACGAAGCCTGATAAACCCATTCAAACGAGCGTTTGAGCTTGTTACAAACATCCGGCTGCATTAGATTACCTGATTATCCATGACCACCATCATAAGGAAAGCCATGAGCGCTACAGACCAGGCTACCCAGATCCGCGAAGGCGAAGAACTCGACGTGCAAGCGGTCGATACCTACCTCAAGAACCAGATTCCCGGGCTGGAAGGCACACCGACTATCACCCAGTTTCCGGGTGGCGCCTCAAACCTGACCTATCTGGTTTCATACCCCGGCCAGGACTTCGTGCTCCGCCGTCCTCCGTTTGGCAAAAAAGCCAAATCGGCCCACGACATGGGTCGTGAATACCGGATTCTCAAGCAGCTGGGTGAAGGCTTCCCTTACTGCCCCAAGGTCTACGCCCACTGCACGGATGAAAGCGTACTGGGTGCTGAGTTTTACGTCATGGAGCGCATCGAAGGCATTATTCTTCGCGCCGAGTTACCCGATGATCTAGGCCTGGATGAAACCAGAACCCGTGAACTGTGCAAAAGCTTTATCGATAAATTCGTCGATCTGCACACTCTCGATTACGCTGCCTGCGGGCTGGCCGATCTGGGCAAGCCCGAGGGCTATGTAAAACGCCAGATCGAAGGCTGGATCGACCGCTATCAGAAAGCCTCCACGCCCGATGCACCTGATTGGCAGACGGTGATGAACTGGCTACGCGAGAAAATGCCTGCAGATCACCCCAAGCCAGGCCTCGTGCATAACGACTATCGATTCGACAATGTGATTCTTGATCCCAAGAACCCGATGGAAATCATCGGCGTGCTGGATTGGGAAATGACCACTATTGGCGATCCACTGATGGACCTGGGCAATACACTCGCCTACTGGATTCAGGCAGACGATCCTCAAGCGATCCAATTGATGCGCCGCCAACCAAGCCATGCGCCTGGCATGCTTACCCGCCAGGAATTTGCAGATTACTATGCAGAAAAGGCAGGCATCGAGATCCCGAATCTCGACTACTACTACACCTATGGCCTGTTCCGCTTAGCCGGCATCATGCAACAAATCTACTATCGCTTTTATCACGGCCAGACTCAGGATAAGCGTTTCGGCAGCTTTATTCATATGAACAAACTGCTCGAGCAGACAAGCCTCAAAGTGATTGGCGAATCCGCTCTCTAACCCATTGAAGAGGACAACAACATGCAAAAGACTCAACTGTTTGATCTAGACGGAAAGGTAGCACTGGTCACCGGCGCCAGCCGTGGCATCGGCGAATCAATCGCCCGCCTCCTGGCCCAACAGGGTGCCCATGTTATCGTTACCAGCCGCAAGATCGAGGGCTGTCAGGAAGTCGCTGATTCGATTATAGCCGCGGGCGGCAAAGCGACGGCCATGGCTTGCCATATCGGTGAAATGGCACAAATCAGCGCCACCGTGGACACCATTCGCAGTGACTTCGGCAAGCTGGACATTCTGGTCAACAATGCCGCAACTAATCCCTACTTTGGCAATGTACTGGACACCGACCTGTCTGCGTTTCAGAAGACCGTCGATGTAAACATCCGCGGCTACTTCTTCATGTCCGTGGAAGCCGGCAAATTGATGCGCGAGAATGGTGGCGGTGCGATTCTCAACGTCGCATCGGTAAACGGCATGGTGCCGGGGCAGATGCAGGGGATCTACTCGATTACTAAGGCCGCGGTAATCAACATGACCAAGGTGTTTGCGAAGGAGTGCGCGCAGTTTGGCATCCGTTGCAACGCTCTGCTACCGGGCCTGACCGATACCAAGTTCGCTTCGGCATTGACCACCAACGACACCATCCTGAAGACGGCGCTGCAGAGCATTCCACTGCGTCGAGCGGCTGATCCGAGCGAAATGGCCGGCACCGTGCTGTATCTGGTTAGCGAAGCGTCGAGCTACACCACAGGTGCAGCCATCAACGTAGACGGCGGCATGCTCGCCTGACAATTAGCCCGGTCCGACATTCGCCAGACCGGGCGCTCTTTACTCGGAACGCTGCATCGCGTTCATCGCCTGTCGATTCATCGGCACTGGTGTCAAGCCTGTTTCACCAATCTCGATTCCAAACCGGGCACCTTCTGCTATGGGCATGAATCGAAGTAGGAATGCATCGGTCTCCAGGATAGACCCACCATCCAGACGATCAAGCCAACGCCAGGCATCACGCCATGCGGGTGTTTGGTGCAATACGCCTCTGTGCTCGTCGGACAAAAGTTCCCGCTGTTGCTCCAACGTCAGATAGCGCCCGGTGAGTCGATGCAATCGATAGCCATCCCTCAGCCCAACCGCCAACCCAATACCCTGCCAGCGCAGGACTTGAGCGTCGAGCTGCCACAGATCGCCTTCCAGCGGAATCGACTGAGGCTCAGCACCCGCTGTATAAATAACCTCATACTGCTGGGGCCCTAGCTTACGGAACTCAAAAGTGGCGACATTGGCGCCCGTCTCCAGCACCTTGAACTGTTGCAGCTCCCAGGCGGATATCGCCAATCCTGCGGCAAGAAACACGGCCAACAACAAGAGATTGCCTTTCAACCAGGACAACAGCCAGGACAGTCGCCAGCCGGCACGGAGCACGGCAAGCAGGATCAGAGCAACAACGACCAGCACCAGGCCGGCCAGACCGTAAAACTGCATGGTATCTCCTGTGCGTTATCAGGCAGGGACAGACGGGAGTGGATGACCGCCAAGACGGGCAAGATGGCAATCAATCAGCCAGCGCGAGATGGTGCCCTGGGGTGGAATCCCCGGTAATTGATCGACCGGCCACCAGTCAGCCTCCTCGATCTCGCCGGGTTGCGGAACAATGTCACCGCTCACATAGCGCGCATGGAAGCCCATCATCAACGAGTTGGGGAATGGCCAGTTCTGACTACCCAGGTATTCCAGTTGATCCACTTCCAGGCCTACCTCTTCCATCACCTCGCGATGCAGGCATTCTTCGACCGATTCACCTGGCTCGATAAAGCCAGCCAGTGTGCTGAAAAAACCCGGACGGAAATGAGGGGCGCGTGCCAACAGTACCTCGTTGCCCCGGGTTATGAGTACGATAATGCAAGGCGCAAGCTTGGGGTACTGGCGTAGATCGCACACAGCACATTCCATCGCACGCTCTTCCCCCCGCGGCTGCATGGGAGCAGAGCAGCGACCACAGAAGCGATGGCTGTCATACCAGGCGTCAAGCTGTTGGGCCAGACCGAGCAGCCGAAAAAGGTCATCGTCAATTTGACCTATCAAACCCCTGAGGGGGTGCCAGGTAAGCCCGGGTACCGATGCTGTATCGCTTAAACGCAACAGGTGGCAGGGTTTTTCATCCAGATGTCCAAGTAGTAACTGATGTTCTACATTACCCAGAAAACGAACGGTGTCGGGTTCATGCAGAAAGCGGCCCTGCAGCATGCCGAACTGCTCTTCCTGATAGATGACTACCCAGTCTTCATCTTCGATTCGCGCGGTACGCGTAGCCGGAACAAAGCGTCTATTGCTTGTACTCATTGAGCGCTCACCACCTGGTAACCGAGTTGGGCCAGACTTTCTTCGGCCAGCTTCAATACATCAGAGTTCGCCAAAGCAGAGCGCTCGGCTGACTCAAGATAGAATTCAATACCGGTCAACGCATCTGCGAGCACTTCAAGCTGTTGCGCTTCCGGCGGCGTTTGACGCTCGAGCATGTTTTCCTGAACAAACCGGGCCGACTGCTGAATGATAAGGCCCGCACGGGTCATACCAAGGAAGATAAGGCCACCACGGACCGTCTCCAGCGTCGAGGGCACGTTCATCAGGTGCATGATATCGTTCCCTGACTCCATGTAAGCGGTAATGGCGCGCTTGGCCAGCGAAAGACCGGCCTGCGACTCCTCGATCAACACGATCCTAGCTTCCTTGAGCTCGACAGGCTCGTTGCTGTCACCCGGTACAGCGCCCGGAACAGGCCCTACATCGCTGCCCTTCTCGTCCAACCGATTAACGGCAGTTTCTGCCTGCAGTACGGCGTCGGCGATTTTCTCCAGCAAAGGCATGTCATTCGCTTTCCAGTACCTCAGCTTTGCCGCCGCCTCTTCAATAACGCCAGCAACCGTATTCAATTCGAGCATGGCCAGCGTTTTCCATAGCCGCTCGAGTGCAGCGGCAAGGGTTGCCAGCGATTGCTCGGCGTCGCCCGCGTTACGTGCAAGCAGATCCAGAATATCCTTGATCGCCGTTATTTCCTCTCGCAAGGCCTCGGCCACCGAGCGCATGACATCCACGCCCGGGCCGCGCAACCGCAGGAAGGCCGCCTGCAGTTCAATTTCGGTATAACCCGGGTCGGGAAGATTGAAAGCACTTTTGACCTCAATGCAACGCTCGCAGGTATCGTCTGCCAGAGCGCTCAAATAGGCAAATTCACGGAGCAGTTGCGGATGCGATCGGGGAGATCCATTCTGGTCATGCACCTCAGACTGCTTTATGACCCGATCGAGCTGAGCGAACAATTTCTTGCGCGCAGGTGTGAGCTGCAAGGGTGTCCGTTCCAAGGCCTCCAGCGCTGCCGCGGCTGCCCAGCATAACGTCGCAGCCTGCGCATCCAGACGGGATTCCCAACGCTGCAGCGCGCGGAGCATTAGCGGCGCAGATCCGGAAACCCCGTCACCCCGAATAATACCCAGCAGACCTAGCTGATACATTTGACGCAACCGGTTGAACGTACGTTTATCCAACGGCTCAGTAACTGAACCGCTGGAGCGTAACTCAAGCGGCAGCTCCGTGGTATTCAATGCGTAGAAATGACTTTCAGGATGGGGGGCTGTTTCGGCGCGATGGGAGCGCAATTGGTTAATCGCTGGCAATAGCAGTTCGGGGCGTTCGAAACCCTGATGGCGGCACTGCTGCAGATACCGCTCCAACAGGAACAATCCGTCGCACAAGGCTGATAGGGGCTCGTTGCGGTCAGTCCCCTCGTGTTCCGGAATATCCGTCGCCAGCTCGATCATTTCAGTCAGCAACAGTGCCGCGCCGCGCAGCTCGATCAGCGTCAAGGTGCCACGGAGCTGGTGGAGTCCTTCGATTGCCTGTTGCAGCAGGCTACCGTTGTGCCGATCTTCGAGGAACTGCTGCAGCAAATCTTCCACTTCGCCCATACTGGCGAAGAGTTCTTCCCTGACAAGATCCAGTGATGTAGCGCCCGTTAGCATCGCGATTTCTCCTCACTTCCCTGCCGTCAGCGTGACGCGCTATCAATCGGCGAATTCAGCGGCTTTCTTGGCCATATGTGCTGTCATTGCCAGCTTGAGGTCTTCGGACTGGAGCATTGCCGCATTCCAGGTAGCAATGTAATTAAGACCGTCCTCGACACTGTGATCACGACTATAGCGAATCATTTCCTTGGTGCCACGAATAGCCAGGGGTGATTTACTGGCGATATCGCGGGCAATGCCCATTACCGAATTCAACAACGCATCATGGTCGGCGTGAGTTCGATTAACCAAACCTATCGCTGCCGCTTCCTTGCCGTCGAAAGAGCGCCCTGTATATGCAAGCTCACGCATCATGCCATCACCGATAAGGTGCGGCAATCTCTGCAATGTACCGACATCGGCCGCCATTCCCATATCGATTTCCTTGATCGAAAAATGGGCATCGGCAGTGCAGTAACGCATGTCGCAGGCCGTAATCAAATCGATAGCCCCACCAATGCAGTAGCCGTGGATGGCGGCAATCACTGGCTTACGGCACTGATCTACTGCGTTAAATGATGTCTGCAGGCGCAGCACGTTGCGGCGAATGATATCCGCATTGCGGCCGATATCCGAACCCATGCCGCTCGCGGCCTGCGCCAGCATCATCAAGTCGATACCGGCAGAAAAATGTTGTCCGGAACCCGAGATGACCACCACACGCACGCTGTCAGTCTGATCTATCCAGTCAAAAGCGGCGATGATCTCTTCCCAGAACTTGACGTTCATCGCATTGATCTTTTCCGGACGATTGATCTTGACGTGGGCGACACTGTCCAGCTGTTCTACCAGCAGCGTTTGATATTCGGGCATGGATATGTACTCCAACAGTGGTATTGCGGCTCTGGGATAACGTCTATTAACTCAAGACTGTTACAAAAGACCGAATATAACAAGTATAGGGATCAATGGCATAGGGGATGCTGTTGGCTAACGAGGTTACCACCTGACCGACCTCACCGCCTGCTGTATGATCGCAAGCGGAAAATCCGCAGCTGAGCACCGCCGGAACGGCGAAAACCCTGAACCCTCGCGCCACAAGGTCGAGGAACACTCTGAATGCCGTCTTGGCAGGCTAGTCGAGACAGCATTCAGAGCATTCTTCCCCTCCCCTTTAACAGGATTTCCCAATGACCACCTCCGTGTTGCCCGCACTGGCAAACAACTTCCTGGGGCAAGCCCCCGGGTGGTACAAGCGTACTATCGTCGCCTTTCTGCTGCTGAACCCGCTGCTCCTGTGGCTGGCCGGCCCTTACATAACAGGCTGGATTCTGGTCATTGAGTTTATTTTTACCCTGGCAATGGCCTTGAAATGCTACCCGCTATTACCCGGCGGCTTGTTGGCAATACAAGCATTATTGATAGGAATGACCTCGCCAGAGGCACTGTATGCGGAAGTATTGACTAACTTTCCGGTCATCCTGTTGCTGATCTTTATGGTTGCCGGCATCTATTTCATGAAAGAGCTGCTGCTAGTCACCTTTACTCAATTGATACTAGGAATACGATCTAAATCTCTAATGGGTTTGTCTTTTTGCCTGGTGGCCGCCGTCCTGTCAGCATTCCTTGACGCGCTCACGGTGACCGCCGTCATCATCAGTGTTGCGGTGGGCTTTTACGGTGTTTATCACAAGGTGGCATCAGCCAGTTCAAGCCAGGAGGGTGCTGGGGCTTCCAGTTCTGAAGAAGACGAACCCTTGCACCGCGAACACCTCGAGGAGTTCCGGGCCTTTCTGCGCAGTTTATTGATGCACGGTGCAGTCGGCACGGCACTTGGGGGTGTCTGCACCATGGTAGGCGAGCCACAAAACCTGTTGATTGCTCGCGTCGCAGGGTGGGACTTTGTGCAATTCTTTATGCTTATGGCGCCCGTCAGTATGCCCGTACTCGCGGCGGGACTGGCCACCTGTCTGCTCCTGGAGAAGACAGGCTGGTTTGGCTACGGAGCCCGCCTGCCAAGGCCGGTACGACGAGTGCTTGAAGACTTTGCCCGGGAAGAAAAAGCCAAGCGAATGATGCCACAAAAAGTAGCGCTGGCTGTGCAGGCGCTGGCAGCGGTTTTACTTGTAGCAGGTCTTGCACTGCACGTTGCCGAAGTTGGTTTCATTGGTTTGATGGTCATCATCTTGATCGCATCATTCAACGGCATCATCGACGAGCACCAGATCGGCAAGGCTTTTCAGGAAGCACTTCCCTTTACCTCCTTATTGGTCGTATTTTTCGCCATCGTCGCGGTCATTCATGAACAACACCTGTTCAGTCCGATCATTCATGCGGTACTGGCGATGCCTCCAGAGTCACAACCAAGCATGTTCTTTATCGCTAACGGATTACTCTCGATGATCAGCGACAACGTGTTCGTCGCCACCGTCTATATCAGCGAAATCAAGCAGAGTCTGGAAAGTGGTGCGATCAGTCGTGAGCAGTTCGAACGCCTGGCCGTTGCAATCAACACGGGAACCAACCTACCGAGCGTTGCAACGCCCAACGGACAGGCGGCGTTTCTATTCTTGCTAACCTCGGCTGTCGCACCACTGGTTCGGCTGTCTTACGGGCGAATGGTCTACATGGCCTTGCCCTATACCCTGGTGCTGGGTGGCGTCGGTCTGTTGGCCGTCAATCTTTGGATCTGAATGCAACTGACCGGTCATTCGACCGGTCGTCCCTCCCACAAAGCGAATCCGGCTGCTTTCTTGATCGCTGCGAGTCGTTCGGTATGGGCTTGCAATTCTGCGTCGCTGGCAACCACCACGCGCAACGCCGGACGGCTGGCCGGATCGAGTCGCCGAATGGCGCTAACGCCATTGCTGTTCTGCTCCTGATCACCCGTGCCCTGACCTGCAAGGGACAGCGCAGTCTGGCCGCCGGTCATGATCAGGTAAACGTCAGCCAGTATCTCCGCATCCAGCAATGCACCGTGCAAGTCGCGCTGAGAGTTATCTACCATGTAACGTTTGCACAGCGCGTCTAGACTATTGCGCTGCCCGGGATGCTTTTCCCGCGCCATTTTCAGCGTATCAACCACCCCGCAGTGATCGGCCATGCACCCATGGGGGGATGCCATAAGTTGCAGTTCGGTGTCCAGAAAGCCGATGTCAAACGGGGCATTATGGATGACCAGCCGGGCGCCTTTGACGAACTGCATGAACCCTTCAACCACGTCAGCGAACAGGGGTTTGTCAGCAAGAAAGGCGTCGGTAATGCCGTGCACTGCCAGCGCTCCCTCCTCGACCTCGCGCTGGGGATTGATGTAGACGTGATAGTGGCGACCGGTCAGACGACGATCGATCAGCTCCACACAGCCAATTTCGATAATACGGTGTCCGCTGCGTGGATCGATGCCCGTCGTTTCGGTGTCGAGTATAACTTCACGCATGAGTGTTGCCCCTGTTGCTCAGCACTTGCTGTACGCCCATGTTGGCCAAGTCGTCAGCAATCTCATTTTCGCGATGACCGCTATGACCCTTGACCCAACGCCATTCGACCTCGTGCTGATTAACCTGTTCGTCAAGCAATTGCCATAGATCAGCGTTCTTCACTGGCTGTCGACTGGCGGTTTTCCAGCCACGCTTTTTCCAGTTTGGCATCCACTCACGGATACCTTTCATCACGTATTCCGAATCGGTGGTCAGGATCACTTTTGCCGTACGTTTCAACGCTCGCAACCCCATGATCGCTGCCATCAATTCCATGCGGTTGTTGGTGGTCAGCAGCTCGCCGCCATGCAAGGACTTCTCGTGTTCGCCAAGGCGTATCAGCACGCCCCATCCCCCGGGTCCGGGATTGCCCTTGCAGGCGCCGTCGGTAAATATCTCAATGGTGTGGGTCATTTCGTGTTCCGTTTATGCGTTCGTCTGCTGCCAGCGACCTGCGGTGGCAATGCCAACGCAGGAAAAGCTCTGACGCTTTGTTTGCGCGGCGCGGCGCCCAGCATCTGTCGACGGGCTAACAAGCAATAGAACCCACCACAGGGCAGTCCGTGACGGGCAGCCCATTGCTCAATACGTGACAGGCGGTCAAGGCCTCGCTGGGTTTTCAGCGGCGGACGATAGCATCCATCAATACGTTTCTCTACTGCGAAACCCAGCACTTCGAGCCAGTCAGACAGCCGAGCGGGACTAACGAATCCTGCTTCACTGAGCCAGCTGCGACCAGCAAAGTGATTCCAGCCCCAGCTGCTCCAGGGGTTGAACCCGAAAACCAGTATGTGTCCGCCCGCACGCACGGCCTGTCCAGCTTCACGCAAGAGAGTTCTGGGTGCCAAACAAAAGTCCAGCCCATGGTGCAACAGAACCGCGTCAAGAGACTGGGGAGCGAAGGGCCACTGGCTTTCATCGAGAGGCATTGTCGGCGGCTCGCCGATCAAGTCAAAATGCCAACGATTTCGCAGCAACGACTGACTGCCGTCCATCAGCTCAGGTGCAAGCCCATACTGCACCATGTGCTGTCCAAAACAGCGCGCCAGAGCTTCCTGCGCAACCAACCGCTGTTGACCCAGAAGCATCTGGCCTGCGGGCGTCTCTAGCCAGTCGCGCGCCTCACGCATCAAGCGCACGAGATCTGCCTGGCTTATGGAGCCGGCGCTGGCGTCATTGTGTATATCCACCATTGCCTCGCTGGTTGGATGATCGTTAAGTTTCGCTGACTGCGTTCAAGCCGGCTTTATGTTGATGCTCCCAGTCCTATAAGATAGAAACTCATTCTCTTGAAGGCATCAGCTATATGCTCGAATTCATAGCATTACCCGCTTTTCAGGATAACTATATATGGCTCATCCTGGATTCCAAGCGGCAAGAGGCGGCAGTAGTGGATCCAGGTGATGCCCTGCCGGTTATCACCTGGCTGGGCCGGCACCCGGAATACCAGCTTCGGCACATACTAGTTACCCACCACCACCGCGATCATACCGGAGGGCTGGCGACGCTCAAGGCAGCCACCGACTGCAGGATCTGGGGGCCAGCCATTGGATCTATTACCAGTCTCGATCGACGCCTGAACGATGGTGAAGAAATCACCGTTATGGGCAAGACATTACAGGTGATAGCGGTACCCGGCCACACCCTTGATCATATCGCTTTCTACTGCGATGACCACGAAGACTCCTGGCTGCTGAGTGGCGACACTTTGTTCGCCGGAGGATGTGGTCGGTTGTTTGAGGGAACCGCCTTGCAGATGCATGCGTCGCTGGAGCGGTTGAAGGACCTACCCGATTCCACCCGTGTGTACTGCGCACACGAATACACACAGGCCAATCTGCGATTCGCCCGCGCAGTCGAGCCAGCTAACAACGATATCAAAGTACGCATGGAGGTGGTTGATGACCTGAGGTCGGCGGGTAGAATCACCCTCCCCAGCAGCATAGGTTTGGAGAAACGCACCAACCCGTTCATGCGTGCACAGGAGCCAGATGTGGTCGCAGCTGCCGCTCAGCGACAAGATGCATCAGTCCCCCCGGGCGCCGAGACCCTGGCCGTGATACGAGCGTGGAAAGACCAGTTCTAAATGACATACCGAATGTTTCCTTGACCCTCCGAGGTTGAGTTTCTAAACTCGGTCAAATTTTTCCGGAACTGCCAATGTCTTTTTCCAACTCGAAAACGTTTTTTAACAGTAGGACCCTGCTTCTTGTTGCAGGGCTCGCATTTCTCGCCGGCTGCCAAACGTCGCCGTCGCAACAGGCGCACAGGGGTGATCCCGGCGGCGAAAACCGTCCCGAGCAAACAACATACGAGCGAAACCGTGGCATTATATTGCTGAAAAACGCTAAGGGCCCTCGCTCTGAAGTCGAGACAATTACGGCCCGCACTTTGTGGGGCAGAATCCGCCAGGGATTTCTACTGGAACCAACGTCGATCGATAACCCCCGCATTGACCGGCAACTACTCGTTTTTTCCAACCAGCCACGCTATTTCGAATTGACCAGCAAGCGTTCTGAACGCTATCTGCACTATGTTGTAGAGCAGCTTGACGCGCGGGAAATGCCATTGGAGCTGGCCCTGTTGCCCTTTGTAGAAAGCGGCTACAACCCTATGGCACTTTCACGCTCACAAGCAGCTGGGATCTGGCAGTTTATTCCGTCAACCGGCAAGGTGTTTTCCCTCCGTCAGGACTCCTGGTATGACGGCCGGCGCGACATTACGGCGTCGACTCAGGCCGCCCTGGATTACCTGACAAAGCTCAATCGGATGTTCGACGGCGACTGGTTGCTCGCGATGGCCGCTTATAATTGCGGTGAAGGTTGTGTTGGTAGGGCGATTGAAGCGAATCGTGCGCGCGGCTTGCCTACAGACTACTGGAGCTTAAGATTGCCTCAGGAGACAATGAATTATGTGCCCAAGCTGCTGGCTCTATCGCAAATCATTGACAGTCCACAACTGCATGGAACTGTGTTGCCGGAGCTCGCTGATTCCCCCTATTTCGCCGCAGTTACTATTGATCGTCAGTTGGATATGCACAAGGCTGCTGAACTGGCAGACATGACAACAGAAGACTTCATCAAGCTAAATCCTGCGTTCAAACAACGGGTGACCGCGCCGGGCGCCTATCAACTGCTAGTCCCGATTGATCGATTAGAACAATTCAGCACAGCCCTTGCCGAGCTTCCCGAAGACCAGCACGTGAGCTATACACGTTATCAGGTACGTTCCGGAGACAATCTGTCGCAGATCGCAAGCCGTCATCAGGTTAATGTCTCCGCACTGAGAGAAATCAACGAGCTCGACAGCAATTTTTTGCGGGTAGGTCAGGAACTGATGTTGCCGTATTCGGCTCAAACGCCAGCGTCATCGCCGCGAAGCACTCCATCCGCCGTAGCTACTAGTTACCAGGTACGATCTGGCGACAATCTGTGGGAAATCGCCCGTAAGCACGACATCAGCGTAGCCTCATTGAAGCAGCGGAATCTGCTCGACACACCCGCCTTGCAGGTTGGCCAGACACTGAAGATACCTGGACAGACAACTGCCGGGCGCACTGCCGTTGCTTCAGCAAAGGCGACGATTTATACCGTCAAGCCGGGTGATTCGCTCTTCAGTATCGCTCGTGAGTTTAATATTGCAGTCGACCGCATACGCGAACACAATCGCGTGGGAACACATCTGCAACCGGGGCAACAATTGACTCTCAAATTGCCCTGAATCGCATAGCGCCAAGCCACCATTTCCCAGTGTCCACGCGCACCGTAGACGCAAGGAGAGTCGTAAAACAGATCATGCACTCCGCGATCCTGCTGCTATTGATTATGATCTGCTTTGACGCCACGGCCGGCGTCTATCGTCAGCATGCCTATTCGCTTTACGGTCAGCCGCGCTATGCCGAGGATTTCGAGCACTTGGAGTATGTGAACCCCGACGCACCCAAGGGGGGCATCCTGCGCGTTATGGGGTCAGGCACCTTTGATACCGTCAATCCGTATACCCTCAAAGGCACAAGCCCGGTAAACACGGGCAACTTCGCGCATTACGGCATCACTGAGCTCAACGAAACACTGATGGTCGGCACAGGGTTGTATGACCCCTCTGGAGATGAGCCCTACTCGGCCTACGGTCTGATAGCGCAGAGTCTGGAATTTGCCGATGACCGCAGCTGGGTCGTTTTTAACCTGCACGAGGAAGCTCGCTTTCATGACGGCCGTCCTATCACTGCCAGGGATGTAGCGTTCAGCTATCGCACGCTGCGCGAGCAAGGCCATCCCAACTACCGTTCCATGCTGCAGGAAGTCGAACGGGTCGATATTTTGGGTGAGAAACGCATCCGTTTCGTCTTCAGTCGCAGCGACAACCCACTGCTGATTCTTCGTCTGGGTGAGCTGCCAGTGCTGCCCCAGCACTACTGGCAGGACCGCGAATTTGCTCAGACCACCTTCGTGCCTGGTCTCAATAGCGGCCCATACCGTATCGTTTCAGTTGAGCCGGGGCGGCGCATGGCCTTTGAGCGAGTAGCCAACTACTGGGGACAAGACCTGCCTATCAACCGCGGCAAATATAATTTTGAGCGCATGGAAGTTGAATTTTATCGGGATAACAACGTCGCTTTTGAGGCGTTCAAGGCGGGTGAGTTCGACATTTACTTCGATCACAAGGCCAGCAACTGGGCCAATGCCTACGACTTTCCCGCGGTGCGCAACGGCGCCGTGCTCAAACGGGCGATTCCCCACTCGATCCCTAGCGCCACCCAGGCACTGTTTTTCAATAGTCGCCGAAGCCCGTTCGACCAACGCGGGGTACGCAAGGCACTGGGCATGCTGTTCGACTTCGAGTGGTCCAATCGTGTCCTCTTCTACGACGCCTACCGGCGTTCACTGAGTTATTACCCCAATAGCCCCTTCAGCGGCACAGGGCTACCGGCCGGGCAAGAATTTCTCTATCTGCAGCCGCACCGCGACAAACTGGCGCCGGAGTTGTTCGTCGAGCCCTTCCGCCTGCCCGTCACCCGCGGCAAGGGCATACCTCGCAACGCTCTTCGCGAAGCGGTCCAGCTGCTCGACAATGCAGGCTGGACCCTGCACAACGGACGACTGGAGAATGCCGATGGCAAGCAATTGATCTTCGAGGTGCTGCTGGTCAATCCCAGCCTAGAACGCATCATGCAGCCCTATCGCTCCAACCTTGCCCGGCTCGGCATCGACATGCGCATTCGTACGGTCGATCGCGCCCAGTACAAGGCCCGTCTTGACCAATTTGACTATGACATGATCCTCGCCACCCTACCCCAGGGACTCTCTCCCGGCCTGGAACAACACGGCTATTTCCATTCAAGTCAGCGCGATGTCAAAGGCGGCCGTAATTACGCTGGCATTGCTAACCCGGTAGTTGACGATCTGGTCGAACACCTGCTCGCAGCAACCAACCGCGATGAACAGATTGCTGCGGCCAAGGCGCTGGATCGTGTGCTACTTTGGGAACACTATACAATCCCGAACTGGTATATTGACTACCATCGTATAGCCCATCGCGTCTGGCTGAAATCACCCGAGGCACCGCCCTTTTCGCTCGCTATCCGCAGCTGGTGGATGGACCCGGACTCGCAATAGAACAACAAGGTTATCTGATGCCTTCAATAATAAAGCTACTTTGCGGATGCACCCTGCTGACTCTGGCTGCCGTGACAGCCGTCGCTGCACCAGGATCACATGCACTGACCTTGTACGGTGAGCCACCCGCCTACGCTGAAGATTTCAGTCATTTTGCTTATGTCAATCCGCACGCGCCAAAAGGGGGAACCTTGCGCCTATCCGGATTCGGTAGTTTCGACTCACTGAACGGATTCATCAGCAGAGGTGCGAGCGCCGACCAGTTATCGCTCATTTACGACACACTCACTTTCCATGCTCTTGACGAACCCTTTACCGAGTACGGACTGGTAGCCGAGCGCATCGAGCGGGCTGACGACAACACCTGGGTGCGCTTCCACCTGCGGCCCGAGGCCCGTTTTCATGATGGCTCGCCCATAACCGCAGCTGACGTAGTCTTCACGTTCAACACTCTGGTCGAGCAAGGTGCTCCCTTCTACAAGGCCTATTACGGCGGCGTAAAGGAAGTCGTCGCAGATGACGAACGGAGCGTCACCTTTCATTTCCATAATGGTAACAATCGCGAGCTAGCTCTAGTGCTCGGCCAGCTACCCGTTCTGCCCGCGCATTACTGGGCAGACAAGGATTTTAGTAAAACAACCCTTCAGCCGCCGCTAGGCAGCGGACCCTACAAGATCCTCAACGTTAACAGCGGCCGTAACATCAGCTACGAGCGCATTAAGGACTATTGGGCAGCGGACTTACCGGTACAGCGGGGTTTTTATAATGTTGACCGTATCGTTATCGACTATTACCGCGACACCGGCGTTGCACTGGAGGCTTTCAAGGCGGGTCAGTTCGATCTCAATCAGGAGGTAAGTGCAAAGAACTGGGCGACGGGATACGACAGCCCCCCGCTACGCGAAGGCGCGATCGTCAAGGAAGAGATACCCAATCTCAACGTTCAAGGTATGCAGGGATTTATCTTCAACTTGCGCAGACCGGTATTTCAGGATGTGCGGGTGCGCAAGGCGATCAGCCTGCTGTTCGACTTTGAATGGTCCAACTCCGCCCTCTTCCATAATGCTTATACGCGCAGCGTCAGCTATTTTGATAACTCCGAGCTCGCTGCCAGCGGCTTGCCCAGCGCCGACGAGCTGTCACTACTTGAGCCTTGGCGCGAAACCCTACCTGCAGGAGCGTTCGGCGAGGCATACACACCGCCAAAGACGGACGGCACGGGCATCATCCGTGAACAGATGCGTGAAGCCTACAGCCTGCTACAAGATGCCGGCTGGAATATCGTTGACGACCGCCTGGTGAATGCACAAGGCGAGCACCTGAGCTTCGAGTTCCTGATTACCCAGGCGGATTTCGAGCGCGTTCTGCTGCCCTTCAAGCGCAATCTAGCGTCCCTCGGGATAGAGCTGGTTCTGCGCCGCGTGGATGTATCGCAATATATCAACCGCCTGCGTTCCCGTGACTTCGATATGGTGGTCAGCGGTTACGGTCAGTCAAACTCCCCAGGGAACGAACAACGGGAGTACTGGCATTCTTCCAGCGCAGACAATCCTGGTAGCAGAAATCTGATGGGGCTGCGAAATCCGGCTGTGGACGCACTCGTCGAAGGGTTAATCCACGCCGACTCAAGAGAGTCGCTTATTACCCACACCCGTGCGCTTGATAGAGCGCTGCTGGCGGGCCACTACCTGATTCCCAATTTCCACACCAAGGCCTATCGGGTGGCACACTGGGATAAGTTCAGCCGTCCAGAGATCTCCCCGCGCTATGACCTGGGTTTATTCACCTGGTGGGTGGACGCCGAAAAAGCCGCCGCCCTGAAAGGCAAATCCGTTCCCATTACAGCCCAGGAAGACTAAGCATGCTGGCTTACATTGTCCGCCGACTATTGCTGATCATTCCGACCCTGTTCGGCATTTTGCTGATTAACTTTCTGATCATCCAGGCCGCCCCTGGAGGTCCGGTAGAACAAATGATTGCCAATCTGGAAGGCTTTGAAGGCGCTACCAGTCGTATCTCCGGCAGCATGCAGGGTGAGGTGGCCAGCGGCAGCAGCTATCGCGGCGCTCAAGGCCTGGATCCGGACATTATTGCCGAAATCGAACGCATGTACGGCTTTGACAAGCCAGCGCCGGAGCGCTTCTGGTTAATGGTCAAGGGATACGCCACCCTTGATTTTGGTGACAGCTTCTTCCGCGACGCCAGTGTGATCGACCTGATCATCGAAAAAATGCCCGTCTCCATCTCGCTGGGGCTCTGGACCACGCTGATCACCTATTTGATCTCAATACCCATGGGTATTCGCAAGGCGGTGCGACACGGCTCGACCTTCGACATTTGGACCAGTTCACTAATTATCGTCGGTTACGCGATCCCGGGGTTTCTGCTGGCAATCATGCTGATCGTGATATTTGCCGGTGGCAGTTATTTCGACTGGTTCCCACTGCGCGGGCTGACCTCCAACAACTGGGAAGAGTTAAGTACCTGGGAGCAAATTAAGGATTACGCTTGGCATCTGGTCTTGCCCATCACAGCAATGGTGATCGGCAGTTTTGCCACCCTGACAATGCTGACCAAAAACTGTTTTCTCGATGAAATCGGAAAGCAGTACGTGGTGACCGCCAAGGCCAAGGGCCTATCCGCTGGACGGGTACTCTACGGGCACGTATTTCGCAACGCCATGCTGTTGATCATTGCCGGATTCCCCTCGGCGCTGATCAGCGTGTTCTTTACCGGCGCGCTGCTGATCGAGGTCATTTTCTCCCTCGACGGGCTTGGCCTTCTGGGCTTTGAGGCAGCAATCAACCGTGATTACCCGGTCATGTTCGGTACCCTTTTCATATTTACGCTATTGGGCCTGGTGGTGAAGCTAATCGGTGATATCACTTATACCCTGGTCGATCCGCGCATCGACTTCGAAAGCAGGGAGGGCTGAGCATGGCTTTCGGATTATCGCTCTCTCCGCTCAACCGACGCCGATTCGGCCTATTCAAGGCCAACCGCCGCGGCTGGTGGTCGCTACACATCTTTCTGGTGCTGTTTGTACTGAGCCTGGGTGCCGAGCTCATCTCTAACGACAAGCCTCTGCTCGTCAGCTATCAGGACGCGCTTTATGTACCCGTGCTGAATCGCTATGCCGAGACGGAATTTGGTGGCGAATTTCCAATCACCGCCGACTATCGCAGCCCTTACATCCGCAACCTGATAGAAGAGGAAGGTAACGGCTGGATGCTCTGGCCGCCCATCCCGTTCAGCTACGACACCATCAACTATGATCTTCAGGTACCGGCCCCGGCACCGCCATCATGGGATAATTGGCTGGGCACCGATGATCAGGCGCGGGATGTGTCCGCGCGGGTGATATACGGCTTTCGCATTTCGGTGCTCTTCGCGCTGACGCTGACTATTTTCAGCTCGATTATCGGCGTCGTCGTGGGCGCGATTCAGGGTTTCTATGGCGGCCGAGTGGATCTTGTTGGCCAGCGTTTCATCGAGGTATGGTCCGGACTGCCCGTTCTGTATCTGCTGATCATTCTGGCCAGCTTCGTACAGCCAAACTTCTGGTGGTTGTTGGGGATCATGTTGCTGTTTTCCTGGATGGCACTGGTCGACGTCGTACGTGCCGAGTTCCTCCGCGGACGTAACCTAGAATATGTGCGGGCCGCACGGGCTTTAGGTGCGAGCAATCGCGTCATCATGTTCCGGCATATTCTGCCCAATGCGATGGTCGCAACCTTGACCTTTTTTCCGTTTATTCTCACCGGCGGCGTAATCACTCTGACATCACTGGACTTCCTGGGATTCGGCCTGCCGGCCGGCTCCCCGTCGCTGGGCGAGCTCATAGCCCAGGGCAAAGCGAACCTTCAGGCACCCTGGCTGGGAATAACAGCTTTTGTGGTGCTATCTCTTATGCTAAGCCTGCTGGTATTCATCGGCGAGGCCTTGCGCGATGCCTTCGACCCCAGGAAATGACATGTCAGATCAGCCATTGATTCGGATCGAAAACCTCAGCGTTGCTTTTGCCAGTGAGCATGAGCAGGTGATGGCCGTGCGTGATGTCAGCTTTGACATTCGCCCCGGCGAGACTCTCGCTCTGGTGGGCGAAAGCGGCTCAGGGAAGTCTGTCACAGCGCACTCTATTTTGCGCCTGCTGCCCTACCCCCAGGCACATCATCCCAGCGGCCGCATACTTTACAAGGGCGAAGATCTTCTACAGGCCAGTGAAAAGCGGCTACGTCAGGTACGCGGCAATCGCATCTCGATGATCTTTCAAGAGCCAATGAGTTCACTTAACCCTCTGCATACGGTTGAGCGACAAATCAACGAAGTGCTGGTGCTGCATAAAGGGCTGAATAAACCCGCTGCGCGCGCCCGCACCCTTGAGCTACTTGACCTGGTGGGTATACCCAACCCTGCCAGCCGGCTGGGTGCCTACCCACACGAACTGTCTGGTGGTCAACGTCAACGAGTGATGATTGCAATGGCTCTAGCCAACGAGCCGGAGCTGCTGATAGCCGACGAACCCACCACCGCGCTGGATGTCACCGTCCAGCTGAAAATACTCGAGCTGCTCAAATCCCTACAGCAAAAACTCGGCATGGCGCTGTTGCTTATTAGCCACGACCTGAACCTGGTGCGCAGAATTGCCCACCGGGTATGTGTCATGTATCAGGGTTGCGTCGTCGAAGAAAATGAATGCGCAAGACTCTTCGCCGATCCGCAGCATGAGTACACCCAGCGTTTGATCGCAGCCGATCCGACCGGTGATCCAGTTGCGGTCAAGCCAGACGCACCGATCATACTGCGGACTGAGCAGCTCAGGGTCTGGTTTCCGATTCGCAAAGGCGTGCTGCGCCGCACAGTCGATCATGTCAAAGCGGTTACTGATGTCTCTTTCACACTCAAAGCCGGCCATACGCTGGGTATCGTTGGTGAAAGCGGATCGGGCAAGACGACGCTTGGGCTGGCTTTGCTGCGCCTGGTCGAGAGCCATGGCCTGATCGAATGTAATGGCATGCGTCTGGACAGTTTGAGCCAGAATGCAGTGAGACCGATGCGCAGACAATTTCAGGTTGTCTTCCAGGATCCCTTTGGCAGTCTGAGCCCGCGGATGTCGATCGCACAGATCATCAGCGAAGGACTTGAGATTCATCGCATCGGCACGGTAGCGGAGCGGGAGCAGATGGTTATTCAGGCGCTTGAGGAAGTGGGACTGGAGCCCACCAGCCGACATCGCTACCCGCACGAATTTTCCGGCGGGCAGCGCCAACGAGTGGCTATTGCCCGGGCACTGGTACTGAAGCCATCGCTGATCCTGCTGGACGAACCGACCTCCGCACTGGATCGAACGGTACAAGGGCAGGTCGTCGAGTTGCTCCGCGACCTTCAGCACAGGCACAATCTGAGTTATTTATTTATCAGCCACGACCTGGCTGTAGTCAGAGCCCTCAGTCACGAACTGATGGTTATACGCCAGGGTGAAATCGTCGAACAGGGTTCGGCCAAGGAGATATTTGCTTCACCGCAGCATGAATATACCCATCAGCTGCTCGAAGCCGCCTTCGCCAAACCAGTATCCGTCAACACGGCCCCCTACTCACCGGCCTAGTAGAAAAACAGGAAACAAGCATGGGATTTTTAAGCGGTAAGCGTGTACTCATCGTTGGCGTCGCCAGCAAATTATCCATCGCCTCGGGCATCGCTGCGGCAATGCACCGTGAAGGTGCCGAGCTGGCATTCACCTATCAGAACGAAAAACTAAAAGCTCGCGTAGAAGGTTTTGCAGCCGAGTGGGGCTCCGGGCCAGAGTTGTGCTTTCCATGCGATGTGGCCGACGATGCCCAGATCGAAGAGGCCTTTGCCCAATTGGCGCAAAAATGGGACGGACTGGACTGTATTGTGCACTCGGTAGGCTTTGCACCCGGCGACCAATTGGATGGCGACTTTACAGAGGTAACCACACGCGAAGGCTTTCGCATCGCACACGACATCAGCGCATATAGCTTTATTGCCCTGGCCAAGGCCGGACGCGGACTGATGAAAGACCGCAATGGTAGTCTACTGACACTGTCCTATCTAGGCGCAGAGCGCACCATGCCCAACTATAATGTGATGGGTATGGCCAAGGCCAGTCTCGAAGCAGGCGTGCGCTACCTGGCGACCAGCCTCGGTCCTGAGGGCACACGGGTAAACGCGATATCTGCGGGCCCTATCCGGACCCTCGCCGCGTCCGGCATCAAGAGTTTCCGCAAAATGCTCTCGCACAACCAGAAACAGACTCCGATGCGCCGCAACGTCACGATTGACGAAGTCGGCAATGCCGGTGCATTTCTTTGCTCAGATCTAGCTTCGGGGGTGTCGGGAGAAATCATGTACGTCGATGGCGGCTTCAACATCACCGCTATGGGCAACCTGGAAGACTGATCAACGACTGTTGTCAGCTTCAGGCAGTTGGCAAAAAAAACCGCAGTTTATTAAAACTGAG
>Ga0314774_1000216_pt1 | contig 51643 bp, 45 predicted proteins | sample MetaGCBIA2018_FD_204515 | JGI IMG/M metagenome (GOLD analysis project Ga0314774, IMG submission 204515) | Cryopeg brine microbial communities from Beaufort Sea near Barrow, Alaska, United States - CBIA 2018 | ecosystem: Environmental > Aquatic > Marine > Coastal | place: USA: Alaska | collected... | reverse complement strand
ATTTACATGGCTGAAGGATGTCTTTGAACGAATCCAGAGCCATAAACAAAAAGACCTTTATCAACTTCTACCCTCTAATTGGAACCAGCACAGAATTAACTGGATTCCTTACAATTCCTAATCCAAACTATATGGGATCCTCGGAGCGATACAGAAATGACATGAATTCCTCAACTAGGTATGCTCAGTAATTAGGCATCTAATAAGATTAGGTTTGATCACCTAATTTCTTTATTTAATCTGCCTGCTCACAAAGTCAACACAAGCTTTTTTTGAAGTCAAACTATTCTTGTCTGTACTCAGATTTGTCGGCCATGTACTTGACGTTCTGAAAGAGTTTACGATTTGATTGTTGGTGTAAAAGCTTGTCTTTAAAATGAGTATCGACAACCGAATTAGCGAAATCCTCCATCACCTGAAAACTATCTCCCGAATCCATTTTTTCAAGAGGCATGTTGTTGTTTTCGTCAGCTTCAATTTTTCGATAAGCTCCTCCCGATCTTCTTCGTAGCAATAGGAATGCTCTGGATCACGTTGATATTCGACTCCTCCCATTGGTTTGAGGTAGAAGCCGCCCATTCCATAATCAAGCCACTCGGCGATTTCTTCTATGTCTTTTACTGATATTTTTATTAGTATATCTTCAAGAGTTTCTCTGTGCTCTGTTCTGTGAAACCATTATCCATTTTAAGTTACGAACACCGAAGCACTGGAAGTTTTTCAAACTAACTGTCCAATAATATTCATTGGTAAAAACATTTTTTCACTATCCGGCAGCTTTTCAAAACTATATTTTTTGTAAAAGAGGACAGCAAATTCATTGATTGGATCAACAATAACAGCCATTGCGTCAAGTCCTTTCTGAGACAAAATATAGCTTCGCAACAAAGCATCTAAGAGCATATGCTCGCCAACTCCAGTGCCTTTTGCTGCGATATCTCTTGCAAGCCTGCCTAACAAAATCACCGGAGCATTATAATTCTTAGCTACCTGCTTTATATATTTTTGAGGAATTAGGTGTCTTCCTAAACTTTCGCTTGTCAAGGTATAATAACCAATCACATTTTGTTTATCGTCAACAGCCACAAAGCAAGTTGCCAAGCTCTTTGTTATATCCTGGCTCACTAGCATTTTTATGTAGTCCGATAAGGATTCTTCTTCGCATTCGAAGTTCTTGCTATCATGGTATTTTTCTAACAACATGATCACCAAAGCTAGGATGTTTTTTTCTTGTATCTTTTGGCTGCTTCAACTAGATTGTCATTGGGAGGATTGTCACCGAAGACAGCATCAAAAAACACTTTTCTGTCCTTTTCAGTAGCGAGAATTCTGTCATTCTTTGCCACTATCTCTTCTGCCTGCTCTTTCACTACCCTTACAATAAAACTACTAAAGGATTTGTCACCACTCAGCTTTTGAGCTTTTTTGAAAATAGCTTTTTCATAGGATGAAACTCTCAGTTCAATTCGCTCTTCTTTATTTAATTGTACTTCCATGATATTCATATTTAAAACAAATGTGCGGTAAATAGTCGTACAGTTTTAACTTTTTTATCCCAATCAAAAATGCAGATACTATTGTTTGGAAGTGAGTGCTTAAATCATTCACTCAGCTAAAGTATAATCCTTAACCAGAACTTGAGCAGTAACATTGAGATGGATCGCTATGTTATAGACCATTTCTACAATCAATTTTTTGTTATGATTTATACCTTAATAAACTCTGCTTTTTCCTCGGATTATTTCGACTAGGTTCTTTTGCTTAAGAGTGGGAAAAGAGTTTGATTCTCATTGGACATTTTGGTAGCCTATTTCGGTCTGTGGTGACACAGACCGAAGTTAACTTAGGATTCTGTCGGATTGAGAATCATATGATTTTAGGTTCAGAATAGTATATTCTGAAAAGTTGGCCAACGCTACTACTTACAGGTGTAACCGCCATCAATAACTAATTCACTTCCAGTAACAAATTTTGATTCGTCTGATACAAGATAAAGTATTCCATAAGCAATATCTATTGACTCGCCTATATGTCCTATTGGGTGCAAACTATCCAGATGTACGCGGAAGCCGGGATCGTTCTTGCCCATATCTTCCACCAAAGGAGTCCAGATGAAACCAGGATGTACGGAGTTTACTCTTATCTTTTCTTTTGCATAAGTTAACGCATCATTTTTAGACATTAATCGAACGGCACCCTTTGAAGCGTGGTATGGAGGTATATCTCCTGCACCGACTATCCCATAGATGGAAGAAAGGTTAACAATACTTCCACCACCAGATTCCCTCATATGAGGGATCACATGTTTAGTACAGAAAAACACCCCTTTAACATTCACATTCATGACAGCATCCCATTCTTCCTCAGTTAACTCATGAGTTGGCTTGTTAGCTCCTGAAATTCCTGCATTGTTTACTGTCGAGTCAATTCTGCCAAATTCATTGACTACTTCGGCATAAACCTTTTCTACTTCTTTCTCTGAAGATACATTAAGATGCCAAAATTTTGACACACCACCTGATTGGTTAATTTCTTCAACTAATTTGTGACCTTCTTTATCAAGAACATCAGTTACGGCAACTTTTGCACCTTCTTTGGCTAATAAAAGGCAGGTTTCGCGGCCGATTCCTAAGGCACCGCCCGTGACGATAACAACTTTGTTTTCTACTCTTTTCATGATTTTTGATTATTTATAAGTTGGAGAGTTGTAAGGTTTACTTTTGTTTCTGAATTACAATCTCATGAAATTTTTTTATGTATACCCTAAGAAATAGAAGGACACAGAAAGTTCTTCGCTTAATCTCTTCAAAATTTTTCTGAAATGACAGCTTAGAAAAATCTTTCCACTCTGCATTACATTCCGATATTAGTGGTATGATTGCGATTGGGTTATGAAAGTTTTGTGAAGGCGAAACATCAGTTTTTAAAGTGAACAGCCAATAGGCTATCAATTCTTATAATATTTCATTGTGGAAAAAGAGACAGGGTTAAAAAGAGAAATCGGTGTTTGGGGACTATCTGCTAACATTGTTAACATCATCGTCGGTGCAGGAATCTTTGTGTTGCCCGCAATCGTGGCCGAAATCATGGGCTCTTCCGGAATCTTCGTTTACTTATTCTGTGGCTTTCTGATTGCTTTAGTGATGCTATGTTTTGCAGAGGCAGGAAGCAAGGTGACCCGATCAGGAGGAGGCTATACCTATGTGGAAACCGCCTTTGGTCCCTATACAGGATTCTTAGCCGCGGTATTTATGGTGGTAGGCAGTGCTTTTTCGGACGCCGCTGTAGCCAATGCATTAGTCCAATTATTAGGACTTGCCTTCCCGATGTTAAATACTCAGATCACCAGAGTTTTACTGTTATTTTTAATTTTTGGAGGGCTGGCATTTCTCAATGTCGTCGGAGTCAAACAGGGAATTGGTTTGGTAAAAATCAATACTGTCGCAAAACTAACCCCTCTGGTTCTACTCATGCTTTTCAGTTGGAAAGATGTTACGCTCTCTAATTTGTATATACAGGCCGCTCCTTCCTTCGAAAACTTTGGAACAGCATCTCTGATTTTATTCTTTGCGTTCCAGGGCGGAGACGCGGGACTTACCGTTGGTGGTGAAATCAAAAATCCACAAAAGACTGTTCCAAAGGCTATTTTTATTGGTATTTCCTTTGTCTTGTTTCTATATATTCTTATTCAGACTGTGGCGCAGGGAGTGTTGGGAGATCAGTTGCCGGGACTAAAAGAGGCTCCTTTGGCATCCGTTGCTAATGTGGTCTTTGGACCAATAGGATACACTGTGTTACTAATCGGAGCGGGAGTTTCTATGTTTGGAATGCTGAGCGGAGAAATTTTAAATTTGCCCAGAGTGATATTTGGACTCGCAAGTGACCGGGTTATTCCTCTGGATAAATTGGCTACGATTCATCCTCGATTCAAGACTCCTTATTTGTCAATTTTGCTCTATGCGGGATTTGGTTTTACCCTTGCTGCTATTGGAGGCTTTCGTCAGTTGGCGGTGATCGCTTCAGCAAGTATGCTTCTGGTGTATTTTGGAGTTGCGCTCTCTGTGATCAAGATGAGAAAGAAGGATAGCTCCGATTCTGAATCGTTCAAAATTCCACTTGGATATACCGTTCCTATTCTTTCAGCTGGGATCATCTTATTTTTTCTTTCCAATTTGTCAGGATATGAAAAAGTGGGAATTCTTATATTTGTTTTAGTATTGACTTTAATTTATTTTTTAGTTAAAGTGCTCTCAAACAATAAGAAAAATCCAAACTCATCAAGTTAATAATGCAACTATTTACCTCTCCATACTATGAAGACTAGACTTTTACTATTGGCAGTATTTACCTTCTTGATGCACGGGAATACCTTTTCCCAGCAGAAAACAAACATGGAATTAATGGATCTTTTCGATTTGGAGTACATCTCCAATCCTAAGATCTCCCCGGATGGAAGTACGGTGATCTACGTTCGCAATTTCAAGGACGTGATGTTGGATAGAGATTATTCCAATCTTTGGATGTGTACTATTGATGGCACTCAAAACCGTCCACTTACGCAAGGAAACGGGCGCAATACAAATCCGACTTGGTCTAATGATGGCAAAAAAGTCGCCTATCACTCCAATCAACAGGATGATAAAACGAAGCTTTATGTCTTGTACTTGGATACTCAGGAATCCGTGGCGTTGACAAATTCGGCCACTCCTCCAGGACCTGTTTCTTGGTCAGGCGATGACAAGGAGTTAGCATTTACTCAGTTTGTAGCTACTACACCTACATCTCTGCTGAAGATTCCTGCCAAACCAGCTGGAGCAACTTGGAATGAGGCCCCTATTTTTATTGATGAGATGAATTACCGAAGTGACGACGGAGGATATACCAAGCCAGGAAATCGTCAGATTTTTACCTTGGGAATAGATGGAGGTACCGCACGCCAGTGGACTTTTGATGAGCTAGACTATGGCAATCCCAGCTGGGCAAAAGACGGCAAAAGTCTTATTTTCTCAGCCAACCTCCATGAAAATCATGAATTGGAACCGGGAAACTCGGAAGTCTATCAGCTCACATTTGCTGACCGAAAAGTGACTGCATTAACTTCCCGATTTGGTCCTGACTCGAACCCTGTTCTTTCTCCTGATGGTTCAAAGATTGCCTTTATTGGTAATGATGATACTTATCAGGGCTATCAGGTCAATAAACTTTATGTGATGAATGGTGATGGTTCGGGGGTTAAAGATCTAACTGCTGCCTTGGATCGCGACGTTTCCAATGCACAGTGGGAGGCAAATGGCAAGGGAATTTATTTTCAGTATGATGAAAAGGGAGACACTAAGATTGGGCATGTAGCGCTCACCGGAAAAATCCGGAAAGTGGTAGAAGGTTTGGGGGGGTTGGACTTGGGTAGACCATATAATTCTGGCGATTATACCGTATCTGACAATACTAGCTTTGCCTTTACCTTGGGTGGCACGGATCATCCTTCAGATCTGGCAGTTTGGGTAGATGGTGAAATCAAAAGAATCACAGCTGTGAATGATGACGTTTTTTCATATCGAAACCTCGGAAAGGTGGAGGAAATGTGGTGGAAATCTTCCTATGATCAATTGGACATTCAGGGCTGGATAGTGACGCCTGCTAATTTTGACCCAAGCAAAAAGTACCCGATGATTTTGGAAATCCATGGAGGACCTTTTGCAATGTACGGGACTTCTTTTTCGTATGAAATCCAGCAATATGCAGCGGCTGGTTATGTAGTACTTTATTCTAATCCACGGGGAAGCACAGGCTATGGACAAGAATTTGGAAATTCTATACACCATGACTACCCTAACCATGATTATGCGGATTTGATGTCTGGAGTAGAGGCATTGATTGAAAAAGGTTATGTAGATAAAGATAACCTTTTTGTGACAGGAGGAAGTGGAGGCGGCTTGCTGACAGCATGGATTGTAGGCAAGACAGACCGTTTTAAAGCTGCGGTGGTGGCAAAGCCGGTGATCAATTGGTCCACTCACGTATTGTATGCTGATAACCCTGCGTTTTTCACCAAATACTGGTTTCCAGGAAATCCTTGGGAGGAAGCTGAAAATTATGCCAAGCGCTCTCCTATCACTTTTGTGGGGAATGTGACTACGCCAACTATGCTACTCGGCGGAGAGGCAGATTATCGCACACCAATCGCGGAGTCGGAGCAATTTTATGCAGCCTTAAAACTTCAGGGGGTAGAGACGGCAATGGTGCGCATTCCAAATGCATCTCATGGATTAGTGAATCGCCCAAGCATGCTGATGAGTAAGTCTGCTTCTATCTTAAGTTGGTTCAACTATTATTTGAACAAAAAGTAAATCATACTCTAAAAAACCTATGGGACTATTTTGGAATCTTATCCAGCAAAGCCAACTTCAAAATCATAAGAACAAAGCGGATACGCTCGAAGCTAGAGTCAAAAATCTAGAATGGGAATTGGCGGATACCAGAGGATTATTGGTCAAAACTCTCAAAATACTCGAAGAGCAATCAGGAAAAGACATTAATGGAGATGGGAAAATTGGGTGATCACTATCCATCTTTCCTCTTTCAAAGTAAATCACTCTTAACCTAGAAAGCTATATTTCTAGGTTAAGAGTTGAATGTACACTTAGCCCTGTCATTATTTATCAGTGAATAACTCTCATTCATTAATTCTCCTTAAAGCTATGAGTTAGTAGCACAGGATTGACATTGAGCTGCACCCAGCCAAAATTATTGGTATTATTGGAGGTGACGCCACCTTTCACTGCACTCATACTTTCTGTGGCAAACATCTGCGAATAACCAGCCGCTAGCTTCACGTATTTTCCAAGTGTCTTACCATACACCAGGTCCAGTTCAGTACCTAAGTTTTGGCTGAGGTCATTTGCCATTTTCCCATTCGCAAAGAAAAAGTGAGCATCTAGCTCCAAAGATGATTTTTCTCCTGTGGCCACTACGATTTTCCCATAAGCATCATTTAAGCCTACGTTATTTGCGTGATTTCCTACGTAAAAATAATCCATGTAGCCATTGAATTTATGGTTGGTGCCATAGAGCGGAAAAAAAGATTTATTCTTATCCTCGCCTACTTGATCTGTTCCGCTCAAAGATTCAAAGCCAGCAATCAACGTAATTTTCCCGGGCTTATATTTAGCCTCCATCATATACTGGTAGGCACTGAGATCCGTGGAGGCGTTTGCCATTCCAGTTTGAAAATAACCTGAGGCATTGATAGTCAAGACAGAAAGTGGAAAAGTGAAAAATGCACCTGTAGTTTGTCGATAATATAGGCCGTCAGTTTGCGCAACAGGGTCGTTGGTATATTTCTGAAATCCATTATTCATAAATAAAACACTAAGGGAAGCTTTGTCCCACGCCTTCGTCAAATGCGCCAGCTGCATCGTCTTGTAAGAGAATCCTCCAGTTATCGTATAGTTCGTTTCCAAGATATTTTGCTTCTCCTGATTGTAAGCAAAAGCCAGATCCAGCTTGAAGTTATCTTTGGAATACTGGATCATCGCCGCATCATGAAATCTGCCTTGCATCGTCCAATCCACTTCTCCCAAGATTCGCTTATCATCGTAAGAAATGGTTTGACGGCCCAGTTTTATCGCCCAATTTTCAGTCATAGCATATCGAACCCATGCTTGAAACAGCGAAAAAGAATTGTTATTATCTGTTGCTGTCAAGGTCTGCTCGTCGCCCCAGGTGCTGACATCTTGCACACTGAGGTAAAGACTCAGCTTTTCTTCTTTGAAACCCATATTAAGTCTAGACCGCTGAGTGACAAATGCGGCCGGCTTGGCATCGTCTGGATATAGCGTTCCAAATCCATGTCTATATTCAAATCTTGATCGGATATCTGCGTCAAGAGTAAATTCCTGAGCATCAGCAATTTTTACTGAAACTATTGAAATCGCAAGGAGTAAAAGTATCTTTTTCATAGCGTTAAAATTCGATGAGTATTTGTGCCAAATTTATAGGTAAAAAGAACTCGATTAGGAATTTTAATTGTGATAAAAATCAGCTTTTTAGCTAACACTTACATGGATTGAATTAAGTTTTAAAATGATTCCTAAAGAGAGAATCTTAAGCAAGCGCCTCTTGTATTAAAAGTTGATCTTCTAAGGAAAAGCTAAGTTGAAGAGCTGCATGTTGACCTTTTTCCGACATTTTCCCCCAAGTTTTTTGGAGTATTCTGATTACTTTTTGTTTGTCATGTTTTGCGGCAAATTCTTCGAAATAGAATTCTAAAAAGACCAAACAGGCTATGTCTTCTAAGAGTTGAGTTTCTGGGTCTGATCTGAGCTGTTCCTTTCGTATCAGGAAGCTTGTTCTGTTGATGAATTCCTGTTCGAAATCTAGGCTTTTCAAAATCTCAGAAGTAGTCGCTGCATGCATGATTTTCAACTGCCCTCTCCATCTTAAATATCCGGATCGATCCATGGGATAATCTGCTCTGGGGATTCTCCAACGACAAATATGTTGTGCTCGCGCAGCGATTTTCAATTCCTCGGATGCATTCGGTTCAAATGCTTTTAGCTTTTCGGACATTCGCATAGAATAGAGTAGTTCCTTAGAAATCTCCTTTCCAAGGTGTATTTCTTTGATAGGGTCTTCTCTATTTATTTGATCAATAAGTTCGATCGCTCGCTGGAGTTGTTTCATGGAATGGGTAGTATTATACGTTGATTATCAGCAATTATTCTAGTAGCCTTAGTTTCTTTGATTAATGGGCTGGAAGATAAATGACGGAAGACCGAAGCGACCTAATTTCTTAAGTTTACCGAATTCTATGATGCTTTTCTTCTTTCCTGGCAGAAAAGTAGTTATAGATATAGGTAATAAGATTATCCGCTTTCATGCCAGTAGCCGTAGTTTCTTTAATTAGCTGGCTGGAAGACACGTGTGGGGTGACTGAAGTACCGGCTAAGCTAGTGTTTACCATTAATTAAGTCGCTTTTTGTTGCACTGGTGCAATTGGGAGGTACAATACTATGTTTGGTTCTTAGATGTAAAAATCCCCCAAGCCCCCTTTGGAAAGGGGGCGTAGCCGAAATTGATCCTCAAGCATTGATTCCTATCATTTATGTGCGACATATAGAACAGTCATATACTACCATTTCCAATATAAGGGTTTTGCAAAAAGTCCTTATATTCTAAAACCTATGAATCAGGAGTTGCGTCAATAGGTTGAAATGGGAAGGGAAAATTTTGTTTAAAATCAAAAAAGCACCTCATTGGGAAGCTTTCATTCTTATAGCAAAAAAGTATTATCCTACTCTTTCGATCTGAGAGAAGTAAAATGATCCTTCGATTGCTGCGTTATCCTCTGAGTCAGAACCATGCACTGCATTGGCTTCGATAGACTTAGCGAAGATCTTACGTATTGTTCCTTCTGCTGCATCCGCAGGGTTGGTAGCACCGATAAATTTTCTGAAATCTTCCACTGCATTCTCCTTTTCAAGGATAGCTGCGATGATAGGTCCAGAAGACATATATGCACATAGATCAGTGTAGAAAGGTCTTTCTGAGTGTACTTGGTAGAATTTTCCTGCAATCTCTTTTGACAATTGGGTAGCTTTCATCGCTACGATCTTGAAGCCTGCCTCTTCGATCATTTTCAATATTGCCCCTGAGTTACCATCTGCAAAAGCATCAGGCTTGATCATTGTGAATGTTCTGTTAGTTGCCATGTTTTTTTAATTCTTTTATGTGAATCGGCCGCAAAAATAGCTTATTTCAAATTAATCTCCGAAATATTTCATCCATTTATATGCTATTTCGTTCATAATCAAGGCAATGTGAATGTTGGGAATTGCCGAAAAATTCCTGACCTTTGTGAGCTAATCAGAGCCAGAAAGTAGCTAAATGTATAACGTAGATGGTTTAACCTCTTTTCAGAGGGAGATTTCTTCGCCTAAAAAAATATTCATCACAACACATGTAAAACCTGATGCAGATGCACTGGGTTCCTCCTTGGGTTTGGCAAACTACTTACTCAAAAAAGGGCATGAGGTTACGGTGGTGACCCCTTCGGACTACCCTTCCTTCTTGACCTGGATGAAAGGCAATGATAGTGTATTGGACTTCAGCAACCCTTGTGATACCGCTTTGGCAACGAAGAAACTAAACGAGGCGGAAGTGATCTTTTGTCTTGATTTCTCTTGTCTGAGCCGAGTGAATGAGTTGGGAGAGATGATACGTAAGTCGTCCGCTTATACTGTTAATATCGATCACCACCAAGATCCGGAGGATTTTGCGGATTTTCGGGTTTGGAGCACTCAGGCAGCTGCTACCTGTGAGCTGGTCTACGAACTGATCGTCAGAATCGGAGACGAAAAGCTTTTGGACAAAGATATTGCAGAGTGTCTATATGCAGGTATCATGACCGATACTGGTGGATTTAGACATCCTAACACCACTAAAAATGTTCATTTAGTAGTGGCTGAACTTATAGATTTGGGAGCTGATTCTTCTCAAGTAGCCAATTGGATTTACGATTCTAATTCGGTCAATCGATTAAAATTTATCGGATTTGCGATTAGCAGAAGATTGGTAGTGCGCGAAGAACTGCATATGGCCTACTTTGCGATCAGCAAAAAAGATCTTAAAAAATATCAAAGCAGAACCGGAGATACAGAAGGTTTGGTCAATTATGCTTTATCTTTGGATGGCATAAAACTGGCCGCTTTATTTTCCGAAAGGGAAGATGGAGTCAAAATTTCTTTCAGATCGTCCAGTGAAGTTTCTGTAAATAAATTTGCAGCAGATTACTTTAACGGTGGCGGGCATTTAAATGCTGCCGGCGGCAAATCGGAGCTTGGTTTGAAAGAAACTGTTGACCGATTTGAAACCTTAGTGGAGGTGCATCAGGAAGAATTGTTTCAATTATCTGTTCCGTCAAATTGATCCATAAGCTCTTTATCCCTTATTGAAAAATCACAAAACTCTATATGAAAAACTCTAAAAGCCTATTGGCGATCCTTGTGCTCCTTGGAGCAGCAGCTATCTTGTCTTCTTGTAAAAAGACCAAGACCACAACTAAAGACAGCATCGAATATACCTATATAAAAGAAGGTAATGAAAAAGCTGCTCAGGGAGATTATTTGCTATATAATCTGGAGATCAGTGCGCACATAGACAGCATTAAGAAGGATACCGTGATTTATGCTACGGTGAATAATCCTTTTCCCGGATACTTATTGACCAATGATTCTACCCCGATCAATAATGGAATGGATGAGATTATGCTCCACCTTCGCAAAGGAGACAGCATCAACTTTGAGGCTCCTGCTAAAGTAATCTTTGGTGACAATTTCCCCCCGTTCTTGAAAGAAGATCAGGCAATGAAGGTTAAAATAGGTGCGTTCGAAATCATGGACGAAGAAGGAATTCAGGCTTATTACGAAAAGGTAATGGCAGCAGAAGGCGAAAAAAGCGCTGAGAGAGCTAAAGATAGAGTAGTAGAAGAAGCAGCTACGATTGAAGCTTACGGTAAAGAAAATGGCTTGGATCTACAAAAAACTGAAAATGGGCTGTACTATGTGATAGAGCAAGAAGGTACCGGTGATCCAGTAGCTGAGGGAGATGCGATGCAAGTCAATTATGCCGGATATTTGTTAGATGGCACCTTGTTCGATACTTCTTGGGAATCAGTAGCTAAAGAAAACGGGATCTATAACGAGAACAGACCAGCTTATGAGCCACTTCCTGTAAGTGTAGGGATGGGTCAAGTGATCCCAGGATGGGATGAAGGATTGATGTTGTTGAAGAAAGGGTCAAAAGGAAAATTCATTATTCCTTCTCCGCTAGGATATGGAGAGAATGGTGCCGGAGCAATGATTCCGCCAAATTCTATTCTAGTTTTTGATGTAGAGGTGATGGAAGTTGGGAAATAATTGGTAGAACTCAGTAGCGTTTGTTCACTTAGTTTCGACTAGATTAAAAAACATATATTATAATGAGATTAAGATTATTAACTATAGCGGTATTGGCAGTTGGATCACTTTCTATGATAGCCTGTGTCGATGAGCAAGCCACCGATGAAGTTATCATCCAAAATGATAAAAAAGCATTCGAAGACTATTTGACTACAGATACGCTAGTCAATGTGAAGGAGGTTTATGACGAAGTCACTGGCCTTCGTGTGATCTGGCAGGAGCTTTCCGCGAGCGTAGATACAGTAAAATTGGGGGATACCTTGACAGTGGATTACACTGGTAAATTCCTTTCCAATAAAGTATTTGATACATCTATTAAGGATGTGGCTATTGCGGCTGGCATATTTAATGCTTCTGGAAAATACCTTCCTATGAAATTTCCACTTGGTACCGATCCTAATTTTCGACTTATTTCAGGATTTGAATATGGAATAAGTTTGATGAAAAAAGGTGACAAAGCTACGGTCTTCATACCTTCTATATTTGCTTACGGAAGACAAGGGAAAGGTAATATTGGACCAAATACACCTCTTATATTTGAGCTTGATCTTCAAGAAGTGAAAGCTGGACCTGTACAATAACTATGAAAATCAATCAGTTAAGTATCCTAGCTATTATTGGTGGTGTGATTGCATTTAGCAGTTGCGAACCTTCAAATCCTTATAATACTGGCCCTCAATATGATGTGATTGGTAATTTGGCATTAGACAGTGTCAAAATCGAAAATTATCTAGATACTGCAAAGATTGATAGTCTATACAGGATTCATGATGCGACGGGAGTGATTATCATCGTACAGGAAGAAGGATTGGGATCCAGGCCAAATAATGGTAATATCATCTATACCGACTTTGCAGGGTCTTTATTACTAGATGGATCTGTCTTTGATACCAACATTGCTCAGGTAGCGATCAACAATGATATCTTCGATGAGGCTAATAAGTACCAAACATTAAGTTTTGTGCTGGGATCTGGAAGTGTTATTCCTGGTTGGGATATAGCCTTTAAGAGAATCAGGTCTGGAACAAAAGCAAAAATCATAATTCCCTCACCTTTTGGCTATCAAGATCAGGATAATAAGGAAGCCATTCCGGCAAATTCGGTGCTGGTCTTCGATGTAGAATTCAAAGGGTTGGACTAAAAGTACAAAGAGGCTGTCTCACCTTTTGAGACAGCCTCTATTTTTTTCAGGTAGAATCTGATTCAATTGTCTCAAACCTCAGGCTGTTGAATTGACTTATTAGACTATGTTTTTTCTAGTTGAATTATTTTTAAAAACCTTTATTTCCAGTGTAAAGAAACTGTGACATAAGGGTTGGTCAACGCTTGCGCAATAGGGGCTTCTATAGTTTCGTTATCTGAGCTATCCCTACTCCTACGCCAATGAAATTAGGTTAATATGCTTAACTGGTGAATAGTTTAAATTTTACGACCTACCAAATTTGGGGATAATCGGGAATACGGTAGATTGATATTCAATATAAATACTTCCAAATTGCTCATTCAGGTTTTTTTCCTCCAATAGGATTAGCATTGGCAAAGCGATGAGAAATGCAATCAGGTGAACTCCAGAAGAAATAGAACCTGAAAATAGAAAGTAGCCTATAAATAACATTAAACATCCTGTGTAAAATGGGTGTCTAATTCTAGCATATAAGTCATGCTGAATCAACTCTTGAGATTGTTCTACTCGTGGTATCCCAATCATTTTTTTGAGCGAAAGAGTTTTTATTGATTTAGTCCCCAAAATAGTCCCTAGTGCTGCAAATAGGTAGGCGAAATAGTTGGATAGTGTAGATTTGGGTAAAATGTCTTCTCCAGCTATAGTTATTGATACCCAAATCACACTTAGTAGGAGAAGAAAAGAGAACAGAAGCCTTCCCCAAAGAAACCAATTATAAGCATTTCTGGATTTTACCTTCAAATTTCTTTTTATCTTGGAGCGAGTACCAATTAGTTGGACAGAATAGAAGGCGATCCAAAGAATTGCCAGAAGTACATAATCCATGCGAAAGAGTTAGAATTCAATTTTGATTTAATTTTATGAAAGTCGGAATTATACGTGAGGGAAAAAATCCACCGGACAAAAGAGTTGCATTTGCTCCACAGCAACTGCAGGCTCTTTCAGAATCAAAGGTAGGTATATTTGATTTTAAGATAGAGAAAAGCGCACCCCGGGCTTTTTCTGATGAAGAGTATCTGAAGGTAGGCTTGGAAGTACTAGATGATATTAGTGATTGTGAAATCTTCTTTGGTGTAAAGGAAGTTCCTAGTGATCGCCTCGTACCCAACAGTACTTATTTCTTTTTTTCTCATACTATAAAAAAGCAGATAAAGAATAGAGCGCTTCTCCAGGCTATTCTGGAAAAAAATATCCGTCTAATAGACTATGAGGTTTTGAAAGATGATCAAGATAAGCGCGTGGTAGCTTTTGGAAGATGGGCAGGAATAGTTGGTGCTTACAATGCATTTTGGACCTATGGTAAGAAGACCTCTCTTTTTGATTTGGAACGAGCTTTCAACTGTGAAAGTCTTCAAAATCTATTTTCTGAGCTGGAAGGGGTTCAGCTTCCTCCAATTAAAATAATAGTGACTGGAATAGGGCGAGTGGGAAAAGGGATCATGGAGATTCTCTCTGCGATGAAAATACGAGAGGTAAACGCACATGATTTTATTCATTTGTACTTTGAAGAGCCTGTTTTTGTGGTGTTGGGTTCTAGAGATTACTATAAAAGAAAATCTGACGGGGGATATGATCGTGATGAGTTTTATAAATCACCCGAAATTTACGAAAGTCACTTTTCCAACTTTTCGGAGGCTGGAGAGATATTAATAGTTGGAGCTTTTTGGAATCCTTCTGCACCTAGATTATTTTCATTAGAGGATATTTCAAAGGAGGACTTTCAACTTTCCGTAATCGCTGATATAAGTTGTGATGTCAACGGATCTGTCCCCACTACACTTCGATCTACCACTATTGATCACCCGGTGTTTGATGTCGATAGAGCCACCGGTGAGGAGTTGCCTGCTTTTGGTAAGCAATCGAGTATCTCGGTGATGGCTATTGATAATTTACCTTGTGAATTGCCACGGGAGTCAAGTAGAGAGTTTGGCAGTCAATTGATCGAGTGGGTTCTCCCTGAATTGGAGAAGGAAAATTCGGCGCTGCTCGACCGAGCAACTATTGCCAGAGATGGTGACTTGACGTTAGAATTTATGTATTTGAGAGATTATCTTTTATCTCATGATTAAATTACATCGATGTTTAGAGTCCACCCTACTGAAGCCGACAATGACGGGACTGGAAGTTGAGATCCTTATTAGAGAAGCAATTGAAGCGCAGTTTATCGGGGTTTGTGTGCCTCCATTTTGGATTAGAAAAGTTAAACGAGAGCTAGGAGAACAAGACATTCAGCTGGTGACGGTAATCGGGTTTCCGTTTGGATATCAGGATACAGCCACCAAAGTATTCGAAACCAAAAATGCAATAAAAGAAGGGGCTGACGAGCTAGACCTGGTCTGGTCTCAGACGGCCTATCATTCGGGGATGAATTGGGAAAAAATAGAAATTGCGCAGATTAGCAAAATCTGCCACGAAGAAGGTAAAGTATTGAAGGTGATCGTTGAAACTGCCAATTTAAGTCAGGAGCAGCTGGTAGAAGCATGTAAAATCTGTGAAGATGCGGGAGCAGACTTCGTGAAGACTTCCACAGGATATGCCTCTTCAGGAGCGAAAGTGGAGGATATACTATTAATGCGTTCTCGATTGGCATCCACAGTGGGAATCAAAGCAAGTGGAGGAATAAAAACGCTTGACTTTGCACTAGAGTTGATTCGTGCCGGCGCAGATAGAATTGGCACCTCGTCTGCAAAGTCTCTGATGAAAGAGTGGCAAAATAAAGCTAGACAAGCAGGTTGAAATGTATCAATACAAAGTCTTATGCACCTTTATTGTCATTATTTGTTGGTTAGCCTTTCCATTTTGAAATGTTTCTTGGGTACTTTTTAAACACAAAGGTATACCCCTTGCATAATACAAGTTCATAGTTAGTCAGCGTGGATATTGTTAATAATTTCGATGAAAAGTTGAAGATTTTTTAGTAAAACAATAAAATAAGGGATCAATTAGCCGGCTTAAAGTGGTTACTTAACAATTTAATAATATACAGAGAACGATAACTTCTTTAAATTTGCGCCTCTTCAAAAAAGCCAAACCATGGCCAAGAAAAAAAAAATAGATCAGAATATTAATCAGGATAAACTCTCAAAAACAGCCTATGCTCTCTTCGATTTCACGAAGAAAGAAAAACCCTTTCTAATTCTCATTTGTGTTCTACTCTCAATCGCTGCTATTATTACTCCATATACTTATGCAGCTATGTGGTTTGGTTTTGGACTAGCAGCCTATTCAGCCATTGCCAATGATAGTATTCAAACCATTGGTACCTTTATGGTTTCCAACCAGGATCGGAAATGGTACTGGATGTGGCTTTTTATAGGGATTATTTTTGTAGGTACAGTTACTTATAGCTGGGTTCATTTCAATGGTGATGTGAGTTATCAGAGATTGAGCATCAAAGGTTTGGAGAAAGCGCCTACAAGTTTTGTGTTTCTTCAGATTGCAGCTCCTATTGTCTTGATCATCATGACTCGGCTGCGAATGCCTGTATCCACTACATTTTTGCTCTTGAATGTGTTTACCTACAGCGCTGGGACAATTGTAAGCGTCATGTTTAAGAGCTTTATAGGATACATCCTTGCCTTTGTGGTAGCGATGATTGTATGGTTTCTCTTAGAGCGTTTTGTTGAGAATTATCTTAAGGGCAAAATAAAGCCGTTTTGGTATGTTCTGCAGTGGATCACTTCAGGTACTCTGTGGGCAGTATGGATTATGCAGGATGCTGCAAATATTGCGGTATTTCTTCCACGACAACTCTCCCTATATGAGTTTTTGGCCTATACAGGATTTGTATTTGTAGGCTTAGGATTTCTTTTCTATATGAAAGGGGACAAAATTCAGGAAATTGTTAATGAGAAGACTAAGGTTACAGATGTAAGAGCAGCTACTATTGTAGATTTAGTATATGCTGTCATACTTTTTTACTTCAAAATGATCAGTCATGTTCCTATGAGTACTACGTGGGTATTTATTGGCTTACTTGGAGGTAGAGAACTAGCCATCGCATTGGGAAAACACGCCAAAGCGAAAAAGCGCAACGCGTGGCTTCTCAGAGCTTGGAGACTTGCCAGAAAAGACCTTTCAAAAGCATTTATTGGGCTAGTTGTATCCCTGATTTTTGCCTTTATTATTAATGAGGGAGTTCGTCAGGAAATTATTGAAATGTTCAAATAATATACTTTGGAACTCTACAGCCACGAATTTTTTATGAATGAAGCCATAAAGCAGGCCTCGTATGCTATGGAAGAAAATGAGATCCCTGTAGGAGCCGTGATTGTTTCAAAAAATAGGATTATTGCCAGGGCGTATAATCAAACCGAAAAGCTCAATGATGTGACTGCTCATGCAGAAATGTTGGCAATTACATCTGCAGCTAATTACATAGGAGCAAAGTATCTCATTGATTGTAAGTTGTACGTTACTCTTGAGCCGTGTGTCATGTGTGGCGGGGCGTTATTTTGGTCTCAGATTAGTGAGATTCACTATGCTGCCAAAGATCCTAAAAGAGGATATCAATCCGTTAACAACTCCATTTTACACCCCAAGACTAAGGTGTTTTCTGGAACAATGGCTGCTGAATCTGAACAGCTTCTACAAACGTTTTTCCAAAAACTGCGAAACTAAAAGGAATTTGTATTCAAAAGAACCTTTTTCCAACCACAGTGGTTGATTAAGCATATTATTTAAGTGATTTTAAATCAATGTTTAACCACAAAATCTTATAGAAATGTCTTTTGAACTCCCATCCTTACCTTACGCCTTTGACGCTTTAGAACCAAGTATTGACGCCAAAACAATGGAAATCCACCACGATAAACATCACGCTGGATATGTTTCTAAGTTGAATGATGCCATCAAAGGCACAGACCTAGAAAGCAAATCACTTGAAGAGTTGATGAAAGTGGCAGGTTCCAATACTGCTGTTAGAAACAACGGTGGTGGTCATTTCAACCACAGCCTATTTTGGACTATTCTTTCTCCTGACGGTGGAGGTAAACCATCAGGTGAATTAGCTTCTGCTATTGATGAAAAATTTGGATCTTTTGATGCTTTCAAAGAAGAATTTGAAAAAGCTGCTGCTACCAGATTTGGTTCTGGATGGGCTTGGCTTTGTGTAAGTCCAACCAAAGGACTTTGCGTATGTTCTTCTCCTAACCAAGACAATCCTTTGATGGATGTGGCAGAATGTCCAGGCACTCCAGTTCTTGGCCTGGATGTATGGGAGCACGCATACTACTTAAATTATCAAAACAAACGTCCTGATTATATTTCAGCATTCTGGAACGTGGTTAATTGGGATGAAGTAAGCAAGCGATTTGCTGCAACCAAGTAATACTATTAACCCTTTCATTAATCCCCGAACTTAACTTCGGGGATTTTTTTTGTCTGAAAACCGAACGGATCTATTGTACGGTTTTGGTACAGTGTTATTGTTTGTAAAACTGTAAATGCCCAAATTTGAACGAATAGGGTGGTTTTACGCCCTTGGCATTTATTTTTCAATAGAGATTATGTGAATAACACAATCTACTATTGAAATGAAAACTACTAACATTCTATTCTTTATAATTTTTACTTACCTCTTTGGGATTAGCAATCTTGTCGCGATGCAAACCAGCCGTGTATCAGGCAACATCTCAGATCAAAGTGGGCAACCTGTTCCATATGCCAATGTAGCGTTGCTTTCAGAGATAGATTCAAGCCTAGTTGATGGCGCTGTATCTGATATCAATGGAGCTTTTCTTATCCAAACACCCAAAACAGGAACCGTACAAGTGGTAGTCTCCTCTATTGGGTTTACCTCATTTGAATCAGCTTTTTTTCAACTTAAAGGCGGAACCGTCAAACACTTTGGGAAAATAGAAATTGTGGATGAGTCTACCGGTTTGGATGAAGTCACTGTCAGATCTTCTCGACCAGAGCTCATCATAGAAGCGGATAAGACCACCATAAATGTGGAAGGTACTGTGATGGCAGAAGGAGCCAATGCGCTTGATGTGATAGGACGCTCTCCAGGCATATATGTAGACCAGGATGGAAACATCAATCTTAACGGACGTACAGGAGTCAATGTGATGATAAACGATCGACTGACCTATATGAGCGCCACAGACTTAGCAAGTTTCTTGAGAGCTATGCCTGCTGACAATATTAAAAGTATTGAAGTGATCAATAATCCTACCGCCCGGTTTGATGCGGAAGGATCTGCGGGGGTGATCAATATCATATTGAAAAAGAATAAAGTGGATGGAATTTTTGGAAACGTGCAGGCAGGGATGCTTTATAATGGCCAAATGTTTCCAAATACAGGGATTGCTTTAAATGTGAAGCAAGCTAAATGGAGTAGTAACGCCAACCTTAATTATAATGAGAATGGAAGGTTCAATGACTTGGAGATTAATAGAAACTTTGCTCTTCCAGAAGGGGTGTCTAACTTTTACCAAGACTCCAGAATAAAAAGTAGATACAAGAACTTATTTTTCAACGGAGCTACCAACTATCAAATCAGCGATAGCCAGAATTTAGGCTTAAATATTCAAGCTTCAGATTCAAAGGATACAGATGACAGCAATTCATTGACCGACATTATCACTCCCGGAGTGTCGGATATTACCTATTTACAATCTAATAATGCTTCTCTTTCGGATGGAAACCGAGTTTTTGCGAATCTTCACTATGACAATAGTCTAGACACGATTGGAACCAAGCTAAGTGCTGATGTGGACTTTACCAGAATGAATTCTGGCAGCAATTCATTGCTAAATAACCTGAAGTGGATAGATGAAAATACCTCTGATGTCAACCGATATAAGATTCTCACACTTAATGACATGTATTACAACATCTTCACAGCAAAGGTAGATGTTGTAAAACTAGTTGGAAATGGAAATACAATAGAAACTGGCGTGAAGGGTAGCTGGGTAAAATCGGATAATAAGTTAGATCTAAGTAAATCTTATGAAGAAGGTCCGTTTATCTCTGACTCCAGCAGCAATCGGTTTATTTATCATGAAAATGTATTGGCAGCTTATCTTTCATATAAAGGCAAGTTCTCAAAAAAATTCTCGTATCAAATAGGGTTACGTGGAGAGCATTCTACTATTTCGGGAAACTCTGTGACGCTGAAACAAGTAAATAATCAAAAATACTTCAATTTATTCCCAAGTCTATTTGTACAGCAAAAAGTAAACGAAAATTATCAAATTATTTATACTGCAAACCAAAGAATCACCCGTCCAAATTATCGTTTGCTCAACCCATTTATCTATTATATAGACCCATATACAACTGAAACCGGGAATCCTAATCTCAAGCCTGAGTATTCAACTAATTTTGAAATGAAACATGTGTTCAAGGAAACTTATCAGTTGACACTTGGATATAGCGAAACTGAAGATGCTTTTATGCAGGTGTTTGTTCAGAATGAGGAAAGCAGAACGACTACCACATTCACCGATAATTTTGACAAGACGAAAAACGCAAATTTCAGTGCGATTATTCCAGTGGATATCAAGGAATGGTGGAGCACTTCTAATATGTTGCAAGTGAATTACAATCAATACAAATCCCAAATTGGTAATGATTTGTTAAACGTTTCTAATACTTCATTTATGATCCGCTCGCAACATAACCTAACATTGCCATTGGGCTTTAAAGCGGAAATAATGGGAATCTATCTTGGTCCACAGATTTGGGGACAAGGCGAGATTGCAGGTTTTGGATGGGTGGATGCTGGTGTGAGCAAATCAATTATGAAGGATAAAATCACGCTCTCAGTTAATGGAACAGATATTTTCAGGACTCAAGTGATCAAAGCCAAGGTTGACTTTGCTGACATTGATACTAACTTCAAGCAGTATCGAAGCAATCAGGGGATTAGATTTACAGTAAAATATAAGTTTTCTAAGGGGGATAGCTTCAAGGTTAAAAGTAATTCTGGAAGCTCAGAAGAGCAGAATAGATTGGATTAAGGAAGCTCGGTACTCATGATAAAAGTCAGATCAACCTTCTGGCTTTTATCATTTAATCAACACTTGATATAGTGTGAAAAAGTCCTCTTCGAGTTCTGTATTCTTTTTTCCCAAAAACCATAACTTGTCGTCTCTACTTACGAAGACATCTCCAAGTTTTTCAGGAACTTCAAAATCACTTTGCTTTTTTCCATCAAGATCAAGAATTTGATAGCGAAGCTTATATTTTTCAGCGATGCGGGAGTCAAAATCCTCCCATTCAGCATCCGACATATTTTCTTGGTATCGAGCAGCATCCACTTCCTTATAGCCAGTTTCATAGGTGAATACCAGCTTATCACCCACTTTGACCAACTTATGGATGATCCCAAAGGATGAATCGTAACCTATTGCTTGTGGATCAGCTTTACTGGGATCTTCTCCGGGATTTAGTCTGTAGTCTTTAAGCTCAAGAGGGATCCTGTTGACTCGTAAGTAAGGCGGATATAGAGAATAAACATTCAAAAAGGGATCGGTGCCAGTAATGATATAGAGTTGACCATTCACCACTTCAATAGATGCGGAAAGTGTACTTGGCTCATGTGACATGTTATTTTGGAAAACACTCTCAGGATCAAGGTGTAGAAATCGCTCGTAGTTTCCTGTCTTTGGGTCAGCCCAGACAAGCTGCAAAAATGTGTCGTAAAATTCGGGTTGAGTTTTGTTGTGCTCTCCGCGTGCAACCAACCCTGACACGAGAATTTTATCGTTTACAAAGTAGATTTCACGTTTGGCATCTATCCTTCCACCGAACGGCTTAACTTGATCTTTGCGCACCTTAGTACTAGCAAGTAAATTGCCTGCTAAATCATATTCATAGATGCCAAACATCGACACCACTTGGATATTTTTGGAAGAGTTGAACTTGCCTGCCGCCATCGGATAAAAGCCAAAGCCATCTGGTGCATCTCTTTCTTTGCCAAACTCATCGAGGATGTTTCCTTTAAAATCTGCACTGACAAATTTCATTTTCTGAGGATCAAACAACAAAATTCTCTCGAATTCCGGATTGACATCCATCAGGTTAAGATTGCCTATGTAGTCCACGTGGATCGAGTCTTTGATCTCAAGTTTGAGATCTACCATTTCAGTGTTTGTGGTAGTAGTAGGCGATTCGCACGCAATAAAGAAGCCTAAGATTATGCTGAGAATTCCATGTGAAAATTTCAATAAGTTGGCATTTATTTCCCACTAATATATCTATTCACTGCCTAATAAACGAATCGTTTTTGGGGACTTTGATTCATTAGTGGCTTATGCTAAAATTTTTTAGCAGCTTTTGGAAGGCTTTAGGGTTACAGAAAGTGATAAAGAAAAACCAATACTCCTGTAAAAGCAGGTTTTTTCTGGCCTTTGATTTCTAATTTTACTTCTACCTCTGCTTTGACAGTGCCACGGAGATTAGCGACATTCTTAAGCTTTGCCACCAGACGCACCTGACTCTCGACTACCACAGGATTTGCAAATCGAAGAGATTCAATTCCATAATTGATCATCATCTTAAGATTTCGCACCTCTACGATTTGATCCCAAAGATGAGGCACTATACTCAAGGTCAGGTAACCATGCGCAATAGTATTTCCAAACGCACCTTCTTTTTTTGCTCTTTCAGGGTTGATATGAATCCATTGATGATCATGAGTGGCCTCAGCAAAAAGATTGATTTGATTTTGGGTGATCTTAAAGTATTCTGAAGTTCCTAGCACTTTGCCATTGTGCTGTTCGAACTCTTCGAAACTTCCAATAATTACTGGTGGCATGTAATCTTAGATTTGGTATTGGTCAAATTAGGTAAGTTTTGGTGGGATTTACAAATTTATAAGTCACTGTGAGACGTCTTTTGATGCTATTTTTGTGCAAAAAAGCTAGATTAAAAATTGTTTTCAATACATATTTAGTTTTTGGATAAAAAGTGTAATCTTTACCCCAAAATTCCTGTGGGATTAGTTATGATTCAGCTGCTTATGTTAGCCGTTCTTCGGATAGGTTCTTTTCTAACTAGTGATAGTTTACCTCCTTTGGAACAGTCAATTGTCTATTCTATTTTGTCAGAAAATCAAGAAATAGAAATTCTACCTTCCTACGAGATCTTATATACCAAAGAACTAAGGTTGGATATCAACTCTAATGAAGGGCTTTCTCATGCTTATTCGAGCATTTTTTACGATAAACTCAACGAAGTGATCAGCTTTCAACTGGAGGTTGTAGACCCTCTTTCTGGCAAAACTATTCAAAAAGCTAAGCTAAAGGACATGGGAGATGCTGCGCTTTTGTCTAACTTAACTATTTTTGATGACAACCGACATAAGTTTTACGAAGTAAAAAGTCCCAGATTTCCAATTCAAGTTATTATCAGGATACAGACTAAGTCCAAAAGCAACTTTCAAATTCGAGAGTGGGTACCCGTTCATCATTACAAGCAAAAAGTAGTACACTCTACGCTCAAGGTCATTTACCCAAAAACACTGGGACTTCGATACAAAGAAATCAATCTGAATGGTGTTAAAAAGCAAGTTGACTTAGGGGAAAAGATAGAGATTACTTGGGAAGAAAAAGATCTTCCTATTCAGCAACCTGGTCTAAAAAAGGAAAATGATCATAAATTGATCTTGGCGCCAAATCAGTTTGCACTAGGTGAATATGTAGGGAAGATGGAAAGTTGGGCGCAATTGGCTTCCTGGCAATTTCAGCTTAATGATGGTCGCGGAGATCTTCCAGAGGATTTCAAAAAGAATATTTTATCCCTTATCGCAAATACAGCTGATCCCTACGAAAGAATAAAAATTTTGTATGATCATCTTCAGAATAATTTCAGGTACGTCAGCGTGCAACTTGGAATAGGGGGTTGGCAGACCATTATGGCAGATGAAGTAGTCAAGTATTCTTATGGCGACTGCAAGGGTCTGACTAATTTGATGAAAGCTATGCTGGCGGTTGCAGAGATTGAATCCAACTATACCTTGGTGTATGCCGGGAAAGAGGCGGATGATATTGAGGTAGATTTACCTTCTAGCCAGTTTAACCATGTGATCCTACAGGTTCCTATGGAAGTTGGTCAAAGTCCTATTTGGTTGGAATGTACCTCCAATTCTTTGCCAGCAGGATATTTAGGTTCTTTTACAAAGGACAGACATGTACTGGTAGTAAAAGAGAATGGGGGCTTTATCACCAAAACACCTTCTTACAATACCTTTGGCTGGAACACCATTCAGAATAGTATGGAGATCATCATCGATCCTGCAGGAAATGCTTCCATACAAACAAAAATGTCAACTGACGGCAATTTTGCCCAAGAACTTCAGCAGGTCAAGTTGTTTCTTAATGAGCAAGAGCAGCGGGATTATTTTCATAGAAATTCTGCGCTGTCAGGACTCATTATAAAAGACTTTGATTTAGCTCTGGAGCAGCAAGACTCTATGCTTATAGCCAATCTTTGCTATGAAGGTATAATTTAAAAATTCGTTCAGAATACAGCCAAAAGAAGTATATTAAAGCCTTTTATGGGGAAAATCACCAAAGAGATGCTCTCTAATAATTCGCTACTTCAGATGGATGACTATAAGATACAGTTAGCAGAGTCTCTGCTGGCAGAGAATATTCAGGAAGACTTAAAAGTCATCTCAGAAGGGGTGGAGGTAATCGTGAAAGCCACTCAGGATGGCAAACTATTTACCGTCTCGAGAAGTATCAAAATTGAACTTCCAGACGATTACTCTGAAGAGGACTTAAGTGAGCTATTGAAGAAAATCAATCTTTCAGCCAATAAGACCTTCTATTTTTCTAAAACTGTTTCCCTCCATGAATAGGATTATATTTGCCAGCCTGCTGGTGTTAATTTCCCAGACTGTTTTCTCACAAACTGCTAAATTGGGCCAAGTTAGTAAAAGTGAAATAGCACTTACAGATGTTGATTATGAGCCAGGTGCTCCAGCTGTTGTGTTAGTATCTCAGGGAGATTCTAGGTTTTTCTCAGATATAGTTGAGACCAGCTATTTTTTTAGAATAAAAATACTTTCAGATGCTGGAAAACGCTACGCTGATGCCACTATTAGATATTATCTCGGTGAGAAAAGAGTGGAAGAAGTGTCTGGGATTAAAGCTCAAACGATTAACTTTTCAGAAGGACAAGCTGAGACTATAAAGGTTGATGACTCCAATATTTTCAATGTAGAAGTAGGTGATGGATATAATGAAATTAGGATTTCTTTCCCAAATGTTCAAGTGGGTTCAATTCTAGAATACACCTACAAAAAAACAGATAAGAATCTAACCTTCATAGATGGATGGACTTTTCAAAACAATGTTCCTACCATTTTTAGTAAGTATCAGATCACGATGTCACCTTATTTTGTGTATAACACCATCGGGCAAGGATATAATTTTGCAAATAACTCGGAGAAGACTGATTCAAATGGCACGTATAGTTGGTCATTGAGAAATCTCTATTCGCTTAAAGAAGAGCCCTTCATGAAAAATTATAGGGACTATACAGAACGTCTGGAGTTTCAATTATCCAAATACCAAAGTGGTTCTTCCAGTTCTGGAGTTGAATGGAAAAATGTAATGGGATCCTGGGCATCATTGGGAGATGAGATGATAGAGCTGTATGCTGATAAAGGATATTACCGAAGTAATCCCATTGAGCGGGAATTGGTAGCAGCAGACCTCTCAGGCTCCTCCCAAACAGAAACTGCTCAGAAAGCATATTATTATCTCCGGGATAATTTTGTGATTGAAGGAGACGACTGGATCTACCCAAAACAATCTATTAATCAACTTCTTAAAAGTAGAACTGGTTCGCCCGCTGAGATGATGCTTACGCTTATGGGTCTGCTGAAATCTGCAGGAATAAAATGTGAACCCGTACTCATTGGCAGTAAAGGATATGGTAGAAGTGAGTTAGTCCAAACTCCTTTTCTCACACAGTTTGATGAGATTTTACTTTTAGCTGAGGTAGATGGAAGTCTCCAATATTTGGACTTAAACGATAAGATGGCTCCTTTTGGCTACATAGATTTGGATAAACAAGTGGCTGGCGGGTTGCAGTTGCTGAAAGGGAAAAGTACTCTCATTGCGATTGACATTCGTCATAATTCCAATACAGTTCATTATAGTGAAGTCAAATTGAATGAAAGGGGGGAGCTTCATATGGCAAGTAACTATCGTAATTATTTCTATAGAGGATTGGAGTTTGCACATCTGGTAGAGGAAAAACGACTAAAGAATGAACCTTTGGAGAAACTATTCAAGGCGGAAAATGACGTTGTATATAGCAATTTCTTTATAGACGACGCTCTGGAAGAGAAGAATATGTACACGTTGAATTATGAAATGACGTTTCCGGAATCTGGAGCAGATATGATCTCTTTCAATCCACTCCAATTTTCTTCGTTTTCAGAAAATCCATTCTCCTCCGAATTTCGAATATTTCCTGTGGACTTCGAATATGCGTTTAATGAGACCTACAATACAAATGTGCTAATCCCAGAAGGGTATGAAGTGGATGATTATCCTATGGAGGAAAGCTTTACTATTGAAGGAGGATATCTTAATTTTATATATAAACCTATCTTAGTAGATGGAATGCTTAAAATCACCGCAAGGCTAGAGGTGAAAAAGCCGCTAATTCCAGCGGCACAGTATGCTAACTTGAAGTTTTTCATGGAAAGTGTTGCTTCCAAGCTTTCAGAACCCGTAATCCTTAAAAAAACCACTGCTCCTTAACACGTCAAAATTGTTTGAAAGAGTAGATTAAATTAATAAAATGAAAATTTTTAAGAGACTGGGCAAATTAGTGTTGAGAATTACCCTATGGTTTTTCATTCTATCTATTGGTCTCACCATAGTTTATCGATTTGTCCCAGTCTTTATTACCCCATTGATGGTCATCCGCACGTTTGAGCAGGCGTTTGACTCGGACAAAAAAGTAAAGTTTAAGAAAGATTGGGTTGGGATGAGTAGCATTTCTAAGAATGCCCCACAGGCAGTATTTGCGTCAGAGGATCAGAAATTTCTTGATCACAGTGGATTTGATGTGAAAGCGATGGAGAAAGCTTGGGAGAATAATAAGAAAGGCAAGCGGGTAAAAGGTGCATCGACTATCACCCAGCAAACTGTCAAAAATGTATTTTTATGGCCAAGCCGCACCTATTTGAGAAAAGGCTTAGAAGCGTACTTTACGGTACTGGTCGAGCTGCTTTGGTCCAAACAGAGAATTATGGAAGTTTATCTCAATGTTATTGAAATGGGAGATGGTATCTATGGAATAGAAGCTGCATCTCAAACTTATTATAATAAACCAGCCTCTAAGCTTAATCGTAATCAAGCTGCTATGATAGCCGCCGTGCTGCCAAACCCAAGGCGTTGGAATCCAACTAAGCCAACTTCTTATATTTTAGGTCGTCAGTCCTGGATTTTACGTCAAATGAATAATCTTGCTCCTACTCAGATGGGGATCTGAATTTATATTCTCATTGTTAAAATTGTATTATTTTAATACATAAAAGAAAAGGTCGTATCATTTATGAATTTGATAATTGAAGTGTAAATTGATAGTTAGAAGAAACAGGACAATAGTTTCCATTTACAGCTAAAGTCTGTGAATATAATTTTAGGTCTTTAAAGGATAAGCAAGTTGCTTTTTATATCAAAAAACCCTCTATAAAGCTTCTGGTTAGGGTTTAAAAAAAGCAAGTATTTTTTATCCACATTTTCAATTATTTATCCACATCTCATAATATTAGGAATATAAATATCTAAAAAACAGAGTGTTATATATAGATTTTTAAAGGTGATTTTGTGGATAATCATAGCTAACTTTCAAAAAAGGCACCAAACATCTATTAAAAAAAGTGGATAATTCCACAAGCCAAATAGTCTTCAGAATTGACTCAATCTTGCTTTTGTCGAATTAGTTTATTCCGGTAAGCATTGAATATTCTGGACTTAGATACAAAGCCCTGATACTTCCCATCTTCAATTACGGGCAGATTCCAAGCTCCGGATTTCTCAAATTTATCCATAGCTTTTTGCATATTTTCAGTAGATAATAGGATTTCTGGAGGACTGTGCATTAGCTCGCGGATAAGAGTGGTTTCTTGCTTTGGGCGGTCAAACATGATATCTCTAATATCATCTAAAGTGATGATTCCCCGGAGAGATTTATGTTCATCAACTACTGGAAATATATTTCGCTTTGAGATCTTCACCAAATCTATCAAATCTTTAAGTTTGGCATCTGGATGAATGGGAAGTAAGTCTCGTTCGATCACATGGGTGATAGAAATGAGCTCTAGAAGCTCCTGATCTTTGGACTCGGGCAACTGATCCCCCCTTTCTTTTAGCAGCAGACTGTAAATACTTTCTTTTTGGTAAGCAGTTTTAGTCACATAGGAGATGGCCGAGACAAACATTAGAGGAACAAATAACTCGTATCCATCTGTGATTTCTGCAATCAGGAATATCGCAGATAGCGGCGCGTGCTGTGCTCCTGCCATCACCCCACACATAGCTACAAGAGTGAAGTGCGCCAAGGGCAAGGGAATTGTAAAATCAAGGAGATTACTGGAATAGGCAAATAGAAATCCCAGAAGGCCTCCCACATACAACGAGGGTGCAAAAACACCCCCACTACCGCCACTAGAAAGTGTAACAGCAGCAGCAATTGGTTTTACTAAAATGATAAAAGCCAAAAATATAATAATGAAATATGGGGAATCTATACTAGAGAAAAAGGGACTTGTTTCCATGAGTTGATTGGAATTACCTTCGATCAACGTATTCAGCGTTTCATAACCTTCGCCATAAATGGGAGGCAAGAAGAAAACCATTACCCCCAATGCAGCTCCACCACATAGAACCTTCAGCAGCTGACTGTCAATTGCCCCCATGACTGCTTCGGTCTTACGCACCATGTTACTGAAATAGAGAGAAACCAATCCACAGGCTATCCCAAGCAATAAATAGTAGGGCATTTGCGAAGCCTGGAATTCACCTACAAGCTTAAATGTGAATTCGGATTCTTTCCCTATTAATAATTGATACGTTAGAGACCCTCCCACCGATGCAATAAGCATGGGGATAAAACTCGCCGTGCTGATTTCCATAAGGATCACTTCAATGGCAAATATTACCGCTCCAATGGGTGCTCCAAATATGGCAGAAATTGCCCCTGCGGCTCCACATCCAATTAATAATGTCCTTTTTTTGGCATTTAAATGAACTAATGAACCGACATTAGAACCGATAGCCGATCCTGTGACCAGCATCGGAGCCTCCAATCCTACAGATCCTCCAAACCCAACCGTAAGTGCAGAGGTGAACACTCTGCTGTACATTTTTACTTTGGGGATGATGCTATTTTTCTTAGAGATGGTCAAAAGTATATCTGGAACACCGTGACCTCCTACATCCTTAAAAATATATTTACCTACCAAATACGCACTCGATATTCCTATCAGGGGATAAATGATATAAAGAAAGTTAGCGTACTGGGTGTAAAAATCTTCGGTAAGAAAATGTTGAATCGCATGAACACCTCTTTTGAGAAGTCCTGCTGCCAATCCAGAAAGCGATCCAATAATCCCACTAAGAATCAGTATGAATGTCTGATTGCTCATGTGTCTGAGCCTCCAGATTAAAATTCTTGTGATAAGATCAGGTTTGGGCAAGATATATAGTGGAATTATGATTTCTAAAATACAAAGTATTCTGCATCATAGCCAATACTTCATGTATACCTTAATCAACAGGGAGCTGCTTATCCAGTTCTAAAACACTTGCCAAAATCAATTTCACTGCATTCACATAAAACTTCTGTTCTATGTTTTCAAAGGAATCACTTGGCCTATGATAGTCCTTGTGATCTTCCACCCCGAAATAGATGTGAGGGACATTGGCTTTAAAGAATGGTCCCTGATCTGAAGACTGCGTCCAATTATCCGCACCGGTGTTTGGTTCATCATGCCCAAACATCAGCTTGACAGGCGATCCTACTGCTGCTTGCTCCAAAATCGGCTTCAAACTTGGATTGTAATAGGTGCCAGATGCATAGAGTTCTCCTTTTTCATTTCTAGAAATCATATCCATATTGATTTCTAGAACGATTTGCTCTAGCGGAAATGGAAAATCATTTACCAAAGCCTTAGCCCCCTGAAGACCCATCTCCTCACCGTCCAAAGCGGCAAAAATCATAGAATGTTCTGGGCGATATTTTTTAAAGTACTTGGCAAGCTCAAGGAGAGCCGCAGTTCCAGAGGCATTATCATCGGCCCCGTTGTAAATAGAATCTCCTTCTGCATCTGGCTGACCCACTCCTACATGATCATAATGTGCGGTGATTACTATTAGCTTTCTGGAGCTTTTCCCTGCTATAAAACCTTCTACATTGACCCCGTGAATTTGCTTGCCTTCTGGTCTGCTTTCAAATGAAAACTCTTGCTGAAATTCCGCATAATGGGTTTCTAAATCCATATCTTTGAATTGATCAAGCAAAAATACTCTAGCTATCTTGTTCTGCTCTGATCCAGTTTTCCTCCCACGCATCTCATCAGAGGATAGATGCTTCAGGTTTTTTAAAAGTGCCTTTTCATCTATTGATTGAGCAATAGAGTTCGTTAGTATTAAAAGAAAGAAACAACTTAAAGTAGTCCTAAGGTATCGCTGCATCTGAGATAGTGTAGTTGGTTGCGTATATTCGTAAAATTAATAAGGTTAGTGAATCCCACGTCCGAATTCATGAAAAATCTGCTCTTTATTCTTTTGTTTTTTTTTCAGATTTTTCATCTGAATGCTCAAGGTACTCTTCCGGAATCTTTTTTTGATGGCAAGTCAGTGGTGTTAGTATCTTCTGACCCCGGTGCACGACCTATCATGACCTGGACCCAAGTGGCTGATAGTGTTCATCAATCTTTAGTGGCTGCGGGAGCAGACCCGATAGCCTATTTTGAATTGGAGAAAGTTGCACTTTCAGAAGCGGTTCAGGCAGACTATGCCCAATCCTTAAATAAGCGGATGGTAAGAAATATCATCATAATTACCAGGCAGAAAAATAGCTCAAGTATTCATGTAGGTATGTTCTCTGCAGATGCAAAGATCATCACCTCTACTTCTCTTTTTGGAATTCAAGCTGCCGATTTAAAAGTCGCTTCCGATCAGTTTTCTGCTTTAAGCCAAAATAGGGAGTCTAACAATCTGTTGGTAATTGACGTGCCCGAATTCTTAGCTATAAGTAACGATGAGACTTCATCAAATCAGAAGTTTATTGCCACAAACCCACTCAACTTGGATGTGTTCAAGCTTGGGGTACCAATAGATGGCACTTCTGCTGAATCAGGATTTTTAAGCTATTTTCGATATGACATGTATGGGAAAACTCAAGCTACAATTTTGGCTGAGCAAGCATCTCAAAAAGCAGGAATAGAACAAATCCTCAAAAGTGACTATCCCAATCAAGTAGAGTGGCTCACAGAAGCCAAAACAGTTGACGAACTGATTAAAGATAAAGTACAGTTTGTATTGATGAAAGTGGAAGGAAGAGAATCCGATATGATGAAAAGTATGGGGGTGGAAAGTGCTTCTAACTCTCCCAGAATAGTTTACAAATATTACATCAAACTTCTTGTGAGGGATGAACTATATGTTGGACCAGAATGGGATGCCGATCCTGACTGGAGAGTTGCTTTAAGAAATTTTTTGTCTAATCTAAAAAAATAGACCTCCCTAGGGAGGTCTAGCGCTACCTAATTTAAGGGTGACTTAAGCAACTTTTACTATTTTTATGTTTTATAATGTACGTAAATTCTAGAGTTGTGGATCTCTCAATAATAACTAAATATCATTTTTAAATGTCCTCAACTTTTTGTAAGCGTTAAGGAAAGTCATCTTTCTAGTAGATTTTTTCATTTAAGAAAGGAATGAGAGCAAGAATTATTGCCTGAGTATAATAGGCTTTTCTTGTAACTACTCCATGAGTAAGTATACCAACAGAACCTCCTTCTTGTTTGGAATTCTCTTTAGAAAAAAATTCATCATCCGCATGACCTAGTTCCATACCTGAGCGAACAAGTTCGGCCACACCTTCTGGGAGATAAAATGAAGCAGTCTTAGATTTACCGTGCTTTCCATTTTTATCTTCAATATAAATCCACGCAAAGGCATACATTCCTCTCACATCTTCATCCACACCTCCCTCAATTCCCACCCAGAAATCTGCTTCTGGAAAAATCGATTTTGAATTGATTACCCGGTTTCGTGCTCCAAGGAAAGTTTCCTCATCACCACGTGGTTGATCTGGAACTTGGGAGGATGCATTCACCCCGTCCACTACAAATCCTCGATTAAATGCCTCTGCAAAAGCAGCATCGGTACACTCGATTTTTACTGGGTTTTTACTACCTACAATGATCAGATTTTTGGTAGAAACTTTAAAATTTTCTCGTTTTGGGAAATTCATGGCTTTAAAAAAGGCCTAGTTAAATCCTAGGCCATGTTAGTATATACATTATTGACGTCTTCGTCGTCTTCCATTTTTTCTATCATCTTATGGATGATCTCCTCCTGCTGCTCATCAATCTCTGTCAGGGTGGTCGGAAAACGTTGAAAATCAGCACTGATCACCTCAATTCCCTTTTCTTCAAGTGCTTTTTGCATCGTTCCAAAATCAGAGAATTCGGTATAGACGAATAGCTCACCTTCGTTTTCATCAATGTCCGAAAGACCGTAATCGATTAGTTCAAGCTCTAGCTCCTCCATATTCTTTTCACCTTGTGCAAATCGAAATACTGCCTTATGGTCAAACATAAAACTTACCGAACCGGAAGTCCCCAGTGATCCACTCGATTTGGAAAAGTAAGATCTTATATTAGCTACTGTTCTATTAATGTTATCTGTGGAAGTCTCTACCAGAACTGCGATGCCAAATGGCCCATAGCCTTCATAGAGTACTTCTTCGTAATCTTTCTCATCCTTATTCGAAGCTCTTTTAATAGCAGCTTCTATCCTGTCCTTCGGCATCTGAGCGCCTTTAGCATTTTGAATTATGGTGCGCAATCTAGGATTGCCAGCCGGATCGGGACCACCGGACTTCACTGCCATCACAATTTCTTTTCCTAATCGCGTGAAAACTTTGGACATTTTGTCCCAACGCTTAAATTTTCTTTCTTTTCGAAATTCAAATGCTCTTCCCATTAGTTGTTTTTCTTTGAGGTAAAAATAGTAATTCTTTTCGTTAAGGTGGAATTAGAACTATTCTATGTCATGTTTTTGTTGCGAATGGTATCCTCAGATGGTATTTTGTTAATTAGTCACACACCGTCAACTCTCCACCACAATGACTGAAATCCATACGCAACCACTACCGAATATTCCATCCTCTACATTTCCAAAAATAGTGATCGTTGGGGCAGGATTCGGTGGCCTCAAACTTGCCATGAAATTGATGGGCAAAGATTTTCAGGTGATATTAATTGACAAGCACAATTATCATCAATTTCAACCACTTTTTTATCAAGTAGCTACTGCCGGACTTGAGCCTAGTGCGATATCATTTCCACTGCGTAAAATTTTTCATAGCAGTAAAAATGTGACATTTAGAATGGCACAGGTAGATTATTTTGATGCACCTCAAAAAAGGGTTTTTACAGATTCCGGCTACATCGATTACGATTATCTCGTGATGGCTATGGGTGCTGATACCAATTATTTTGGCAATAAGAACATTGAGGATTTCTCCTCCCCAATGAAGAGTGTTTCGGAGGCTTTATACATTCGAAATAAGATTATTTCAAATTATGAGCGAGCTATCAACATTGCCAAAGTCGATGACCGCAAATCATTGATGAATATGGTCATCGTAGGCGGCGGACCCACGGGTGTGGAGCTCGCAGGAGCTATGGCTGATCTTCGCAATACCGTGCTGCCCAAGGATTATCCAGAGCTCAACTTTCTTAATATGCAAATCGTGCTTATCGAGGCTGGTCCTGAGCTTTTAGGCCCGATGTCTAAGGAAGCTAAGGATAGTGCACTGAAATACTTGAAAGAGCTTGGAGTGCAGGTCATGCTCAAAACCATGGTAAAGGATTATGATGGAAATGTAGTTACTCTCGCAGATAAAGAACCCATCCATACTCAAACATTACTTTGGGCGGCAGGCATCAAACCTAATCGGATTGGAGGGTTACAAGATGCTCAATACGCTCCAAACGGAAGGATTTTGGTCGATCAGTTTTCCCAAATCAAAGGGTGCCCAGCTGTTTATGCCTTAGGAGATATCAGCTTGATGATAGATGAAGAACATCCAAAGGGTCATCCCCAGGTCGCTCAGGTCGCTATTCAACAAGCACACAATCTTGCTCATAATTTTCATCGTGTAGCGTCGAAAACGGAATTTAGACCTTTCCATTACACAGATTTGGGTTCCATGGCCACTGTAGGAAGAAAACTAGCGGTGGTGGATCTTCCATTTATCAAATTTCAGGGGTTTTTAGCTTGGCTAACCTGGTTATTCGTGCATCTCATGGCTATTTTGGGGGTAAAAAATAAGGTGTTTATCTTTTTGGACTGGTCATGGAACTACCTCAGTTTCGACCCAAGTCTACGATTGCTCATTAAGCCAAGATATGTGCGTGAAAGCGAACGAAAAGAGTTGGTGGAAGAAAAATAGTCTTGGCATTTATGATGTGAGATTCTGATTAACCGAAATCATTCCTGTATCCTTATTTTCTGTGATCAACTGGCTGGAAGACCAGTGACAGGTAACCCATGTACCGGTGATGCTAGTGGTTACATTAATTAGATGCTGTGTTTTGTCTTTTGTTGGTACAATTGTGGATATACATATCCATGATAATGATGATGCGCTTCTTAGCCAGTAGCATATTTTTACCCATACGGCTTCGACTTCGCTCGGTAACCGTGGTCGGGATTTCTCCTGCCCTCATCTAGACTAAATAACTCCAGACATCAAGCAGTCCTGCGGAGCTTGCCGAAGTATGTCGAGGTGTTTATAGAATTTAAGTTGGCTAAGAAGCTCAGAACTAGTTCAACAGTGAAGATATCGTACATCTGAAATCGGACGTCAAATCTCAAATTCTGTTAAAATTCAAAATTCATTAAACCTAACCATTTTTCGTAGGTCTAATTAGCAAAACTAACTCATACAGATTATGAAAAAATGGATGATTGCCGGAGGACTTATGATGATGATAAGTCTCAGCACTTTTGCACAAAAAGGAACTGGTGAAAGACGAACTCCTGAACAGAGAGCCACCCGTATTACTGAGAAAATGGCAGAAGAACTGACGCTTAACGAAGCGCAGAAAAAGCAAATTTTAGAAATAAACCTTGAATATGCGAAGAAAAGAGAATCAGAAATGGAAGCCCGGAAGGCTGAGATGAAGGAGCAAGATTCTAAACTTCAGCAAGTATTGACTGAGGAGCAACGATCCAAATGGGTTAAGCTAAAAGATGACAAAAGAGAAAGCTGGAAGAAAGGCAGACCAAACGCCCAAATTGAAGGAACCCATGATCCTCTCAAAGCAAAGAAATCAGGTGGAAATTAATCCAAAAAAGCCATCCCAATTCATTTGGGATGGCTTTTGTGTTACTCCATTAATTCTAATATAAACTGCTAGTTAAAACTATTTCTTCTTCAACATGGAAGAAAGATTCGTCTTTTTGAGGTAGGGATGATTCACCCATCAGGAACTGATCCACTTTTACAGCGGCTTCTCTTCCTTCGGAAATAGCCCATACTACCAAAGATTGGCCTCTTCGCATGTCGCCAGCCAAGAAAACCTTTGAATTGGTGCTCTGGTAATCTTTGGATTTAGGAAGACTATTTTCCATTGTATCCACTCCGAATGCTTCAAGCAATCCATTTTTTGTTGGACCGGTGTAGCCTATTGCCAGGAATGCTTTTTCACACGGAAGTACTCTTTCAGTTTCTGACAACTCATCAAAAACCATTCGTCCTTCTTTATATTTCCATTCAAGGTCGACTAATTTCAACCCAGTGACTTCTCCTGCTTCATTGCCAACAAACTCTTTGGTAAGTATTGAAAATACACGGTCAGCACCTTCATCATGTGAACTTGAAGTTCGTAATGTCATAGGCCATTCTGGCCAAGGATTTAAGGTGTGTCGTAGCTGAGATGGCTTAGGAAGTAACTCCAATTGGGTAATGCTGGCAGCGCCATGTCTATTGGAAGTTCCGATACAGTCCGAACCGGTATCTCCACCTCCTATGACAAGTACATTTTTACCAGTTACCGAGATAGGATTTTCGTTTAGCTCTCCACTAGTCACTTTGTTTTGTTCTCCAAGGAATTCCATTGCGAAATGAACTCCTGACAGATCCGAACCTTTGATATTCAAAGCCCGTGGCTGTCCAGCTCCAACAGAAAGAACCACTGCATCGAAATTATGAAGTATATTCTCTGCTTTGATATTGAAACCGACTTCGGTTCCGCAAGAAAATATCACACCTTCCTGCTTCATATACTCTATTCTTCGGTCTATTACCCACTTTTCAAGCTTGAAATCCGGAATACCAAATCTCAATAACCCACCTGGCTTACTGTCCTTTTCAAATACAGTCACTTCATGACCTGCTTGATTTAACTGATCTGCTGCGGCTAGACCTGCAGGTCCGGAACCAATAACTGCGACAGATTTGCCTGTCCTGTTTTTTGGAGGATTTGCTTTGATCAGGCCTAGTTCATATGCTTTTTCAGCAATACTCTTTTCAATCAGTTCAATAGTAACAGGATCTTTGTTGATCCCAAGAACACAACTTGCTTCACAGGGCGCCGGACATATTCTTCCCGTAAACTCTGGAAAATTATTGGTACTCCTAAGGATCTTGATTGCCTCTTCCCACTCGTTGTTGTACACCGCATCATTGAAGTCAGGTATGACATTTCCAAGTGGACAGCCATTATGACAAAAGGGTACGCCACAATCCATGCAGCGAGCCGCCTGATTATTTAGCTTTTCATCTGCAAAAGGCTCATATATTTCCTTGAAGTCGCTGATACGTACTGTTGTTTCTCGACTACTAGGGGTTTCTCTTTCAAATTTTAAAAATCCGTCTTTTGCTGTCATCTTACACCAATGTTTTAGATTGTTCTATTGCTCTTTTTTCTAATACTGCTTTATAATCTCTTGGGATTACTTTGATAAACTTCTCTTTGGCTGTATCCCAGTTTTCCAGGAATCTTTTGCCCAAAGCCGAGTTGGTCAGCTTCACATGCCTTTTGATGAATTTCTTTATTGTGGCATAATCTTCATTTTCCAAAATATCAACATCAACCAACTCTGGATTTACCTCCGTGATGTAGTCTTTCAAGATATATGCTATCCCACCACTCATTCCAGCTGCAAAGTTTCTTCCTATCTCTCCCAAGTTGATCACCAATCCACCCGTCATATACTCGCAGCCATGATCTCCGATTCCTTCAATGACCGTCTCTACTCCGGAATTTCTAACGCAGAATCTTTCTCCACCCTGACCGTTAATATAGGCCTCTCCGGAGGTGGCGCCGTAGAATGCTACGTTGCCAATGATAATATTATTTTCATGGACAAATTTTGCATTTCGGCTAGGATAGATGATCAATTTTCCTCCCGAAAGTCCTTTGCCGAAGTAGTCATTTGCTTCTCCTTCCAATTCAAAATTCACTCCTTTTGCCAAGAATCCTCCGAAGGTCTGCCCAGCCGATCCATGGAATTTGAAGTTGATGGTATCCTCGGGAAGTCCGGGGCTGCCATAAATTTTGGATATCTCGTTAGAAAGCATTGCTCCCACAGATCTGTCCGTATTTTTAATTTGGAATGATCCAGAAGAAGGCATGATTTGCTCCAAAGAAGGATGCGCAGCTTTGATGAGTTGTCTATCCAGCACATGCTTAAGTTCAAACTCCTGATCAATCTGCTTATGAATTCCAACATGATCTGGCACCTCAACTTTGTGAAAAATTGGGCTTAGATCTACCTTATCCCATTTCCAATGGTTGAGATGTCCTGTTGATTGAAGAAGATTACTCTGGCCTACCATTTCATCAATGGTCCTGAATCCAAGCGAAGCCATTATTTCTCTCAAGTCTTGTACTAAGAATTGGAAGTAATTAACCACGTGCTCTGGATTTCCGGTAAATAGTTTTCTTAATTCAGGATTCTGCGTTGCGATTCCGACAGGACAGGTATTCAAATGACATTTTCTCATCATGATGCAACCTTCTACAACCAAGGCGGCGGTAGAGATTCCCCACTCTTCTGCTCCCAAGAGCGTGGCTATTGCCAAATCACGTCCTGTACGGAGTTGACCATCAGTTTGTAATACCACTCTGCTTCGCAAATTATTTTTCACCAACGTCTGATGCGCTTCAGAGAGACCTAGCTCCCATGGTAATCCAGCATGTCTGATCGAGCTCAAAGGAGACGCTCCGGTACCTCCGTCGGCGCCTGAGATCAAAATCACGTCTGCCATAGCTTTTGCTACACCGGCAGCCACTGTACCAACTCCCGCCTGAGAGACTAGCTTTACGTTGATGCGTGCTTTTCTATTGGCATTTTTTAGATCGAAAATCAGCTGAGCCAAATCTTCAATTGAATAAATATCGTGGTGTGGTGGCGGTGAAATCAGCCCTACTCCAGGAGTTGAATGACGTACTCTCCCTATCCAATCATCTACTTTATGTCCGGGAAGCTGTCCGCCTTCACCAGGTTTAGCTCCCTGAGCCATTTTGATCTGTAGTTCGGCTGCGTTGGTGAGGTAATTACTGGTCACACCAAATCTTCCCGAAGCCACCTGCTTGATAGCCGATCGTTCCCAATCTCCATTATCTTTTTTAGCAAAACGGATTTCATCCTCTCCCCCTTCTCCGGAGTTACTTTTTGCTCCCATTCTATTCATGGCAATGGCCAACGTAGAATGCGCTTCATGTGAGATAGATCCAAACGACATCGCTCCAGTAGCAAATCTTCTCATAATCGAAGCCGCTGGTTCCACCTCATCGATAGGAACAGAGATTCTCTTTTTGAATTCGAAAAGACCTCTTAGGGTTAATGCATCCTTACTTTGCTCATTGATTTTCGCTGCGAATTTTTTATAAAGTGAGTAGTCATTGAGTTTGGTGGATTTCTGTAACAAATGGATTGTCGTAGGGTTGAAAAGATGTTTCTCACCTCTTCTTTTCCACTGGTAAATTCCACCTTGTTCCAAAATTGGAGAGGAGGTTCCATAAGCAGCTCGGTGACGGATCATCACTTCTTCTGCAAGCTCGTCAAAGGAAATACCGCTGATTCGGGATACTGTACCTTTGAAACATCTATCAATCACTTCAGGTCCAAGCCCTAATGCCTCAAAGATCTGGGCACTTTGGTAAGATTGTAAGGTACTGATGCCCATTTTGGAAAGGACTTTCAATAATCCCTTTCCAATAGCTGTCTTATAATTGTAGAAAAGCTCTTTTTGATCTTTAACATTCTGAAGTTCTCCTTTTTCAAACATCTCTAAGAGAGATTCCAAGGCCATATAAGGATTGATGGCAGAAGCTCCATAGCCTATCGCTGTTGCGAAATGATGCGTTTCCCTGATATCTCCTGATTCAAGCACTAATCCAGCACTAGTCCTGATTTTCTTTTTGACCAGGTGATGGTGAACGGCACCAATTGCCAATAAAGAAGGGATTGGAGCACATTCTTCGGTACTGTTTCGATCAGAAATAATGATGATATTTTTTCCTTCATTAATAGCATGCTCTGCTTCATTACAGATTTTATCCAATGCTTCCAGAAGTCTACCAGGCTTATGGTCGGCGGTGAAATGACTTTTTAGCGTAGCACTTCTATATCCCTGACCTTCCATCCTCTGAATCTTTTCCAAATCTTCATTTAGAAAAACTGGCTGCGAAATATGGATCTGACGAGTATGTTTAGGACTTTCTTCCAAGATATTCTGCCCCACTCCAAGTCTTGTAAACAGGGACATCACTAATCTCTCACGTATCGGGTCGATCGGAGGATTACTTACCTGCGCAAAAAGTTGCTTGAAATAGTTAGCAATGTGTTGGCTTTCTTTTGATAACACTGCCAGTGGCGTATCTGCACCCATTGAACCGATGGCTTCATAACCGGTATTCCCCATTGGGTTCAATACCATCTTTAGCTCTTCTGAGCTGTAACCAAAGATGGTCTGACTTTTCTTGATATTTTTGGTAGAGTATGGATGCGTCAGTTCCTTAGGATCATCCTGCAAACGGAGTTTTATTCTCTGATCGTCCACCCACTGTTCGTAAGGTTGTCTTCTACTCACTTCAGATTTTATCTCTTCATCAAATATAACTCTACCTTTTTCAAGATCAGCCCAGATCATTCTTCCTGGACTAATTCTACCTTTTTCGACTATAGTTGCCTCTCTGATAGGAAGTGCTCCAGCCTCAGAGGAAAGGATAAGCCGTTTATCTTCAGTGATGAAATATCGGAGGGGTCTAAGTCCATTTCTATCTAAGGTAGCTCCCACCGATTTGCCATCCGTAAATAGCAAGGCAGCAGGCCCATCCCAAGGCTCAACAAGGGAAGCGTGAAACTTATAGAACGATTTTCGGTCCCTATCCATGACCTCATTATCCTGCCATGCTTCTGGCACAAGCATCATCATGGCATGAGGCAATGATCTACCACTCAGCGTGAGCAGCTCGACCATAGAGTCAAGATTTGCCGAATCTGATTTAGTTTTATCGGTAATTGGCATCAGCCTGAATAGCTCCTCGTCCGAAAAATACTTGGACTTCATGAGATTCTCCTTGGACTTCATTTTGTTGAGATTACCACGAATGGTATTGATCTCACCATTGTGTGAAAGGTAACGGAAAGGTTGTGCCAGCCTCCAATTGGGGAAAGTATTCGTAGAGAATCTAGAATGCACGATTGCAAAAGCTGATTGCATTCTAGGATTCTGAAGATCTTTGTAGAATGGCAAAACTTGATCGGTACGCAGCTGACCCTTATATATTAGTGTTTGGCTGCTTAAACTTGCAAAGTAGAACGCCTGATTTACACCAGGAATTTTGGTATTAATTTCTGAAGTAGAGTGGTTTCTAAGTACATATAGTTTACGTTCTAATTCGATTCCTGTGAGTCCTTTTTTATGTTTCACAAAAATCTGCTCAATGTTAGGCATTACCTCAAGCGCACCTGATCCAGGTACAGTTTCGTCTACTGGGACATTCCTGTAGCCGATCAACTCAAAGTCTAGCTCTTCTATTAGTTGATTGAGTAAAGCTTTGGATTTTTGAAAGAGCTGCTTGTTTTTCGGGAAAAATGTCATGCCCACTCCATAAGCGCCAGCTTCAGGAAGAGAAATCTCCGATCTGGCCGTGATGTCATTCAGAAATTGATGTGGCACTTGAATGAGAATACCTGCGCCGTCACCAGTCTTAGGATCAGATCCACGACCACCACGGTGTTCCATATTACTCAGCATATATAAGGCATCGCTAATTGTCTCGTGGCTGGGTGATCCACTCAAATCGACAACCGCACCGATACCACAGGAGTCGTGCTCAAACTCTGATCGATACAAACCTTCTTGCATTTTATAAGTATTTAATAGGTTCAAATTTTCCAAAATTTACAAAAAAAAATTGTATCGTTAAAATTAACGTAAAATATCGGGGGGTTTGATGAATTATTTTTCGCCAATCCTGACTTTATTGATTTTTTGATAAAAGTGAATTTTGCTCTCAAAGTCCTTGCTATCTTTCAAATAATAGAAGATCTCGGATACACCGATTTTTTAAGTGACAAATATCTGACCGGTTATATTTTTTTAATTCTTTGAAAAAACTTTTATACTCAGCTTTCTATCACCAGGTGAACTCCTTGAATTTGCCACTCGGCTACCTACATTTTATTTTCTAGGATAAACTATAGACAGTGCGAAGTGTAGCCACAATCTCATGTCACAATAGTCAAAGAAAATTCCGGATACCGAGTAGATCTGCAGTACTTGTCACCGTAAGCCTAGGTGATTATGAAACTAAAATTGGCTGGGGCATTACCTAAATTTATAAAGCTTTTTAATAAAAAATATAAACCTGTAAGCAACTTTGAATCAAGCTATTGGATAACTGATTTAAAATTTATGTTAATTCGGATGACTGCCACTAAGCAGATATAGGCAAAAACGCTAGAATTAATTCTAAAGTTGGTCGTGTTGGTCTTTCTTTCTCATGCTATAAAGCTAGCGTATCGAAATGCTGACTTATATAGAGCTATTGGTGCAACTTCGCAAATGCGTATCGAAAATAGTAGTAGGCTTAAGTATGCCTATAGTTTGCATTTTGGGTTGATCAATGGAAAACCAGTATAAGATTTTAGTTGTGGTATTGCCAATGGATTTAAGTGGATCTATTCTCAGAAGGTTACTTTTATGTGCAAGAAAAGAGAATCACAACAGATATAATTTAATAACTATGACCAAATATTTAGTCGGTATAAAGCCCAATATTATCCTTTTTATCTGACGCGATTTGAACCTTTACTTTTTTGATTTTTCTCGCATCTACTGCAAGGATGGTGAATGTAAATTCATCATAAATAATCTTCGTTCCATTCTTTGGAAGCTTCGAGTTCAACTCCAGTAACAATCCTGCTAGAGATTCATTTTCTCCTTTTACATTATCAAAAATTTGGGAATCTAAATCCAATTTTTTACAAAAATCATTTAATGAAACTTTGCCCTCAAAAATAAAAGTAGATGGATCAATCTCTTGAAAATAGATATCGTCTGCATCATCAAATTCATCATTTATTTCACCAATGATCTCCTCGATCAAATCTTCTAGCGTAACCAATCCAGAGGTCCCTCCATATTCATCCACCACTATTGCCATATGCACCCTTTTCTGCTGAAAATCCTTTAATAGGGTATCTACTTTTTTGTTTTCTGGCACGAAAAAGCTTGATCTTATGAGCTCGTTCCATTTAAAATCCTCATCCCTTTCTATAAATGGCAGTAAATCTTTGATGTAAAGAATTCCCCGAATATTGTCAATGGTTTCTTCGTAAACAGGAATTCGTGAATAGCCACTTTTGTTTATCTTATCCATCAATTCATGAAAATCAATATCCATGTCAATAGCTGTGATGTCCATCCGGCTCATCATCACCTGCTTGACAGTGAGGGTGCCAAAGTTTACAATTCCTCGGAGAATATCTTTCTCTTCGTTTGGGGCATCTTCGGTACTTAAGTCTAACGCTCGGTTCAGTTCATTGACAGAAAGGGAGTAGGCTTTCTTCTCAATTCTTTTTTCTATCAGATTGCTAAACGCCATCAGTATGATTGAGATAGGTTTGAGTATCGTAGAGAAAAAACTTATGGTAGGCGCCATCACCAGGCTAAATGCGATTTTTGCCTTGTTTGCATAGACTTTTGGCACTATTTCACCAAAAAACACGATGGCAAATGTAACTCCGATTGTTTGTACCAAGATGACAATGATGCCGGCATTGTTTACCCCAAATATGGACCAAGCCACAAAAGTCGTCAAGGTCACTATCCCGATATTAATCAGGTTGTTGAGAATCAGAATTGTGCTTAGGAGATTTTTAGGTGATGCTACTAATTGCAATACTTTTTTGCCGCGAACTGAATTTTCTTCGTCGATTTGATTGAGATCTTCATTTGACAAAGAGAAAAATGCCACCTCTGAGCCTGACACTAATGCTGAGCCCATTAACAATAAGATAAAAATAAATCCATTTATAATCAGGTAGCTGGTGGTAGGTGCGTTAATCTGACCGAGTAGATGGAAACTCGAATAGGGATCGTCCATGAAATAAACCTAGAAGGTTATTGCAAAATTAAATAATTCCCCTGACAATAGGTTGCAGGGGAATTATTTATGTTAAAACGGTAGATCGTCATCGTCTTGTGTATCCGGTACCATATTGGGCTTTGATGGTTCAGCTGCCGCATTTGATGATTTGGGCGCTGTATTAGTATTGGTTGGATAAGGTTGATTTTGCCCCACCCCGCCATTTCCTTCAGGTTTGCCACCAAGCATAGTGAAGTTTAGCACTCTGATTTTGGTTCTATATCGATTCTGTCCTTGTTCATCCTGCCAGCTATCCGTTTTGATCTTACCCTCAACATATATCTGGCTTCCTTTTTTGAGATACTGTTCGGCTATTTTTGCCTGACCATTCCAAACTTCCAAGTCATGCCACTCAGTCTGCTCTACGCGCTCTCCATTTCGGTTTTTGTAAGCTTCAGTGGTTGCTATTCTCATATTCGCCACTACATTGTCACCTTCAAGATATTTCACTTCAGGATCTGCTCCAAGGTTGCCTACTAGAATTACTTTGTTTACTCCTGCCATATATTTTTATTTTAGATAGAAAAAAATTCTAAGTTGAAGGTACTCAAATCCCTTGATCGTTCAAAAAGTTCACGATTAACTTTGGTTTGGCTAAATATTCTATTTGGTCTTCAGCGACTAGCATAAAACCCTCCTTTTCACACCATTCTTCCAGTTTTTCAATACTATTCGCAGAAATAACTATTTCGGAAAAGGAGGCATTGAGTCGCTGGTGTGACAATATGTGTCTATATTCTTTTGGGATTTTGCGAATTTTTTCTTCTGCTTCCAAAGGTATGTTCGAAATATCAGGTTGTAATTCTTTTGATAATTCAGCATGTGGAAAATCGAACAAACCTTCCCAAATATCGCCAGAACCTCTTTTTTTCCAAACCCATTTTTCTCCGCACTTTATCACGTAATAATGGATCTCCCGTTCCTTTACTTTTATCTTTTTGGCTTTGACAGGCAACGCCGTCACCATCCCATGAGTAAGGGCAAAGCAAGACTTATTTAATGGGCAGCAAGAGCAAGAGGGATTTTTTGGGGTGCAGAGACGGGCTCCGAAATCCATCATACCTTGATTAAACTCCGCAGGTTGATCCACTGGAATAATCTCGTTGGCTAAGCTTTCAAATTGTTTTTTTCCCTTGCCACTTGCAATATCTGTTTCGATGCCAAAGTATCGGGCTAAAACGCGAAATACATTTCCATCCACTACAGCACAAACTTTGTCAAATGCAAAACTGGCTATGGCAGCGGCGGTATAGCTGCCTACTCCTTTTAATTTGATAAGCTCTGAATAAGTATCTGGAAATTTGCCTTCCAGATCAAACCAGATATTTCTCGCACAGAAATGTAAATTGCGGGCCCGGGAATAGTACCCTAATCCTTGCCAACGTCTAAGCACCTCTTCTTCCGGTGCCATAGCAAGATCTTTCACTGTAGGGTAGGTGGCTACAAAATCCCGATAATAGGGCAGCCCTTGAGCGACTCTTGTTTGCTGAAGAATGATCTCTGATAACCAAATTTTGTATGGATCATTGGTTTCTCTCCATGGTAAATCTCTCGGATTTTCCCTGTACCATCGTATGATTTGTGATGAAAATCTCTGATAATCAGTACTATTCTCAGTCATGTAGGGTTTTGGTCTAACTTACAAATCAAGCTAATTTTTACGAAATTGTTTTTTAATTGCAATGGTTGTCTTACATTTGCAATCCCAAAAACACTTGGTTAATAGGTTGTTAAGCTTATTTCGTAATTTCTAAATTAATATTAAAGTGACTAAAGCAGAAGTAATCACCAAGATTTCCGACAAGACAGGTATCCAAAAGGATGATGTTACACAAGCCATCGAGGCGTTCTTCAAAGTAGTGAAGGATTCAATGGCCGAAGGAGACAATATCTACGTGAGAGGATTTGGTAGCTTCATCAATAAGAAGAGAGCTAAAAAAATCGCCCGGAACATTTCTAAAAACACAGCGATCGTAATCGATGAGCACTACATTCCGGCATTTAAGCCGTCTAAGGTGTTTGTTGAGAAGATCAAAAACAGTAAAAAGATTAAAGAATTAGCTCTTCAAGGCTAAGTCTTTAGGATATCTAAAATGAAAAAAACTCAGCTCATTCTTATCGTAGTTGGAATCATTGCAGTCGCAATATTGTATATGTTACCAAGCGTGGTGGTGGATAATGAGGGTCAGGCAGAAGGAGTCGCTCAAGACGCTGCTGCAGCCCAGACTCAAACATCAGACGCAATCAACGAGCATGTAACCGAGGTGAGCCCTGATCAGAAGCTTCAAATTAATACTTTGAAACTTCAGGTGAAGCAAAATTCTGAAGGAGAAGGAAGTATTTCTTCTTTGGAGAAATTGGCAGAAATCTATCAGGAACTTGGGAAGTATGACAGTGCAGGATATTACTTAGCTTTGGCAGCAGATCAGCAGCCGGGCGATGGTTTTGAAGAGAAGGCAGGCAATTCGTACTACGAAGCTTTTACCTTCGCTTTAGATCCGGATAAAGTAACCTCTACAGCCGAGCAGACCAGGAAGTATTTGAGTATGGTGCTGGATGAAGATCCTAGCAGATTAGATTTGAAAACAAAGATTGCGATGACCTATGTGTCTTCCTCTAATCCTATGCAGGGAATCACGATGCTGAGAGAAGTCTTGGAGCAGGATCCACACAATGAAGAGGGATTGTTCAACATGGGCGTACTTTCGATGCAATCAGGACAATATAAGCGAGCCATTGAAAGATTTGAGGAATTGAATGAGTATCATCCAACTAATCTACAGGGGCAGTTTTATCTTGGAGTGAGTTATTTTGAAGCAAATCAGAAGAGAAAAGCAAAAGAACAGTTTGAAAAAGTACAGACCATGACTGAGGATCCTATGATTCTGGATAGTGTCTCTGGATATTTGGACAAGCTTTAATTAATTTTATCACAATTAAATCCAAAGACTATGCCTTGCGGAAAGAAAAGAAAGAGACATAAGATCGCTACGCACAAGCGTAAAAAGAGATTAAGAAAAAACAGACACAAGAATAAGAAGTAATACACTTCTTATTCTTGTCGTTTTAGTACACGTTCATTTACATATTACTATAAGACAAACTTTTGAGTACGGAATTGTTAATCGATTCTGCTCAGAATGGAAGTCGAATTGCTCTTCTTCAAGATAAGAGCTTGGTTGAGTTGCACTCCGAAGGAGTGGACAATTCGTTTAAAGTTGGGGATATTTATCTCGGGACAGTCCGAAAAATTGTCAATGGGCTCAATGCAGCTTTCATTGACGTTGGGTATGAGAAAGACGCCTTTCTCCATTACCAAGATCTCGGGCCACATTTCAACAGCTTGACGAAGTTCACCAAAATGGTGCGCAACAACAACTATGGCGATTATAACCTGAAGGGTTTCCAAAACGAACCTGAAATAGAGAAGATTGGAAAAATCTCCAATCCTCTCTCTAAAAACCAACAAATATTGGTTCAGATCGTCAAAGAACCCATCTCTACGAAGGGGCCTCGACTATCCTGTGAGCTCTCTCTACCCGGTCGCTATCTCGTGCTGGTTCCTTTTTCAGATTCAGTCAACGTATCTAAAAAGATTCGAAGCAATGAAGAAAGAAAACGTCTCTTGAGACTCATCAATTCTATTAAGCCAGCCAATTTCGGAGTTATTATCCGGACAGTGGCAGAAGGCCAATCCGTAATGGATTTGGATAAAGACCTTCGCAATCTTTTGACCAATTGGGAAGAAGGCATGGCCAAATTGATGAAAGCCAAGAGTCGCGACAAAATTATCGGAGAGATGAGTATGGCTTCCTCACTAGTGAGAGACCTGCTCAACGAATCATTCGACGCAATCACCGTAGAAGAAGAATCTACCTACGATCAGATCAGATCCTACATCAGGAGGATAGCTCCTGAAAAAGAAAAAATTGTCAAGCTTTACAACGGTAAGGCTAAATTATTTGAAAGTTTTGGGATAGAAAAACAGATTAAAAGCCTGTTTGGACAGACTGTCAGCCTTCCTCAAGGAGGTTATGTGATCATCGAGCATACAGAAGCTCTTCACGTTATTGACGTGAATAGTGGCAACAAGTCCAACCAAGAAAGCGATCAGGAATCAACAGCTTTAAACACTAACCTGGTTGCTGCCAAAGAAATAGGCAGACAGCTCCGACTCCGGGATATGGGAGGAATCATCGTGGTCGATTTTATCGACATGAAGAAAGCCGAAAATAAAAAGGCCATCTACGAAGCGATGAGGGAAGAGCTTAAATTTGATCGGTCTAAGCATACTGTCTTACCGCTGAGCAAATTTGGGCTCATGCAGATCACCAGACAACGAGTGAGGCCAGAGGTCAATATTGTGACCAAAGAGACCTGCCCGGCATGCAACGGCACCGGCAAAATCCAAGCATCGATTTTGGTAGCTGATAAGCTAGAAAAAGACCTGGATCATATTGCCACTATCCAAAACGTGAGCAAAATCCAAATTGGGCTGCACCCCTATCTGCACGCATACTTTACTACAGGTGTAATTAGCCGTAGAGTAAAGTGGTTTTTCAAGTATTACAAATGGATAAAACTGATCAAAGATTCTTCACTACCCGTGACGGAATACAGGTTCTTAGATGAATCTGGAGAAGAAATCGAACTACATGTAAAAAGCGAGACTGAATAGTCTCGCTTTTTTTTTGGGTGTGCCGTGCATGGCACTTCACTAGGAGGTGTAAGTCCACTGTGGGGTTTGTAATTGCCAACCACTAGCCAATAGCAAGGGTGTCCTTGGTGAGCAGGAAGCTGAAGGAAGCTGGCGGCAAAACTCTGCCCCCATCAATACGAACCATATCAGGGATAACCGATGGGATGAGACTACCAAACAAGTCAAAGTCCAAAGATTACACGGACATCGGGGGGTAAATATGGCGGGGACATGGAGTGAAAGTGGATTGTCTTACCGCGTGAGATCTCACGGAGGTGTGGAAACAGCGTAAGAAGCACGGAGTAAAGCTAGCTGTGAGAAGTCAGCAGCGGTCAAAGTACCGAACCACGGGAGGGTTTGGGAAGGGCCAAACCTTGCAATAGGTCAGTGGATGAATGCTACCCGAAGATCACCTAAGCAGATGCTCGAAGAGAGGCTCCTTGCTGAAAAGCAGGACGGAATCCGAATAATTAGGCAAGAGTGATTATCAATCTGAGGGATAGTTGAAAACAACACCTGTACGCTTTAGGGTGTCAAAGCAAGAATGGATCATTTTATGCAACGAGCAAACGCAGTGCGTAAAGGGTGATGAGTACGCTTGTTTCCTTTATTGAGAACAAACTTCTCTTAAAAGTCAACAGGGAGAAAAGTCAGCTAGCTGCAATGAGGAAAGTCAAGTTTCTTGGATATTCCTTTTACAAATCAAAAGGAGAAGGGCGATTAAGGATACACCCAAAAAGTGTATCAAAAATGAAAGCCAAAATCAAGGAGCTGACATCCCGCGGCAACGGCTGTGGCAATGCCCGCAGGAAGGAAGCCCTCCGCCAGTATAGTATAGGCTGGGTAAACTACTTTAAGTTGGTAGACATGAATAGCCTGTTACAAAGAGTCGACGAGTGGTACAGGAGAAGACTCAGGATGGTTATTTGGAAACAATGGAAACGGATAAAGACCAAACTGGTGAATCTAGTCAAGCTTGGGGTAAAGAAATCCAAAGGTTGTTTTCCGCTAAGCGCACAAAGGTTTAGCTAAGTTCGCAGTTCCTAAATTTGGTTCAAGTTTTCAGAAGTGAAGCTAAAATAATCCACCCACCTGACTGTCATTCATTACAAGGGCTGAGTTTCCCCACCTTTTCTCAATGCCTTGATGGCAGCTTTATTTCAATGAAGAACCTCACTTTTCGATAATTGAATATTTATTTAGGAGAGTTGATTCTAGCGAAATCCAATCTAGCAAAAGCTACTTCATCTTCGGAATGTGGATATCCTATATATAAATAATAGCCGTAAGGAGTTGAAAATCCTCGGGTAAGTAAGGGCAATATCACTTCTGCTATTTTTTCAAAATCCTTATCCAGTACTATTAGTTTGGTAAGTGGCTTCTTGCCCTCATCACGGTTTTTTTTACTACCCACCGTTATTATGGCCTCACGAAGATATACCTCAGCGGTTGGGTCATAATCCACCCAACTGAATTTGCTAGTTTTACCGTTTGGCAGAAAAGCGGTGTATTCGCCTTTTTGCTCAGTTCTGCCGACCAAAAACTCCATGCGATCACTAACGCCTGCATATACCCATCTCTGAGAATTAGGGGAAATGACCAGAAGTGAGTCATCTGCGGGAAAGGAAATTAAGTGCAAATCGTCGGTCTTATTATATCCATTTTGGTAAGTGGCGAATGTTGGATCATCCAGAAAGTCCAAATATTTCTTTGGGTATTTGAATTTCACATAGGTAATGGAGCTGTCACTTGTATCAAATTCCAACAACCAGTTTTCGTAATCAAGCAAGGGTTCTTTTAGCACAAACGGTACATCAGGTATAATTATCTTTCCATTGATGTTCATAGCTTTTGTTCCCGACAACGTGTTGTAATTGACTGCTAGTCTTCCTGTGGGGTTCTCAGGTAGGTCATATCTGGACAGTACTTTACCGTATAGATCAGCTCGTATCAACTTCTGATATGATACAAACCAGGCAGATGAGTCGTCTGTGAAGTTAGCTTGCAAATAATTACCAATTCCATCTGGACCCTCAGCAACGTAGAACTGATCACCAATAAGTTTTCCTTCTGGATAGCTATATTCCATATATCTATGCTGTTTGGAGGTTATGAGATACTCATTATCTCCTCTTTTGATATAGTTGAAATTTGTACCCAAATCTTTTGTTAGCGTATCCTTCTCCAAATAAAGTGTGTCAGCGATCAAATCATGTAAATCGAAAATGGGCACTTCCTTTTCTGACTTTGCGGTGCATGAAATCGCAAGAGTTGCGCTAATAAGAAAAGAAAGGAAGCTGTACTTTTTCATGTTTGAATCTTTGCAGTAAATTAAAAATTTGGTCCTTGAGTCCGCTCCTAAAACTAGGTTTTAGGAATAGGCTTACCTGTTAGAATTAAGAGATAGAGTTGATTCAAAGGTGAATTCCAGCTTCATTACCGTTAGTAGGAGGAGTCTAAATCGGTTTTTGATGCTGTCTGTTAAGAATAATGTGCTGATTTCAGACGCAAAGCCAGGTTTTTGTTCTTTTTTGAGCACGTGTTTTACTATTCTGACAAAGTTTACCCACAGACATCGGATGTTTGCCCACATTTTGTGTCTGACCAGACCTGTGTACCTGGTTTTGTCATTTGGGTAGTGATAGCCCAATTGGAATAGGCTAGCTTCCACATTGTTTGCGGATGTTTACTATTTCCTTGCGGGATAGCTGCTATTTTCTTTCTCAACTGACAGGCAGTGATCTCTTTTTGGGTAAAATACCGGTAATTCCCAGCTGTTTTGATTCTCCATTTTTCACGATTTTTCATCTTCAGGGCCTCTACTGAACTATCTGTTTTCAGATCTTTTACAGTCAATATCCCATTTTCATCCAATCCAAGGTCATATCTGCCCTTTGGTCCCTGAATGGCATTAAGTAACA
>Ga0314774_1000215_pt1 | contig 51878 bp, 48 predicted proteins | sample MetaGCBIA2018_FD_204515 | JGI IMG/M metagenome (GOLD analysis project Ga0314774, IMG submission 204515) | Cryopeg brine microbial communities from Beaufort Sea near Barrow, Alaska, United States - CBIA 2018 | ecosystem: Environmental > Aquatic > Marine > Coastal | place: USA: Alaska | collected... | reverse complement strand
ACTGAAGCACCCGATAAAGCGAAAGGTTGCCAATGCCCAGCAGGTAACCCTGCATACCGCCCGCAATCAGCGCCACACCCACAATGGCCTGAGGCAGCACAACCAGGATTTCATCCCAGGAGCCCTGGAGTATCAACGCCGGGTTCAACACGAACAGGAACGGAATAAAGTAAATCACGCTACCCAGCTTCATGGCCTGAAAGCCGGTTTCCATTGGCCGTGCACCCGCCACCGTGGCAGCAGCAAAGGCACCCAGTGCCACCGGTGGCGTGATGAAACTCAGCATGCCCCAATACAGGATGAACAGGTGAACCGCCAACGGGTCCATACCACCGCCGTTAATCAACGCCGGGGCCAGGGCCACTGCCAGGAAAATATAGGCCGCCGTGACGGTCATTCCGATGCCCAGGATAAAACTGGTCGCTGCCCCCATAAATAGCAGTACAAGGGTATTGCCACCGGCCAGGAAAATCAGATCATTGGCGATGGTACCAGACATGCCGGTTACCGAAAGCGCTCCCACCAGCAGACCCACGCCCGCCAGAATGGCAATCAGTTCCGCAAACAACTTACCGGCGCTGGAGAAAAAGCCTTTCACATCCTCCCAGCCCCAACGTTGGTATGGCAACACCTGATTGATCACCAACAGCAACGCCGTGGCGTAGAAGGGCGCAATCGCTTCCCGCCTGAGGAAAAACAACAGCCAGATCAGCAGCGCAAAGACAAAGATGAAGTACCAGCCTTCTTTTAAGGTCTGGCGCAGGGAAGGCAGCTCATCCGTTGGCAAACCTTTGAGTTCGTGGCGCGCAGCGTAAGCGTCAATTTGAATAAACAGACCCATGAAATACAGGAATGACGGAACCGCTGCCGCCAGCGCAATCGTGCCGTAAGAAATATTCAGAAAGCTGGCCATAATAAACGCCGTCGCGCCCATCACCGGCGGCATCAGTACGCCACCTGTAGACGCACACGCTTCGACACCGGCGGCGTAAGACCGCCCGAAACCCACCCGCCGCATGGCCGGTATAGACAGCACACCGGTAGTCAGCACGTTGGTGATCACACTGCCGCTCATAGACCCCATCAGGCCGCTGGAGAATACCGCAACCTTGGCCGGGCCACCCCGCACATGACCGAGCAGGGCAAACGCCAGATTGATAAAGAACTTTCCACCGCCGGTTTGTTGTAGAGCAACGCCGAACAACAAAAAGCCGATCACCAGATTGGCGAACGCCTGCAGCGGAATACCCATGACGCTCTCACGGCTCATAGCATGGTAAATGGCGGTTTGGGAAGGTGATGACGGAAAACCCTGAATTGGCCCCGGCATGACATCGGCGAAAATCGGATAGAGACCTGCAACCGCAACAATAAGACCGATCGGCCAACCGCCGGCCCGTCGCGCCGCCTCGAGCACTACGCCCCAAAAAAGGAAGCTCATTACCACGGCGTACTCTGGCGCGTCGTACTCCCAGCCCCGATCGAGAATCTGTTCCGCGTTAAATACGAAAAAGCCGCATACCGCGACCGCAAACAAGAACAGCACCACGTCGTACCAAGGCACTTTTGTGCGCGACGCTTTGCCAAAGGCTGGCCAAAGCACAAACACCAGCGGCAGCATCAGTGCTACCACGGCATAGAAGAACTGGCTTTCCACCGACGTCACCGCGGTGAACAGACCAAGGTTAAACAGGTAATCAATTGCCAACAGTGTCAGCGCCAGGGTCGCCACTCGGGGCACCCAGAGCCAAAACCCCGATAGCTGGCGGATACCGGACATTTCGCCCGTACTGACGGGTTGTTTCTGAGGCAAGCTCATAGGATGGTAGATTCCGGCGCAATAATGATAGAAAACGGAAACCGCCGGCGCATTGTTATCGAGACAATCACAATACGCCGGAGCAGTGGATCAGGTCTTAACGGAAAACCGGTTTCATTCCTTCTGCTTCAAGCGCATTGGCTCGGGCTTCCATCCAGCCGCTACGAAACGCGTCCCTGTCTTCTGGTGGATTGGCGCCCATAAAGCTTTCCCACGTGGTTTTCAGGAGATTCTGGCGCTTGACCAAACCATCCTGGTGCACCTGCATGGCATCGGTCCAATGCCCGATTTCCTTGTAATACTCAACGACTGCATCGTGGTAAGGAATCACCCACTGCATGTTCTGGTTCTCTAGCGAGTAGCCCGTATTGCCGGGAGCCGCGTCTTTGTACTTGTCATGGTCTTCGATCAGCACACGGACCAGATTTCTGGCGGTTTTATCGTCCAGGCTCTCATTGCCAACCAGTATGGGATATGGGTAGGTGGCACCGACCCAAGGGCTGTCTTTGCCGTAGTTCTTACCGGCGGCGGCGGTCACGTTGTGGGGCTGAAAATACGGTGCTATAGCCTGAAGCCGCTGCCAGCCTTCTTTATTCGCAGGGTCCAGTTCCGGCCACACAATGCCCCTTGGGCTGGCGGCCACCTGCTGCGCTGTCGGTGCCACGCTCATGGTAAACGCGGCGTCAGCCTGGTTGGCCACTATGCCTTCAAAAGAACGGCCGTAGCCTGGAAACTCAACCCGTTCAACGTCGTCCCAGGTCAGGCCGCCGAAAGCCAAAAAGGCTTCGGTGCCAATATTATTCGCGTCATCACCGCGAATGTAAGCCACCCGTTTGCCTTTCAAATCCGCTGGCGTTTTTACATTGATATCACCAGCAACCGCGACACCCATGCCAAAAGTGGCCGTAGATGTGCTTATCAGGCGAATAGACTGGGGGCCCCACTGCGGGTCGGCAAACAGTAGTACGCCTTCAAAACCGTAATAACTGGCAATACCGCAGGCGCAAAGAGGAACCCGACCCATCCGCAACGGCGTCATGCGGGATACATCATTTTCACCGGGCAAAATGCGCACCGAGGTACCATATTCGTTTTGCAGCAGGTTACCGATGGACACCATCTGGGTATAACCGGCAGAGCCGGTACCATAGGCCGTCATGGCCAATGTGGCGGGCAATTCAATATTCTCAGCGCTGTGGGCAAAAAATGGGGCTGTACTCAAAACACCGATGAGCAAACCTTTTGTGAAAGTTGTTGTTTTTATCACTGAAAACCTCGCGTTGTGATTATTAATTAACGGCAATTATGATTTCGCACTGCGGTATTGATATTTTTTTAATTTCGCATTGCAGCACCAGTTTCCGTAAATAGAATATAGGCAATGTCATTCAATACAACAACCTTATAAAACTAAATTCTGCCAAACGCCGTAAAAAAGGGGGATTTAAACGAATTACAAGGAATTGACAGAAAAGAGCAGATCATTCACTCTTACTCTATTCTGCTATGCGGTATACGTTTTCGCTAGAACGAACAGAGAGGTTATCCCATGAACATTAACTACACGCCGGACGAACTCGCCTTCCGGGATGAAGTCCGGGCTTTTCTGAACCAGGCACTACCGGCAGACCTTGCCGCCAAAGTGAAGGGTTTCCGTCATCTGACTAAAGAGGACCATCAGCGCTGGCAGCAGATTCTGTGCAAACAGGGTTGGTACGCCACCCATTGGCCAGAAGAATACGGCGGTGTGAAATGGACCCCGGTTCAAAAGCATATCTGGGATGAAGAATCCTGCGACTACGGTGTGCCCCGTTCTATTCCGTTCGGCGTGAACATGGTGGCGCCGGTTATAATCAAGTTTGGTAACGAAGAGCAGAAAAAAACCTATCTACCGCGCATTCTCAGCGGAGAGGACTGGTGGTGTCAGGGCTATTCCGAGCCCGGTGCAGGTTCTGACCTTGCATCACTGAAGGCCCGCGCTGTGCGCGACGGCGACCATTACATCGTGAATGGTCAGAAAGCCTGGACCACCCTGGGCCAGTACGCCAACATGATTTTTTGCCTGGTGCGCACCAATACCGAGGTGAAGGCACAGGAAGGTATTTCCTTCCTGCTGATCGACATGAACACGCCAGGTATCACCGTACGCCCGATCATCACCCTTGACGGCGAGCACGAAGTGAACGAAGTCTTCTTTCAAGACGTGAAAGTGCCGGTTGAAAATCGGGTAGGAGAGGAAGACAAAGGCTGGACCTACGCCAAGTTCCTGCTGACTTATGAGCGCACCGGTCTGGCCGGCATCGGCTTATCCAAAGCCGCGTTGTCTCACTTGAAGCACCTGGCATCGCGTTGCATCAAAAATGGCCGCCCGCTGATTGAAGACACAGCGTTCAGCCAGCGTATTGCCAAGGTTGAAATTGACCTGACTGCGGCGACCATCAGCAACCTGCGCATTATTGCTGCGGTTGAGGGCGGCGGCATGCCCGGTGCGGAAAGTTCCATGCTGAAGGTAAAGGGCACAGAAATCCGCCAGGCTATAAACGACCTTGCACGCAGAGCCATTGGGCCTTATGCCATTCCCTTTGTGGAAGAAGAGCTAAACCTTGATTATGAAGGCGAGTTCTTGTCAGACGAGAATGCTGCGCCACTATCGGCGCAGTACTTTAACAACCGTAAGCTCTCGATTTTCGGCGGATCCAACGAGATCCAGAAAAATATCGTGTCGAAAATGATTCTCGGGCTTTAAGGAGGCGACCATGGATTTTCAACTCAATGAAGAGCAGCAGATGCTACAGGACACCGTAGCCCGCCTGGTGCGCGGTGAGTACAGTTTTGAAAAGCGCCTGACATTCAGTGAAACCGAAGCTGGCTTCAGTGTGGATTTCTGGAAGCAACTCAGTGACCTGGGATTAACAGCGGTTCCATTTTCCGAGGAGCTCGGCGGCTTCGACGGTGGCGGTGTAGAAATACAGTCGGTTATGACCGAACTGGGCCGTGGCCTGTGCCTTGAGCCATACCTGCAATCGGTTGTTTTTGGCGGCGGCCTTATTAACCAGGCCGGAAATGAGAGCCAGAAAGAAGCTTGGTTAAGCGGTATTGCCAGCGGCGAATTGCAAGCGGCAGTCGCACTGCAAGAGCCTCAGAGTTTTTACGACCTGAACGATGTGCAAACCCGCGCTGAGAAAAAAGACGGCGGCTTCGTGCTTAATGGACACAAAGCCGTGGTGATTGGCGGGCATTGTGCTGACCTCATTGTGGTATCCGCTCGCACCTCGGGCGACGCCCGCGATGCTAACGGCATCAGCCTGTTTGTTTTAAAGCCAGATACCGCAGGCATTGAACGCCGTGTTTACCCGACCATTGACGGTTCAAAAGGCTGTGATATTACGCTGCGCAATGTTCATGTTGACGCTAATGCCCTGCTGGGCGAAGAAGGCGGCGCCAGCGAAATAATAGAGTACCAGGCAGGTCGCGCGATTGCGGCACTATGCGCGGAAGCAGTCGGTGTTATGGAAGTGGCCAACGAGCTTACCCTCGATTACCTCAAACAGCGTAAACAGTTTGGCGTACCCATTGGTAAGTTTCAGGTGCTGCAGCATCGCATGGTCGACATGATGTCCGAACTTGAGCAAGCCCGATCGATGGCTATTCTGGCTGCCAGCGTGGCAGACGAAGAACAGAGCAATGAGCGCCGTCGCGTTCTGTCCGCCGCCAAAAATGTTATTGGCCGCAGCGGGCAGTTCATTTCAGAGCAAGGCATACAATCCCATGGTGGTATTGGCATGACATGGGAATACAATTTTGCCCATTATGCCAAGCGTTTGATTATGATCAACCACCAACTGGGTGATGATGACTTCCACCTGGAACGCTATGCGTCTCTTCTAAAGGCAAGCTAAACTCCTTAATGAGTGAGTCTAAGAACTCGCTCTGCTCTGCCAGGGGACTTTTTTAGGGGGGTGGTTCGCCGCCCCTTTTGTTATTCAAAGTCAGGAATAAGGTGAACAATATGACAACAAACACCTCGAATACCGATGCTAATACGCTGAGAGCGGAAGAATGGCAGGTTCGCACCGAGTTAGCTGCGGCTTACCGTCTTGTCGCCCTGTTCGGATGGGATGATCTGGTTTTCACCCACCTCTCTGCCCGGGTACCTGGCCCCGAACATCACTTTCTTATTAATCCTTACGGCCTGCTGTTCCACGAGATTACGGCGTCCTCTCTGGTAAAAGTGGACCAAGACGGACAGGTTGTGCAATCTGGGGGCCTTAGCAGGGTGAACCCCGCCGGCTTTACCATACACAGTGCTGTGCACATGGGGCGCGACGATGCCGGTGCTGTTATGCATCTTCATGCGCCAGACGGCGTGGCGGTTTCCGCCCACAAAGACGGTCTGTTACCGCTGAGCCAAACGGCCATGCTCTGCCTGGCGCACGTGAGTTACCACGACTATGAAGGTGTGGCCCTGAATCTGGATGAGCGAGAACGCCTGATTCGTGACCTTGGGGACAAATCCATGATGATGCTGCGCAATCACGGTGTTCTGACCGCTGGCAAAGACGTACCGGAAACCTTCACGTACCTGTACTTCTTGATGAAAGCCTGCGAGATACAGGTTAAAGCACAGAGTTGCGGCCCGGTGTATATGCCCTCCGAGCAAGCTATTCGAACAACCGCAGAACAGTCAAAAACCCTAGGTAGCGCTGCGGCGCTCACCTGGCCGGCGCTGCTGCGGCTTCTCGATAGCAAAAACCCCGGTTACGCGGTATAGGAAGGGCTCACTATGGTGGAAATACAATTTGATGAGCTGGCCGGCCATAAAGGGAGCCTTTGTTGTTACAGCCCCTGGCTTACCATCACCCAGAACATGATTGGAGCGTTTGCTGATGCCACGGGTGATCACCAGTGGATTCACGTGGACGTAGAACGGGCAAAGCGAGAATCGCCCTGGAAAAGCCCGGTCGCCCATGGATATTTAACCGTGTCCCTGATTTCCCGACTCAACCCTCAGGCGCTGCGGATAACCGGCACCAAGGCCACTATTAATTACGGGCTGAACAAACTGCGATTTCCAGCGGCAGTGCCGGTGGGTTCGGATATCCGCACGAAAGTCGAACTGGTGGATGTTATACCGGTGGACGAAGGAAGAATCTTGGCGACTTACAAAACCACGGTAGAAATAAAGGGCCAGGACAAACCTGCCTGCGTAGCAGAAAATCTCGCTATGTACGTGATCTGAACAAGACTGTTTTATTCAGGGCCCGACAAGCGGGCTCTGAATACTATCTAAATACTAAGGGCTGCTGACAATTCACATCGGCAGCCAGAGAAATGCGCAAGCCAAAGGCACGATGCCCTCATAATTACGAGTTAGTTTGTCAGATCGGGTGGCGACGGCCCCGATAATACTTGAGTCTGGCAAACGCGTTCTCCACCAGATGTCTGAGCTTGTACAACCGCCAGTCAAGTCCCTTGTTGCCCTTGATCGAATTTTTCTTTCTGGGAATAATAACGTTCATTCCGAGGGCTTATCCCTTGTCACGTATTATCTGGCTGTCGTAGCCTTTATCCGCTATCAGCACCTGCGCAGCGTCAATTTTTTCGATGAGTGTTGGCGCTTCAGTGCAGTCATTGATATGACCACCTGTCATGGTAAATACCTCCGGCAGGCCGTAAGCATTCACCGCCAGATGCACCTTGGAGGTGTTGCCAGCCCCGCTTTTACCGATGTTCTCGTTTTAGTCACCCGCGGCTCCGGAACTGTGCTGGTATGCTTTCACATAGCTGCCATCAATGAAGACCCATTCCAGATCGGAGTCTGTTTTCAGCACGTTGAAGAGCTTTTTCCAGATGCCTTTTTTCGACCAGTGATTGTACGCCTTGTAGATGGAATTCCACTTGCCGAAATGCTCTGGCAGATCTCTCCATGGTATGCCAGTACGCATTCTAAACAGAATGCCTTCGACTGTTTTGCGCAGACCTACCTTGTTACACAGACTGAATTGAAGCAATATTTCTCTTAGCTTGGACCACAGTTCCTCTGTGAGAATGTAACTGGGCATTGCGGGCTCGTATGATTGTTGTTTCGGGACTTCATTATACGAGCTTTCTATTACCTTTCAAAGATTTACGAGCAATTGTTAAAAGACCCTAGAAAATAATCACCCTGGCTGGATGCGCAAATGCGGCGCATTTTCCGCAGGGATGGCAGGTAAAACTATTAGTCGTCATTCTTATCCGCGCCAGATTAATCGTAGGTGAAAAAAACCGTCCTCATTAGGTTGGCGGGCTCCATGAACAAAAGCGTCATTTTCTTCATAAAGCCGAGGTATTTACGGTAACTGGTCACCCGGCGCTTCCGCTCCTTGCCGCTCGAGTCATTCAGGACTATGGCCGGCATGCTACGAGTGAGCTGGCATCGTCCACCGCATTGATGAGTTCCGTAATCTCACCAACAGCCGGAAGCATGTCGGCCGTCTTGGCCGGATACCATGGTGACCACATCGGCCGACCCAAGAGTAACCGGCATCGCGAACGGTAGAAAGCTATTCAGCGAGGCCAGCAGACCGTCAGAAGTCTCCCAAGTAAAGTGACTGCGCGCGATTAGCCTGCCTTCACATCATGTTCGGAAGGAACATTACTATTCCTGGAAAAGCCACCAACAAAGCTATGGTTACTACATCGGCCACGAGAAACCACGTCACGCCTTTGAAAATTTGACCAATGGAAACCTCTTTACCGACCACGGCCTTGATAATGAAACAGTTTAAACCGATAGGTGGAGATATCAGGCCCACCTCTAAGTACTTAATCATAATAATCCCAAACCAGATTAGGTTGTACTCCAACCCCTGTACAATGGGAATAACGATCGGTAATGTCAGTAACATAATTTCAATAGATCCCATGAAGGTGCCTAGAAAGATATAGAGCACCGACAAGCTCGCGATGATAACCCACGGCGGGACATCAAATCCGCCAGCCCAAGCCGTTAGATCTCCAGCTATACCGGTTAACGCAGTGAACGACGTAACCATGTACGCACCAATAATGGCGGCAAACAGCATCGCGGTGGTCTTAAGGGTTTCGGAAAAGGCCGCCGAGGTCTTCTGGCGATCGAGGCGCCCGCTAAAGAGGCAGAGCATGAAGGCGGCTGCAGCTCCAATGCCCCCGGCTTCGGAGGGTGTGAACATCCCCGTGTAGAGGCCGGTCACGATGAGCCAGATGAGCACCAGCATACCCCAGGTGCCCTTCAGAGAGTGGACCTTCTCCTTCATGGTGCTGCGCTCGACGGGCGGCGCCAACGCGGGATTGATCTTCGCCCGCACCATTACCATACCCACGTAGATTCCGAGGGACAACAGACCAGGCACTATACCGGCAACGAACAGCTTGGCGATAGACTGTTCGGTGAAGACCGCATAGAGAATGATCAAAATGCTCGGCGGGATCAGCGAGCCTAGAGTCCCGGATGCCGCGACCACCCCTGTGGCGAGTCCTTTTTGATAACCCCGGGCAAGCATTTCCGGCACAGCCATGCGGCCCATGGCCGCCGCCGTGGCAAGACTGGAACCGCTAATGGCCGCGAACAGTGCGCAACCAACAGCGGATGCGACAGCGAGGCCCCCTGGCACCCGCCCCAGCCAAAGCCTCGCAGCGCTATAAATATCTCTGGTGAAGCCCCCTTCGGTTGCCAAGTATCCCATCAGAAGAAACATCGGGATCGTCGTAAACGTATATTCGGCAGTACTCGAGAACGGCAGGTTCCCCAGAAAGGAATTCGCTGTGACCATGCCGCCTTCGATATCAAAACCCTGGCCTCGTGCGGCAATCACCAGCACCATGCCAACGTACCCGGCCGTCACAAGCACGATAGCGATAGGCACTCTCAATAGCAGAAGCACTATCATCGCAGTTGTCACCACAATACCCACAGTTTGGGGATCCATGTATCACTCCAGTTCCACGTTTAGTTATTTTTGGTTTTGGTTTTGGTTTTGGTTTTCCCTGATTATCTGATTTGGGAATGGACGGCCTACCGTTCCTCATTCAGGTATTCGGTATCCTTGAGGGCGGACTTGTATTCGGTTTCCGCCTCGTGTCGGGTAGCCGGCCAAATCAGCTGGACCACCATGCGCAGGCACCACCATCCCAGCCCTATCGGGATTAACATTTTCGCGGGCCAGTCCCTGAGATTCAGCACGCTGTTGTAGGCGAGCTCGCCAAAGGCATAACTCTCGTAGGCGCTCTCCCAGCTGACGTAGGCCATGCCGCCGAACATTACCAGCCCAAGAAAAAGTCCGAACGAGACCAACGCTTTCTGCACCGCTTCAGGGAAAAAGTCCGTGAGCACAGTAACTTCCAGATGAGCCCCCAGGGACTGTACCCAGCTCAGGGGCAGAAACACGAGCACGACCATGAGCAGTTCCATAATCAAGAGGTCATCCGGTACAGACGTGTTCAGGAAAGTGCGGCCGATAACCGAGACAAACGTAATAAGCACCATCACAGCCAACATCAGTTGGGCGAACAGGATGAGCCACCGATCGACTGCATTCATAAAGCGATTAAGGGCGAAGCCAACCGCTGCCATAGAGCCACCTCTTTAGTCCGAGTGAGAGAGTGGGGCGGGCCGAGCCGCCCCGCTCCGCTTGCTGCTAGTCCTTTTCCCAGGGATAGCCGTTCTCTTTCACTTCCTGTTCGACTTTTTCGATCTCGGCGCGATAGGCTTCGTAAAGTTCGGGCGCAATTTCAGCGCGCGCTTTCGACGTTTCTATGTTCTCCTGCTCCGCCCCCTTGATCGCCTCTGCCCAGACTTTGCGCTGCTCTTCGGTGAGCTTGTGAACCTTCGTCGGATACTCGGGGTGGTTTTCCAACTCTTCCCGGGCGTCTTCGTTGTCCTCTATATCACCGCGTGCCTGGCGCAGAAGCCACTCATCCTTCAGCTCCTCGATTGCCGCCTTTGCATCATCCGAAAGGTTCTCGTAGACCCGCTTGTTCATCACCACGATATTGGTTTGCTGCCCGAGGTTGGGCTCCACAACGTGTTTCGCGATCTCATTGTGACGATAGGGGATGACGTAGTTGAGGTAGCTCTGGGCGCCATCGATCGTGCCCCGCTCCAAGGCGGTGTAGATATCCGGGAATGTAAGGTTGACTGGCGTAACGTTCCAGCCTTCGAGGCTGGCTGCCTTCGCCCACCGCGACGCCAGGCGGATCTTGTCACCGTTAAAATCTTCAGGTGTGAAGTAGGGCTTGTCTTTGCTCAGCAGCACACCGGGGCCAATTGAATAATGCGAGAGATAAACCATGTTATTGCGGTCCAGCTCTTCATTCAGCTGGGGAAACTTGTCGTACATGCGGCGCCATGCTTCCATGACCACGTACTGATCGCCGCTTCCCACGCCGGTTGTCGCAAGGTAGTGCAGGGGCATCCGCGCCTTAGAATAGGCCGGGATGACATAGCCCGCATCCGCTACACCCGAACTGACCCCTTCGACGGCGTCTTTCAGTTTCACCAGACTCCCCATGTAATGAACGTTGACGGTAACCTCCCCGTCTGTGCGTTCTTTCAACTCCTCTGCCCACCAATTGAGCGCCTCGTTGATACCTGTATCGGTGGGCGGGCTCGCACTGGCATAGGAAAGCTCCCGCGCCTGGGCGTTGAAGCTCGCCAGCGCTGCTGCTGTCACCAGCGCAATGCCTGCGCATGAAATCGCACTTTTATGAAATACACCTTTACTGAAGTTGCGCATCGTACTGACTCCTATCTGTCTTGTTATAAGCGCCTTTGGCGCCTCGGACGTGGATGTCCTGGTCATACTCCGCTTGTCGTTGCGACATAGAATGTCGCCTTTCCCATAGCTACCCTCTTTCCGCTGTCATCAAACACGTCACAGCTTCCGATCTTCAGGTGCTGGCCCAGGTGCCCCACTCTTGCGAGGGCCTGTAATGAGCCCTGCGTTACCCGCTTCAGGAAGTTCACCATCAGTTCTGTCGTCATGCCGGCCTGGGAATCGGCGTGGCCGGTCCAGACCGCATGCGCGATCGCAGAATCGATCAGGGTCGCGTATACCCCTCCGTGTACCGAACCGAGGGACTGCAAATGAAAGTTATCGACCTCCATGGAGAGTTGAGCTGTCCCGCTCTCCGCGTAGTCCACCTGAATTCCGATAGACTTTCGGAATGTCTGCGGGCCCTCATCCCGGTTTGTCGATAGGGTAAGAGGCACCGGTGAATCCATTTGTTTCGTCTGTCATGGCGTCTCAACTCTTCAAAGCGTTAACCAGAATTCAGAACATGAACTCGCCACCGTTGAGATGCAAAGCCTGGCCATTTACAAACCCGCCACCTTCGCTGCACAGGTAGAAGCACCCTTCGGCAATATCTTCCACCTCGCCCCAACGGCGGACGGGTATCTCCTTTTTCTTCTTTTCAATATCGGTATTGGGGTACTGGCTCCAGTCCCGCTCGGTATTGATCGCACCGGGCACCACTGTATTGACAGTTACACCGGAGGGGCCGAACTCCCGCGCCAGCGCCTTTGTGAACCCGTGCATGCCCGCCTTGCAGGCGATGTTGTGGGCGCGGTTGAGGATGTGACCCGTGAATCCATCGTAGCCCGAGACGTGAATCAGCCTGCCCCAGCCCTGCTTCTGCATGTGCGGAAGAACGACGCGGTTGAGGTAGAACACCGAGCTCAAGTTGGTATCCAATACTTTGCGCCAATCCTCGACAGAGACATCTAGAAACGGCTGATGCAGACGCCGGCCGACGTTCGAGATTGCAATGTCCACACCGCCGAAGCGCTCGTTTGCTGCGTCGACCATGCCAGCGACAGCATCCGGATCGGATACATCACACATGTAGGGCAAAGCCTGGCCGCCCATGCTTTCAATCTCCGCTACGACAGCGTCGACCTTGTCTCGGCTATGGGAGCCGTTGACCACGACGTTTGCTCCGGCCTCGGCGAACCGCAAGGCGATCGCCTTACCGATATTCTGACCGGAGCCTGTAATCAGGGCTGTTTTTCCAGCCAGTGGCTTGTTCGCTTGTTCCATTTCGTCCTCCTGGGGGTAGCGCCCTTAAGCCGGATTAGTCCGGGATGCCAGCGCATCCGCGAAGGCAACCACGCGACGGGCCTGGTCGGCGTGCAGGTTTTCGATCATCTTGCCGTCGAGCACAGCCACACCGCGTCCGTCAGACTCTGCTACCTGCCAGGCCCCCAGTACGCGCCGGGCCTGCTCAACATCATCCCCAGCTGGGCCAAACAGGCGATTTGCGGGCTCCACCTGGGTCGGGTGAATCAGTGTTTTTCCATCGAATCCAAGTTCGCGCCCCTGGCGGCAACTGGCCTCGAATGCCGCCTGATCCTTAAGGTCGAGAGAAACGCCATCGAGCGCGTCCAGCCCGTACCTGCGGGCGGCGATAATAGTCCGCGACAGGGTGTACAGGAGGGGGAGGCGGTCAGGCGCGGCCTCGACCCGTAACTCCTTTACAAGGTCCGAGGTGCCCATCACCAGCACCTTCACACCAATGACCGCGGCGATCGAGTCGACGTTGGCAACCCCTTCCGGGGTCTCGATCATGACCCAGAGCTCAGGGCCGCCGCCGGCGCTGTGAATGTGGTCGAGGCTGCGCTGGGCCATGGAGGCATCTTCGACCTTAGGCACGAGAATCGCGTCGGGACCGGCTTTCACCGCCGCGACGATGTCCTCGTCATGCCAGGGAGTGCCCACCGCATTCACCCGTATCACCATCTCCCGGTAGCCATAGCCGCCGGCCCTCACCTGTTCGCACACCAAGCGTCGGGCTTCTTCTTTTTTGGCAGGCACTACGGCGTCCTCCAGGTCCAGCACCACCGCATCCGAGTTTAGTCCCTTGGCTTTCTCCATGGCGCGTTGATTGACCCCGGGCATATAGAGCACCGACCGTCTGGGCCGGATTGCTGTTGTTGTCATCTGTACAGTCCCTTTTTCTGCGCGCCGCTACATGCCGATGAGGTCGGCTTTGCGTATGGTGTTTTGAAGAATTCGGATCGAGGCGGCATCGACCATATCGCCGTCGACAGCGACCGCGCCAAGCCCTTCGGCTTCCGCCTTGGCATAGGCATCGGCCAGCTTCCGGGCACGGTCCACGCTCTCCTGGGTTGGCGAGTATTCGTCGTTGGCGATGTCGATCTGGCTGGGATGAATGGCCCACTTACCGCTGGCACCGAGAATGCGCGAGCGCTTGCACTCCTCCCGGTAGCCTTCGGGGTTCTTGATACCGGCATAGGGCCCGTCGACCATATCGATCCCCGCGGCGCGGGCAGCGATAATTATCTTGTTACGAGCGTAGTGCCAGATGTCCCCCGGGTAGCCGTCACCGGAACCGATAGCCCGGGTGTCTACTCCTTGAGAAGCGGAATAGTCCCCTGGCCCGAAGATCAGCGCTTCCAGGCGTGGCGAGGACAGCGCAATCTCTTCTGCGTTGATCATGGCCTCGACTTCTTCAATCAGCACTTCAAGAACGATTTTTTTTGTTCGGCCGAGCCGGGTTTCCATCTGGGTCAGAAGCACATCGACCCACCAGACATCCTTGGCGGACTTGACCTTAGGGATAATGATCATGTCCAGGTTGTCGCCAGCCCCCTCGACGATTTCGATGATGTCGAGGTAGGCATATTCAGTTTCGAGGCTATTGATACGCACCGCCCGGGTCTTTTTGCCCCAGTCGAGTGTATTAAGCGCGTTGATAATTTTGGCTCGGGCCGAAGCTTTCTCATTCGGCGCAACGGAGTCCTCAAGGTCCAGAAACACCAGATCTGCGCTGCTAGCAGCGGCTTTGACCATCATTTTTTCACTGCTGCCCGGCGTGGACAGTTCGGAGCGACGTAAACGCATAGTTTTATCCTTTCGAGAAAGTACCAATGGCGCGGTTAGCGGCGAGTGTTGCCAGCTCCGCTTCGGAATAACCCAGGCTCCGCAGGACCCCGGTGGTGTGCTCCCCTAACAGAGGCGCACGCCTCGCCGCGCTGGCCGGCGTGCCTTTGAGCTTGACCGGGGGCGCGGCAAAAATGCCTTGCCGTTTGCTGCCCGGGTGTTCGAGGTGCAGGAACATGTCCCGGGCTGCAATGTGTGGATCGTTGAAAATGTCTTCCGCAGTATTGATGGGGCCGGCAGGAACATAGCCGCCGAGCTCGTCCATGACCTGCTTCTTGGTTCGTTGGCCGCACCACTCGGCGAGAATCCGGCGAACCTCTCCCGCGTTTTGAACCCGGACGCGGTTATTATCGAAGCGTGGGTCAGTGCCGAGCTCTGGCTGGCCAATGATGCGACACAACTCCTGCCAGAGGTTTTCCCTCGGCGCGGCGATCGTGACCCAGCCGTCGGATGTCGGGAAATTGTCGAACGGACACAGCAACGGATGACTCGTACCCTGGGGGCGGGGTACCTCACCGGTGTAGCTGTACTGGTAGACAATGCGCTCGCAGAGAGCGAGGATGCTGTCGTACATGGCGACATCGAGAAACTGGCCCTCCCCGGTGCGCTCGGCATGCAGCAGTGCAGCAGCAATGCCGAACGCGGTCTGGGATGCGGGGAAGATATCGCCCACCCCCGGCCCGACTTTTATGGGGCTATCGGCATCGGGACCGGTGATGCCCATCAGGCCGCCCATCGCCTGCGCTACCACGTCGTAGGCAGGCCAGTGCGCGTAGGGACTTTCACCCGTCCGGGGGTCGCCGAATCCGCGAATGCAGGCATATACCAGCTTGGGATTCACGTCACGCAGGGTTTCATAGCCCAGGTTTAGCCGGTCCATGACGCCGACCCGGAAGTTCTCCAACAGCACATCCGAATGTTCAACCAGGCGAAGCAACACATCCCGCCCATCAGGGTGCTTCAGGTCCAGGGTGACGCTGGCTTTATTTCGGTTGATGCTGTGGAAATAGCCACCGTAGTGACGCTCTTCATCGTCATCGAAGTGCGGCCCCTGACGGCGCGTTTGGTCGCCACCCAGGGGTTCGACCTTGATCACCTCGGCGCCCATGTCGCTAAGCATCATCGAGCAATAGGGTCCGGCCAGCATCTGGCTCAGGTCGAGCACGGTGATACCCGCGAGCGGTCCGCCGCCATTTCGCTTCCAGTCACTCATCTTGCTCCCCAGTAACTCTGACGCTTGAGCATGACCCGTCGTTCGCCGGTGAAGACGACGGTCTTGTCCTGGTTGATACCCACATGCCTAAAGGTCACGATACCGGCGTCCTTTCGGTCGCAGTCTTCCTTGTTAAGCACTTCGCTGAACGCGTAAAGGGTATCGCCGTGGAATACGGGACTGCTGAAACGGATTTTGTTGAGACCCAGCTCTTCCAGCGCCTGTTCTGCTGTGTCCTCCGAAGCGAGGCCGATGATGAAGGACGCCGTAATGCCGCCGAAGGTAATCCTCTGCTTAAATGGCGACTGTGCCATGCGGTGCTCGTTGAAGTGGCCCTGGGCCGTATTCATTACCTGCAGGGTAATGAGCACATTGTCCATCTCAGTGATGGTGCGACCGCGGGCATGTTCGTAGACGTCACCGACGGTAAAGTTCTCGAAGTAGTTGTCACGACCCGTCAGGCCAGATGTGGGATAGCTCATGATTTAACAGGCCCCAGCAGTCGGTCCGAGATAATGCGCTTCTGAATTTCGGAAGTGCCCTCGAAAATCTTGGTGAGGCGTGCATCGCGCCAGTAGCGCTCGGCTGCAAAGTCAGTGGTATAGCCAGCCCCCGCATGAATCTGCAGGCCTTCGCTGGTGACGCGTTCGGACATCTCCGCCGCGTAAAGCTTCACCATGGAAGACTCCTTGTCGCAGCGCCTGCCGCTATCAATTTCGGTGGCAACGTAATACATCAGTTGCCGGGCCGCCTCGATTTCAGTCGCCATGTCGGCAATCTTGAAACGGATCGCCTGGAAGTTGGCGATAGGCTGTCCAAACTGCTCCCGCTGGTGGGCGTACTTGATTGCATCTTCCAGCGCGCCCCGCGCCAGCCCGATCGAGCGCGCGGCGGTGTGCGCCCGCGCAATTTCCAGTTTGCCCATGATGGTGTAGAAGGCCTTGCCCTCTTCGCCTATCAGAGCTTCAGCCGGGACCCGGCAGTTATCAAACGCCAGCTCAAAAGTCTTCCAACCGCGATAGCCAATCTTGTTGACGGGTGTGCCTTTAACTCCCGGTGGCAAGGACCCGCGTTCTTTGGGAATGTGGAACGCACTGATGCCTTTATGGCGCGACTTGGGGTCGACATTGGGATCAGTGCGTGCCATGACCGTTAGATAATCAGCGCCGTCGGCGAAGGTGCACCACATTTTGGAGCCGTTGATGACCCATTCTTCGCCCTCGCGGCGTGCCCGGGTAGACAGGTTGGCCACGTCGGAGCCCGCATTGGGTTCGGACAGCGCAAAGGCTCCGAGGTATTCCCCGCTCGCCATGCGCGGTAGGTACTCCGCTTTCTGCTCGTCGGTAAAGCCGTTCCCGGCGCCATTGCCCCGCGCCATGATACTGGCCACGCTCATCCAGCCCCGGGCGAGTTCCTCTGCAACCAAACAGTATTCGAAACAGCCCAGGCCGAGACCGCCGTACTCTTTCGGAATCAATATGCCAAAAAAGCCCATGGCGCCCATCTGGTCACGCAGCGACATGGGAATCTCGCCGTTGATAGGGTCCAGCTCATTGGCAACCGGTAGGACTTCCTTCATAGTGAAGTTCCGCGCTACTTCCTGGATCATCTGGCGCTCTTCCGTCATATAGGAAGGGACGTCCTCGGAAGATCTGATATCTGTGGTTTCAATGGTCATGTCTACTTTCCTTCTAGCTGTTTCGCGATCATATTGGTCCGGTGGAAATTGATGACCCGCTCGCCCCGCTGGTTAAATCCTTCCGTATGCCAGGTCGCAATGCCTGCGTTGGAACGGCTTACAGAATCGCGAAGGTCGACGACCTTGCTGCGCGCGGTCAGCGTTTCGCCCGGGTAAACTGGTTGGTGGAAGCTGAGATCTTCGACCCCCAGAAATGCACCACCGGACTCGCTCAGGTCTTCCACTGACAGGCCGAAGACTGTGAGAAACACCAGCATCGGGTTGATCACGACGCCCGGATGGTCATGCTCACGTGCGTACTCCCTGTTGAAATAGAGCGGGTTGAAATGCAGGGTCATGGTGCTGAACTGAGTATTGTCCGCCTCGCTTAGAGTGCGTCCCCAGTGGTGCTCGAACACCTGGCCCACCCGCATGTTGTCGAGGCCGTTGCCCTTGAGCCACTTCTTGGCCTTACGTTGCAGGTCTTCTACTTCACTCATGATTATTCCCCAAGTTGATCAACGTTTTATTTAGCTTGTGCCAGAATGAGAATGCTTTTCATATCATTCACGGTCTCAAGCGATGCGACGCTCTCGATCAGTGCGCGCGCAGCGTCAACGCCGAGCACGGGTTCGACCAGACCGACGAACTTTGCACTGAGCTTTTTCCACTGCGCTGGCATTGCGTGGCACGGCGTAGCGAGGGACACATCCGCTGAAAACTGCAATTTCTGGCCGCTGCTGAGGACAACCTCTACCTCACTGCTGTAGTTGTTGGGCAGTGATTCCACCGGCTGCACCCGAACCTTATCCCTGATGGAGATCAGGTCCGGCTCGCTTGCCGCTGAATCTGTAAAAGCGTGGTCGTCGGTACGACGCCCCAAAAAGGCCAGGGCGGTGGTGAACCTAAGGCTGAACTTCGCTTCCAGTCCGGTCTCGGGTTCCTGGATATTGCAAACGCGCAGGTGCCCGGGCGGTACCTTGACGATAATCTCCGCGATGTCAGCGGCGGCAACCCGATGCTCGGCCTGGAGCTGGAAGCTAGCCTCTATGGTCGCGTGGGTCAGGTAGCAAGCCGCATGGTACTTGAACATGACATTGGCAATGCCGAGGTCATCGCCCAGTGCCCGGACTCCTTCCCAGTTCAGGCCGTCGGCCTGGGTAGCCATGAAGCCCTGTTCGGCCTCCAGCGCCGCACGGTTTGCGCTAAAGCCACGCCCGGCCAGCCGGGCGGCGAGAAAACCATTGGCCGCCGCCTTGCCGGCATGGAAGGGTTTTGTCATGGTACCGAACATGCATTTAAGCCCGGCCGCCTGTGCTGCCGCCAGACCAAATGCGATCTGCCATGCGTTGCTATCGAGTTGATACAGATGGGCGCAGGCCGCGGCGGCGCCGAAGGTGCCGACCGTCCCCGTGGCATGAAAGCCCCGAGCGTAATGCTCCGGTGCCGCCAAGGTTCCTACCCGGCACTCGGTTTCGAATCCCGCAATGAATGCGGTAATGAACGCCTGGCCGCTGGTCTGATGAATATCCGCGGACGCGACCAGTGCCGGAAACACCGGTACCGAGGGATGTCCGCCCATCGCCGAAACGACATCGTCAAAGTCCAGCGCATGAGAGGCAGCGCCATTAATGAGTGCCGCCCAGCTCGGCGCGCATTTTTGGCCGCTGCCGATCAGGCTACAAAGAGGGTTGCCGCCCTCCTCCTCAGCCTGTTCCCGCAGCAGCCCAACCAAAGGTTCTCGTGAACCGGCAATAGTTACGCCGAGCCAGTCGAGGAAGCAGTGTTTGGCAAGCTCGACAGCAGGCTCGGGCAGGTTTTCGTACCGGAGCGCCGCAACGAAATCCGTTATGTTTTTCGTTACTGGAATCTGATTTGGCTGAGCCGCAATAATCATAACAATTCCTTGTGAAAGCTTAGTTAACTCAGGTGTCCGCTGAGCGTCTATGCTATGGGGACGCAGGCATCATGGGTCCAGCGAAGTTTCGACGATTAAGTTCTGAAAAGTGTTCCCTTAATCCATGTCTAAACTACGATCAATTGTAGGGCAGGACGCTTGCCGCGCCATTGGCTAAACGTTAATGTAGACTAAACCATATGTTTCTCAGCGAGGTTCGAAGCAGTGAAGAAACGTCACCTACCCCCCCTCAATCCGGTCCGGAGTTTTGAGGCTGCCGCCCGCAATGGGAGCTTTACCAAGGCGGCAGCAGAGCTGCACGTAACAACCGTGGCGATCAGTCGTCAGGTTGCGGTTTTGGAAGGCTATTTTGGCGTGCAGATGTTCGACCGATTGCACCAGACGCTGAGGTTGACTAAGGCGGGACGGGACTTTTTGCCAAGCGCCACTGCGGCATTCGATCTGCTCGACGCGGGGGCCAGAAATTTGCGGTCGTCCCAAGCTGACCCCATAGTTATCTGCGCCTATCCCTCGGTGGCCATTCACTGGCTGATTCCGAGGCTTTCGCGCTTCCGCGAGGCCCACCCGGACATCGCCCTCTCCATGACCACGGCCGTCAAACCGGAAGAATTCGACTACGAAGAAATCGACGTTGGATTGCAGTACTTGAATGATGCCCGGGAGGGGCTGATTACCCAGGTCATCCTCCCGGATATCATTCAGCCCGCCTGCAGTCCCGAGCTCCTGGCCGGGCGGCACCCGCTGACGTCCGAATCCAATCTCGTCCATCACACTTTCCTGAACTCCCACTACCGCCGGCTGGATTGGCAGGAATGGCTGAGCATGGCGGGGCTCGATCACATCAAACCGGCCCAGGAGGTGACTTTCAAGGGTTCGAGCCTGGCGTATCAAGCCGCCGCGGAGAGCATGGGCGTGGTGATTGTTCAGCGCCTGTTGGTGGAGGAGGAGTTCAAGAGCGGCAGGCTGGTCGCCCCCTTCGAAATATCCGCCAGACGTTCCCGGGGAATTTGCATGGTAAGCCGAATCGAGCGGCTGGATGACCCCCGTGTCGCCACATTCCGGACTTGGCTCGAAGCAGAGGCGACCTTGGCGATCGACGAGTTGGCAAGCCACAGTCCGCAACTGCTGGAGACCGTTTCGGTCTCGCAAAGTGATTGACTCCGAGTAGTGACGCGCCTCCAATCGCGCATAACCTAGCGTCTCAATTGGTTAATTCATTAGCCAAAATTTGCTATAATTCTGAAGTATTACGAATTATGGGGGAAGTTATTTTGGCTCGGCAACCTGCACCTTTTAATCTTACGGTTAACGATCAACTGGAAAGCTGGCTGCGAATGGGCACGCTGAGCCAAAGCCTGGTGCAGCGAGCTCGAATTTTATTGCTATTGAACGCCGGGCAATCTCCAAAAGAGGTCATGGAATCGCTCGATGTCAGCAGCCCCACTGTATTCAAGTGGCGAAACCGATATACCGAGCAGGGCTAACAGGGTTGCGCGATGTCCCACGGCCAGGGCAGCCAAGAAAGCTTGATACAAAAAAAGTCAAAGCCATCCTGAACGACACGGTCAACAAGGTGCCGCGTGGCTTTACCCATTGGAGCATCCGGCTGATGGCGAAACATGCCGGCGTGACCTATTGGCAAGTACAGCAGATTTGGCAGGCGGTAGACCTGAAGCCCCGCCGCCTGAAAACGTTCAAGATTAGCAACGATCCAGACTTTGCTGAGAAGGTTTTTGATATTGTCGGTTTGTACTTGGACCCACCCGATAAGGCTCTGGTGCTGTACGTTGACGAGAAGACGCAAATCCAGGCTTTGGATCGCACTCAGCCCAAATTGCAATTGAGGCCGGGTCAAATTGAGCGCCACACTCACGATTACAAACGGCATGGCACAACGAGCCTGTATGCGGTCTTCAATATCTTGAACGGTGAGGTAATCGGGCGGATCACCCAGCGCCATCGCGCCAAGGAATTTCTCGACTTTTTACGACAAATCGACCGTGAAACACCGAGTGAGCAAGATCTCCACCTGATTCTGGACAACAGTTCGACTCATAAAACACCCAAAGTAAAAGCCTGGCTGGAGAAGCATCCTCGCTTTAAGCTTCACTTCACCCCGACCAGTGCCTCGTGGCTGAATGCAGTAGAAGGCTGGTTTGGTCAACTGGAACGACGAGCGCTGTACCAGGGTATTTTTACCAGCGTTGACGATCTCAAAACGGCCATTCGCCGATACATCAAAGTTCATAACGAAAAACTGGCAAAGCCATTTCGATGGCATAAAAGTGCGGAATCCATTATGACATCGGTGACGCGGGCAAATCTGAGTATTATCGATAATAGATAAACGCATTAATCGGGCTGGGCGCTAGTTGCTCGATGCGGCGCTGCTCCGATATCTTACGCGGCTTAAGGCCTCGCTGGGGCTTGTTGAGACCGGCCTTTACGCCATTGTTGGAGTTGGTTCTTGTACAGCCCGTCACGGCGTACCAGAGCACCCAGCTCACCATGGGCACACTGATCTTTTTCAACGAGAATGCGCAGGTTGTGCTCTATGGAAAAGCGACACCGGGTCCGCTTCTCCAGCTCGGGAGCCGGGGACTTGGTTACCGGATATATCTGATCGAGGCTTGGGCATATAAACTTCTGAATCCTGCGCCCTGAAATCTAATCTAACTCGTTGGGTAGCTTTCTGGATTCAGGTTGATACAGAGGGCCCTCAACCCTCTTACAGCCTTGAGTCTGCCCCAGACAATCAGGCAGGCAACGAAGACCCAGACAAAAATAGCGGGCGCCCCACGATCTGCCCAAAGAAGCTGGAGCCACCGCTGGTAAGTGGCACCAGCAGCAGGCCGAACAGGCCACAATCGCCGTGAACTGAGATGGCGCCGACCAGATCGTCAATGCGTACCTTCTCCAGTGTCACGATACTCAGTACAACGAAAATGACGCCCAGGGCCCCAAAATGGTCGCGATCTGGGTAGCTGCTATACCCAGACGATCATTAATGATGTGGGTTCATCCAACGGTCTGCCCTTTAGATTATCAGTCTTCAACCTGCGTCGGTTTTCCTGCATCATTCTCGAGTTCAACCTCAAAATTCTCAAGAATCCGCGACACCATCATATAAAACCCAATGGTCAGGGTCAGTTCCACCATGGCGCGATGGGATAGCAGGTCCGCTACGGCCTCGAACGTCGCAGCGTCGGCCTTAACGTCCCGTACGACAGCGTCGGTATAGCACAGCACCTTGCGTTCCAAATCGTCGAACGCAGCGGCCAAGGGGCCATTGTCGAGGGCTGCCACTTTATCGTCGCTTATCCCAACTTTCTTCGCCAGCCGCTTGTGTTGGAACACTTCATACTCCGAGCCGCAAAGGATTCCCACGCGGATGATCACCAGCTCACGCAGCTGACTCTTAAGATCGTTATTTCGCCCCAGCAGTGCACCACCCAGGGAAAGAAACCCGATGGTCGAAGGTTCGGCATGGGCAATCATGCGCACGACGTTAAGTGGTGGCCGAGGCCCCATCGCCTGCTTGAGTTCAGTGTTTGCCTGGTCTGTATCGGAATAGGGTATGCGTGCCATAGGAATGCCCTCCTGGGCGAGTCATTAAGGTGATGATTGTAAAATGGCCCCCGCTGCGGTGCTCTTATTCGGCCGTTGCGGGGCGTTGAGACTCACCGCAGGTGGGGAAGACAGGAATCGCTCGATATGTTCCGCCAACTGTTCTGGTTGATCGTGATGGAGATTGTGGCCTGCCTCTTTGATTAGCACCTCCTGCCCCTGGGAAAGATGCCGAAAACGGTCTTGGTAAAGCTGAGCCTCGGGGAACACGTAGGCCATATAATGGGAGCTGTCGCCCCGGAGCCAAAGCGCGGGCGCTGATATGGCGGAAAGGAAAGTCTCAAAAAAGGCCGCGGTAGGGAAAGAGAGCGGCATGCCGCGCAGCCGGCGCCACGGATCGGCCAACAGCGCTACGGCCGCCATGTCGTCCTCGCAGGTACGTCCGATACCTTTGGCGAGGATGTCTGCACGATGCGGCGCCAGGCGGGGGTTGGCCGTAATGAGGCGCTGGGCGAGGGCATCAAAGCCCGGGTAGCGGCTGTTGCCTCGTTCTTTTCGGGTCCGTTCCAGCCAGGAGGCCATACTGCGGGGAGCGGCACTAAGGGGCTGCTGGTAGGACCCGAAGCCTTCGAGACTCACGTAGTGGCGAACGCGCTCCGGCCGGGCGCCACTGAAAAGCGTTGCGACCTGGCCGCCATAGCTGTGGCCCACGAGGGAGGCGGGAGCTTCGGGACTGTAATGGTCCAGGATCGCATCGAGCAGGACCACGTCGTCTTGCATGTAATACTGCTGACGCCGCCACTCCGAGTCTCCGTAACCGGGCCAATCCGGCGCGACGATGTCCCACTCTTGCTGAAAGCAATCCACCAGGAACTGGAACGTAACTGAGGTGTCGAGCCAGCCATGCAGGAGAAACAGCCGGGGCGCGCCGGGGCGCCCCCACCGCCGCATGTGACATCGGCGTCCATTAATCTCGAGAAATTCCGATCGGCAGGGTCTCATGGTGTCTCCACTATTGTCTTGTCAGGTCAGGGGCGTGACGCCCCCCTTGATTCTGAAGGTGCTAACCAGCGCGGCTGCAAAGGCAAAGCCAGACGCTATCAGCAATGCGGTTGACGTACTGTTGGCTGCCAGGCCAAAAATGAGTGCGGTGAGGGCGGCACCGCTGGTTTGCCCTAGCAGACGAGCGGTACCCTGCATCCCCGCTGCTGCGCCGCTGCGTTCACGGGGCGCGGAGCTGATGATAGTTCGATTGTTGGGGGCATGAAACAGACCGAACCCCAGCCCACAGACTGCCATCCGCCAAAGAATTGATAGGACGTCGGGCGCATTAGGCATCCGAGCGAGCAGCAGCAGTCCCATCGCCATCAACCCCATCCCCGTTGTGCAAAGCAGCCCGGAAGAATGCCTGTCGGCAAGCGCTCCAGATACTGGTGCCATCATAACCACCGCGAGCGGCCAGGGCGTCATCAGAAGTCCGGTCTCGACCGCTGAATAGCCCAGGACGTCGTACAGATAAAACGGCAGGGAAATAAATGCCACCATATGCCCTGTAAATGCAAAAAATGAGGTGCCGATCGCCAGTGCAAAAGGTTTGATCCGGAGCAGATCCACCGGCAGCAGCGGCGAGTCGAGCACGAGCTGGCGTCTGATTAGCATGAAAATGACCCCTCCCGCGATCAAAAGCTCGGCGAGGATGATAAGGTCGTCGACGTCGTGGGCCAAACTGTTGACTGCGACAACCAGAAGCCCGATACCGAGCGCGTTCATCACTGCGCTAGGGTAGTCGAACCGGTGCGACGCCCGAGGCGTCTTTGGCAGCGATCGAGCGGCAATGATCATCGCCGCGCAGCCAATGGGAATGTTGATGGCAAAGAGCCAAGGCCAAGACCCGACCGCAAGGATACCCGCGGCGACCGTTGGTCCAAGCCCGGTTGAGACCGCTACGATCATGGCGTTTATCCCGATCCCTTTACCGAGCGCGCGCCGGGGATAAATGAATCTGACCAGCGCGACATTCACGCTCATGATTCCGGCGGCTCCAAGCCCTTGAAAGAACCGGGCGGCAATTAATGTAGGCAGTGAGTCGGCCAGTGCGCAGCCCAACGAGGAAAACGTGAACACCAAAAGACCCAGCCGATAGATAATGCGGTAGCCGAGAATGTCGCCTAGTGACGCCAAGGAGAGCAAGGAGATGGCAACCGCTAACAGGTACGCATTGACGACCCATACTGATTGAGCTGGACTAACACCCAGATCTGCCGCAATAGATGGCAACGCGATATTGACGATGGCGCCGTCCATGACCGCCATGCCTATGCCCAGCGCGGTAGTTAGAATGGCCCAGTAACGGCGCGGGAGCGGCAGGCCATCCTCTTGGGAGAGATGGCCTGGGTCATCGGTGTGGCGCAATAGTGGAGCTCCTGGCGGAAAACCTTGATTGAGATGGGTTTAACGGGTTTCCCAAGGATAACCCCGGTTAGCGATCTCCTGCTCGACCTGCTCGAGCATACCCATGTAGCGTTCGTTGATGCCTGTTGCCGTTGGCGCGTACTTGGTGGACTGAGCGACTTTCTCCGTAGTTGCCCGGGACATGCCCCGCTCCCACTGGCCCCTTTGCGCGTCGTCAATGGCGTGAAACTGAACCGGGTTTTCCGGATCGGTCTTGAGCTGCTCGCGGACAGTCTGTCGCTCTTCGATGTTGCCCTTGGCCAGCCGTTGAAGCAACTCGTCCCGTAACGCGTCGAAAACAGCTTGCTCCTCCGCACTGAGGCCGTCCCAGGTGTCGCGGTTCATCACGATGGTGTTCATGTTCTGGCCCACGTCGGGCTCGACCAGGTGACTTGCGACTTCATGGTGGCGGTAGGTCGGGATATGACCCATGTAAGTCATCGTGCCGTCGATGGTTCCGCGCTCGAGGCCGGTGTAGACATCGGAAAAGGTCAGGTTGACTGAGGTCACGTCCCACCCCTGCTCTCTCGCAGCCCGAGCATAGCTACCGGGAAGTCGGACCTTGTCTCCGTTAAAGTCGTCAGGTGACAGGTAAGGACGATCTCTGCTCAGTAGTACCACGGGGCCAAGGGAGTAATGGCCGATATACTTAAGATTATTGCGACGCTCCTCTACCTCGATTGCGGGGGTATTATCCCGTATGCGGCTCCAGCTTTCGACTGCGATCCATTCGTCGGCGGGCCCTTGGCTCGTCGTCGCGATATTCCACAGGGGTAACCTCGACGGGGTGTAAGCCGGAATCACATACGCTATATCTGCGACGCCCGAACTGACCCCTTCAAGAGCATCTTTCAACTTCACCAGACTGCCCATGTGGAAAAACTCGATGGCTAAGGCGCCATCTGTTTGCTCGCGTATTTTCTCAGCCCACCACTTCAAGGTGTTGTTTATTCCGCTAGGCCCCGGTGGGTTCGCCGCAGCGTAGGACAATGTCTTTACTTCAGCGTAGGCGTCAGCCGCTGAGAAACCTACTGCCAAGGACAGGGTGGCAATGCTGGTGACCAGGACTTTATGCATCTTTAAGCGATCGAGAATCATGAGCTGTTCCTTTTTTATTATCGCTGGATTGCAGTTCGAAAACTGTTGTTCTGTGCCTTTGTTATCGACCACAGTTCCGAGTCAGACCCTCTAGTCGTTAGAAATTTGTATCGCCGGCCAGCAGCCTGCGAGCTATGGTTCGGCGCTGTATCTCACCGGTGCCGTCCGGAACGCGCAGTATGCGAGCCAAACGCAAGCCTTCCTCCAACTGCAGCTCATTGGTAAGGCCCATCGCGCCGTGAACGCTGATGACACGGTCCATGACACGGAACAACATCTCGGTCGCGAAAGCCTTGCACATGGAGAGCTCCTTGGTGGGTTTGCGGCCGGCGTCCACCTGCCATGCACAATTGAGCACCATGTTCTTCGCCGCGTAGATTTCCATGGCGCACTCCGCCAGGTGCATCTGAATAGCCTGGTGCTCCCCGATGGGTTTGCCGAAGGTCACACGCTGTTTGGCATAGTTCAGGCCTCGGTCCAGGGCCCATTCCGCAAGTCCCACACAGCTGCCCGCCATCCCGAGCCGTCCTGTCCCGACACCCGACATGGCAACGTCGAAACCCTCGTGAACCGAGCCGAGCACATGGTCCGCCGGGACCCGGACATTCTCCAGGCTGATGATGCCTATGTCCGCTCCCAGGTGGCCCATCAGAGGAATGGTGCTGGTGACCTTGAAGCCTTCCGTGCTCGTATCGATGAAGAAGCCCGTGACTCCGCCCTTCCGGTTCCTGAAACGGTCCGGGTCAGTTACCGCAAAGATCATGCCGTAATCGGCGTAGGGGGCGTTGGTGATCCACTGCTTGGTACCGTTGAGGACCCACTCGTCTCCTTCCAGCACCGCTCGGGTTTTCATATTGAACACGTCCGAGCCGGCGTCCGGCTCACTGAGCCCAAAGCAGAGCGTTTTATCGCCCCGTGCGATATCGTCTAGGTAGCGTTCCCGTAAGGCGGGTGACAAAAAGCGCAGCACCGGGCTTAGGCCGTTGGTAAAGGCGGAAGGGATGACGATCTCCTTCACCAGGGAGTGGCCCGGGCCGAACTGCCGGTTCATGGCCTCGTGAATGTAGGCCGCAGCAGTTGCGCCGAGCCCGCCGCCGCCAAGTTCTTCAACGCCGAACATCGTATAGAACCCGGCCTCGTAGGACAGATTGCGTACACGTCGCCGCAGGGCGAGGACCTCGGGCACCAGCCGACCGTCCCGCTGATAACGGTCTCGTTCATCGGAAAGTATCGGCGCGTGTTCCCGCTCGATAGGCAGCACCTCACGCTCGACGAACCGTAAGAGTGAATCGATGACCGCGTGGATCTCTTCGGGTACCTGGAAATCGTTCATGACGCGCTCGCCTCCTTGGGCTGGAACAGGGGAAGGGCAATACCTCCCTCAAGGTCTTCAAAGGTAACGATGACTGCTTGGCCGATCTGGATGGCAGAGACGTCGTCGGTAACGATGTTCGTGAGCAGTCGCGGTCCCTCCTCAAGGTCCACAAGCGCAACAATGTATGGCGCCATTTCCTTGAATGCGGGACCGGCCGGCCGCCGAGAAATGGTGTAACTATAAATGACGCCGCGGCCGCTCATCTGGCGCCATTCGATCTCATCGCTGTGGCAGCGTGGGCAGAGAACACGGGGATAAAAAAATGGGCTGTCGCATTGGGTACAGTGGGGCAACCGCAGTTTATGGTGGCCCGCCGCCTCCCAGTATTCGCGGCTGTCGGCATCGACAATGGGTACGGGTCTATCGGTCATGGTGGCGCTCCTCTTCAGTTGGGGCTTAGTCTCGGCTGAGAATACAAGTGGCAGTGCTAGAGAGCGTGCCACCGGTTCCGTTGACCAGGGCGGTACGTGCACCGTACACCTGACGCGCCCCGCTTTCGCCCCGGAGCTGGCGGACCGCTTCCACCAGCAGCAACAGGCCGTACATCCCCGGATGCGCGTAGGAAAGGCCCCCGCCGTTAGTGTTCATCGGAAACGCCCCCCCTGGTGCGGTGCGCCCACCGGAGATGAATGCACCGCTTTCACCACGACCGCAGAACCCTAACGCTTCGAGGGTCAAAAGCACGGTGATGGTGAAGGAGTCGTAGATCTCAACGACATCGATTGCGTCGTGGCTCACCCCGGCCATTTCCATTGCCCGTCTGCCGGTCTCGGCGGCGGTGGTCAGGGTAAGGTCGGGCATCTGGCTAATGTTCCAGTGAGTATGGGATTCGCCATAACCGCGAACATAAACTGCAGGCTTGTTGAGGCTGCGGGCGCGTTCGGCCGTTGTCATGACGATAGCGCCGCCTCCGTCGGTAACCAGACAGGAATCCAGGATATGCAACGGGTCCGAGATCATCGGGCTGGCAAGAACATCGTCCACAGTGATGGGCTCGCGCATCATCGCAGCGGGGTTGAGGGACGCCCACTGTCGCGCTGCAACCGCCACTTCAGCCAACTGCTCGGGGGTAGTGCCGTAGTCGTGCATGTGGCGCATCGCGGCAAGCGCATAGCCACCGATGGGCATGAGCATGCCGTAAGGGGTTTCATATTGCATGGTCAGAATCGGTGGGCGTCCGCCCAGGGTGCGGCTGCGCTCGCTACGCTGGGTACTGCCATAGCTGATGAGCGCCACATCGCAATAACCACTCTCGATGGCCATCGCGGCATGGGCAACGTGGGCCTCAAAGGCGGAACCTCCGATGTTAGTGCCGTCAACGAAACGTGGACGGATGCCCAGGTATTCTCCCAGGGTAATGGTCATTAGGCTGCCGGGGCCGGGCACACCCCAGATTCCAGCGGTCAGCAGCCCATCCACCTCACCCATGTCCAGACCGGCGTCATCGAGCGCGGCTTTAGCTGTCCGGGCCTGAACCTGCAATACGGTTCCGCCGTCCCGCAGGACACCATTTTCAAGTGGTGCATCCGCCACACCGACGATTACTGCTTCTCGTTCCATAACGGCTTGTCCTTATTTGTTAACGCACGGGTTCAGGACGAACGCTGTTCGAAGCTCGAGCCCAGATGGCCCCGGCCGAGCCACTTACCGCCGTCCATCACCAGATTGTCGCCAGTGATATAGCTTGCGTAGTCGCTGAGCAGGAACGCGGCGGCATTGGCGATTTCCGCCCGTTCGGCGAGTCGGCCCAAAGGTACGCTTGCGGTGATCCGTCGCTGGTCTTCAGAGGTGGGGAAGAGTTGGGTGACCGCCCCGGTGTCGGCGGTAGCGCCAGGCGTGAGCACATTTACGCGAATCTTATGGCGGCCCCATTCGGTCGCCAGGGTCCGGCTCATGGCCAGAACGCCCGCCTTCGCGCATGCTGAGTGCACCGCCAGCGGGCCTCCGTGGAAAGCGCCAACTGTGCCGATATTGAGAATCGCCCCGCCTCCGGCTGGGATCATCAGGCGCCCGACCGTCTGGGTGCAGAACCAGGTGCCGTCGAGGACAATATCGGTAACCGCGCGCCAGCCGTTGACAGAGAGATCTTCCGCCTGCACGCGAAAATTGCCAGCGGCGCAGTTAACCAGCATATCGACGCGGCCAAACCGTTGCTGGGTTTCATCCACCATCCGCTGGACCTGCTCCGGGTTGCGCACGTCCATTGCCTGGACCAGCACCTCCACCCCGGTTTTTCGCAGTTCCGTTGCGGCGTCCTCGAGAACCAGCTCGCGCCGTCCTGCAATCACCAGTCTGGCGCCCAGTGAAGCGAGTGTGTGAGCGATACTGAAACCGATGCCAGAGCCACCGCCGGTCACAATTGCAACCCTGCCGGTAAAAGTGCCCTCAGGTAGCATGGGCTGCTGCATGGCGCGTCTCCAGTTTCGGGTCGTCCCGACGAATGATCAGTGCATCGACAGCTACCGCGCCATCTCCCCCGGGTAGGACGATGAAGGGATTAATGTCCAAGCTTTCGAGCGCGTCCCGGTTATGCCACGCCAAATCGGATACCGCGACCAGAGCCTGGGCGAGCGCGTCTACGTCTGCCGGGGGCCGGTCCCGCGCCCCGGCCAGAAGGGAGTAGCCCTTAATCTGACGAATCATTGCGTGGGCATCACTCAAGCCGAATGGCGCAGTTCGCAACGCCACATCTTTCAACGTTTCGACAAAGATGCCTCCGAGGCCAAAGGCCACTACGGGTCCAAACACCGGATCGCGTTGAACGCCAATGAGCGTCTCCGTGCCGCCGCTAACCATGCGCGACACCAGAATTCCTTCGATACGCGCTTCCGGTACCTGATTGTGCACCTGGGAGATTATTTTCTGGTATCCGTCGAAGACCTGGCTGGCGTCGCCCAAACTAAGCATGACCCCGCCGGCTTCAGTTTTATGCAAAATGTCTGGAGAGACAATTTTCAGCACGACCGGGTAGCCTATGGCATTGGCTGCAGCAACCGCGGCGCCGGCGGATTCCGCAAAGCGCTCCTCGACGACCGGAACGCCAGCTCGGGCCAGGTATTGCTTCGCGGTGAACTCGTTAAGCGTCCCGTGTGGCAGGCTGAGCTGCAGGCCATTATTAACGCACGGTGATGCGGCCCGCGGGGGCTTGGCCTCGAACTCCCGCCCCAGTCGCATCAGAAGCCCGGCAGCCTGGATCGCCATTGTCGGGTCTTCAAACACGGGTAGGCCGTCGGCTTCGTAGTCGGCGCGAATGTCGGGCCGACATAGTGTGGTCACGATGATCAGCCGGTCCGGGTAGCGCTGGCGCAGCGGCCTGAGTTGATCCCGCAAACGGTTGGACGTTTCTTTGGCCAGGCCTGTATGGGCCAGGAAGATAACCACCGCATCGTACTCGCCCTGGCCAAGCATCAACTCGAGAAAGTCGCTCAACAGCTCGCGGTCGCTGGTAACTTGGGCGGTTGTGTCGACAGGGTTGACCACTGCGGCCGGGGGCCAGCGTTCTTTCATCCGGGCCTGGGCCGAGGCGGGCATGGGCGCGACGTCAAGACCCAGCTCCGATGCTTTGTCAGCCATCATGACCCCGACACCACCCGATACCGTGGCCAGCCCGATCCGATTTCCAGCCGGGAAGCGGCGGCCGAGGCAGGCGTAGGTCATTTCCATGAATTCAGCAATGGAATGCGCCCGGCAAACGCCAAATTGCTGGAATACGGACTCATATACAGCATCGGAACCTGCGAGCGAGGCGGTGTGCGACGCGGCGGCCTGAGCACCGATCTCCGATTGGCCGACTTTCAGCACCACCACCGGTTTTCGATGTGCACGGGCGAGGGCGAGCGCCTGCTTCAGCTTTTCACCGTCGCGGCAACCTTCGATATAGGCCGCGATGACATCAGTGTCCGGATCCTGGGCGAGAAAGGCCAGGCAATCGGCAAATTCGATATCGCATTCGTTGCCAGTGGTGACCCAGTAACTAAACCCCAGGCCGCGTTCTCTGAATGCTGCGAAACAGTGGGAGCCGAGGGCGCCGCTCTGACTGACGAACCCGATCCGGCCCGGAGCGGGCAACCCGCCTTCCATCCCGGAAGTAAAGGTGCCGATCATCCCGTGGCGAAGGTTTATGGCGCCAAGGCAATTGGGCCCAAGAATGCGCATCCCCGATGTCCGGGCGATGCGGGTAATCTGCTGCTGCACTCGCAGGCCCTCCTCGCCAATCTCCGCAAACCCCGCACTGAAAAGGATCACGGCGAGCACGCCGCGGTCGGCGCAGGCCTGGATGGTTTCCACAACCAGGTGCGAGGGAAGCGCAACGATCGCCAGGTCGATATCCCCCGGGGCGGATTCGATGGAAGGATAGGCGTCAAGGCCCTGAACCCGATCCCGGCGGGGATTGATCGGCAGGATACGGCCTTTGAATCCGTTCTCCTTGAGGTAACGAATCGGGCGTCCACCGATTTTTTCGGTGTCGTCCGACGCGCCCAAGACGGCCACTGAATGCGGCTGAAAAAGGGCCCGGATGCGTTCGAGGTCCAGCGCTGGCGATGTATGCATAGGTACTCCGTTTTGTAAGTTGCAGGACTCAGACTGTCGGTCGCCCGGCGACCCATAAAACCTGTCCCGTGATGAAGCTGGACTCATCCGCTGCCAGAAACGCTGCCGCGGCGGCGATGTCCGCCGGCTTGCCGACCCGCTTGATGGCATTGGCCTGGATGGTCTTCTCTTGGAGTTGCTCGTAACTGATGCCGACCCGTACGGCCGTGGCACGGGTCATGGCTGTATCGATGTGGCCGGGGGCAATCGCATTAACGTTGATGTTGAAGGGCCCGAGTTCCATCGACAGTGTCCGGGCCATACCCTGCAAGCCCGCTTTCGCTGCGGCGTAGTTGGTCTGGCCGCGGTTACCCAGCGCTGCCCTTGATGACATCAGCACGATCTTGCCATAGCGCTGCTTAACCATGTATTTCTGCGCGGCACGGCAACAATAGAAGCTTCCTTTCAAGTGTGTGTCTATCACCAAATCCCAGTCGTCGTCGGTCATCTTGTGAATCAGGTTGTCCCGGGTCATGCCCGCGTTGCAGACCAGAACATCGATCGAACCGAACTCGTCGTTGACTTGGGCCAGCGCCTGCTCGACCTGATTGCGGTCGCTGACATCGCACGATATCGCCAGGGTCTCGGTGGCGATCCGATCGGCCGCTTGCTGCGCACCTTCGAGATCCACGTCGAGGAGGGCCACCCGAGCACCTTCCTCCGCCAGCCGCTGGGCAATGCCTTCCCCGATGCCATGGGCCGCGCCGGTGATGACTGCGGTCTTTCCTTGATATCTCATACTCTTCTCCTGCGTTTGAGGTTCAGAAACGCACCAAGCCTTCGGCTCTGGAGTGCGCAATGCCACCGTGCGGCGACGGGGTGAATCAGGCGTTGTTCTCGGAAATGCCTTTATCGGGGGCGCACAGCGAGAAAGTTCGGCGAGCGCTTCTCGAGAAAGGCCTTAACCCCCTCCTGGTGCTCGTCTCCCTGAGTAACCAATCCCATGTGCGAAGACACCAAGTCCAGACTGGTCCGCAGGTCCGTGCGCTGGCACTGGTAAACCAGGCGCTTGGTCAGTCGCATGGCGCGGCTGGGACCGACGGCCAGACGTAAGGCAAATTTTTTCGTTTCCGTCAGTAGCTGCTTCGGTGCAAAAACGCGGTTAACCAGGCCTATACGCTCGGCTTCGGCGGCGTCGACCATATCCCCGGTCCAAAGTAATTCCAGCGCTTTGGAGAGCCCCACCAAGCGAGGAAGAAAGTAAGCACCGCCGTCTCCCGGTACCAAGCCAACCTTGATATAGGTTTCACCGAAACGTGCGTCTTCCGCCGCAAAGCGGATGTCGCACATCAGCGCCATGTCCAGTCCAGCTCCGGTTGCGGAGCCGTTGAGCGCGCAAATGACTGGCTTGTCGATTCGCTCGAGTGCCAATGGAATCTTATGGATCGCGTCCCAGAGATAGTCCTTGGTGCTCCAGGCATCCCTCGTTTCGCGGCGATCCATGTCGCCCACGTCGCCGCCCGAACAAAACGCCTGACTGCCGGCCCCGGTAAGAATAATGGCGCGGATGTCATCGCGGGTTTCGCACTCGCCCAACGCGGCGAGCCACAGCTGGATCATCTCGCGGTTGAAAGCGTTGAGTTTCTCGGGTCGGTTGAGCGTTATCGTTGCAACACCCTCTTCGACTTCAAACAATAGAACCTTACTCATGGTGCTCTTCTCGCGTCTCGTGATCCATCTGACCCGCATCTTGCAATGCCGTAAGGAACGCCCAGAGGCCATCTCGGCCTTGGGCTGCCGCCAATGCGCCGAGCTTCTGCTGCCAAAAGGCCTCGTTACCGAACTCGTCACGCCAGGTCCAAAGCCGCCGGGTGCTATAATGCAGAGTGTGTTCCTGGGTGAAACCCATCGCGGCGTGAACCTGGTGACCAACGGCAGTGACGACCCCGGCGGCTTCCCCGACCCGGGCCTTGGCGACCGCTATCGCAAACCCTGCGTCGCGGGTTCCGACCTGCCGAACCGCGAAGTTGGCAGCAGAGCCCGCGGCGGCGACCTGGCCAGCTGCAGCGGCCAACTGCTGCTGGACCGCCTGGAACTTGCCGATGGGGCGACCGAACTGCTCTCTCTCGTTTGCATACTGGACCGAGAGTTCAAGCACCCGGCGCATGGCGCCCGCCATCTGTAGCGAACGGATCAGCGCGCCCCACTCCAGAAGCGATGGCTCGCCAAGCGGATACACTGCGAAATCGTCGGGGCTGACGCTGACCTCGTCGAGGTCGCAGCTGTCCCTTGGTTCCCCCGCAAGGCTGACGTCGGTGCGCCAAGACAGCCCTGCAGTGGGCAGGTTGACCAGTGCAGGCGCATGGTCGCTTTGGGCCATCAACAGGACACGGGGGACATCGCGGCCCCAGGCGACCCGCCGCAGTGAACCGGAGACCCGCCACTGGCCGTCGACCCGGCTAAGACGCACAACCGCGCCCGCCGGACAGGCCAAAGCCATGGGTTGGTCGGTCGAGCGAAGTCCCGCGCTGGCCAACAGGTAATTCCCGACCAACGACTCCGCCAGGGGTACTGGCAGCGCGTGATACCCGGCAAGCTCAGCTAGGGGTAGTGCTTCGGTCGGTGAGGGGGTATCGCCAGCGTCCGGCACCAGGGCCTGGACCAGGCCCATTTCGACCAGAGCATCCCATTCCTTTTGCGGCCAGGTTCCTTTTTCCGCGCTTCTCCAGAGTCCGCGCCCGCTGATGTCGTTCAGGAGGCGGTTAGCGGTGTCCATTAACATATTTTGTAGATCAGTCATCGCAGTCCCAGCCCCTTGGCGATCATGCCTCGTAAAATTTCCCGGGTCCCACCGCGGATCGTGAATGAAGGCGAGGTCAAAATGGCCTTGGCCACAGCCTCATGGAAGGGGTCGCCCTGGCTCAAGGAAGGCTCGGCAGCAACCAGCAGTCGCGCGATTTCCGGGACCTCCTGCTCGAAGGCAGTGCCGATGTCTTTTACCAAAGCCGCCTCGAGGTTCGGCGACTCACCTCGCTCGAGCATGCCTGCGACCGACAGGGACATGGTGCGCAGCGTGGCGAGGTGGGCGACCAAGCGGCCCATTGCGATCTGCGCCCGGGCGTCCGGCGACGCGCCCAGTGCGTCGATGAGCTGGCGCAGGAGCTGGAAAGTACTGAGGAATCGATCGGGACCGCTGCGCTCAAATGCCAACTCCCCAGTAACCATCTCCCAGCCAGACCCGGCTTCCCCAATGACCATTTCGTCCTGGACGAAATGGTCATCAAATATCACTTCATTGAAATCGTGGCCTCCATAGAGGTTGTAGATGGGCCGAGTCTGCACCCCGTCTTCACCCATGCGTACGATAAACTGGGTCAGACCGGCGTGCCGGTCTTCACTGCGCTGTGCCGTCCTGGCGAGGGCAATCATGTAGTGAACCCGATGAGCACCGCTGGTCCAGACCTTGGTTCCGTTAAGGAGCCAGCCACCCTCGGTCCGGGTCGCTTTGGTCGACGCGGCCGCAAGGTCGGAGCCGGAATTTGGCTCACTCATTCCGATTGCGAAAAAGCACCGCCCGGCTGCGATTTCAGGCAGGATCGCCTGTTTTGCAGTCTCGCTTCCGTGGGCCAGAATGTTATTTCCGCTTTGCCGATCGGCAACCCAATGGGCACCGACCGGTGCGCCTGCTGCTAGCATCTCTTCAGTCACCACGTAGCGTTCTAGGGCACTGCGCTCGTGCCCCCCGTACCGGGTGGGCCAATGCATGCCGATGTAACCGCGGACGCCGCACTTGCGACTGAACTCGGGGTCGTAACTGCCCCAGGAATTTCGGTGGGGCGTTATCTGGCCTGTTGTTAACTCCTCAGCAAGAAAGGATCGAACTTCATGACGCAGAGCTTCGGCTTGGGCGGGAAAGCGCACCGGGTCGAAACGAAATGAATGCATCGGAGAATCTCCGCTTGAAAACCGAGGGGCACGCAGGCCCCCGCTAGAACCCCAATGGGCGTGCTGCGCATCTGTACTCTGAAGAGCTAAAATTGCGCCGTCCTTGATTGGGAGTTTTGTGATTATTAGTATAGGGAGGGGGAAAATCGGGCGCCATTTGGTAAACGTTTAGGAGCCCTTAACCAAATGTTATGACTTGGATAGTCGTGGGTTATCGATTAGGGCCGCAACTGCTACCCTAAAGTGGTTCTGTCAAAATGGTACGCAGCCTAGGAGTCTGCGTGGTAGAAACGTCCCGATGGCACAATAGGCTCATCTTCTCCAGCCACGGAGTAGACGTCATGGGAACGAGTTTTCGACCTTATTCGCCAGATCAGGAGTTGCTGCTGCCTCCCAGTCTTAACGAATGGCTGGCCGAAGGCCATCTAGCCTACTTCATTAGCGACGTTGTCGAAGAACTGGACTTAAGCGCCTTTTATGCTCGCTACGAGGGAGACGGTCGCCGCAAGTCGCCTTTTGATCCGCGTATGATACTGAAGGTGTTGATTTACGCCTACGCGACCGGAACTTTCTCGTCCCGCAAGATTGCCCGCAAACTCGAAGAGGGCGTGGCCTTTCGCGTGCTGGCTGCCGACAATTTCTCCAAGCATCGAATCTTGTGCGATTTTCGCAAACAGCTCCTGAATGCTTTCAGAGAGGTGTTTGTTCAGGTCATCCAGATTGCCCGGGAGGCGGAGCTGATTAGTCTGGGAACGCTGGTGATTGATGGCACCAAGGTAAAGGCGAATGCCAGCAAGCACAAGGTCATGGGCTACGGGCGTATGCAAGAGGAAGAAGCCCGCTTGTCGAAAGAAGTGGATGAGCTTTGTGGGCAAGCTCGGGCTGTGGATGAAGCAGAAGACGAGCAATTTGGTTCTGCCCAACGGGGCGATGAGTTGCCGGAAGAACTGCACTATCGCCAGTCGTGGTTACAAGATCCAGGCAGCGAAAACCAGGCTGGAAGCGGAGCAGGCGCAAGCGGATGACGCAAAAGGCAGGCATCCGGATGACGAACAGCGATCCCCTCGCGGTGGGCGGAACTTCAAACGGGACTATGGCGTTCCGGGCGACAAGGATCAGAGCAATTTTACCGATCCCGAAAGCCGCATCATGAAAACCAATACCAGTTTCGAGCAATGCTACAACGACCAGTTGGCTGTCGATGGCGAGTTCCAGATTATTGTCGCTAATAATCAATGAAACAATGTCAGTGATAACGGCTATTTGGTGCGACTGCTGGACGAGGTGGAAGCAACCCTGAGAGGCGAGCCGGAGCAGTGTCTGGCCGATGCGGGCTACCGTAAGAAAGAGGATCTTAATGCATCGCTGGAAGAAAAGGGCATTGACGGTTATGTCTCGTTACGCAGAGAAGGTTAAGGGGGTGCGAAACCCGACGAGACCCGGTATCCGGCCACGGAACGAATGGCCCGGAAGCTTGCTACCCCAGAGGCTCGGTCGATCTACGCTCAGCGCATGCATCTGGTCGAGGCTGTGAACGGTTGGATCAAGAACATTCTGGGCTTTCTTCAGTTCAGTTTGCGGGGCCTGGAGGCGGTAAATGCGAATGGGATCTGGTCTGTCTATCTCTCAACCTCAGGCGTATGAGTTCACTGATAAGACTGACATAGAGGCCCTGAAGCCACCTTTTCCGGGTGGGCGGCGCGGACGTTGTCCCTATTGCCGACTCCCCGAGCCATTTCAAGTGGTCGCAGGGAAAACCACGCTTTCAATCCGTTTGACCGTGCCAAACCTTATTCTGGGCTGGCAATGGCACGGCCATGCAGATCGATGCTCAAAACGCTCCTACCGCGCAGACTCCTAGCGGCCGGGAGGGCAAAGTGAAGCGCACGAGAGGCAGGGGCGTCCCTGCGCATTGGTGGAGGTTAGAAAATCGACAGGCCCAAGGTTTCGGCGATGCAGGCGGGACGGTCGCTACCTTCGCGCTCAACGGTAACCTTATTACTGATCCGGTAACGATTCTCGCCCTGGGGCTCGACCGACAGCAACGTAAACCGTGCGCGAATCCTTGAACCTGCCAATACCGGACCGAGGAACCGGAGTTTGTTGAGGCCATAGTTAATGCCCGCGGTTGCACCTTCTACTCGATAGGTTTGCGCGCGCAGCATGGGCAGAAGGGAAAGCGTCAGGAAGCCGTGGGCAATAGGACCGCCCATGGGCGACTCGCGTTCAGCACGGAGCACATCAATGTGGATCCACTGATGATCGCCGGTTGCGTCTGCGAAGCGGTTGATGCGATCCTGAGTGACTTCAAGCCAGTCGCTGACGCCAATCTCCTGGCCAATCAGCGTCCCGAGTTCTGTAATTCCGTTGATAATGCGCATAATTATGTCTCGCTCCAGAGGGGAGTTCACTGCGATGATATTCTTGCGCCACGGCCTGAGCACGATAGTTTTAACCCACCGCGAAAGCGGAAAAGCAAGACTAGCGCTCAGTCCGCTTAACGCGTTTATCTATTATTGATGATACTCAGTTGTGCTCGAGTCACAGATGTGATGGTGGATTCCGCGCTTTTATGCCATCAAAATGGTTTTGCCTGTTTTCGTTGTTTGCTCGGCGAAGCCGGCAAACAAAAAAGCGGCCTTCGTTTCGGGCGAGCTTTTACCGAAAGCGCTAATAATCATCTTTCGCCCCCTCCGCCGACAGAATACTATTTTATAATGGTCCACTAATGCTGGACAGTAGTTTGATTTCCCTTCAGCCCTAACGGGAGAAATGCCGCCGTTGAATGAGTGAGGCCGTTGTCGGTTGTAGTAATCCGTCAGAGAGCCTGCAATATCTTTTTTGGCCTCGGACAGGTTTCGATATCCCAAAGCTGGTGTCCCTTCGGATTTCAGGCTCCGGAACAGCCTTTCCATGGGTGCGTTGACCCAGTACTACTCACGCCGACTCATGCTCTTAGTCAATTGATAGTAAAAGAGTTTCCGGCGAAACTTCCGGCTGGCATATTGGCTTTCCCGAATGTCGAAGATTGCCGGCCCCCTCTGCCAGCCTAGGGAAACGCTGATTAATTCGGCTTGAGTCTCTGATTTTGTAAAATCAAATTCCCGATGATCGAATCGACCAAGAACGATCATGGAGCAGCCGGACCAAAACGTTTGACAAACGCATAATCAGTATAGTCAATCTGTGGCGTTGTCGATCACAAATCTGGCGCCTTAAAAAAGCCCCGGGAAGCATTTCTCCCGGAGCAAAAGCAACAAGTCATCACAAATAAAGCTCAGGCTGACAGCAATGGATCTAGAAGCTCAGCTTCGCAGATGCCATCAACTGTTCATACTGGTTGCTGCTGGCCGAACCAATCACACCAAAGTCCCAGTAGGCGTATTCCAGACCCAAGGTCAGTTTGCTGTGCGGTGACCACAGCAGGTTGGCGTGCACCGAGGTGGCGGTATCAAAGTAGCTCAGTGTACTGGCCGCCGAGTTGATGTCATCAACGATTTCGGTATGGGACAGACTCAGCGTGCTACGCCATTGAGGTGTCCAGAAATGCCGGTAGGCCGCGGTGGCACCATAGATTTTCAGCGGTTCTACGTTGCCGTTTGCCAGTTCCTCACGATTGAAATCTGGGTAGGACAACAAACCCATGTAACGACCCAATGCACCGTAGCTATATTGCAGGCGCAGATCGTCCTTGCCGCTGGTCGGGATACGGGCGCTCAGGGAAACCCCACCGGTAACCGTGGTTTCATCGGCGGTGTCGTCTTCAAGGCTGCGAACAATACCGGCCAGTGAGTAGATACCGAACTCATTCCGCAGCTGGTAACGAGCTGCCAAATCCGGATAGGACTGATCGTCATAGGACACCGAACTAAACCCGTCTTCGGGGTTTTCCAGTGACACCATGAACTTGCCACCCGGTGCCGCCATATTGTAACGAATCAGCGGCTGACGAGTGTAGACCATGGCCGCCTGATTACCTTGGTCAAGAATCTCTGGCAACGCGGCCAAATCAGTGAAGGTGGTATAGGTCTGGCCGAAATCCCAGCCATTCCAGGACCCGTAAGCCTGACGCAACCGTGGGTTGTAACTGTTGGAGACCACCTCGTTGCCGCCTGCATCGATGCCGGCATGAAAGTCCATCTCGATGTACGTAGTCAGGTCATGGCCACCCACATCCAAGGTTTTGCTGCCGATGCCAAAACGTGTCTCACGGGCCGAAAAACCGGTTTTCCATTCGTTGATGTCGTTGGCCGCAAACTCAGCCAGGTTGCGGGCGGTGCCAACGGCGTAAGCATTTCGCGATCCGTTACCATGGGAGCCCACTTTCGCATCGGCCTTGATAAAGCCACTGATGGAAATGGTGGTGTCGCCGATTTTAATACCAGTGCCATCTTTGAGCAGATACGAGTTGTTCTCTTGCAAGGCGGGCGCCCGCGATTCTAAGGACTTGAGATTGGCTTCCAGTTGTTGTACTTGCTGGCGCAATTCCTGTAAGTCAGCATCCTGTGCGAAAACCGCCGTGGCACCAAAACAAAGCAGGGGCAGACTGGTCAGGGCAATGGCGCGTGCCAAGGGGCGTGGCACGAAAGATAATGTTGTATTTGTCATTGCAAACCTCATGTCATAATTGTTGGTTATCGGCAAGTATAGTTTCGCTCTGCGGTATCCATTTCATCTTGATTTCGCAATGCAATACTATCTCCCGTGTTTCCAACTATATGCGTAGAGGCTCCGCCCACGCCATTTGTTAAACGTTAAGGCGGCCTTAACCAGATGTTTGGCTAAGGGCTGCTGACAATTCACATCGGCAGCCAGAGAAATGCGCAAGCCAAAGGCACGATGCCCTCATAATTACGAGTTAGTTTGTCAGATCGGGTGGCGACGGCCCCGATAATACTTGAGTCTGGCAAACGCGTTCTCCACCAGATGTCTGAGCTTGTACAACCGCCAGTCAAGTCCCTTGTTGCCCTTGATCGAATTTTTCTTTCTGGGAATAATAACGTTCATTCCGAGGGCTTATCCCTTGTCACGTATTATCTGGCTGTCGTAGCCTTTATCCGCTATCAGCACCTGCGCAGCGTCAATTTTTTCGATGAGTGTTGGCGCTTCAGTGCAGTCATTGATATGACCACCTGTCATGGTAAATACCTCCGGCAGGCCGTAAGCATTCACCGCCAGATGCACCTTGGAGGTGTTGCCAGCCCCGCTTTTACCGATGTTCTCGTTTTAGTCACCCGCGGCTCCGGAACTGTGCTGGTATGCTTTCACATAGCTGCCATCAATGAAGACCCATTCCAGATCGGAGTCTGTTTTCAGCACGTTGAAGAGCTTTTTCCAGATGCCTTTTTTCGACCAGTGATTGTACGCCTTGTAGATGGAATTCCACTTGCCGAAATGCTCTGGCAGATCTCTCCATGGTATGCCAGTACGCATTCTAAACAGAATGCCTTCGACTGTTTTGCGCAGACCTACCTTGTTACACAGACTGAATTGAAGCAATATTTCTCTTAGCTTGGACCACAGTTCCTCTGTGAGAATGTAACTGGGCATTGCGGGCTCGTATGATTGTTGTTTCGGGACTTCATTATACGAGCTTTCTATTACCTTTCATCAACTTAGCTGATTACTCACGTTAATCAGCTACGCTGCCGGCATTCTGGCATATACTGATGTTATATACAGTACAGGAGGCAATCTCATGGCACGTAACCCAATCCAGTTCCAGCCCGGCCTGTCGTTGCCGGCTTTTCTCAAGCAATACGGCACAGAAGCACAGTGCCAGGAAGCCCTTTTCCAGCACCGCTGGCCTAAGGGATTTGTGTGCCCTGACTTCGCAATGCTACCGGCTGCCGGCTATTGAGGGGGCATTACCAGTGTTATCTCTGTCACCATCAGACGTCACTGACCGCCGGCACTATCTTTCATGCGACTCACCTGCCGTTGACCTCCTGGTTCCTGGCCATTTATCTGCTGACCCAGCGTAAGAGCGGTCTCTCGGCATTGCAGCTGTCTCGGGATCTCGGTGTCACTTATAACACGGCCTGGAAGCCCAAACACAAGGTGCTGCAGGTCATGCACGACCGCAACCAGGGAGAGAGGCTCAGCGGCCGCATCGAGATTGATGACGCCTATCTGGGCGGCGAACGGTCGGGAAAACGAGGTCGTGGTGCCGAGCATAAATTCCCCTTTGTCGCTGCGGTACCAACCAATGGCGAGGGCCACCCGATGCGGGTTCAGCTTCGCCGTGTGAGCGGCTTTACCCTGGCCGAGGTGCGTCGCAATGGCCAACAGGCCATTGCGCCCGGAAGCCACGTTGTCAGCGATGGTCTCAACTGTTTCCGGGCCTTTGACACGGTCACCTGCGTCCACGAGCGCCACATCACCGGAGGCGGTCGTGCCAGCGTGGCGAATCCTGAGTTCAACTGGGTCAACACCCTGCTCGGCAACGTCAAGAACGCGATCACTGGAACTTACCACGCTATCCGGGAGCAACATGCCCCTCGCTCCCTCGCTGAGTTCGAATACCGCTTCAATCTGCGCTACAATCTCAAAGCCATGCTTACGCGATTCCTGACAGTAACAGCCCGGACACCGCCTATGCCCTATAGGCTGCTAAAGATGGCTGGCTCTTATGCGTAATCAGGAAAACTTACGAGCAATTATCAACAGCCCCTAGCTAAACACTATTCCCGCCCTTCCAACGCTGCGCGCATCTTTAGAGTAACCAATACGGTATTCAGGTGAGGTACTGCGATGCCCCGGCGCTTGGCTATCGTTACCACGTTGCCCAAGACGGCCTCCCGTTCAATGGGGCGATCATTCAGATAATCCAGCGCCATACTGTTCTTGTAGGCAGGCATTTTGCGGGTGCCGGTGATGTTCTGATCGATCAGCGCCTCATCCATTGGATACCCTTCTGCCGCAGCCACATCCATCACCTCACGCATCATCGCCCGGATCAGCGCTTCGCCGCCCGCGGTATTCAGAATGGTTCGGGTGTCCGCGCCGTTGGCAATAACAGACAAAGGGTTGAACGGGGTATTCCAGAGGCACTTGCGCCAGCGCTCACTCACAACACGCTCAGTCAGGTCGATTTTAATGCCCCCTTCTATAAACAGTTGGGACAAAGCCCGGCAGCTCTCATCAATACCTTCCGGATAACGCCCCATCACTAACTTGCCGTAGGCTTTATGCTCAACGACACCGGATTCTGTGCGGCTTACGGCAATAAAGGCCAGGCAGCTTATAAGCGGGTTGTCCGGATAGGCATCTGCCAGCTCTTTTTCGATATCCAGACCGTTTTCGATCAGTACCAGACAGGTCTTCTTCCCCATCCAGGGCGCAATCAATGCAACCCGATCCACGCCGGGCAGAACTTTCACGCACAGAATCAGAAAGTCTGGTGTTTCTTCAGGTAGGTCGCCATCACGGTATACATGATCTGGCTCGTAGGAGAGGTCTCCCAGCGGGCTTGTGATGCGAATACCCTGAGCTCTGACCGCATCATAGTCTGAGCGCAACACGGCGCTCACGGAACAACCGGCTTTCTTTAGAATAGCACCGTAGAAGCTACCAATAGCGCCGGCACCCACAATCAGAATACTGGGTTTATTTTTCATGACCGATCCCTTCCCTTCCACTCTTCCTCTTGAAGCGCTCGCCACATTAGCTTGCCCGTGGGGGACTTTGGCAAGGCACTCACAAATTCAACAATGGCGGGCACTTTATAGACCGCCATCTGTTCCTTGCACCAGCCCGTAATGTCCTCAACGCTGGTGCTGCCTTCCGCTTCCGGTGTCAGCACGATACAGGCCTTAACCGTTTCCCCGCGTTTGGGGTCCGGGGCCGAGATAATACACACCTCATGAATGGCCGGGTGTCGGTACATCAGGACTTCAACTTCCGAGGGCCATACCTTGAACCCGGAGGCATTAATCATTCGCTTAAGACGATCAACCATGAAGAAGTAGCCTTCTTCGTCGTAATACGCGAGATCGCCGGTGCGAAAGAAATGCTTGCCATCAATTTCGACGAACGCCGCTTCGGTTTCCGCCGGCCGGTTCCAGTAGCCGATTGTTACCTGTGGGCCACAGGTAACAATCTCACCGATTTCCCCCGGTGCTTTCTCTTCCCGGGTATCTACATCAATAACCCGACTGTCCACATCAAACACGGGGATACCCAAACACTGGGCTTTAGGCTTCGCGTTGGGGTTTATGTGGGTTGCAGCCATGGTTTCTGACAGGCCGTAGCCTTCAATGTAGTTGAGCCCCGTCAGTTTTTTCAGCTTTTCCGCAACGGGGCCTGGCATGGCGGCACCCCCGCCACCAATCATCTTGAGGCTGGAGAGGTCGTATTTGCCAATGTCCGGATTGGAAAGAAAGTCTACCGCCATGGTAACGATGTTGGTCCAGCCGGTAACCTTGTAGCGTTCAATGAGCCTTGATGCCGTGGTTCGATCCCAGCGCGTCATGATCACCGATGTGGAACCGGCGAATATCGGCCCGTTCATGGAGCCGGTCATGCCGGTCACATGGAAAAATGGCAGGGTGGCCAGCTGCACGCTGTCGGACGTGCTCAAGTTCCAGAACACACGTTGTACCGCCGTTGCCATCACCGAGCGATGAGTGTGCATACAGCCTTTTGGTGCACCCGTTGTACCCGAGCTATAAGGGATGACTGCCAGATCTTCCGGGCCTGCCGTATGTTTTTGAGGGCTAAGGCTTGCCGCCATAGCATTTTCCCAGCTTACCAGGCCTGGAACATCGCCCGACCAAGCCGGCATTGCGACTTCCGCAGGCAGGTCCAAGTCGGTATCAGGCTTGATGTAGGTGATGTAGGACGCCACCACGATCTGTTCCAGATCGGTTTTCCCCAACAGTGGCGTAATGTATTCAGTCAACTCCTGGCCTGCCAGGCACAACGCTGAGCCCGTATCCGCAATGTAGTGCTCCAGCTCTGCGGCTCGGTTCATCGGGTTTATTGGGACTACCACGGCATCCGACCGCAGAATCGCGTAATAAGAGATCACATACTGCGGCGAATTCTGCATATACAGCAGCACCCGATCACCCTTTTTTACACCCTGCGCCTGCAGGTAACCTGCCATGGCCTCCACTTCCGCCAGCAGTCGACGGTATGTGATAAACGCATCGTAGAAAATAATGGCTGTGTGATCGGGATAGCGCAGGGCCGATATTTCCAGGTTGGTAAAAACACTGGTTTTCGGCAGGGTCAGGGTCTTGGGCAACTCTTTCGGCCAGACCGCATAATGGCGTGTGAACATAATTATTGTTCTCTTTGGATGTAAATCAGTCTGTCAGCATCGCAGACAGATCAAACTCTTTGGTATTCCCGGGCAAGGGGCCTTCGTGTCGCAGGGGCGTAATGGCAACGGTCCTGTCTCTGAGCACCGCCACGTCGGAATCCGGTGCTACGATATGCCGGGAACTGCGATCAAAACCCAGCCACCAATACGGCAAACTTCGGGCGTCACTGCCAGCCTGCAGGCTGGCTTGCTGAATAGAACCGCTCGATTGTTTACACCAGCGGGCAGAGTTAATTTCCGCCACTTCGCACGCTGGGAAATTCACGTTCCAGGCCCGTGTTTCACCCGGTTGCCACAACCTGCGTATTATTGCTTCACCAAAACGCTCGACGGGCGCCCATTGAATACCGTCCCTCGACAAAAAAGCCTGGCTCAAGGCAATAGCGGCAATGTTCATGTGCTGCGCGCTGAGTACCGCTCCAACCGTGCCCGAGTACTGCACCGAATCGCTGATGTTGGCACCGCAATTGACACCAGACAACACAAGATCCGGAGGCGTTTCGTTAAACCAGTGGGCGAGAGAATAAAGCACGCAGTCGGCCGGAGTACCAGAAACCGCATAGCGCTTTTCCCCGGTTTCGTAGACACGTAGCGGATCGTGTATGGAGATGCTCTGGCCCGCACCGCTGCGGTCATGCTCAGGAGCAACAATCCAAACCTCTTCTGCCAGATTGCGGGCAATTTTTTCCAGCCTGGCCAGCCCCGGGGCGTTAATGCCGTCGTCGTTGGTAATAAGAATGCGTCGAACAATGGGTGCTGTCATATCTGCTTTCCTGCCTTGGCGATGTTCCAACCGGTTTCGGCCAGCACGCTGGCTCGCTTACCCACTTCCAGCGCATCGGCATTGGCGGCATTGCCGTCCAGCGCGCGCTTGTAGACACCTTGCACGATGGAAGCTAACCGGAATAACGAAAACGCGAGATACACGTGCCAGTCGGAAATGCCTTCACGGCCTGTTTTGGCGCAGTAACGAGCAATCGTTTCTTGCTCGTCCGGGATGCCCAATGCTTCAAGGTCTTCTCCTTGCAGTCCACGCATACCGGGCATATCCGATGGCAGATGATAAGGCAGACAGTAGTAGGCCAAGTCCGCCAGCGGATGCCCAAGCGTGGAAAGCTCCCAGTCCAGAATGGCGATCACCTCGGGTTTGTCTGGCGCCAGCATCAGGTTGCCGAAGCGATAGTCACCGTGGGCAATGGCGCACTCATCGGTCGAAGGCAGATTTTCGGGCAACCATGCCATTAGTTTGTCCATGGCGGGCATATCGTCGGTTTTTGCCGCCAGGTACTGTTTACTCCAGCGCGAAACCTGGCGCGCCACATAACCTTCCGGGCGCCCGTAATCCCCAAGACCCACTGCATTCACATCTACGGAATGCAGCTCTGCCAGGGTGTCGATGGCGGAATGGTGAGCCGGCAGCCTTTCCTTGCGATCCAACACTCGCAAGGCTGAATGACTGACAATGCGGCCTTCCAGAAAGTCCATCACGTAAAAAGGCGTGCCTATAATCTCGCTGTCTTCACACAACACCCGGGCTTTGGGTACCGGCAGCGATGTGTTATCCGATAGCGCACGGATAACTTTGTACTCCCGCTCGACCATGTGAGCGGACGGCAGCGTTTTCCCGGGTGGTTTTTTACGCAGAACGTAGCGACCACTGTCGGTATCCAGCAGAAATGTTGGGTTGGACTGGCCGCCCTGAAACTGTTTTATCTCAAGACGGTTACCAAAACCCGGCATTTCTTGTTGGAGCCAGGACAGGAGCCGGGCTTCATCGAATTTGTGGGCTGGAAGGACGTCGACCAGCTCTGGGGTTATGCTCATTTTTTTCTGTTGCCTTTAGTTATCAGGTTGCAGCCTTTGCATAGGGGCGGCGATAACCCGTTCAACAGATGGTTTCGCCGCCGTCGGCTACTATGGTTTGGCCGGTGATGTAGGCGCTGGCTTTGGTTGACAAAAATACAGCCAGGCCGGCGATGTCTACCGGGTCGCCGATTCTTCTTAGTGGGGTTTTGTCTTCTGCGCGCTTCACGCGTACCGGGTCTTCCCAGAGTGTGCGGGCAAAGTCGGTTTTGATCAGGCCGGGAGCGATGCTGTTGATGCGGATGCCTTTCGGACCCCACTCCACGGCCAGGTTTCGGCCCAGCGCTGCTTCTGCTGCTTTGGATACACCGTAGGTTCCGATGGTTGTATTACCGCGTATTCCGGCGATGCTGGACAGCAACACAACGGCGCCCTCACCTTTCTGTGCCATCTGCGGCAACACCATGTTGGTGAGCCAGAAGGTGCCTTTGACGTTGGTGTCCATGATCTTGTCCCAGGCCTCGTCGGTCATTTCGGAGGTGGGACCATAGACCGGGTTGGTGGCCGCGTTGCATACGAGCACGTCGATACTGCCCCAGGCTTCGTTGGTTTTGTTAACCAGGTTTTGCAGGTCGTCTTTTTTGCCGACGTGGCAGGGTATCGCTATGGCTTCATAGCCTTTGGCTTTCAATTCATTCGCCACCTGCTCACAGGCGTCTGCCTTGCGGCTGGAGATAACAACTTTCGCGCCCAAGCGGGCCATTTCTTCGGCGATTGAACGGCCAATGCCTTTGGTGGAACCCGTGATCAGGGCCACCTTACCGGTCATATCAAAAAGTGGGTTGTTCATAGCTTGCGTTTCCATAAGGGTTTCAGTCTGATCAGCGGTACTGACGAAGTTCAATTTTGGCGACGGAATCCAGATGCACCTCATCCGGGCCATCCGCTAACCGCAACGTCCGCACTTTGGCCCAGGCTGACGCAAGGAAGGTATCCTGGCTTACGCCGGCTCCACCGTGCACTTGTATGGCACGGTCAAGCACCTTCAGCGCCATGCTCGGAGCAATCACCTTTATCATGGCGATTTCTTGACGGGCTACCTTGTTTCCAACGGTATCCATCATGTACGCCGCTTTCAGAGTTAACAGCCGCGCCTGTTCAATCTCGATTCGGCTGCGGGCGATGTCCTTGCGAATAGAATCAAAGCTGGATAACGGCTTGCCGAATGCCTCGCGCTCATTGGCACGGATGCACATCAACTCCAGCGCACGCTCCGCAATACCAATGGTGCGCATGCAGTGATGAATGCGGCCTGGCCCGAGACGACCCTGGGCGATTTCAAAGCCACGCCCTTCACCCAGCAGAAGGTTGCTCACAGGAACTCGTACGTTTTCGTAATGAATCTCCGCGTGGCCGTGGGGCGCGTGGTCGTAACCAAACACGGTCAATGAGCGGACTAATTTCACACCGGGCGCATCTAATGGCACCAGAATCATCGACTGCTGCTGATGCTTGGGCGCGTTAGGATCGGTCTTGCCCATTACGATGGCAATTTTACAGGTGGTGGTCATGGCACCGGAGGACCACCATTTTTTCCCGTTAATCACATACTCATCGCCCTCACGACGGATCTCGCAGGCAATGTTGGTGGCATCAGACGACGCCACATCCGGTTCTGTCATGGAAAAGCAGGAGCGTATCTCGCCTGCCAGCAAAGGCTTCAGCCACTGTTCTTGCTGCTCTTCATTACCGTACCGGGCGATGGTTTCCATGTTGCCGGTATCCGGTGCGGAACAATTGAACACCTCCGGCGCCATTTCAGAACGGCCCATGATTTCGCAAAGGTGGGCGTATTCAAAGTTGGTCAGGCCGGCTCCCAAATCGCTTTCCGGCAGGAACAGGTTCCAGAGTCCCTCGGCTTTTGCCTTCGCCTTAAGCTCTTCTGTAATGGGTACCGGCGCCCAACGATTTGCTGCCTCTTCAATCTGTTGATGGTGCATGGATTCGTTGGGATAAATGTGTGCATCCATGAACTCGTTTAACTGCGCTTGCAGTTTTTTTGCTTTGTCAGACAACTTGAACATGTCGACTTCCTCTTTATTGTTGAATCGTTGATCGGCCTTAGCAGCCCATCAGGTTTTTGTTTTATGCATCGAAAATCAGATAGGGACGCCTTCCGGCTTGTCACTGCCAGACCGGATTCGGAACGTGCCTTCGGCGATGGCAAGCAGATTGCCTTTATCGTCATGAACTTCGCCGGTGCTGTTAAAAATCCGCGTACCACCGGCCCGCTTGCGCCCGGTAACACGAATGGTGCCGCTGGAGCATTGGCCGGTAAACGTAGTGGTTAAAGACAAGGTGATGGCTTTACGCATCCGCCCCGGGTAGGGGCAGTGTGTGCCACCCTGAGCCATAGCAATATCAAGCAGCGACGTAAGCACACCGCCGTGAATAACGCCACCGAGGTTCAGGTGCCTTGGCTGTAATTCCAGCTCAATAACCGCTTCGTTTTCCTCCCAGGAGGCCTGATGGTAGCCGAGTAAGTTATGAAAGCCCGGCAGCTCTGTACCATCGACATATGTGCCATCAACATGACGGGATTCTTGTTTGCTCATTACACTTTCATTCCTGGTAAATTCAGAGAGGCGGTATTGCCGCCATCCACAGGCAGCGCCTGACCGGTGATATAGCTGGCATCGTCACTGGCAAAAAACAGAATAGCCGCTGCAATCTCTTCCGGCTCGCCATAGCGGCGCAGTTCGCAGCGATTGCCTAGTTTGTGGGCTTTTTCATGAGCGCGGGCGTAGTCAAACACCTTTCGTGTCATACCGGTCTCAACCAGGCCCGGGCAGACAGCGTTCACCCGAATATTATGATCGCCAAGATCACACGCAGCGGTCATGGTGAGATTGATCACTCCAGCCTTCGAGGCGCTATAAGCATTGCCCCCTGCGCCCGAGCGGATGCCGGCAACCGACGCTGTATTGACAATGGAACCGAGTTTGCGAGCCTGCATGTGCGGCGCGACGTGCTTTATGAGGAGCATGGTGCCAATCAGGTTCACCGATAACACCGTGTCCCACTCGTCTCGCTCGTTTTCGGTTACCGGTGGATGGCCTTTCCCTGTGCTGGCAATGCCAGCAATGTTGCACAAGATGTCGATTTTCCCAAAAGCGTTTATAGCGTCGTTCACCAAATTTTTGACCTGAGCCTCATTGGCAACGTTGACAAGGCGGCGGAGATGCTCAGCGCGCTCGGGCATCAGATTCCCGGTTTCAACCAGACCCGTCTCCGACGTATCAGCCATAACGACTTGGGCACCCTCACGCGCCAGTCGCAAGGCGGTTGCTCGACCTATTCCGCTGCCTGCTCCGGTAACAATAGCCACCCGGCCATCAAAACGCCCCATTCCGCTGCTCCTTGTGTCTCTGGTTTTATTATTGCGGGTTTTATTATTGCACTAGCGGTTTTGCTTTCGCATTAATTTGTCACGACTTCCACTTTTGAGTCAATATAAACGGAAGTAAATTTCACTAGTCAAAACACCATAGCAGCATAAGGCACAAAAATGAAAAATATCCTGAGTAAAATGCCGGTGTACGCACCTATAACCCCGAACGAGCCCATGGAAGCCATTGGCCACCGGATACAGAGCTTTGCAATGACCCGCGCAGACCACCCGGCGTTGATCAGTGAACAAGGTACGCTGAGCTGGAGAGCCCTGTTGGATCACACTAACCAAATTGCCAACCGCCTGCGAGATGCCGGGTTGCAGCCCGGCGACTCGGTGGCGGCGCTGTCTGAAAACAGCGCCGCCTATGTCGCTCTGTACCTTGGTGTACTGACCGCTGGCGGCTGCATGGTGCCGCTTTCAGGTATGGCCAGCGCCGAAGCACTGACTCTGATGTTGTCCGATTGCGGTGCACACTTTCTTTTTGTATCGCAGAAAAACCGGGATCTCTTTCACAGCTTCCAGGCCGGGCTGCAGGAATTATCTGACAGCCGTATTGTTTCTCTGGATGAAGATGGCGAAGGGATTGGCCAGACGCTGAGAGACTGGCTTGGCCATGCCTCAGCTGAGGCCCGCCCCGCAGACGTATCGCTGGATGACGCCTTTAACATCATCTACAGTTCTGGGACCACCGGCACCCCGAAGGGCATCCTTCACGATTACCGATTCCGCCAACGGCAGATGGAACGAATGAGCCGTTATGGGCTGGATGGCGATGC
>Ga0314774_1000214_pt1 | contig 51927 bp, 56 predicted proteins | sample MetaGCBIA2018_FD_204515 | JGI IMG/M metagenome (GOLD analysis project Ga0314774, IMG submission 204515) | Cryopeg brine microbial communities from Beaufort Sea near Barrow, Alaska, United States - CBIA 2018 | ecosystem: Environmental > Aquatic > Marine > Coastal | place: USA: Alaska | collected... | reverse complement strand
AAGGTTAAGCGAAAAGTATTTTAATAGAAAGTTTCCATTTAAATAAAACTAGAACCAAATTAACAATCGTTTAGCTTCAATTAAAACCATAGATTTTAAATCTACCCACACAAAATCATATAGAACCCATTTTATTAACTTTTGGAATTGCTTTCAGCTTAATATCCGCTTATGCTTCTCTAGATTCAGAAGGAGATTGGTTTGCAAGATCTGGCGCTATTTTAAGTTTTGTATCTGTAGTGGTTCAGTTTTTACTTTCGAATTTGAAAAAGTCAGAACTAGAAAATTTATTTCGATCTAACATTGGACTGAAAGAAAAAATAAATACCATAAAAATCAAAGATGTGAGACATGAAGTCTTGTCATTGACCTCAGGAATTACAGGATTGGTGGGAACTCTAATTTGGGGTTATGGTGATTTGTTGTATTAACTCGAGATTTAGAGACATTAGACTTTTAGAGGTTAGAGGTTAGACTTTGGGATTATACTAACATTTAATTTTAGTGATTGACTTCAAGGGTTTTATAAATCAGAGTGAGACAAATTAAAATCGGTGTTTCATCTTTATTTGAGCGTAGCTTTTTACGTTCATTTTCCGATAAATCTAATTTTATGTTTGATTGTTTCTTCATGGATTCTTATTAAAAAACACGGACATTACTTAAAACATTTGCTCAAAATTCTTATTCACAATCTCTGAATATTTCATTTTGGCTTCTTTTGAAAGAAAAGATGTGACAGTCATTAACCAACATGATGGTTAGTAAAACTACCCTACATTCACATTAAACAAATACCCTACAAATGCAGTTAATCCCATGGCCACGGTTCCCCAAAAAGTAATTCTCACCACTGCTTTCCAAATACTTGAACCACCTGCTCTTGCTGACAATGCTCCAAGTAGAATTAAAAAGAAAATAGCAAAAGCATAAAGGGAATACTCCATGCCTTCTAGAGAAAGAAAGAGCGTGACTAAAAATGGCAACATTCCGCCCACTGTAAATGACGCACCTGAAGCAAAGGCAGCTTGAATAGGTTTAGCTTTATTGGATTCATTGATTCCTAACTCGTCTCTCACATGAGCTCTTAAAGCATCTTTTTCGGTGAGTTCGATTGCTACAATCATTGCAGTTTCCTTTTTAAGTCCTCTGCCTTCATAAATTTCGGCTAAAAACTGTAATTCCTGTTCAGGTGTTTCTTCTAATTCTATACGCTCTCTCTCGATATCCGCTTTTTCTAAATCGGTTTGCGAACTTACAGAAACATATTCTCCAGCTGCCATCGATAAAGCTCCTGCAACCAATCCCGCCAGCGTTGCTAGCACAATCGCTTCTCTTGAATCACTTGCCGCAGCAACACCAATGGCTAAACTTGCAGTGGATAATATTCCATCATTTGCGCCAAGTACGGCTGCTCTCAACCAATTACTGCGGTTTATGAAATGATTGTCTAAATAAGTATCGAGGTTAACTGATTTGTCATCCATAACATCAAGTTTTGTAGAATTCATTTAAAAATAGAATTCTTAATTCAAATGTAATTGTTTATTTGCAAACATATCCTTTAAGATGAATACAACTTTAAATCTTTGATAGGAAGTCGTGAAAGATATTTTCTCTTTTTTTGAAGAGACTTTTTAACGAAACTCAAGAATTAGTTATGATAACAGTTAGTTAATCCATATTTTTATTGAAAATTCACGCTAATTATGCGATTATCTTATTTATTCCTGATACTTGGTTTACTATTTATTTCAGCTTGTGGAACCACCAACAATTCAAATATTTCCATGGAAGAAGAAGTTGAAACTCCAGAGATAGAAGATGTTTCTAAAATCGTTTTTCTATATTTTGATATTGAAAAAAGTGGTGACAAAAAAACGATAATAACTTTAACAGAAACACAAGTTGTTCCTGGAACGATAAAGGAAAACACTATTATTAACGCACCAAGACAGACCGATAATTTACTTATTCAACTTCTGGATGATAAAAAAGTGGTTCAAGAAGAAATGATTATAAAAAATCCGCTCATTCAAACCATTGAACAATATGGAAATGAAGGTGAAATGAACACGCAAAATAACCGATTAGAAAAAAGTCAATTTTACTTAAGATTTAATCGAAAAAACAATATAAAATCCATTAAGATTCTGAATATTCTTCGATCAGGAGATATTGAATTATACCAAGAAAATATTACTATTTAATTATGAAAAAACTAATTCTATTACCGTTTGTTCTACTTTTCTGTGGGGTGACTTTTTCTCAAGTTTTTGACACCATTGTTTTACACAATAGCGGTCAGTCAGACAAACGCATAAATCTCGTGATTTTAGGAGATGGTTATACTTCTGCTGATCAAGGGAAATTCATTACGGATGCAACTGGTTTGAAAGATTATTTGTTTACTAAAGTACCCTATTCAAACTACAGTGAATACTTTAATGTTATCGCAATTAAAGTTATTTCAAATGAAAGCGGAATTAAGCATCCTGCCACAGCCACTGATGTTGCGGAACCAGTATTTCCAATAAGCAATCCAGATACATATTTAAAAACTGCTTTCGATTATCAAGATATTCACAGGTGTATTTATACTTCAAATACAAACTTAACGACTCAAGTGTTAGCGGCTAATGTTCCCAACTTTGACATTGCAGTTGTGGTTGTAAATACTCCCGAATATGGAGGTTGCGCAGGAGATTACGCTTATTTTTCAGCACATACCAATGCAAAAGAAATTTTCATTCATGAAATAGGACATTCTTTTGCCAACTTGGCGGATGAATATTGGTTTGCAAGCACTGGTGAAAGGCCAAATAAAACGCAAGATGATAATCCTTCAACTAACAAATGGAAAAATTGGATAGGAACTGATAACGTTGATATTTTTCCTTTTCCAGAAGATGCATCATGGAATAGACCTCATCAAAGTTGTGAAATGCGCTTTTTAAACAATGAATATTGTGCAGTTTGTAAAGAAGCTACTATTGAAAGAATACATCAAATTCAAGGCCCAATAGATGACTTCAATCCAACGCAAACATCACTTCAAATGGGGTCAATCGATTTAGATTTTGAAGTTTCATTGATCTTACCGAATCCGAATACACTTGAATTTTCGTGGGAATTAAATGGCGTTGAAATTGACATTTTAAATACAAATATTTCTATCGCTTCAAGTGATTTAGTTGACGGATTAAATACCTTAAATTTCAGTGTAGTTGACAATACTCCATTGGTGAGAACCGACAATCATGAAACAATTCACTTGAATACGGTGACCTGGCAAATCAATAAGAGTGGATTAGGAATTGAGGAAATTCAAGCCAAAGAATCGAGTTTTGTGATTTATCCAAATCCAAGTACTGATGTGATTTATTTAAAATCCAATAAAAAATCTACAGGGAAATTGACTTTTGAATTGCTTTCAACAACGGGACAAATCATTAAAAATGAAACTTTAAGTTCTGATGCTTCACAGACTTATTTATTCAAAATGGGAGATATTGAGTCGCAAACTTATCTATTAAACATTTATGATGACAATGGAATTAAATTATATACCCATCGAATCGTAAAGAAATAAAGGAGTTAAATGACGTTGTAAATTCAAGCAAAGGAATTATCAAACTTAGTCGGAATTCTTTAAGAGGGATTCCTCTGGTGACAAAATCTATAATTTTCGACACCAGAGGAATCTCTTTTTTATTTTCCTACAATCAATTTATGCGTAGCTTTTTCACTAGCGGTTTCTAGGGAAATAAAGTAAACATTTCCACCCGTTAATTTGCTGATATTTTTTGAATATACGTTTTTCCCAGCAGTTAGATTTTCAAGTAAAATCTTATCCATTAAAGCCCCTTTTGAATCTAAAATTGATATTGTCACTTCTTCCTTTTTAGTCAGATTAAAGGAAATATTCAATACACCATCATTAGGATTTGGGTAAATCATCAAGTTAAGTAAACTTATACTTGCATCATTTAATTGATCTATAGACAAAGGCTCAGGTTTTTTAATATAAACTTTAAAAATCTGACTATTCGCATCACTTTGTGTTCCGTCATTGATGAAGAATATATTGGGCTGCGTACTGCTTATTCCTCCAAAAATATATCCGATTAAAACACTATCTGTAGTAACACTGTCTAATTTAAATACATCATTCGTAAAATGAGGCAAATTCAAATTAGGGATAAATTCTGACCCTGCTCCTAGAAGTGCTGGCATTTCAATTGGAAGTTTATACTCCGCCATATCTCCGGCGGCATCTCTAGTTACCCTTGCGATTGTATTCACAAAAGGAACATTATCGTCTTGTACAAGCGTTCCTGCATTGTCATAAAACTGAGCAATTCCTCCAAAAAACACAGTGTGCATTTCGTTTTCTGATTCAGAATACAATGGTATGGTTGAGCAATGATAATGGTTATAATATTGTTGAAAAGTGTTATTTACAGTGTATCCATTGTTATCAACTGTCACAGAATTCAAAAAAGGCAAATCTACAGTATGTTGAAAAACACCTGAAAACATCGTTATTGCTTGACTTCCATCTGGCATTATTTGATGTTCTGCATTATAGTCTCTTCTGTGTAAATTAGCTGCATCAAAATGAGAAGGTAAATGCGTTATTGTAATAGTCGTTCCATCATCCACTAAGTCAAATTTTCGAATAGCATCAGTATATTCTTGAATGAAACCAGGACCGTTATTTGGACCCATAGGATTATATCTACCAATGAATTTTTGTCCTCCCATAAGATAATGAGTTGAACCCATTTTTCTCAAGATTCCACCAGTAACTTGAAATTGTGGATCTGTAATTTGACGGAAAAAACTGGTGAAATTTGAATTGTTAATCACTGCATTAATTACATCCGGTACTTTAATAGCAGTTAAATTTTTGAATGTTGTGTGGTCTCCTGCTGTTCCGCTATATCCATATCCACCAACACAGTACAAATATTCTCCATCTTGGGAGAACTCCATATTTGTGGAACTCAATTGTTCTTGAATTGAAGTTGGTAAAGAAGTCAAAGGAGCAGACCATTTCGTTTGTGCAACTGGATCAACAACAATCAATTGATTATTGTGTCCTGCAATATCAAACGCAGCGTTAGGTTGTCTTCTGTGCAAACCGTCTAATCGACCACCGATAATAAGCCATTTCCCATCGTGTTGACCAAAAGCATAAGATTGAATTCCGCCTAAACCGGTAATATTCATTGGTTCAATTGAAATTTCAAAAGGAGCTGTTTGGGAATAATTATAAGTTGTAAAAAAAAAGCTAGAGATAAGCAGAAAATGTTTTATCGTATTCATAAGTAATGGTTTAGCTGAAAATAGTTTCTCAACTTTAGCTTATAAAATTAAAATAATAGGTGAGAAAAAAGTGTAACAATTGTTACAAATACAACGTGATAAGGGTTTGTGGTAAAGACAAAAAACGCAAACAGGTGTTTAGGTTATTTTAAAAGGAAATGATGAAATGTTAAAAATAAATTATGATTTTAACAGGTTTATTTATAGATTTATTGAAAATAAACTTCACTTATGCGCTTAGCTAATTTATTGTCCATCGGTCTTCTATTGTTTACTGCAAGTTGTAGTTCACCTCAAAACACAATCACTTATTCTGTGCCAGACGTTGAAATTCCTGATGAAGATCTTTCTACAAAGATTGTTGTTCTAAATTTTGAAATCGTAAAAAGCAAAAACAATAAAACGGAAATTTCATTAGCGAATACAGAACTTATTCCCGGCAGATTAGAAGAGAGTGAACTTATTTATCCGCCAAGAGAACTCGGCAAGTTGGTCGTTCACCTTTTAGATGAGAACAATAAAATAATAGAAGAACTGGTTATTAAAAAACCATATTTACAAATCATAGAGGAAAATGATTCTAGAGGAAAAATAGAGCTTCAAAATGATGACGTAAAAGAACTTCCATTATCAGTTCGTTATAACGAAAATAGCAATATAAAATCAATTCAGATATTTAAGATGGAAGACGAAAGAACAGTTGAAATTTTTCATGAGAAGATTGTAAATTAATCTAGCTGAATTAGTGATTTTAATCCACTTTCCTAAATAGTCTCCAAGTAAAAACTGCTAAAACAGCGCCTGCTATTAGAGCTGCAATATAGATCCAAAGCGATGTTAAGTTTCCAGAAATAAGCGCTGGAACAAAGCTTCTTGCTGGATTAAATGAACCACCTGAAATGTGGTCCTGAGAAAAATATCATTCCGGCAACCATAGATCCAATAACTACTCAAGATAAATTAACGGTTTTCTTGTTAGAAGTCACTCCAAGAATAGACAACATTAAAAAAAGGTCAAAAAAAAGAGGGTAAGTAGCGAACTACTTACCCTCTCTCAAAATTAATTTATTCTTATAATGACATCGCACCTGCTTCAGCAACGATATGGTCATTTTCAACAGCACTTCCACTCACTCCAATAGCTCCGATAATTTCACCAGCTGCATTTTTAATTGGAATACCTCCTGGGAAAGTAATCAATCCGTTGTTTGAATGTTCGATATTGTATAACGGTTGACCTGGCTGAGATAATTCACCAACGATTCCTGTATTCATGTCAAAGAAACGAGCTGTTTTCGCTTTTTTGATTGAGATATCTAATGAACCTAACCATGCTCCGTCCATACGTCCGAAAGCTACTAAATTTGCACCTGCATCAACAATTGCAATATTCATTTTTGTATCGATTTCAACTGCTTTTGATTTTGCTACTGCGATCGCTTTTTCTGCTTGTTCTAATGTGATATTCATAATATTTTATTTTTTAAGTTTCTAATTATGATGCAAATATACAGAGAGTAAAAGCTTTTGTAGTTACTAAAAAAGGTCAGTTTGTTATGAAATAAGGTCAAAGTTGAAATGTACTTATGAGGTAGGAACCTCACTTGGACTTACACCAAACTTGTTTTTAAAAGCGATGCTGAAATTAGAGAGGTTATTATAACCAAAATCCAGATAGATATCAGAAGGTTTTAAAGTTCCTTGTGCCAATGTTTCTTTGGCTTTTAGCAAGCGTTGATCTTTTAACCATTTTCCGGGAGAAACTTTAAATTCACTTAAAAATTTACGTTTAAATGTAGATAAACTCATATTACATAAAAACGCAATCTCTTCTAATTTTAAATTTGAATGAACTTTACTTTCAACCATTCTCTTTAATGGAGTAGTGCTATCTATGATTAAAGATTGCAAATAACGTTCGAAGCTCTTGCCATATTTGTGAACGAGATAAAGCATTAATTCTTCAAATTTTATAGAAAGCAAACTCTTCATGAATTCTTTTGGCGCTTCACCAATAGTAGTTAATGAATTAATGTAAGAAGCTATATAAGCGTCGTTTCCAATAGTGAAGCAAGGAACTTCGTCATCTATTTTATACTTGTTTTTTATATGCTTCTCTATAAATTTTTTGAGGATATTCTCGGAAAAAAATAAGAGTTTACAATAATAAGTAGCATCTGTATCTAGTAATTCTGTCCAGAGCCAATTTCCTTTTTTGAGTATTAAGGATTGGTCTTTATTGACCGCTACAGAAGTCCCTGCAAAATGAACTTGCTTTTTACCCACTTGTAAAAAACTAAACATATTCATTCCTAAATTAACTTTACTTCTCACGACATCGCTTGCCATTTTAAAATCATAAACAAACAAATCTGGCTTACTATTTTCGTCGTTGATATAAATTTCAGGAATATTTTCTATTGGCATTTTGGGTTGTTTTCTGTTGTTCTTGTGCTAAAATACTATTTATCTTCTTTAGCAACTACTTTTACAACCGAATTATTCTCGACTCTTTTCATCCAAAAGATAATGAATAATCCGCCAATTATTCCAGGAATAAACCAACCATAGAAACTAGGAAAAACTTGATTTACCACTACAAAAGCAGTAACTGCGGCAATATATCCACCCATAATGTTTCCTAAATGCATTTTCAGCCAACCTTTCCTTAGTTTTTCAGGGTTGTTGTATAAGCGTAAATTTTTGATTGCAGAAAGAATTCCTACAACAGCAAAAACTCCAAGAACAATATTGAATTTTTGCTTGAGAACAATGGGTGAAAAAATCATTAGAATACCTGTTAAAATCATGACCCACGCCATCCACTTATCGAAAATTAAATTCGGGTTCTTATGCTTAAATCTCATAGCTCTTTTTCCGATTAAAACAAAGTAGAGACTAAATAAACCAACTGCAAAAAGAAACGGACTTTCGTGATTTGGAAGAACAGAAATAAACATGGCGCTAATGGCTGAAATTACCATTGAATAAAAGAAAATTAAGCCTGTTTTTCTATGTGTACGTTGTCCTTTTTTACTGATCATCGCAATCAGTCCTGCGACAAATGCTATCCCACCAAAGCCGGCGTGGATAATGATGAAAATCTTAATTGCTTGTTCCATAATTAGTTTGTTGGATACAATATACGAAAAGTTGAGGAAAGTTTTAATGAGTCTTAAAAACTTAACCACTAAGGACTAAGGACTAAGAGTGCCATAGGTTTGAGAATAAAATTCTATATCTAGCGAAAAATTTAGATATTAGATGTTAGACTTTTTGTCTTTTTTCTAACATCAAAATCTAATGTTGGATATAAAGGTTTTTAGAAGCTAAAGCTAGATGCACTAAAATGCATAGTTTTAGCTATTTCTGAGACCAATAAAAAAGCACCGCTCTAAAGCGATGCAATGTTATAGATTAGTGATTATTTCAATCAAAAAACTACTGTTTCAATTCACACTCACCTCCAAATGGGCCAGCATTATTATCGTGTATACTGCATGTGTCTAATTGTTCTGATTTTGATAAATGTGTCTAATCATTTTCTTGCTTCTCTCCGTTTGCAAAATCACAATAGCAAACACAATTTGTTTTGTTCTTATCTTTATCACAAGTTACAGCAACGAAAAGAAGTAAAACTAAAAATACATTATGAATATTAACTATACTACTAACTGTTAGTTTTTTAACTATTACTAATTTATGAAAAAACCACTCTCTAGTTATACGCCGTAAACCAAAAAAGCCTATCAACTTTAAACCACCACAAAAAAATAATCACTTAACATTTAATGCTAAGTGATTATTTAAGTAATACTTTTAAAATCATCTGTTTAAGACTACCTATTCTTACAACAAGATAATTAATAGAATAATGATTAGCAGTAAACCTCCTACTGATATATATATTCCTCCACCTCCACCAGATGTCGTTTTTTCTATTGAACGTACTTCTTTTCTTAAAGCTCTTTTTTCTCCAAAGCTCATATCAGACTTATCCATTTCATAGATTTCGTTTAGTCTTGACTCTATTTCATTAGAACGTTCTGTTTTTTCTATTATGACCTTATCTTTTAATCGCTCTGTTAAAGGTTTGTCAATATTTTTATCATTTTCCTGTGCATTTAATGCTGTAGGGACTAATAAAAGAGAAAATGCTGCGAAAATAGTAATTGCTGTTTTTTTCATATTTTTAGTTTAAATTCTAATGATTTTCAAAATAGTTAGTAATAGCTAAATTTAATAATGATTTTTGAAAAACTCAATATATTGAACCTGTAAAAAAGTTAAATAAATATAATGAAATAAATCATCAATATTTGTTTGTGAGATTTTTATGATTTAAGTAACGCACTGAATCATTGCCTAATCAATAAATTCTACATGTCAAATCTAACACTCAATAGGCCTCAAACTGAACCACTATGAACTTAAAGTACCAAAGGTTCATATGAGTATAAATTCTATAACTATCAAAATCTAATTGATTGATATAAAGGTTTTTTTAGAAGCTAAAGCGAGATGCACAAAAGTGCATAGTTTTAACTTTTTATGAGACCAATACATTATTCAATTCCTTCTGCTTCCTTTAGTAATGGTGAAGTAAGCGATAATCATGAATAGAACAGTCAATCCAATTCTGAAAATCATTGCGTTGACAGTTTTTAATTCATAAATACCTCCATTATGAATATGAATTCTTAATAAAATGAAAGCAGTAATTAAAATGATGGAAGCCAATCCCAAAAGTAAAGTTGTCCATCGTTTAAGTTTGACGAAACCAAAAGCAGCGAATAAATAGAGTAGACTAGCGATGAAATTTGACCAAACAACAAGCAAAACATAGTTTCCTTCCTTTTCTCTGATCCCAAAGAAATCAAAAATAACAGAGAAACTTAAAAACAAAGTCAACAGTCCAAATCCTGTCAGAATTATGGCTGATACATTTCGAAATACTTTTTTAGTTTTCATATTAGTTGACTTTTATGTTTTTCATTTTCAAGAATGAAAATCCTAACCAAATCACAGAAATAGTCATTGAGATTGCTCCTATTAGAACAAAAATTGGGGAAAATCCAAAATACACTTCTAGCAAAATACCAACAGGCATAAGAAGTCCAATTAAAGCCAACCAAGAAATCGTTTTAACGTTTTTCAATTGATTGCTAAATCTTAGCAGTAAATATCCAATAAGTATATTTAAGAATGCGAATAAATTTCCATGGACGTGAGCTAGACGGGTTTCAAAATGCTTTCCATAAGAATAGGAATCTACCCAGTCTTCTTTCCCGGGAGCAAAGTCACGGAGATAAATTAATAAAAATCCATAGGCCATAAAAAGCCCCATAGTTAGAAACCCGATGGCAATGTTGTTTTTCCCGTTCATAGCGTTTAATTTTCTATTAAATTAATTCACTATCATTTAAGAAAGTGTAACATTTGTTACAATTGCGTTCAAGTAGAGATTATCAAATTCTATCCAAAAAAACAACTCACATAATCCAATTCCTCTTTTAAAAGAATGTTTTTATGTGAGTTGTCATCAAAAACTTATGCTTATAAAAACCTATGCTTTCTTTATCTTTTCAGAAAGTTCTTTCTCTTCACTGTGCAATTTGTTTGCAAGAGAGTCCATAACACCAGTAACTTTCAATTTTAAATCATTGATCGTGTCTGAACTTTTGCTTGAAATTAAATCTCTTGTATCTGTACCTTTATGTGGTGCAAACAATACTCCTAAAATTGCTCCTACTGCCATTCCTGCTACTACTCCAATTACTACTTTACCTGAATCCATTTTTTTGTTTTTTTTTAAATGATTAATTATATTAATTCCCCCCCAAAATCTAACAATGAATTTTAGAGCTCATATATAGTTCCTAAATTCATCTTTGAAAGATTCCTAAACTATCATTATTCACAATGACAAAACTAAGATACAAAAAAATGATAGCCGTTTGATATTTAAGCAATTATTAACAGGGTGATTTATAAAAAATTAACTATTTCACTGTTTCCGGCAGGACTGAAACTCCCATATCTAAAGCCAAACAGATATAACTATTTTCATTGAATTTAAACTCATCAATCGTTTCCCAACCCAACTTTCTTGTATGCGCGCTTTCAGAAATTTTATTGATCTTATTGATAAAAGTAATGGAGATTGGATATTTCTTTAAAAGTTCGACTCTCATCTCCTCAAAAAGTTGATTCAACAAACCACTTCCACGGTATTTTTCATCAATGCAAACAGGACCATACTGAAAGCTATTTTTGGTGGTTATTTTATTTCCTTTAAATGTTAAATCTGGAAAACGAGAAACCATATAATTAAAGATTTCCCATTGTTCAAAATATTTCCAGCTTCCAGCAAATGCATAAGCAATAACTTTGTGCGCATCATTAATTGCCACAAACATTCCATTTTGGAGAATAATTTCTTCAATTTGTGCTGTAGTAAAAGGAGTAGTTACAAATCCTTTTTTTCGTTCAAATTCATTTAGATTGCGGTATAGATATTTTTCTTGAAGAGATAGAATTCCATCTATATCATTCGAAGTTCCTAGTCGAGTATTAATCATTTCTATCAATAACAAAAGTCGATATATTGTTATCTTTATCAATAGCAATATCGTAATCATAGCAATCATCCATGTGTACTTTCTCAACAAAATTGCCGTTATTATCTACAGCAATTGTAAAAGTTACATTACCTGGCGCATAGCTTTCATATTTTGAAGAAGTATTGGCCTGAACATTATTAATATTTACCGTATTTCCACCAGAGGTTTTAATTTGAACACTCACCTTTTCTGTACCGTTATTTATAATTCGAGCACTTGGATTTTCATTTTTACATTTTTTACAACTGCTTATGGTTAACATAAATAACACTGTAAATAAAAGGGTTAAAACAGATTTTGAAGTCTTCATATTTTCAAGAATTTAATTAGAGGTTGTGTAATCACCATTATAAAGGAGAAAACTACGGCTTTTATTGAACAATCACTGTGTTTTGATTAGAATAATTAACCTACCTCAAATGAATCCAACGGCTGCATCTGATAGGTAGTGATAATATTTCGGAAAATTTTTATAGCGTTTTCGCCAAAAAAACTGCTCATGAATAATTACATTCATGAACAGTTATTTTTTTTGTAGCCTTGAACGAATTTATTGTTTTATTACCCTTGAGGTTGTTACCTGACCTTCAGAATGCATTTTTACTAAATACACCCCTTTTCCGTAAGTTGAAAAATCTATTTTTATGTCTTTAGTTTGAGGTCGAAAAGCGATAAGTCTTTGTCCTGTTATACTATATATTTCTATTTCATATATATTTCCTTGACTTTCAATAGTCAACTGGTTAACCACAGGGTTAGGATACAATTTATAATCTAGTTTAGCATAAGATGCTGCTCCAACGTTATTTAAAGTAATACAATCTGAAGTATCTACACAACCATCTTGGGTAACAATCACAGAATATCTTCCATTTTCTCTTGGGGTATAAGATTGATTTGTTTCTCCTGAAATCTCTTCATTCAATGGCTCACAATTGTACCATTGATAAGTAGCTCCATTGGCCAGACTTGTAAACACCCCAACATCCAATGCAACTCCAATATTTACCTCGTTAATGGTTAAATCAAGTGTTACCAAGGAATCACAACCAGAAGCATTGGTCAATGTATGGGTGTAGGTATTGCTTGAACTGTAAGTATTTCCATACCATGTGAATTCCACACAAGCAGTTGCAGTTGTATCTCCAACGTTTGAATTGCCGATTGTTAAATCTAAGTAAACGGTTGAATCACATCCATACATATTAGTGAGTATATGCGTGTAAAAGTTTGATGTATAATATGTATTTCCATACCAAGTAAACTGTTCACAAGCATTTGCAATAGTATCTCCGACTGATGGATTACCAATTGTTAAATCCAACGTAATTATGGAATCACATCCCACACTATTTAAGAGCGTATGCGTATAAAAATTTGAAGATGTGTATGTATTTCCATACCATGTAAATTGGCCACATGCTAACGCTATGGTGTCTTTAGTTGTTGGTTGATTAATTGTTAAATCTAATATAATCACTGAGTCACAACCTACACTATTTAAAAGTGTATGTGTATAAAAATCTGAGTTCGTATATATGTTTCCATACCAAGTAAATTGCTCACATTCCACAGCAATTGTATCTCTTGTTGTTGGTTGATTGATTGTTAAATCTAAGGTGATAATTGAATCACAACCAGCATTATTGATAAGAGTATGCGTATATAAATTTGAGCTTGTATAAATGTTTCCAAACCATATAAACTGCTCACAATCAACAACAGTTAAATTGCTTGTTGTGGGTTGAGTAATCACTAAATCTAAAATGATAATAGAGTCACAACCAATGGGATTTACTTTGGTATATGTGTAAATATTCGACGAAGTATAGAAGTTTCCATACCATTCAAACTCTTGACAAGCGACAACCGTTGTATCTCTTGTTGGAACTGGATTAATCGTTAAATCTAATGTTACAATCGAATCACAATTCGCACTATTTACAAGTGAAAAAGTAGCGGTGTTATTGGAAGCGGTATAGGTAATATTGTCTATCCAAGTATAGGATCCACAAGCAATTTGAACATCTTGGCCTGAATTAGGATAACAAGGTTTATTTCTATAAAGTCGCGTCACCAAACCACTTGATGCATTTCCTGTCAACAGTAAATCAGGATCATTGTCTCCGTCGATATCAGAAAATGCAATAGAACTCATTTTCACTTCTGTAAATGGCATTCCTAAGAGAATAGTAAAATTACCTAATCCATCATTGATGTATAATTCAGCAACCCGCGAATTACCGGCATCAACTCCAGTAATTATTAGGTCTAAATCAGCGTCGACATCAACATCAGCAAAGGCAATAGAACCCTTTTTTACACCTGTAAAGGTTGTTCCCGGATCAAGACTATAGTTTCCAGTTCCATCATTCTTGTAGAGATAAGTAATATAATTATAATTTGAGGCTTCGCCAGATAATATAATGTCTTGGTCATTGTCTCCATCAACATCAAAAAAGGCTACAGAACAATCTTTTACACCAATAAATGAGGTTCCCGCAATAAGACTAAAGTTTCCAGACCCATCATTTCTATAAAGCTGAGAAACTAATGCAAAGGTGCTATCACGTCCTGTTAATAAAACATCTTGGTCATTATCTCCGTCGATATCTCCAAAAGTAATTGTCCCTGGGCCTGATGAGGATGACCCCACTCCTGAGTTAGTTGGAAAAGCAGAAGAAAGACTTAAATTTCCAAATCCATCGTTAATATAAGTTTCTGCAATTATTTCTCCACTCATAATAATACCTGTTTGGAGAAGGTCAATATCTCCATCTCCATCAATATCTGAAAAGGAAGTCCTAGAACTATAAACCTGATTAAGAGGTGATGATGAAACCAAAGTGAAATTACCTGTACCATCATTGGTGTAGTATTCACAAACCATTACATTACTACTCAATCCTGAAATTAATAAATCAAGATCATTATCATTGTCCATATCTTGCAAAACAGCATCATTGAATCTTAAGTTTGAAATGGAAGTTCCATTAACGTAATCATAATTCCCAATTCCATCATTCTTGTAAATTCTAGAAGGCTCTCCAAGAATTAGGACATCTTGGTCAATATCGCCATCAATATCTCCAAAATAAACCGTAGCGAACTCTGTATTTAGAAATGAAGTTCCCGATACATGAGTAAAGTTACCCAATGCATCGTTGGTATAAAGTTGCGTTTTAACTCCTTCGCTAGTTTGTCCTGTAATAAAAAAATCTTTATCATTATCTCCATCAATATCTGAAAAGACAATTGCTCCGTGAGTTGTCCCATAAACATTATTCCCTAATCCGTTGGTATAATTTCCCAAGCCATCATTGTAATATTGTACAAAAAAACCTTGACCTAAATAACCAATACCTGTCATACATATATCTAAGTCATTATCTCCATCAATATCTACTAATGCGACATCTCCTCTACCAGTTTCGGGTAACGGATTTCCTGGAACCAAGCTAAAGTTTCCTAGACCGTCATTTATGTAAAGATTAGAATAATAGTCAATTACGTTTGCACCTGTGATTAATAAATCTTGATGATTATCTCCATTAACATCTCCAAAGTCAACAGTACCATAAGAAGTTGGTGGAAATAAAACCCCTGAAGCAAGTGAAAAAACTCCTGTTCCATCATTAATATAAAGCTCTGAAAGCCCTGTTAATGTACCGTCCTTTCTTCCAGAAATAAATAAATCTTGATCATTATCGCCATCAATATCTGCGAAATCAACTGCACCATCTGCAAATCCAGAAATAGAATTTGTAGTTGAAAGCGCAAAGCTACCTGATCCGTCATTAATGTATAAGTTGGTAACCGGAGTATTAAAGCTTGCATATCCTGACATTAGTAAATCCAAATCTCCGTCACCGTCTATATCTGAAACTCCCAAAAAACTATTAAATAATAATTGAAAAGAAGCCGTGCCATCTAGTGTAAAATTACCCAATCCATCATTGATATATATTTCTGATGATTGACTATTCATATCACCACCCATAAGTATTAAATCAGGATCATTGTCCCCATCAATATCTGCAAAGGCGGCTTCTCCATGATAGACTCCTGTAAAAGATGATCCAGTAGATAAAGTATATTCACCATTTCCGTCGTTTAAATAAAGCTCTGTTATTCCTGTGTTCGCCCCAATCGAACCAAGGATCAAGAGGTCCTCATCATTGTCCCCATCAACGTCAATAGCTTTAGCATCTCCATTCCGAACACCTTTAAAATTGGTTATGTTTGGTAGTTCTGGAGGAAGCGGACCAACTTGCTCGAATTGAACCATCTGTGCTTTTAAGAAAAAGGAAGAGCAAATAATTGTCAGTAATAGAATATAATTTTTCATAATTTGTAGAATTAAGTGTTTGAAAAATAGTAACGTACACTCTTACAAATACGTTGGAAATTAATCAATCTTAATTCAAAAAAACCATATCAAACAAATTTAAGCAGCGTATCAACTGCTTTATGCATGATTTTTTGCCCCATAAAAAAGATAATAATTATAATTATAAGACCTCAATGATTACTCTCAGATTTATGGATAGGAATGAAATATAGTTTAGAATAATGAATTATCTACCCACAATTCAATCCATTAATAGCATCAGGTCGATAATGATAATATTGTAAAACCTCTTCCAAAGCTAACTTAAGTGCTTTGTTAACAGGTAGAATTTTATTTCCCATGTGATGATCTATCTGATTCAATTTCATGTAATACTCAGTAAATATTGGAACTTGCATTCCATTTGAAATAGCCTCCACAGTAGCATTGTAGTTTTCGGCTTGACCTTCTTTAATGATTTTGCAAGTGGCTAATCTTAAATTACCGTATTTATCTCTACTGGCACCAAATCCAAATAGGCGACAAATTAATCCACGGTATTTATAGTCGGTACATCGGCCTTTACCTAAAACTGATAGTGATTTATAAATGTGACAGGTTCTAGTGTCGGTTTCGTTGATAATGTCAAGTGTATTTTCGGCTTCTCCATTCAAAAACAAATGAAATGCCCAAGGTAAAAACTCTAATGGTGAAGCATCTAAATCTGGATGTGTACAGCATTTTCCGCAGCCGGCAACGCATCCCAATCCTGATTCTTTTTTAAACTGAGCGCCTTCTAACTCTAAATCATAAAATAACATTTCAACCAATTGTACTCTTCGTTCTATCGACATTATTTTATTCCAAATGTAGAATAAAATATTACGGGATTTTTATTTTTTACTGTTAAAAACGAGATATTTTTTGAAGACAAATCACATTCGCCTTCGGTTTTTGCAGCGTGAGAATTTACGTTGTTCTTTGCGAACCTTTACTTCGGAAAGCTCAGTACAAGTGCGAAAAATCAACGCAGCGCTGCTTAATCTTTTACGTTATGAAAGAGTGAGAAAGAGAAACAGAATGAGAAAGAAAAAGAGAGTCGAATGTTTAGAACTGATAAACCACAGCATTAATATTCATTCCAGCACCAACACTGGCAAACATCACATGATCGCCTTTCTCTATTTTATGACCCTTCATTTTTAATTTCAAAATGAGATCCAGTAAAGTCGGAATTGTAGCAACACTACTATTTCCAAGCTCACCAATACTCATAGGCATTATGTTATTTGGAACTTCGCGATTGCAAAGTTTATAGAAACGTTCGCAAATAGCTTCATCCATTTTTTCATTGGCTTGATGAATAATTATTTTTTTAATTTGATCAATTGAAACACCGCTTTTATCTAAACAAGATTTCATGGCTACAGGCACATTTTTCAAAGCAAAATTATAGACTTTCCTCCCATACATTTTAATATAATGTCTGGCACTATTTTCAAGTTTTTCATAACTCTTATCGAAGTGAATAAAATGGACTTCTTCTTTTGTGTGTGTTTCTGTTGAATGTGCAATGATTCCTCCCGTAGATTCTGTTAATTGAATAACAGCAGCTCCTGCACCATCACTATAAATCATAGAATCTCTGTCATGTTGGTCGATGACTCTAGAAAGTCCTTCAGCACCTATTACTAAACATGTTTTCGCCATTCCAGCCTTGATATATGCATTCATCTGAATTATCCCTTCCAACCATCCTGGACAACCAAAAAGTATATCATAAGCTACACAATTGGGATTTTCTATTTGCAACAAATGTTTGACCCGCGAAGCTAAACTAGGAACCATATCACTTTGAATGGAATTGTATTTTACATCGCCATAATTATGCGCTACAACAATGTAATCGATTTCTTCAGGATTCACTTTAGCATCCTTTATTGCTTCATTCGCAGCAAAAAATGCCATATCTGATGTCACCAAGTTATTATCGAAGTACTTTCTTTCCTCAATCCCTGTTATGGCTTTAAATTTCTCAATTATATCGGTATTCGATTCCTTAATTTTAGAACCATCAATATTAAAGAAACGGTGAGAACTAAAAGACTCATTTTTAGTCACATTTCCCGGAATATAACTTCCTGTACCTATAATTTTTACGCTTTTTGACATTGTTTGATTTTCCTTTAAATTAATTAAAAGTTATGGATTTTGCAATAGAGTAGATGTTAATATAACCTTATCCAACGGACATTTTAGCAGAAGCATTCCATAAATATTGAGGAATTGGTTCATTCAAAAGCCAATTTATACTCATAGGTTTAGTTCCATAATAATCTTGAATATTTCCTTCACCAATAAAAACATATCCTATTGTGTTTCCAAATGCATCTTTTGCTTTCTCTCTGGTGAAAAGTAGATTTTTTTTGTTTAGATCTTGATGAGTAACATAAGTCAACCCTTCACCCCTGTCTCAACGTGTTTGATTTTGAGATTGCCAGTGAAAAAGCGTATCACTAACTGCGTAATCATGATACCTTGTAGTTGGAGAAAAATATTCTACTGATTTAACGAGATCACCTTCTATTAAATCGCTATCAAGTTCCTCTAATTTAGAAGCGAATAGTTTTGTGATCAGCTGTTCGTAAATTCCTTCTATCATTATAAAAGTGTTTTTAGTTTTTCTATAATTGGAATATCCGCATCCGCCAAATCAAAATCTAATAATTTATCAAACTCAACGAATTTATAATCTTGATGTTCCAAAAGCTTAATTTCTCCAGCAACATAATCACATAAATAAGCAATCAAGTTTATTTTAAAATCACCATAATCATGAACATGAGAAGATATCTTTTTTACTGGAGGGATTTCAATGTTTAGCTCCTCCTTGATTTCTCTAATTAGCGCTTGCTTTTCACTTTCCTCTTCTTCTAACTTCCCTCCAGGGAACTCCCATTTCAAAGGCATTTTCATTTCATTACTTCGCTGTGCGATGAGAATATTTTTATCTTTTATAATTACAGCACAAACTACTTGGATCATTTTTTCAGGCTTTTTCGAATGGATTTTAAATTTAACTAAAAATGAATGAAATAAGGAGGAAAACAATTGAATTATGGCTCCCCACCAAAAACCTCCGAATAATTCTTACCTATTTTCAACCTAAACAAAATATCCTTCTCCACTTTCATAACAGGAACTGAAGTCAGAACTATCTCTCCTTTGGGTAATAAAATTGAAGGAAGTCCATTCCCACACATGTAAGTAAACATAGTTTCGGTAGCTTTCCATTCTCCACTTTCATCTTTCAATTCTAAAATCAATGGAATCTGAGAACCATAACCAATTATAATAGTGCTGTCAGAAGTGTTTTCTAAAATAACTGGATAAGCTTCATAAATAAAATCTGTGTCTTCATACTTCTTTGAGCCAACATTTCTAATCTTCTGAGTTGTGCCTATTGTAATTTTTATTTTTGAATCGTACCAATCCGGACATTTCTTTTCAAAAGAGAAATCCTTAAAATATTCAGAGATCTTATCGTGATTTTGTCTTGTTTGTTTTTTCTCAATCTCACTTTTTGGTGGAGTTGTTAAATCTATCTCAATAACTTCAATGTCAGGTGGTGGCGCATAGTATTTCGAAAGATTATAATTAACATCTAAAGTGTCATTTTTAACACCAATATAAAGCGGGCGATAATTGGCAACACTCGCTTCTTGAAGAATTTTGTAAGTTATCTCAAGGTTAAACGTGTCTATCAGGAATGGAAAGTCTCTAATTTGATTATCATCTAAATATGAAGTTACATATACTTTCTCTTCACTATTATTAATTTCCACTTCCCCCTCCGAATCCAAAAAAATAAAATTCACCAAAACCACTATCACCGCTACAATAAAGAAAGGTGATTTCACCATTTCATTGATTCTTGAGTTTGGTTTTTTAACTCTTGCTCTAAAAGCATTTGAACTACTGAAATCTACCACCTTTTGATGGTCTTCTTTATTCAAATTTAAACTTAAAATAGTAGATTTGATTCTGTCCAGAACCAACAGACTTAAATCATTCCTTTGAACGACTAGTCTTGCTGTGTCAAAATATTTTATAGAATCAGCGTAGAAACTTTCATCTAATTCATTCAGTAACTGAACGAACTCTGGCGAAAAAACGAGTTTAAGTTGCTTTTGTAATTCTTGGTCATGACTTACTTTTAATTGAGCAATCGATTGTCGCAAGTAGGAAACTACCGCCTGCTGAATTTCAATGCGCTTCTTCTTAGCCAAAAGTGGACTAAATCTTAAATGATTACCCAATTCTGCCAAGTTTCCTTCCTTTATAAATTCAGAAAGTTTCTTTGATAAAATTGGAGCTAGATAAGTTTCAAGGAAATTTTGATATGATTCAAATAAGTCATTTTCCTTAGATAAAATCACATCTTCATTTTCCAAAATAATTTCTCCAGAACTAAATAAATATTCAACCAAGAGACGATCTTCTTCAATCCATTCATGGAAAACAGGAATATTCTCCTCTTTTAGTTGATTTAAAATAAAGATCAGCTCTTGTTGAGTGAAATCTTGTCCAAAAGCATTTAGAATTTGATTTTTAAGGAAATATTGTTCAACCGACTGTTTTAATTTATGAATTAATTCATCATTTGTGCGTGAAACTTCCAGCTTTAAAACAGCTGCTAACCTTCTAACACTAATGAATTTCATGACAACTTTTTAGATTTATAATTCTGAATATCCAGCAAAAAATCAATGTCTTCCTCAATTTTATTCCCAATCACAATCACATTTGTTCCAGCAGACTTTAGGGCTTCGATTTGCTCAATAGAACGCACTCCACCGCCAACAATCGTCACCGTTTCTAATTGCGCTTTCACTTGTTTAATTAATTGCGCATCTACAGGTTGATTCGCTCCACTTCCAGCATCAAAATACACCACTTTATTTCCTTGAAGCGAGCCTGCAATGGCAGTATTCAAAGCTATTTGTGTGTTATCTCTAGGAATTGGCGTCGTTTGACTCACATACGCAACAGTCGATTGTTTTCCTCCGTCAATTAAAATATAAGCCGTTGGAATTATTTCTAAATCCAGTTGAATCACTTCTTGGGCACTCTTCACATGCTGACCAATTAAATACTCCGGATTTCTACCTGACAGCAAACTCAAATACAGCAATGCATCTGCGTCATTTGATAATTGTTGATGATCTCCAGGGAAAATAACCAGAGAAATATCCGTCAAAGATTTCAAAATAGAAGTCGTCTTTTGAAAATCTGATCTCGTGACTGTGCTTCCTCCGATAAAGAAGTAATCCACATTGGCGAATTTTGCTTTTTCAACGATTATTTGAAGTTTTTCAACGGAATTTGTCTCTTCTGGATCAATTAAAACAGCAATTTGACCAGTTTCCGAATTTAACTTATTGAATATTTCCTTACTTAACTTCATAAACTGGAGATGCATTAATTGAAATTACAAAATTGTTTTTAGTATCCAAAGTGAGTTCCACTTCCTTCCTATTGTTAGAGAAATAAATTCTACCTTTCCATTTGAGGTCATCGATCCTTGTGAGCAATAAATTTTCAGCAAAGATAATTTCTTTTCGTCCAGCTAATTTATACAAAGCTTCTTTACCCGACCAAACTTTTATCATTTCCTCAACAGATGAGGTGTCGGTCAATTCTTTTTCTTCGGCACTTAGAAACTTATGTTTCACCCGCATCACCTTTTCGTGAATTGGTTCCAAGTCTAGTCCTACTTGAAAAGATTTACAATAAGCCATTCCAACCACATGATTTGCATGTGAAATTGAAATAAATCCTTCCCCTTCAACATAAGGAGCACCAATTTCAGAATAAAGAATTGGTTCATTCCCAAAATGCATTGTTCTCAAAACACGTGTTGCCACATACTCCCTTCTTCTGGAGGGATGTTTAAGTGTTTCTAGTTTTTGATGTTCTGCCGGTAATAAATTATGCAGATGTTCCTCCGTTACGAAATCATCGTAATAGAGTAAAAAAACCGAGACAGGTCCGTAATTTATTTTTTCAGTATGAAACATTAGGGTAAAAATAACAATCACGCCCGAGAAAGTAAAAAAGGAGTAAAAATAAGTCTCAGAAATGGGTGAAAAAATAAAAGTTAACATGTGTTCATAACTTGTTTCGTACAAAAAAGAGTAACTTTGTAGATTCTTTTGTAAGAAGAATTGCGATGTCTATATATTTTTATACATTTGCACTCCAAATTTTTTGGACATTATGGCTTCGAATAAAGAGTTTATTATACCGTTTGAGGGCTTAAAGAATGGAAAACATTCATTTGAGTTTGAAATAACGACAGCGTTCTTTGAAGAGTTAGCGTATTCTATTATTCTAGGAGGCGATGTAAAAGTCGATTTCCAACTGAATAAGAAAGACACCATGTTGATTGGTGATTTTGAAATGTCTGGTACAATTCAAAAATCATGCGATCGATGTACAGATTTAATGGACGTCCCAGTGGAGGTTTCGCATCAAATTATTTATAAGTTTGGCGAAGAGGAAAGTGTGGATGAAAATTTAATTGTCCTTCCTATATCAGCATTTACAATTGATCTCGCGTCAACTTTATATGAACTGTTAACCGTGGCATTGCCTAGTCGAACAGTACATGAAGAAGACGATTGCAATGAAGAAATGTTAGATTTAATAGATAAATATGTTGATTCATCAGAACCTGATGAAGATGATTCCGACGAAGAGGACGATACAGATCCGCGTTGGGACGCATTAAGAAATTTGAATTAAAAACCTTAAATATAAAGTAAAATGGCACATCCAAAAAGAAGAACGTCGACTACAAGAAGAGATAAAAGACGTACACACAAAAAAGCAATAGCTGGAAATATCTCAACTTGTCCAACAACAGGACAACCACATTTATTTCACCGTGCACACTGGTACGAAGGTAAACTTTACTACAAAGGTCAAGTAATTGCTGAGAAAGAAGTAGCAGTATAATTTGCTGATCCAGCACAACAAAGTGTAAATACACTTATGAAACTTGGATTAGATATTAGCGGTGGCGATTTTGCGCCAAGAGCAAATGTTCTTGGCGCTATTTTAGCCCTCGAGCAACTGCCCGAAGATGTAGAATTAGTTCTCATCGGTCGAGAGGACGAGATTATGCCTATTTTGAAAGAAAAAGGTGTAGTTTCTGAACGTATCTCTGTGGTTAATGCTCCTGACATCATTACGATGGAGGATCATCCTACACGAGCAATTCCCCAAAAACCAAACAGTTCAATTTCTGTTGGTTTTGAGCTTTTAGCCCATAAAAAAATAGATTCATTTGCTAGTACAGGTAATACCGGTGCTATGCTTGTTGGTTCTATATATAAAGTAAATGCCATTCCAGGTGTAATTCGTCCGTGTATTACTTCGGTTTTGCCTATAGTTGGTGGAAAAAATTCCATAATTTTAGATGTAGGTGCAAACGCAGATTGTAAACCAGATGTTTTATACCAATTCGCTAGTTTAGGTTCACTTTACGCCAAAAACGTAATGAACATTGAAAATCCACGTGTTGGATTATTAAACATCGGTGAAGAAGAAGGAAAAGGAAACTTACTTACGCAATCTGCTTTCAAATTAATGAAGGATTCAGATGATTTCAATTTTATTGGAAATATCGAAGGCCGTGATTTATTTAATGGCAAAGCAGATGTAGTTGTATGTGATGGATTCACAGGTAATATTGTTTTAAAACAAGCCGAAGGAATTTATTCTATTGCAAAGGATTTGGGAATAAAAGACAGCTACTTTGAACGCTTTAATTATGAAAATTACGGCGGAACTCCTATATTGGGCGTTAATTCAGATGTTATTATTGGTCACGGGATCTCTAATGATATTGCTGTGAAGAACATGATGTGCTTGGCGTATGATGTTGCCAGTTCTGAATTGACTAAAAAGATAAAAGAAGCTTTTACATAATGAAAAAAATAACAGCAGCAATTACAGGTGTTCAAGGGTACGTCCCTGACAATGTTCTTACGAATAAGGACCTTGAGAAAATGATTGACACAACTGATGAGTGGATAGTTTCACGAACAGGTATTCATGAAAGGCGTATGCTTGGAGATGGTAATCCTACTTCAGACATTGGAGTAGCCGCAGTAAATAAATTACTGGCCAAAAAGGGAATTTCTCCAGAAGAAATCGATTTAGTTATATGTGCTACTGTTACTCCTGATCATCCGTTTCCTGCAACTGCAAATATAATTTCTGATAAAACAGGAATGAAAAATGCTTGGAGTTTTGACGTTAACGCTGCTTGTTCTGGATTTATATATGCATTAACTACCGGTTCTCAGTTTATTGAGACAGGTAAATACAAAAAAGTTATTGTCATTGGAGCAGATAAAATGTCTTCGATCATCGATTATGAAGATCGCGCAACTTGTGTGATTTTTGGAGATGGTGGTGGTGCAGTTTTGTTAGAACCAAACGAAGAAGGTTATGGTATAGTTGACAGTGTCCTGAAAAGTGACGGTGAAGGAAGAAAATATTTAGTACAACCTGCTGGAGGTTCAAAACTACCAGCAAGTCATAAGACTGTAGATGAACGTTTACATTATGTTTATCAGGAAGGAAAAGCAGTATTTAAATTTGCGGTAACAAACATGGCGGATGTTTCTGCTGAAATAATGGAACGCAATAATTTAACAGCGGAAACTGTAGATTGGTTGGTACCACACCAAGCCAATTTACGAATTATTGATGCTACAGCAAATCGCATGGGATTACCAAAAGAAAAGGTAATGATCAATATTCAAAAATATGGTAACACCACAGCTGGAACGCTTCCTTTATGCCTTTGGGATTGGGAGCAGAAGTTAAAAAAAGGTGACAACATCGTGCTTTCTGCATTCGGTGGAGGTTTTACTTGGGGAGCAATTTACCTCAGGTGGGCTTATAATTCTTAAAAAAAATACGTACATTTATCCTATAAACATTCACACATGATGAATCAAAAAGAAATCCAAGAACTGATTAAATTCGTTTCTAAATCTGGAGTAACAGAAGTAGAAATCGAAGAAAAAGACTTTAAAATTACAATTAAGTCTGAGCCAAAAAGAAAGAATGAATCTGAAGAGAAAACAGTTTACATTCAACAACCAATGCAGCAGATGCAGCAGCCAATGCAACAACAGATGCAGGCACAAATGCCACAAGCAGTTGCTCCAGTAGCTCCAGCACCAGACGCAAATGCTGCAGAGGACGATGACAGTAAATACATCACTGTGAAATCTCCAATGATTGGAACATTCTACCGTTCTCCATCTCCTGAAAAACCAGTATTTGTTGAAGTAGGTAGCACAATCAAAAATGGTGATCCTGTTTGTATCATTGAGGCAATGAAATTGTTCAATGAAATTGAATCAGAGATTCAAGGTAAAATTATAAAAGTACTAGTTGATGATGCTTCTCCAGTAGAGTATGACCAACCTTTGTTCTTAGTTGATCCATCATAAAATTGGTGCATTATTATAACTTTAAGAAAAATTAAATACCCAAAAGGCATGTTCAAGAAAATATTGATTGCTAATAGGGGCGAGATCGCCTTACGTGTTATCAGAACATGTAAGGAAATGGGAATTAAAACTGTCGCTGTATACAGTATAGCCGACAAGGAAAGTTTGCATGTTCGTTTCGCCGATGAGGCTGTATGTATAGGACCAGCAGCTAGCTCATTATCCTATTTACAAATACCTAATATTATTGCTGCAGCAGAAATTACTAATGCTGATGCAATTCACCCAGGATATGGTTTCCTCTCTGAAAACGCTAAGTTTTCAAGAGTTTGTCAAGAACACAATATTAAATTCATTGGTGCTACCCCAGAACAAATTGATGGAATGGGAGACAAAGCCAACGCGAAAGCGACAATGATTAAAGCTGGCGTTCCTTGTATTCCTGGTTCGAAAGGTCTTCTAAAAAACTTAGAAGAAACTTACAAAATAGCAGACAAAATTAAATATCCTGTCATCCTTAAAGCAACTGCCGGTGGTGGTGGAAAAGGAATGCGTATAGTTTCTAAACCAGAAGAAATGGAAGATGCTTGGAATTCTGCTCGTCAGGAATCTAAAGCAGCATTTGGAAATGATGGTTTATATATGGAGAAGTACATCGAAATGCCTCGTCATATTGAAATTCAAATCGCAGGAGATCAATACGGAAACGTATGTCACCTTTCAGAGCGTGACTGTTCAATTCAACGTAGGCACCAGAAATTAGTAGAAGAAACTCCTTCTCCATTCATGACTAAAAAGTTGCGTAAGGAAATGGGAGCAGCAGCTATTAAAGCAGCAAAAGCTGTAAAATATGAAGGTGTAGGTACGGTTGAGTTCCTTGTGGATAAAAATAGAGATTTTTATTTCATGGAAATGAATACGCGTATTCAAGTTGAACACACAATTACTGAAGAGGTAATTAACTTTGACTTGGTAAAAGAGCAAATTAAATTAGCAGCTGGAAGTAAGATCAGCGGTAAAAATTATGAGCCAATCATGCACGCGATTCAATGTCGTATTAATGCTGAGGATCCTTATAACAACTTCCGTCCTTCTCCAGGAAAAATAACTGAATATCATGAACCAGGTGGACATGGAATTCGTATCGATACGCATGTTTATGCAGGATACACAATCCCTTCTCACTACGATTCAATGATTGCAAAATTGATTACTGTTGCACAAACACGTGAAGAAGCAATTCTTAAAATGCGTCGTGCTTTAGATGAATATATTATTGAAGGTGTAAAAAGCACAATTCCTTTCCACCAGAAATTAATGGTTGATGAGAAATTTAATGCTGGAGATTTTACAACAGCTTTCATGGATACTTTTAAATTTTAAGATTTAAAATCCACACAATTTTAAGAGTCCAGACTGTATTGTCTGGACTTTTTTGTTTTATAAACAGTTTAACCTATCTTTGATTGATTGATAAAATGGACAATTCAGTCTTGGCGATGCAAAACACAATAAAAACAAATCTTTTAGGCTTAAACATTGATTAAACCCTATAATATGAAAACTACTGTTTCTATACTCATTATTTTAATTTCTTTGGTGTCAACACCAGTATTCTCTCAGCTAGGTGTAAAAAGCGGCTTTTCAATTGGACAATATAATAGCCCAGGAGCACTTTTATACTCAGGTGCTTATCTTGGCGTAACTTATGAATTCAATGAAAGACTTCGAGGAGAAATACTTGTTGAAGGACTATTTAGAAAAGATAAAATAGCTATTTATTCTCAAAATGGATTTGTAATTGGCAATTACTTTAAAGAGGTAGATGTGATTTATAACACAATTCCAGTTACCATAGGAGCTGATTATAGATTTTTTACTGGAAAAATACAGCCTTTTGCTGGATTAAATATTGGTGTTTTGTCAAACGGTGGTAGAATTTCAGAGGATAGTTTTAGCAGTCAATATTTTACGCTACAACCAAAAATTGGGACTAATATTGTTCTAAAAGAAAATCTATTACTTGATCTCTCAATAAAGTATCATTTCCTTGGTCGCCAAAGGCAAACAAGTTTATTTAATAGTCAATTTTTTGGAGCTAGTATTGGGATAAATTGTTTATTCTAACACATATAAATACACTTCAATAAAGTGTTTAAAGGATAAAAACTGTTTAATTCTGAACTTATAATTGACTATAAAAATCATCATGAAAAAAATTTTAATTACTACAATAGCAACTTTATTCCTGACTACTGCAGCATTTTCTCAGCTCGGTTTAAAAGGAGGTTTTGCACTCTACGGAAACCCAAAAAATGCTTCTTTTATGCATGCTGGTGGCTATTTAGGAATGACTTACGACATCAATGACAGACTTCGAGGGGAACTAATTATTGAGGGAGTATTTAACAAACAAAGGATTACCTATTTGGAATCTAACACTTTGGACGGAACAAAAAAAGAAGACGTTATAATTTCAAGTAATATTCCAGTAACTTTAGGTATTGATTACCGATTTCTAAAAGGAAAAATCCAGCCTTACGCAGGACTAAATGTTGGAATTATTTCATTAGGATATAAAAATGATTACAGTAGAGGCAGTAATCAAAACTCAACAATACATCCAAAAATAGGTATGAATGTAGCAATTTCAGAAAGTTTATTATTTGATTTTGCTTTTAAAAGCCATTTTATCATTTACGGAACCAATTCTAACACCAGTTATTCTAATGTGTTTGGGGTAAATATTGGGATAAATTATCTATTCTAAAAAAAATATTTCACGCCTTTTATAGCATAATAAGGAATAAGAATATTATCAAATTACGACACTAGAAACTAATCATAAATTGATAACGGAATTATTAATTTAAATAAAAAATTGGTCCTATGAGAAGCTTACTATTTACTATAATTCTAATTCTATCACTACCCAATGAATCATTTTCGCAATTAGGCGTAAAAGGAGGTTTGGCAGTAGGAAAAACACTTCAAAGTAAAGGATTATTGCACTATGGATTAGATTTAGGGTTCACTTATGAAGTAACGGAAAGATTTCGAGCAGAGGTTTTATTTGAAGGAATGTTTAGAAACACTGTTTTAACACTTTGTGATCCAAATGATTATGCATTAGGACAAAAATTAGAAGATAATAAAACTCTTTCTAGTTTTATTCCCATTACAGTTGGAGTAGATTATAGTTTCTTTAAAGGAAAGCTAAAACCATTTGTTGGGTTAAATCTAGGAGTGATGACACTGGGCACTAGACTCAAAGGAGAAAGTTACTATAGCCATTATTTCACATTTCATCCAAAAGTTGGGGTAAACTACGCGTTAACGGAGAATATTGTAATTGATTTTACATTCAAACATCATGTAATTGTCCGACAAGCGAGTAATGGTAGTGTTAATAACCCAATAATCGCTGGTAATTTAGGAGTTCAGTATAACTTTTAAAACAAGTTCTTATTCGGTTTTAGTAAGGCTAAAAAATTGATTAAAATTGTTTCCTAATCAGTAAGTCAATCCTATTCAAAAAGGGGATAATTTGAGATCTAGACTAGAATTGATTATGTTTGAACTCTATTTAACTAAAAGTATACTCATGAAAAATATTTTATTTATTACAGTAACAATGTTGTTCATGTCCTCAGCAGCATTTTCACAGTTCGGTGTAAAAGCAGGATTCGCTTTAGGAGAGCCATTAGACGACAACACGTCAAACTTGTTTTTTGGATTTGATGTTGGTGTAACTTATGAAATAAGTGAAAACCTACGTGCTGAATTATTAATAGAGAGAATAGCTAGAAAAGACGTTATTACTTTAGGCTTTTTTGGGTCTTTCTCTATAAAATCGATTATTATGCCAATCACGGTTGGTGCTGATTATAGATTTCTAACGGACAAAATTCAACCTTATGCTGGTTTAAACGTTGGATTATACAGGTTTACTGGAAAAGCCACTGGACAATCAAATTCTGACAGTTACTTTGGCTTATTTCCAAAAGCGGGTGTTAGTGTTGAAATCACAGACAATATTTTAATTGATGCGAATATAAAATACCATCTTGCATTCAACAAAAACGATAAAATGGACCCTGCAAACAATGAAGGTTTCGTAAATATCGATGGATCACCAATTGCTGAGCAGAAGAATACCACTATTTTCGGAGCTAATGTTGGTTTGATTTACAAGTTCAATTAAAAAAAGATGAAAACAGGTTGTTAATTGTATTAAGGTATTAAATTTGTGTTCTAAATTTTAATAGGGTATGAAGACAGGTATAGCAAATCAGAAAATAGATAAGATCATCGCTTTAGTTGAAAAAGAAGGTGTACTTGCAGAAGGATTAATTCAAGAACTAACTGAATTAAGAGAACTTGCGCTTAAAGAAGTAGATCCACTATTGGCTAAAGTTACACGTTTAACTTTCGAATACCTTAAAGAAAAAGAGGCTTATGATGTACAAGCATTGTGGGAAGAAGACGAAGAAGGTGGAGAATTTCCTTTAGAAATTGAAGACAAAGAAAACCTTTTAAACCTTTTGAATTTGATGTTAAAATCAGATCATAAAATTAACAGAGAAGAAATTAAAGATTACCGTACAGCTTTAAAAGAAGAGCTTTACTAGCATCTAAAATTTTAAATATATTTCAAAGTCCGCTTTTTCAATAAGGCGGACTTTTTGTTTTTAAAATAAACTTGAGCGCTTTGGAATTAAATAGTGTCCGCAAGAAAACCAAAGAACTCACTCGTTTTATGTATATTTATTCAACACAAATAAATTTAAACGATGTTTAAACAACAATTAATCTCCTTTTTAATCTTTATCGCTTGTGCATTTCAAACTAATGCACAATTGGCCACGAATAATGATTTCAACAACGAAAGATTACGCATCAATAAAACAGGAATGGTTGTTTTGACTTCTTGGGCTTCCACAAACATAGCTGTTGGATCAATCGGCTGGGCGTATGATAAAGGCGCTATGAAATACTTCCATCAAATGAATGTCTTTTGGAACATTGTGAATTTAGGGATTGCTGTTCCAGGCTTATTTCAATCGAGAAAATATAGTGAAGAAAAAATAAGCAATGGAAAACTTATTGAAGAGCAATATGCTAACGAACAACTTTATTTAATTAACGATGGTTTAAATATTCTCTATATCGGATCAGGATTTCTATTAAAATCGATAGCAGATACTTATCCAGATAATCAACTCCGTTTTGAAGGTTATGGAAACTCTTTGATCTTACAAGGAGGGTTTTTATTGGTTTTTGATTTAGTTCAATACCTCAGACACCGCAATCATAGAAAAAAATCAAACGCTATATTCTTTGATCAACTTTCGTTGAGTAACAGTGGAATTGGATTAAAGTACAGTTTCAAATAATCCCTTTTCCTCATTGGATTAATTCATAATCATTGTCTAAAAAAGACAATATCATCCTATTTAGTTTATAAACATTCTAAATAAGAAATTCTGACAAAGCTATGACAATAAAAACAGGCGTTATCACGATATTTACAGCAAAATAAGGGAAAAGAGAGTGAAAGGGATCCACATATTTGCATTTACACACCGCCAACTTGAGGTTAATCAGATTGGTAGGTTGCACATTGCCCCTGATCACCAGAAGGAAAAGCTTACTTTACTGAAAGAAAAATTTCAGTTAGACGAATTGATGTATGTTTCAACATGTAACCGCGTTGAGTTTATCATTTCTAAAAAAGAAGAGATAGAAATTCCTGAATTCCAACAATATTTACAATTCTTATTTCCAGATTTCGACCAAGATCAAATCAATTTATTTGGTCACCAAGTCGAAAGATATAGAGATTTTCATGGGGTGGAACACCTAATTAAAGTGACTTCTTCTATTGATTCTATGGTGATTGGTGAACGAGAAATCATAACTCAAATTAGAAAGTCTTTTGATATTTGTAAAGAATATAATCTTACAGGAGACTCTATTCGATTAATGATTAGACACACCATCGAAACTGCGAAACGTATTTATACTCAGACAAATATTGCACACAGTCCGGTATCAGTTGTTTCATTGGCATATCACACTTTACGTGTAAAAGATATTCCGCTAGATGCTAGAATCCTTATTATTGGCGCTGGGGTAACCAACACCAACATGAGTCGTTTTTTGAAGAAACATGGATTTACTAATTTTTCGGTTTTTAACCGTACATTAAGTAAAGCTCAACTATTGGCTCAACAATTAAATGGTGAGGCTTTTTCTCTAAACGAATTACCACTTTACAAAAAAGGATTTGACATTATAATTACTTGTACAGGATCAGATTCTTCTATTATAAGTCCTGCGCTGTACGAACATTTATTACAAGGAGACACCGATTCAAAAGTGGTGATAGATTTAGCTATCCCAAGCGACTTGCACCCTCAAGTAACACAGGATTTTCCACTAGACTATATTTCAATTGATTACTTGCAAAAGATTTCTTCTAAAAACTTAGAAAAAAGAGCTAGAGAGATTATTCATGTTGAAACAATCGTTGAAGAAGCAGTTGGAGTTTTTAAATTATTAGCTCACGAACGTGAAGTGGAAAGAGCAATGAGAATTGTTCCAGAAACAGTAAAAGAAATTAAAGCAACTGCAATAAAACATGTTTTTGCCAAGGAAATGGAAAGTCTTGACGATCAATCAAAAGAAACAGTTGAAAAAATCATCGCTTATTTTGAAAAGAAATACATGAGCGTTCCCATGAAAATGGCGAAAGAAATATTACTTAAAAGATGAAGAAAATAATCATTGGATCACGTGGAAGTGATCTTGCATTGTGGCAGGCAAATTTTGTAAAAGATGAGCTACTGAAATTAGGTCAAGCAGTTGAAATTAAAGTGATCTCTACGCAAGGAGATAGAATCCAGCACTTGAGTTTTGACAAAATGGAAGGAAAAGGATTTTTCACTAAAGAAATTGAAGCTGCTTTGCTTGACAAATCCATTGATTTAGCTGTTCATTCGCACAAAGATTTAGAAACTACTTCTCCAGCAGGATTGCAAATTGCTGCAGTTTCCTACAGAGAAGATCCTTCAGAATTATTATTGATCAGAAATGAATCTGTTGATGACAATGAAGTTTTCGGAATTAAGAAAAACCCTGTTATCGGAACTTCTTCAGCGAGAAGAAAATCACAATTGATTACCTTCCGTGACGATTTTGAAATAAAAGATTTAAGAGGAAACGTTGGAACGCGTGTTAATAAACTAAGAGATGGTCAATACGACGCTATCGTTTTGGCAATGGCGGGTATTAAACGCTTAGATTTAGATTTATCAGATTTAACAATAAGTACTTTAGATCCAACATTGTTCATTCCTTGTCCTGCACAAGGCGTTTTAGGACTTCAAATCAGAGAAGAAGATACTGATTTAGCCAAGATTCTTAAAGCAATGAATGACGAAGCTGTTCAAGAGAGAATTGAAATAGAAAGAGGAGTTTTAAGAAAGCTAGACGGAGGTTGTCAACTGCCTTTAGGGATCTTTTGTGACGAAGACAAGACTGTTCATGTAGCATTCGCTGAAAAATGGGAAAATGGCGCTAAATTCAGTACGTATTCTGCTGTTGATAATCCTGATATCATCAACGAGATTCTCAATGAAATACAACCGAAATAATCAATGTTATTCATCTCCAAAAAAGTAACACAACCTGAATTTTTAGCTTATGTTAAGGCTGCGGAGATAAACATGAATGACACTTCAATGATTTCCTTTATTGAAGCTCCTTTTGATTGTCCAACAATGAGTTTTGATGTTATTTTCTTCACCAGTCCACGTTCAGCAAAATTCTATTTAGAGCGTTGTTCCATTCCTTCAAATGTTGATATTGCAACGATTGGAAAAGTAACTTCAGATTATGTTTCAGCACAAAGTTATTCGATAGCTTTTACTGGAGTAACAAGTGGAATTCCCGCTTTGGTCAGTAAAGAGTTTAAAGACTTTGTAGGGAATAGAAAAGTATTATTTCCGCAATCCAATTATTCGCAACGTTCGATGCAAGAGCGTTTAGAAAATCAACAAATTACAGATTTAGTCGTTTATCAAACAGCGCTAACACCGGTTCATCTTAAAGAAAAACCTACTGTTTTGGTCTTTACGAGCCCAACAAATGTTGAATCATATTTGCTAGTCAATAAAGTTACAGCGGATCAAAAAGTAATTGCTTGGGGAAAAACCACAGAAGCTTTCTTGAATAAAAACGGCATAAAAGCAGATCAAACGCTCACCTACTCTTCTTTTGATGAATTAAAAGATGTTTTAGAAGCGCACTTCTACCCTATTCGAAAATAAGTTCACCAGAATTAGAATTAGAGATAAACGCAGCTTCTTTACCAAAAACTAGTGCGCGGTTATCATCTAAATGTCCAGCTGGAAAATCAAATGCAATAGGAATTGAGTGATAAGTAAAGTGAGACTTTATGATTTCGAATAAATCTCTCCCATAAGGCGGATTGGTGTCTTTAATTCCGCTAAAATCGCCTATAATTAATCCCCGAATTTGATCTAATATTCCGACTTTGCTCAATTGATAAAAGTGTCTGTCTATCGCATACAAATGTTCTCCGACGTCTTCCAAAAACAAAATTGTATTCTGATAATCTGGTTGGTGCTTTGTACCTATTAAACCCGTTAAAACAGTAAGGTTCCCTCCTATTACTTTACCAGAGACTTTACCTTCAATGTTTTTGGTATTTGTTTGCCATTCGTAATGTAAACTTTTGTTTTGAATTCCAGCAAATAAACTCTCCAAAGCAGCTGCTGAATTGGTTTCAAAATTTAAGGGCATTGTTGAATGAATTGAAGCCGCTCCAAGCTTTGCCAAATGCTGATGAAACACCGTAACATCAGAAAAACCAAGCAACCATTTTGGGTCATCAATAAAACCTGCCCAACTTATTCTGTCAATGATTTGAATACAACCATAACCGCCACGGGCACATAGAATGGCTTTTACCTCATCATTATCAATTGCCCACTGTAAGTCTTCTGAGCGTTCTTTTAAAGTTCCAGAAAAATAATTATGCTGACCTAAGCAATGTTTAGAAACAACAGCTTTGAAACCATTTTCTTCGATAGTTTTTACAGCGAAATCAACATACTGTTTTTCAATTCCTTTGGCGGGTGCAACAATCGCAATAGTATCGCCTTTTTCAAGATTTTTTGGTAACATTGTCGCTAGTAAGTTTTTGTCATTTCTTTATCAATCACCAATATATAATCGGCTTGACCTTTAAATTCATCTTCCAATTTAGAAACATTTGACTGCTCAACAGTTGAAATGGTGATGATATTTAGCGTATTGTCTTTACGTTTCAAATACCAGTAAATACCTTCAAAATTCTTACTGTGGTAATCGCCATTAAAATGAATGAATTGATTTTTATTTGATTGATATTCTTCATAGATAAAATGAGCCATCGTAGCATCCTTTATTGCTTGGGCTTTTGGGAAGTTTGGGTTTGCATGATCACTCATCAAAGTCAACATCGATTTATATCCTGGTAATTCAGGGTCATAGGCAATAGGAAGTGGTGCAACACATGATTTCTCCTCATCTGTCAATTCGGTTTCTAAGGATTCCAGACCATTTCTATACACTTGACTTGCAAATTTCCGAGGAACATTAGTAGCAATAAATGACAAATTATTTTCTTTAGCGAAATCAACCAAAGGTTTGTAATCCGTTTTATAATTTATCCATAGAGACGCCACAGAATCTAAATGTTTTTGGGAAATCTCACCAGATATATAAGCATTAACTTCTTTTTGATTATTGGCTTCTAGCATCTCAGCACCAAGAGAAATGTTGTGCTTTGAATGCATTTTTTGGGTAGTTTTCAATTGTAACCAATGTGCAATTGGATTATCGTGTAATTCACCAAACAATATGATTTCGCTACTCTCTATTTGCTTAAAAAATTTATTTACACTTATTTTCTTTCCTTTTTTATTGTACAATTGGAAAGGCTCTACGTTTTGTGCATTAGCATATTGACCAGCTACCAGTAGTAATAATAGAAGATATTTCATAAATTAAATTTTTACAAATATCAACAATCTAGCGTTTAATTAACGTGCCTAAATGGTTTTCTTTTTTTCACGATACTAATACTTCTAAATCCTGTGAAAAGGTTCCTAAATTAAACAACATCAAAAAAGGGTTGCCTTAGTTAAGACAACCCTTTATCAAGTGTGATATGAATAAATTATTTTTTATACTTTTTCTTTAATTCATCTAAGTCTTCACCAATTTCTCTAAGGTCTTTATCTAGCTCTTTATGAGAAGCTGTGATTTTCTCTTGCTCTTTACGTGCATCTTCTACATCAATTTTACCTTTCTTGATTTTTTTATCTAATTTCTCCTGAGACTTATCAAGTTTAGCTCTTTTACCCTGAATATTCTCTTGGCTTCTTACGAGCTTAGCAAGACTTTTTGTGTACTTTTCCTCTGCTTTTGCTGCTTTACCGGCTACTTTAGCTTCTTGTTCAGCTTCTTTTCTAGCACTTTTAGCCTCTTTAGCAGCCGCTTTTTCAGCTTTAGCTTTCTCTTTCTCTTCCGCCGCGGCTACTTTTGCCTCCTTAGCACGTTCCTTTTCAGCATTAGCTTTCTCTTTTGCGACCTCTTTTTGAGCCTTTGCTTTATCTTTGGCGTCATCCTCAGCTGATCTTGCTGCTTTTTCTGCTACTTTTTTTGCTGCTAAAGTTGCAACTGCTGCTTCCTCCGCTGCACGTTGTTTTTCTAATTCATTGATGCGTTGGTCTCTTTCTGCTGCTTGTTGTTCACGTGTTTTTTCGTCAACCACCGTATTGCCCAGCTTCTTTTCCATTTCTGCCGCTTCTTCAGCAGTTTGCTTAGATGTTGCTCTTTTTGCAGCTGCAGCAGCTTCGGCTTCTTTTAGCTTCTCTTGTTCAGCTTTAGTTTTTTCTGCATATTCAGCTGCGTTTTCTTGAGATGACTTTGCAGCTTCATTTGCTTTTTCAGCCTCTTTTCTAGCTTTCTCCTCTTTTTCTGCTTGTTTTTTTAGTTCCTCTTCACTTTTATCTGTGATTTTATCAATATCACTCGCTACTGCAGTTGTTATTACTCCTGTACCGCGAACCATTGCAAATTTATAATCACTTCCTTCTTTTAATATAAATCCAGTTAAAGACTGAGTTTTGTATCCGTCTTTTGTGATTTGTAGAGTTGTTGCTCCGCCAGAATAGCCATCAACTTTTAAAGATACGTTTCCATTTTTATCAGAGGTAGATTGTGCTAATGATTTTCCGTCTTTCATTACAGAAACAGAAGCACCCTCAACTGGTTTACCTAAATAAGTAACCTTAACTTTAAAGCTAACTGATTTTCCATCTTGAATTGTTTTTTCAATCGAAAAGTTTGTATGTGTGGAAGCATAAGTCAATGGAGTTACCATTAAACCTAATGTAAATGTAGCGAGTAGTGCAATGTTTTTATTTTTCATTATCGTTCTTTATTAATTGTACTATGAATGTACATAATTGTTAAGTCATATCCAACAGCAAGTTCACAACTTTTCTAAAAACCTTGTAAATGAACCATACTAAATGACTTAAATCATATTTTCAAGTCTTTACTATAAAACTCTAAATACTGCGTTATGCTCTTTTTGAAGTTTTCTTATCATAAATTTATAAATCTTTCGTTTTCTTTCGGACACTATTTATCTTGTCAAGCTAAGTTTATCGCTTCCGAATTAGTGATTTTTAAATTTCACTCAACCAAAATTCAAACCTATCTTTTATACTTCTAAACTTATGACAAGCTTTCTTTGAAGATTTAAAGTATAACCAATTAGAATTATTTATCTTTATCCAATGCTTTTTAAAGATGTATTAGGACATAACGACCTCAAGGAAAAGTTTATCAATGATGTAAGAAGTCAGCAGGTTTCTCACGCCCATTTGTTATTGGGTAATATTGGATATGGCGGCTTATCAATCGCTTTGGCCTTGTCACAATATTTGATGTGCGCAAATCAACGTGAAAATGATAGTTGTGGCGAATGTTCAGCATGCAAAAAAGTTCAAAAATTAGAACATCCAGACATTCATTTTTCATTTCCAACAGCTCAAGCAATTTCTAAAACTTCCGATCCTCTTTTCCCTTTATGGAAAAAATTAGTACTGAATAATCCTTACACTGGATTAAATGAATGGATCAATGCTTCGGATGACAAGGGAAGAAAACCTATAATTTCCGTTCATCAAAGTGAGGAAATTATTAAAAAACTGACTTTAAAGTCTTTTGAAGGAGGATATAAAATCAGTATTATCTGGTTGGCAGAAGAAATGAATACTGCTTGCGCTAATAAATTATTAAAGATAATTGAGGAGCCACCAAAAGATACTTTGTTTATTTTGATTGTTGAAAATGAAGATACGGTATTGCCAACAATTTTAAGTAGAACTCAAATTACCAAAATAAAGCAATTAAATGACGATGAGTTGGTTGGTTTTCTAAGAAATCAAGGTCATTCAAACGAAGACTTATTAAGAAGTGTTTCCTCTCGTGCGGAAGGAGATGTTTCTTCAGCTTTAGAAATGATCAAAGCAGGAGGAAACTCTAATATGAACTACCAACGTTTTGTTGAACTAATGAGAGTTTGCTACAAAAAAGAAGTGCTACCCATGATGTTTTGGGCTGAAAATATGTCCAAAATAAGTCGGGAAGAACAAAAACACTTCATTAAGTACGCTTTATATATGGTGAGACAAAGTTTAATGAAGAATTATACTGAAGATCAATTAATGCGTACTTCGACTGATGAAGCAACATTCTTAGCTAAATTTGCACGTTTCATCACCGGAAATAATGTTTTGGAATTTAATGATTTATTTAACGAAGCACATTACAATATTGAACGTAATGCGCACAGTAAAATATTGTTTACTAATATTACTTTTGAAGTGATGCGCTATATTCATAAAGCTTAATTAAGTTTTTAAACCCATAAGCCAAGCAATCGCTTTGTCATTTGATTCGAAGTAGCCACAACTGTAAGATTTCTTATTTATTTTAGTTGCGGCTTTCATAGCCAAACGATGAGAAAAACTCTTGACCACATAAGCATTGGCTTTAATCGTTAAACTCCTTTTGTCAGACTGTATATATTTTATAGTTTCCTGAGTAGGTAAAACAAAATCATCATTACTCGTTGATAAAGTTAAGCCCAGAGGAAGTTTTGTAAGAGAAAACCTCAAAGCCTCAATTTGTTGCGCTTGATCAATAGTTATAGGGGTTCTATCTAAAACATGAATATGAAAAACATCATTATCATAGATAATTATATTTGCAAAACCCAATTCCTTTTTTACCACAATTTTCATGAAATGAATGTATTTCTACTTATGTATTAATGAATAAAGATACCGAAATAATTATTCATTTGAAAAAATAATTTGATGAACATGAAATTTTGGAGTTATAAAATCATATTAAATTATACAATGAATGTTTGCCACTAGTCTTTTATACTCAAAAGCCATTCTATAGCTCTTGAATCAGTGGAGAAAAAAGAGATTGGAGTTGCCATCTTTTTTAATCCAGTAGTTGTTTTTATAAATAATCGTTGAGAAAAACTTTTAATAACAAAAGCATCTGCTTTTATAGATAAAGTTCTGTCTTTAGATTCAATATAATCAATTGCATCTTGAGTAGGAACAATGTATCTGTCTGCACCGGTTGACAACATCAATGCTTTTTTGTCTCCCATAACGGAAAGTCTAAATTCATAAACTTCTTTTACTTGGCTTAGTGTGAGGGGTATTTTACTTAAAATATGCGAATGAAAAATTGCATTATCATAAATAACTATATCAACGAAACCCAAAGATTTTTTTAGTATAACTTCCATAATGACGACTGTTTTAAAGTGATTAAAACTAAAATTCTTCAGTAATTAAATGATCTCTTTTTAAAAATAATAGTAGTTTTCAACAAGACCCAAAACAATATACTTTATAATTCCCTATATTTGTTTTAAAATATTAAATTTTACTAGTTATGGGAAATGCAAATGCAACTATTTGGAATAAATTTTTAGGCGAAGATTTGGAAGTAAACCGTCTTGGAATCATCAGTGTAGTATTACTAGTAACTGGTTGTTTGGGCGGAATAACTGTTGGTATGGGAGCTGTTCATCACACTTGGCAATTATTTTTAATTGTACTTCCAACAATGATGACATTATCGTTTCTTATAGCTGTTGGTCCATTGAAAATAATTTTGAATCTTGCCGTACTTACTGTTATTATTGATTTGATAATCTTGGCTATCAATATTTTATAATTCAAACTTATCGATATTGATGACAATGCTCAATCATATTCGATAGTGTGAAGGATATAACAAGGTGTGAGTTTCATGCCTTTTTTTGCTTTTTAAAACTTTATGAAAATTAAAATACTTCTTAGTTTCATTTTATTGACTGCTGTTTATCAGCCCGTATTTGCGCAACGAAAAAGTAAATTAAATACAAATGGGCAAGGAACATTATTTGCTCAAATAGGGTACAACAGAAGTGCATACAATAATTCAAATGTTGTATTGAATGGAAACCAATATGATTTCGTCCTCAACAATACCAGTATCCAAGACAATGCGGAAGGAAAAGGAATGGGCTCATTTTTATCAAGCTCTTCTCCACAATTCAATATAAAACTGGGCTATTTTATTAAACCAAAATGGGCCATTACAATTGGTTTTGATCGCTACAATACTTATTTCGAAAACAACCAAACCGTTGGACTAGAAGGAACTTTTGCACCTGAATCACATTCAGATTATTCTGGAAGTTATAATCAAGATATTTTATTCACTAGAGATCAATTCAATATTGAACAAAGTGGTGGAATAAATTTTATTTCAATTGGCGTTCAGCGCAATGACCAATTTTTTAAGTCCAGAAAGGCAGAATTTGCATTTCAAACGCTTTATGGAATTCAAGTTGGACCGCTCCTAACACAAGTAGACTATACTTTTGACGCAAATACATCGCCTCGTGTTTCTTCATTGAGCGGAATTGGTGCGGCGGCTAATATTGGAGTTCGTTTCGAATTTGCCCAATACATTTATCTTCAATTAGAACTCGACGGAGGAATTTTGAATCAAAACAAAATCAAATTAACAGCCAATGGATCTTCAACAGGTGAACAAGTTGTTGGATTTGTATCTCCATCTGTTCATTTAGGATTCAATATCTTTGCACGATCACAAAATGATTGTGGAACATGCCCTAAGTGGTAAATAGCGAGAAAGAGAGAAGAGAGCGAGGTTAAATTGCTGTATTTAATCTGCTAATCTAAAAAAAACTCAGCGCCTTCGCGGTTAAAATTTTTATCCAATCATTACCCCTTTCAAGTTCAACAAAGGAATATACTCGAAATTCTCTTCTTTTATTAAATCAGAGTGGAAAACATATTTCTTATCATACATTTTATTTCCAATCCAGAAGCAAACCCAATATTCATTTGTTAAGGCCATTACATCTTCCATAATAGGTTCTACTTTTTGGGCAGAAAAAGGAATAAGACCACCCAAATCCTTTCTCAAGGTCGTGGTTTCTACTTTATCTCCGTTTTCTTTGGGAGTTGCGTATCCTTTAGAAGTAATTAAAACTTGTTCTAAAATATCTTCACTTTCATTGATGAAATAAACGTCGTAAACAATCACGTTGTCTTCTCCTAATTCCTGTACTATTGCAACATATACGTTTTCTACTTCTGGACCTTTCAACTCCTCTTTCATATTCTAATCTTTATTGGGCTATAACTTCATCAAGAATGGAAAAATAATTAAAAAGATCTAATGTGTGGTATTCTTTGTAACTGTTTTTAAGCACAAAGTCGAAATCATCCTTTTTCTTTTTGGGAATAAAATATTTTTCTTTCCTGTCGTGACCAGTTCTTACCATTATAACATTCAAAGAAGGAATGATAATAATATACTGACCTAATATTCCGCGTGCATAAATAGCAGGATTTTTTGGGTGATTGAAAATCCAAAAATGCAATCCGTAATGTGCAGACTTCAAATTAAATGGCGAGGTGAGTGTGGTTAAAGTTTTCTCAGTAATTATTTGCTCTTCTCCCCACTTTCCGTTGTTCAAAATAAGTTGTCCAATTCGGGCATAATCGCGTGTTGTAGCATAAGCACAGCAAAATGTTTTTTCAACGCCATTTTCATTGTCTAAACTCCATAACAAATCATTTTCGGAACCAATCTTAGACCATATATTTTCTTGAAAGTATTCTGTTGCATTCTTCCCGGTAGCATTTTCTAAAATAAGGCCAAGTAACTGACTGTTTCCGCTTGCGTATTTGAATTCAAAACCTGGAGCATCTACAAACGCTTCTTTTTTCATGAATTCAGTTAATTCTGAAGTGTAATATGCTTCTGCATTATCAGATAATGGATTACTTCCACTTTCTGACCAATCTAAACCGCTTGACATGCCCAAAAGATGTCGAATAGTGATTTCTTCATCGTGTGGTAGTTCGAAGGGAAGATAGTCGGTTATTGGCGCATCAAATCCATCTATTTCACCTTTATCCACAGCAATTCCGATGAGTAGTCCAATAAAACTTTTAGCCATCGAAAAAGAATTGCTTTTTACGCTTTCCGAATGCTCTCCGTAATAAGATTCATGAATGATTTTTTCATCTTTTACAATTAAAAATGAAGTCGTTTTTATTTCATTTAGAAAATCGATTGACTCTTTGGATAAAGTAACATTTGTCGATTCCGACTTCCATTCTTCTGGAGATTCATCATGACTGGCAACACGCACTGGGAAAAGTATAGAATCATAAATTCCTGGGCCAGATTTTCCTTGTAGATATGTTGATGCGATTCCTTTGTAAAGATATGTTTTACCAGAAATAAAAATGATGAGATTAATTAACAAAAAAAACAACAAAAAGAAGAGAAGAAGGCGTTTTACCTTTTTCCAAAAACCTCTTTTATGTGTTGATGTATTTTGCATTAAAAAGTGAAGCTACGTGATTTTGAAGTTTGGTTTTTATCTCACCCATATCTACTGGATGACCCAACTCCTTTTCAAGTGAAGTTACACTTTTATCTTCAATGCCGCAAGGAACAATGAAATTAAAATAATTTAGGTCTGTATTCACATTAAACCCAATACCATGCATGGTAACCCAACGAGAGGACTTTACTCCCATAGCACAAATCTTGCGTTCGTTGTTTGTTCCACCATCTAACCAAACACCTGTATAGCCTTCAACTCTTCCAGAATCAATTCCGTATTCAGCTAAAGTTCTAATGACAGCTTCTTCCAGAAAGCGCATGTATTTGTGAATATCCGTAAAGAAATAAGACTCTAAATCAAAAATCGGATACATTACCAATTGTCCGGGACCATGATAAGTGATGTCACCTCCCCGATTGATTTTATAATAAGTTGCATTGATTTCCTCTAAACGGTCTTCAGAAAGTAATAAATGGGATTGATCTCCACTTTTTCCTAAAGTATAAACATGAGGATGCTCACAAAACAACAAATAGTTTTTTGTTTGTTCTGTAGTTTCATTTCTACGGATTTCTATTTTAAGATCTACTGCAGATTTAAAGAGTTTCTCTTGATAATCCCACGCTTTTTTATAGTCGATAGAACCTAAATCTTCCAATATCACCTCAGCCAACATAAATTATGCTTTGTCTAATGTTCCTTTTAAATAATCAATCACTTTCACTTCAACAGCATCAACTTCGTTCATATCTGCCAAAAACAAAGATGCCCAATCAATAATGTGAATGAAATAAAATGATTCTTCAATAAGAGATTTCCCTCTACCATGAATAGAAAGTATATTTTCTGTTTTTCCACCAATAATTTCTTGACTCAATTCTGTTCTTTTGATATTTCTATCCGTTAAAAATTGAGAAATAAAGAATACTGCAGCAAAACTATTATCTCCTCCTGCCCAACCCACAAGTTCGTTGTGGTTCATTTCAGGAATAACGTGGTGCCAACATAAACGCTTACTGTTTTCGTTGATTTGCTGACGTGCACGAATAGCCACAAATTCTAAATCAGCATCTGTATAAAACATACATTGCTTTTTGAAAAGGTGTTTTGCTAATTTTTTAGCTTCGTCTTTAATCGTAATTAATTCATCATTCAACAAATGACGACATTTTGCAATTGTATCAATCGCATTTGTATCAATAATTCCTGCAACAGCTAAAATATTAATCAACTGAACAGCAGAGAAAGCCAACATGCTACGTGGTGGATTTCCGCCAGGTAATTTTATAAAATCGTAATGATTTTCTTTACAAAAACGAGCCATTTCACCTCCAGAGCTTACACCAATAATTGTTGCGCCTTTCTCGTTAGCCATTTTCACAGCAGTTAATGTTTCTTCGGTATTTCCTGAATACGAAGAACCAATCACCAATGAATGCTCATTTACAAATGAGGGAACACTGTAGCTCTGAACCAGAACAATTGGAAGACTCGACTGATCGGCAAACAGCTGTGAAACCATTTTTCCGCCTATTCCAGACCCTCCCATTCCACAAATAACTACATTGTTAAAGGTTTTGTTTTTATAAAAAGAAAGATCACTGCGTGAAGCTATTTCTATAGCATCCGCAATTTGTTTTGGAAATTGAGCAACCAGTTTATCCATTAATATTTGTTGTTTTATTCTCAAAAGAGCAAAATCAAATACACTGTCGGTAATTAATTGACTCTAATTTTCTGTAAAATAAACGAAAAAAAGACGATTAAACTTACTTGTTCCCATATAAATTTTAGAAATTCTAATAACCTCTGTTAACTTTGTTGAAAATGCATGGATTATAAAATGTATTTCTGCCGTTAAACTCACTGTGAATTGTATTTTTGTAAGTTACGATTAATTGATTTTAAACATTTTCTCCATCTTCTCGTATTTGAGTTTTGGAAATTATAAATTCATGATCTCATTTCGGTAAAACATTTATAAAATAAAACAAGCGAATAATAAAGCATAATGCCAAACAGTTCTAAAAAAATATTACTCATAGAGGATGAGCAAAGTTTAAGCAACGTGGTTGAATTAAACTTAAAGCTTGAAGGCTTTCAAGTGGTTTGTATTTCCAATGGAAGAACCGCAATTGAACACGCCCACAAAGTTGGAGAATATGATTTGGTTATTTTAGATGTTATGTTGCCAGAAGTAAGTGGTTGGGATATTTGCTCCATGTTTAAAAGTGTTGCCGACACCCCAATTTTATTCGTTTCTGCCAAAGGAACTTCTTCTGATAAAATTAAAGGACTTCGTTTAGGAGCAGACGATTTCCTCGCCAAACCCTTCGATTTAGAGGAACTGCTTTTACGTGTTCAAGTTTTGATTTTAAGACACCAAGGAAAAAATCCGAAAGAACAAACAACAGAATCAGAGAGCTTCGAAATTGGTGATTTCAACGTGAATTTACTCACCTACGAAGTAAAAAAGGACGGCGAAACAGTCACAGAATTATCAAAAAGAGAAATTGAACTGTTGTACCTTTTCGTTGACCATGAAGGAGAAGTTTTGTCCCGCGATTTTATCCTAGATCAGTTGTGGGGAAAAGACACGTATCCAACAACCAGAACGATTGATAATTATATTTTATCGTTTAGGAAACTGTTTGAAGTGGATGCAAAGAATCCTGTTTTGTTTCATAGTATTCGCGGGGTTGGGTATAAGTTTACGGGGTAGCTGCGCTGTAATGGCACGCGGATGACGCGGGCCTTCGACTAAGCTCAGTCACCGTTTTAGCAACGCGGATTTTCACGGATTTTTTATTTTCACGGATTTTGGATGAATTAGAAATGAAAGAAATGGCAATAATTTGAATTTTTGGTGAATATTAGATTTTTTGGTTGAGCGGTTAAACAGTAAACCTGCTTTATGTTCATGTAAAAGGAATTTCATCAGATAAAAGATTGTTTCACCTTTTATCAAACATTTACTCCTTCTGTATTTTCAATATAGTCCTGTAATCTGCGGCCTCAACAACAACAAAATAGATCCCTGGACTTTCATCTATGGCCAGATGCAGAAATTGTGATCCTGCGAATGAATTTGTTCGAACTAATTTCCCGTAAATATCAAAAATCGATATTTCTGTGGAATTGTAGGATACTCCAAGGTCAATTGTAAAGTTCCCTTTAGTTGGATTGGGATATAATTTAATATCACTCTCGAAACTATTTTCAATAATTCTAACAGAAACAACAGATTCACATGCCGTAGTGTCAACACATCCATTTTCAGTTAATTCAATTGCATAATTACCATTTTCCATAGCAGTGAAATTTTGTCCTGTTTCCCCAATAATTACATCATAATTGCTATCACAGTCTAACCATTGGTATGTGGCGTTTGCGTTGTTTGAAGATATTGTATTTCCATTTACAGTGGTGGTAATATCTGAAATGGTATTGATGGATAAGTTCAGCGTTACAATGGAATCACATCCATTTGATGCTCCGCCAATTATATTGAAAGTAGCTGTATTATTATTAGCGTAATATGTATTCCCGTCTATCCAGACCAATGTGTCACAAGATGTTAGTACGTCTGTTCCAGTTGCAACTGGAAGAATAGTGAGGTCAAGATTTACAATGGAATCGCAGCCATTAGAACCTCCACTAGGAATACTGAAAGCAGCAGTATTGTTACTAGAAAAGTACGTATTCCCATCTATCCATACCAATGAATCACACGATGTCTGTACGTCTGTTCTAGTGGCAGACGGATGAATAGTTAGATCAAGATTTACAATTGAGTCGCAACCATTAGAACTTCCACCAGAAATGCTGTAAGTAGCAGAGCTATTGCTAGAGAAATACGTGTTTCCATCTATCCAAACCAATGAGTCACACGATGTTTGCACGTCTGTTCCAGTGGCCTCTGGCAGAATGGTCAGATCAAGAGTTATAACTGAGTCGCAACCATTTTGATTCAATAAACTAGCCTCATACACTCCAGTAGAGAAATAAGCATTGCCATCAGCAGTCCAAAAATAACTTGCACAAGCTGTTATGGTTTCAACAGTAGAATCACTTTGTAAGATTGTAAGATTTAAAATCACTGTAGAATCACATCCATTTAATGTACTCAGCAAATTAGAATAGGTTCCAGTTGATGAAATTGTATTGCCATCTGCAGCCCAATAAAAGCTGTCACACTCCGTCACATTTTCCACAGTTGTCACTGTATAGTCGATGTTCAAGTTTAGTGTTATAGTAGAATCACAACCCACAGTATTAGTTAATACATGTGTAGCCGAAAAATTGTCAGAGGTGTACGTTATTCCGTCAATCCAAGTTGTTGAATCACAAGCGGTAATATGATCAGTAGATGAAGACGTTAATAATATGGTGAGGTCCAATTGTACAATACTGTCACAGCCATTTGCCGAAGCGTTAGGAATTGTAAAAGTGGAAGTATTGTTACTATTGGTGTAAGTTAGGCCGTCTATCCATGTGAAACTAGTGCATTCTATATGAGAGTCAACAGATGTACCAGGAAAACACTCGCTGATTTTATAAACATATCCACTCATATTATTGGATACAACATTATCTACTCCTGCTCCCGGGTTAAAATCAACGGTATTGCTAAATAATCCACAAGCATAAATATAACCAGCATCACTATAAGCAATTGAAAAAACTTGATCTTGATCTATCCCACCGTATCCAAATGCCCATATTAAGTCTCCTGCCGGTGTTAATTTAACCAGGAAGGCATCATCCCAAAGATATGGGTAAATTCCAGTTCCGTTAGATACCAAATTATATGTTCCTGGTCCCGGATCGAAATCTGTAAGATTATCATATCCTCCAGCCAAATAGACATTACCTACCGAATCAACAACGACATCTCCTCCCGATTCACCTTCTGGTCCAGCAATCATTTTAACCCATATAAAATCACCCATACTTGCAGATAATTTCAATAGGAAACAATCTTGAAGCCCTATAGAAGAAGATGAAACGTTAAAAGTGCCTGGTCCTGGGTCAAAATCCACCGTATCCGTAATTCGACCAGTACAATAAACATTTCCGAATTTGTCTGCATGAATAGAGTTACCATTCTCACTTCCGGGGCCTTGAATTACCGAAGTCCATATTTCAATGCCATTCTCATCCAATTTTTGAATAAACATATCTTGCCAGCTGCTAGACGATATGTAGGTTAACGTATCTGGTCCTGGATCCAAATCAACTGTATCCGAAAAGTAACCGACGATGTACAAATCACCATTACTATCAATAGAAACATCGCTTATTTCATCAAACCACTCTGGGCCTCCATAAGTTCTCACCCACTGAAAATTTCCGTTGGCATCCAACTTGCACAAATATCCATCCCTACCATTTAATCCAACTTCCTGATGATTTAATACACCAGGATCGAAATCGGCCGTATCGCGAAAATGTCCAGCAATGTAAACGTTAGAATTATTGTATTCGATACTGGTCGCTGTAATAAAATTAGATCCTTCAAATTTTTTGACCCATACAAAATCGCCATTGCTTTTAAGTTTTAAAACAAATGCTTCTCGGCTTCCCGATGTAGCTGTCAGATTGTATAGTGCGGGTCCAGGGTCAAAGTCAACGGTATAAACAAAATCTCCAACGACATATAAATTAGAAGAATCGTCAATCGCAATACTGTATCCCCACTCTTGTGTAACGTTCCCATTTAGGTGTTTAGCCCAAATAAAATCTCCTGCCGGTGATAATTTTAAAATGTAAATATCAGTTCCTCCAGGCCCACCATGAAGATTAAAAGTTCCTGGCCCTGGATCGAAATCCGTATTCCCTTGAAAATACCCAACTGTATAACTATTGCCCAGAGAATCAAGAACAATATCATTTGCTGCTTGGAAATATCCAGCATTTGTTGGCTTCACCCATCCATAGTCTGGAATTTGAGCAAATACTGTAATCGCTTGAAAAACAATAAAAAGGGTTGCGAAAAATTTAATCATCATATAGGTTTTATAAAAAAATAGCAGTCTTGTTATACCTCTTTAGTGTTTGATTGTGTATGAGGCACGTAGTTTATTTGCTAGTTTATAAGTATTTCATCAGTCGTTTTCTTTCAATAGCTAAAAGTAATCGTAAAAATTTAATAGTCAACCATGCGATTAATTATATGACGATTAGAAAATAACTTATGGATTGGACGATGGTGAATAAGGATTAATAGTTCGTTTTCTAAATGCAATATTTAACAACTTCAAAAGGGTCACTTTCGAAGTAAAACAAGACGAAGAAACAATCACTGAATTGTCAAAACGAGAAATTGAACTTTTACATCTTTTTGTTGAACATGAAGGAGAAGTCTTGTCCCGTGATTTCATTTTAGACCAATTGTGGGGAAAAGATACTTATCCAACCACAAGAACGATTGATAATTATATTTTATCGTTTAGAAAGTTGTTTGAAGTTGATGCTAAGAATCCTGAGTTGTTTTATGGTATAAGGGGGGTTGGGTATAAGTTTACTGGGTAGCCAGACCATGAGATTACAATCTCGAGGTAGCTGGCTGGGGTAATGTCTTGTGGGAACTGGCGGAGAAAAATTTTCGCGGTAGCGGGATTTACACTACTAATCTAATAATTAGACAATCCTTCTTCCAAAAAAAAATTAAAATCAGGAATTGATAAATTATAAAAGAAGGGTTTAGATAAAACCTCTCCATCAGAATTTACAATGTAAAAAGCTGGGTGTTCATCACTATTAAATTTCGAATTTTGAATGTAGGTGCTCTTTTCACCATATATCTTAATTGTATCATTTATAAGCTCTGAAAACACTTGGTAATTAACAGGTAACCTCATCTTAGCATCTTTAATCAACGATACAAATACAAACTGATCATCTATAAGAGATTGAATTTCTTCATCTAAAAAAAGATTCATCTCAATTCTTCTAGAATCAACACTACTATATCCTGAGAAATAAATTAAACAAGGTTTACCAACTATTTTTGAACATTCAATTCCTTCATCAAGATCAAGATAACCTTTTAGACTTGCTGGAAAACCAAAATGATTAGCAAATGATGGGGATTCACATAATTGTGAATCCTGTTTTACTTTACTGGAGTCATTTTCAATAGAAATTTGCTTTTGATTCTTATTTGAACAACTGGAGAGTCCCAATATTCCAATTAATATTAACAATATATAATTTATAATCTTCGCTTTTGTCATTTTCTATCTTTGAATTAAGAGTTTATAATTCATCATTTAAAGAATTGCTTGTGCTCTTATTGAGCCCTTTAAAAACAGACTCTCTTGGTTTTAAACTATGGACTAACACATATTGTAGAAATTAGTTTTTTTTAAGTGTCTAGCGTAATTTCATCCCATTTCAAATTTGGGTCGGTTAATCACCTTAGAGCAAAGTCTCTTTCTTTAATAACACTGTAATTATAGTTTGAAGGAACATTTTGCTCTTGTCTCCTATGCTGTCTTGAACTCCAATGAAGTCGATAAACAAAATCTGATTCATCTAATATTTCTTTCCTCGATCTGAATTTTATTTGATTTAAAAAAGAATTTATAGATGGATATTTCTCAAGGACTTTGTCGCTTATGCTCACGAGAGCGCCATCTTCAATCGGTTCTCCTAAAGATTGAATTTCTTTTAGCGACCAATAAAGAACTTTGAGAACTTCTGTCCTCCAAATGATATCAATTATTCTCTGTTTTGTCTGATTTTCGTTTGTTAAGAATTCGTGGTTAAATAGACTTAAAGAATCCCAAAGCCCAAGACCTTTTAAAAAATCTATTGATTCACTTCTATTGGAGTCTTTTACATTGTTTGCAATATTCACAACTTCCCAAAGACAGATAATTTTCGAAGAAACTTCTTTAACATTTCTAATCTCGACCGAATATTTTTCATTAGTCAATGGAAGATTGGGATTGTATGAGATCCCAAGTTCCGTTAATCTATTTTCAGATCGTTTTTTCCTACTCTGAGGTGAATTATACTTTTGTATTTTCTTTTTAAATAGGTTGAACATGGTTTTTTATGAATTGTAAAGTATAAGCCTAGTACGTGTTTTCGAAGACGGGATTTTCAATTTATCCAAGGTTTTATTGCGTGATGAATTGTTCAATCTAGCAATAAATCCCGCATTACGATTGTACAATGTTGCCAGCAATAATTAATTCTGACTTTTCAATCTGACTCAATGTTCTTCCTTTATTGTCTTTCCAAGTTCTTCTTCCGTTAATTGAATACCCCACAATTACCGCTGCTGCAGCCGAAGGACTTGCAAATAAGTGATTTTTAGTAAAAATCAGTTGTCCACTTGGCGACTTTTGAATGGTTTCATCTTGAATTAGTTCATCTCGCAATGTCTTGTATCCATAATTAGCTGATGGGGTTTCCGAAACTTGTGATCCAACGAGAACCACAATTCCTTCATCAGTTTGAACAGCTTTCGCAATAATGTTTTTCAGATTTAGATTTAGTTCAGTTTCCTCTTCAATGACATTCGGTATTCTATCCGGTATTATTTCAGATGATGTTTTCTTCTCTACTTTATTACTAATCTGACTTTCAAGAAATTTATGTCCTAAAACACCATTTAACAATTTAATATTATTTATAAACTCTTCCATTGCATCTCTGTCTGGCAATGGTAGCGAGCTTAAGCTTGGTGAATTACTATTCTCTAATAAGTAGCGTTCAGTTTCCTTTGTTATTTCAATTAACCTACTTTCGAGATATTTAATATGTGACTTTGTAATATTATCATCTTTACTTGTAAACAATATAACTTCGCTCCAAAAGTCTTTATTTACGGCGTGACTTTTAAGTCTTTCCCAAACATTTTCACCTTCTCCGATATAGACCTTTGATTTACCAGTCTCATCGTCAGTACCTATTAATGCGAATCAAGGGTTAAAAACAAACAATCAAATGTTGATATATTTCGCTGAAAATCAAATAATTAGCACCTTAAAAAATAGTTTAATAGCCTAGAAATCAGTATCTTGTAGATTATCATCACAC
>Ga0314774_1000212_pt1 | contig 52647 bp, 48 predicted proteins | sample MetaGCBIA2018_FD_204515 | JGI IMG/M metagenome (GOLD analysis project Ga0314774, IMG submission 204515) | Cryopeg brine microbial communities from Beaufort Sea near Barrow, Alaska, United States - CBIA 2018 | ecosystem: Environmental > Aquatic > Marine > Coastal | place: USA: Alaska | collected... | reverse complement strand
CCAGATCGAGATCGATGTCCTCAACAAACGTCTTCTCGACACCAAGGAGGGTTCGCCATATTCTTAGAGTTCGCACGCCGCTCTTCCCGCCCTAAAGTTTCTGTTCTTTGAACAGTCAGAAACCTAGACAGGAAGCGGCGTGCGGCCGTTAAGGCGCTCCGAAAAGACCCACGGAAGCAGCAGGAGAGCCAGAAATGTCCCAGATTGCCGAAACCCAGACATGACAAAGGGCCTCCCACCAGCGTTTCCGCTGGTAGAAGGCCCTCATCTGTCGGGATGACAGGATTTGAACCTGCGACCCCTTGACCCCCAGGCGTCCAAACTTCTCGCCCTGTCGCCTCTCCCGCGTAATTCTGCGGCTCAGGTTATGCAGAGCACGTCACGAGATGCATAGTATTCATGATTCTGGTCCCCTTCTGGTCCCCTGCTAGCTCCAGCAAGGTAGGTCCATGAGACCAGTGGTGGCGAGCGGAGCGAGCCCATCGTCGAGTTTGCGGAGTCGCTCGTAGAGCACCCGCATCGAAGCCTTGTCGGGTAGGTGTTCGCGTCCCGCGGCCTTCTTCAGTACGGTGAGCGTGCTGATCAGATCGATACGGCCTGGCACGCCGTTCACGGCGTGAAGACGCTGAAGCCGCCGTTGCTCGACTGCCACCATGCTACGTCCGCCGCCGTCATCGATGAGGACGATGACGTTTTCGCCGCGCTCGGCCGCGACCACAGCGTGGGCAATCACCATGGTCTCGCCGAGGTCTTTGTTCGAATGCACACGCTGTTCGATCGGCATTCCTGCGATGCGGTGCACCGCAGCAGCAAGCTCATCGGTAGCGTCATCGGAGAGTACTTCCATCAGTCGCGACGGCAGCTTCTTCCAGACCCGCTCGGCAGCAGCGAACCGCTCATCCTGACGGGCCTTGCGAAGAATCTCATCCGCAACGATCTCAGGAACGCTCAACGCACCAAGCACGCTAAAGAGCAGCCGCTCCTTGTTGAGGGAGAAGAAGTTGATGCCAGGGCCTGCATCCATGATGGGACGCTGGCTCATGCGGAAGCGCCCTCATCCTCCAGATCACTGAGGTCAACATCAACGTCCGGAAAATCTTCAAGGCTCAAGTCCGTCACCTCGTGCTGGACCGGGACGACTCCCGCCTCTTCAAGGTCTTCAAGTACCGCATCAACGCTCACACCCCTGAGCGTTGCGATGACCTGCGCACTCACGATTCCTTCTGCGTACCCCTCAACGGCGCGGGCAACGAGCGACTGTGGCGCGCGAAGACGGCCTGAGTCATCTTGGAGGGCAGCGTAGTGATCGCTCCAGCCGTATCGTGTGGCAAGTTGAGGAGTCCGGTACCGTATCCAGTCCTGCGCAGTCGGTTGGTTGATGTACCCAGCGTCACGCATTGCGATCGCTGCGATCGCGGGTGAAACCAAATACCGTTGCACGACAGCGGCAAGGTCGGCTTCCGAAGCCGATTCGCGATCCCCGAGGAACTCCTTGACTCCCTCGATCGGAATAAGGAGATGGCGCGCGAAGGCATCCGCCCGGATCTCGCCAGGCGATCGTTTCTCGAACTCATCCCCGTCATTCCAGCCCTCGAAGACCAGGTGTCCCAGTTCATGGGCCAGTGTGCTGCGTTGTCGCATCGGATTCCGGCTACGAGCAATCCCAACGAAGACGGCGCCTCGAACCGGGTCGCACATGGCCAGGCCATGCTCGTCGGGATCGGCATCGAGGATCGCTACGTCATAACCTGTGGTCTGCTCAATGAACGCAACCAAATCGCCGAGCGGCTGCACCCCAAGCCGATGGTTGCGCCTGAACTCATCGGCCGCTTGCTTCGCTTGCTGCTCCACGCTGAGGGTCATCGCGCTGCGGAGATCCCCTGGTCATCGAGGTAGGCGTCGAGTTCGATGAAGTGCAACAATCGCTGACGCATCGTTGTCATGCTCGATCCGTTTGTCGCACGCGCCGCGCACTGCACGCGCTCCGCAACAGCACTACCGGTGAGCTGCGCAACCGTGCAGCCAATAGCGTCGGCGATCTGGATGATCTCAGTCATCTTCGCAGTCCGCTCACCGCTCAGGATTCGATTCAGGGTCGCTTGTGAGATCCCGGTTCGATCAGCAAGCGCACGCTGGGACAGACCAGCAGCAGCACGAGCGCTCTCGATCGCTGTACTCATGTTCGATATCATCACATCCACCTCCTGAATCATTTTTTCAAAGTTGATTCAGTCTACCGCTTGGCGGCGTCACTGTCCACCACTCACACTGAAAGATGACTGCGAACCAACAGGCATACATTCACATCTACAACGAAGACGACCCGGCCAGTTTCTCCACCACTCCACGGGACGCAACCAGCTCCGTGTACTGCCCGCGCTCGGGCATCTGCCCGTGTCGCAAATCACGGCAGGCATGATCGACCGCACCATCGACGAATGGGAGACGAGATACGGGGCGTCCACGATCAAAAACACGATCGCACCGATGGTAAGAGTTCTCGACGAGGCGGTGCGCGACGGGCTCCTGCCGATCAATCCAGCCAAGAGCCGGGCCAAGCGGAGCCTCAATCGCAATACCTTCCGCGAACAACCTGCTGAGGGCGCATCGCCCAGGGCGCACGCGATCCCAGACCTGGCGACGCTGAACATGGTCGCCGCTGCGTGCGCCCAGGTGCATCAGTCATATTCCGACTTCGTGATGCTCGCCGCCCTCCTCGCCGCCCGTTCCTCGGAAGTCTCTGGCTTGCAGGTCGGCGACGTGCTGTTCGACAAGAACATCATCGTGATCCGGCGCCAGATCTTCCCCGGCAAGGGCGGCCTGATCACCAAAGCTACGAAGAATCGCAAGGAACGCCGGGTGCCCATCCTCGACCCGCTGCGCCCCGTACTCATACGTCTCACCACAGGTAAGGACTCCAACGACCAACTTCTGCCTGGACCAAAGGGCGATGTCCTCACGACCGCGACGGTGCGGGATGCGACGAACTGGGATCAACTCGTCATCGACATCGGCCTGCCGGATCTGACCCGCCACGGACTCCGGCACACCGGTGCGACCTGGCTCGCCGACGCCGGAGTTCCCCTGCACGTGCTTCAGGACATCCTTGGGCACGCCTCCATAGAAACCACCCGCGGATACCTACACCCGGACGACCGGCACCTCGCCTCTGCCGCCGAACAGGCCAACGCGTTCCTCAGTAGGTCGGCTCTGCCAGCGTCGAAATCGAAGGCTGCGCAGCAGCGCCAAGCGCGCGGTCTGTAACGGTCGAGATCGGCTTCAGAAGCCGTTTTGGTCCCCTTTTGGTCCCCTTATCCACAGGACCGCAGTCTCGGCTAGGCCTGCCTCACACCGGCCGCCCGCGCGGAAGCGCCCAGGGGGACCAGAGGGGGGCCACAAAAATCGCGTTTGAAAACAACAAAGCCCTGATGAGATTTAGAGTCTCATCAGGGCTTTTCTGTCGGGCTGACAGGATTTGAACCTGCGACCCCCTGACCCCCAGTCAGGTGCGCTACCAAGCTGCGCTACAGCCCGCGACATTGATTTTCAGTTATTTGGGCCGACCGGAGAGGGGTAAACCCCTTAACCCCCAGTCAAGTGCGCTACCAAGCTGCGCCACATCCCGATTCACAACCTCGTGGAGCGACTTTCATCGCACCATCAGGCCGTCGACAAGTTTACACAGAGACGCGCCCTCCCCGGCACCACATCGGGTGCCGCGGGGGCGCCGTCCACTGCGGAGCTACTTGAGGCCGGCGCGAACCTTCTTGCCCGACAACGGCTGCTTGAACAACGGAGCCAACAGGCACACGTCGAATACGCCGACGGCGATGAACACAAGGCCCACTACGCTGAGGATCAACCACGCGCCGCTCACCGAGATGCCGATCGCGAACAGGATGAAGCCGACGATGCCGCGCACGGACCGACCCGACGTAGAACTCATGAACTTTGCAAATCCCATGGAGGACTCCCTTCTCTCTATTTCAGCGTATACCCCATTGGGTATCGATCGTGGTGACTCCCCGAGCTAGCGCTTGCCGCGCTTCTCGCGCACCCGCACCGAGATGTGAATGGGCGTGCCAGCGAAGTCGAACGTCTCGCGCAGCTTGCGCTCGATGTACCGGCGGTACTGGGGGTCCAGGAATCCGGATGTGAAGAGCACGAAGGTGGGCGGCCGCGTGGTCGCTTGGGTCGCAAACAGGATCTTGGGCTGCTTGCCGCCGCGCACGGGGTGCGGGTGCGCGGAGACCAATTCACCCAAGAACGTGTTGAGCTTGCCCGTGGAGATGCGGCGGTCCCAGTTGGTGAGCGCCTCGTCCATGGACCGCTTGAGACGGTTGGTGTGCCAGCCGGTCAGGGCCGAAAGGTTGACGCGTGCGGCCCAGGTGAGGTGGGTGAGGTCCTTTTCGAAGGACCGCTCAAACATGAAGCGCTCCTCCTCCCCCACCAGGTCCCACTTGTTGACCACCATCACGATGGCGCGGCCGGCGTCCACCACCTCGGACAGGATCCGCAGATCCTGCTCGGTCAGCGGCACAGATCCGTCCAGCAGCACGAGAGCGAGTTCGGCCCGCTGGATCGCCGCGGACGTGCGGAGCGACGCATAGTAGTCAGCGCCTTTACTACGGTGAACGCGCCTGCGAATACCCGCCGTGTCGATGAACGTGAAGATCTCGCCGTCGACCTCGATCATCTCGTCCACTGGATCGCGAGTGGTGCCCGCCAACTCGTTGACCACCGCGCGCTCGGAGTCCGCCAGCTTGTTCAGCAGCGAGGACTTGCCGACGTTCGGTCGCCCCACCAGCGCGACGCGGCGCGGAGAACCCTCGTCGTCGACCATCCGCGTCTCTGTGGGCAGCGCGGCCACGGCGACGTCGAGCAGGTCTCCCACTCCCCTGCCGTGCAGCGCGGACACGGGGTACGGCTCACCGAGGCCCAGGTTCCACAGCGAGGCGGCCTCGAGCTCGCCTTGAGGCCCGTCGACCTTGTTGGCCACGAGCACTACGGGCTTCTTGGTCTTGCGCAGCAGCTTGACGACCTTCTCGTCCGTCGCGGTGGGCCCGACCGTCGCGTCGACCACAAAGAGCACCGCATCGGCAAGCTCCATGGCCACCTCGGCAGATTGCGCGACGGAAAGGTCGATACCGTGCACACCGGCTTCCCAGCCGCCCGTATCCATGAGCATGAAGTCGCGGCCAGCCCACTCGGCCTCGTACGTCACGCGGTCGCGCGTGACTCCAGGCGTGTCCTCCACCACTGCCAGTCGACGGCCGATGATGCGGTTGATCAGGGTCGACTTGCCGACGTTGGGGCGGCCCACGATCGCGAGGATCGGCAGCGCCTCGCGCTGCTCCGTCGGCTCGCCGTCCAATGTGGCGAGGTCGCGCTCATCAAGTTCGTAGGCCTCGAGGCCCGCGCGCAGCGCGGCCTCACGCACCTCGTCGAGGCTCTCCTGAGGGTCCGAGGGGGCCGGCGGAGTGTAGTCGGCTTGGTAGTCGTCGTCGTAGTCGTCGCTCATGCGCCTGCCTCCTTGGCGAGGGTCAGGACTGCGCCGACCACCTCTTCGAGCGTAAGGAGGGTCGTATCAATCTCCACCACGCCATCGGCCGCCGTGTGGAACTGCACCACGGTGGAATCTTTCTGGTCTCGCCCCAGCACGGACTCGCGCACGGTGGCCGGATCGGCGCCGTCGCCGGTGCGTCGGGCGATGCGCGCTTCCTCGTCGGCGGTGAGCAACACCCGCACCTCGGCGTCGGGCGCCACGACGGTCGTGATGTCGCGTCCCTCGGCCACCACACCGGCCCGGCTGCGCGACGCATCGATCAGCTTGCGCTGCACGTCGCGGAGCACGGCTCGCGCGTCGAGGTTGGTGGCCACCGCAGACACCACCAGGGAGATGGTGTCGGTGTGCAGCAGATTCGAGACGTCGTCGCCGTCAAGAATGACGTGCGGGTTGTCCGGATCGAGGCGCATCTCGACATTCATGGTGGAGATCATGGCCGTCACGTCGTCCTGGTTCTTGAGGTCGATTCCCTCACGGAGGCAGTACAGCGCGCCCACGCGGTACGTCGCCCCGGTGTCCAGGTACTCCAGACCAAGCCTGCGTGCCACCTCGCGCGACACCGTCGACTTGCCGGTGCCTGCGGCTCCGTCAATCGCAATCACGATACTCATGCGCCTGCCACCGTCCATCCGCCGTCTTCGAGAGCAACTGCCAAACTGGCCGCGTGCTGAGGAAGCACCCACAGCGTCGTCAGCCCGACGGGCTGGCGCGGCGAGTGCTCGATCGCCAGGTCCTCGACGTTGACCCCCACGGCGGCCGCGTCGGACAGCAGCTCCACCAGACGCCCCGGCTCGTCCGGCACGATCACGGTAACGGCCTCCCACTCCCGCTTGGCCCCGCCGTGCTTGCCGGGGATGCGGGCCACCTCTTGGCGTCCCTTGTCGATGAGGCGCGTCATGGCCTCGCCGATGTCCTCGGCGGAGCGCACCGCGTCCAGTTCCTCGACGATGTGGTCAATCGTCTCGACGATCGCCTGCCGGTTGAGGCGGGCGATGTCCGCCCACATCTCGGGGCGCGAGGCCGCGATGCGCGTGACATCGCGCAGGCCCTGTCCCGCAAGTGCGACGTCGTCCACACCGAGCGGCGCCAACGCGGCTGCGACCGCCGATGCTGCGGCTTGAGGCGCGTGCGAGACCCTCGCGACGGCACGGTCGTGCGCGCGGGCGTCCATCTCGATGATGTCGCACTGCAAGGCCTCGGCCACTTGGGTCACCACAGCGACGGCTGCAGCACTCGCCTGGCCGGCGCACAGCACCCAGGGCCTGGCCCTGAAGAGGTCCCCTTGGGCGGCCATCCCGCCCGAGATCTCGCGCCCAGCCATCGGGTGCGAGCCCACGTAGCGGTGAGCGTGACCGGAGCGTTCGGCAACGTCGGCGATGGGCGCCTTCACGCTCGCGACATCGACCACGACCGCCTCGGGCCATGTGTTGAGCGCATCGACCACGACCTGCGCGGTCACGCCAGGAGGCGTTGCGACGATCACCAGTTCGGGCTGCTCGAGTCCGGGTTCCAGACCCGCGCCGATGCTCCTTGCCAGCAACTGAGCCTCGTCGTCCGCATCGGAGATGGTGACATGCCATCCCTCGGAGGTGAGGCCAATGCCTATCGACGCCCCCATGAGACCTGCGCCGATGATGTGGGTAGTGGGCGTGGGTGCCATTACTGGGCGAGATCCCGGCGCAAAGACACGGCATCGTGCAGGTACACGTGGGACACCGTGTCTCGCGGTCGGTCCATCTCGACGTGCATCATGACGCGCACCACCATCGGCAAGGCGCCGGGCACTGCCATCTCCTGAGCGCACATCAACGGCACCGCCCCGAAGCCCAGCGTGCGGGCGGCCGCGGCGGGAAAGTCGCTGACGATGTCCGGTGTGCAGGTGAAGAACACGGAGATGACGTCGGCGGCCGTGATGTCGTTGTCGCGGAGCATTCCCTCAACGAGTTCGCGGGTGCGCTCGTGGAGGTGCTCTCGCTCATCGCGTTCGAGCGTGGTTGCGCCCCTCATCGCCCGTACAGCCATGCTGCAATGGTACCGGGCCACGGGCCCCGCGGGTGGCCGAGCGGAGCGCTACAGGCCCGCCTCTTGCTGCAGCAACCCCACTTCGGTGTTGCTGAGGCGACGCTGGTCGCCGGTCTGAAGGGTGCCAAGGCTGATCGGCCCGAATTTGGTGCGCACCAGATCGATCACCGGGTGCCCCACGGCGTCAAACATGCGGCGCACGATGCGGTTGCGGCCCTCGTGCATGACCACCTCGACCAAGGAGTGGTCTTCGGTCGCGTCGATGATCCGGCATTCGACGGCCCGCACGGGGCCATCGTCCAATTCCAGTCCGACACGCAGCGTGTTGCTGATGCTCTTTTGGACGCGCCCATGCACCTTCGCGACATACACCTTGGCCACGCCGTGGGTGGGGTGGGCGAGCTGGTTGGCCAGGTCGCCGTCATTGGTGAGGAGCAAGACGCCCGTGGTGTCCGCGTCGAGCCGACCCACGTGGAACAGGCGCTCGTCGTACTCCTTGACGTATTGCTCGAGTGACGGCCGGCCCTCGGGGTCGCTCATGGTGCTCACCACGCCCTTGGGCTTGTTCAGCACCACCGTGATCAGGTGGGTATCCACGGAGACCCGCTTGCCGTCGACCTTGATGACACACTCGTCGGGATTGATGCGCACGCCCAGTTGGTCAACGACCTCGCCGTTGACCACCACCTTGCCGGCCTCGATGAGGTCCTCGCACTTGCGGCGCGACCCCACTCCGGCGTGCGCGAGCACCTTCTGAAGGCGCATGCCCTCCGGGCGGTAGATCTCCAGGTCGCCCATCAATTCGCCTCATCCACGTCGTCGAGATCCGGCAGATACGGGGCCAACGCCGGCAATTCATCCAAGGAACCCAGGCCGACGCGCTCAAGAAACTCCGTGGTGGTCCCGTACTGGACGGCGCCGCCCACTTCTCCGACCTCAGTCACGAGGCCGCGGTTCAGCAGAGTCTTCATCACCGAATCTACGTTAACGCCTCGGATCTGCGAGACCTGACCGCGGGTGGCCGGCTGGCGGTAGGCGACCACGGCGAGCGTCTCAAGCGCAGCCTGAGAGAGCCTGGCCGACTGGCCCTCGACCACGAACGCCCCCACAGCGCTGGCAAACAACGGGGACGAGTAGATGCGCCAACCGCCGCCCACCTCGCGCAGTTCGAAGCCGCGAGGGTTGTCCGGATTGGCATATTCATCGCGCAGCGCGTGCAGGGCGTCCACCACTTGCGGCTCCGGAACGTCTAGAGCCGTCGCGAGGTCCACGGGCGTGGCGGGCTCATCGACAACCATGAGGATCGCCTCGAGGGCGGGACGCGCCTGAACACTCATGGGGCGGGCTCCTCCTCGATGCCGTCGAATTCTCCACTCACCTGAATGTCCTCGCGGGAACCGGTCCAGCGAATAGTGAGCTCGCCGAGCGAGCGTACCTGCTCAAACGCGACCGCCGATTCACGGAAGAGCTCCAGCAGTGCGAGAAAACGTGCCACGACCATGGCGGGGTGGTCTGCGTCGGCGACGAGCGAGCGGAAGGTCATCGCTCCGGCACGCTGAAGCCGACTGGAGAGGAGGGCGGCCTGCTCGCGCACGCTCACCTTCGGATTGTGGAGGTGGGCGAGGGACACGCCGAGCTCCTGAGGTCTTGGCTGCAGCGCATGTGCCGCCAACCTGGCCAGATCTTCCGGCGTCGCCCGCCACACCAACTTCGGCAGCAGCATCGCAAAATGCGGCTCGAGCGCCACATCGCGAGGCGTCCTGCGCGGCGCGTCCATGAGTTTCTCCACCGCACCCGCGACGTCCTTGAACGCCCGGTACTGGAGCAGACGCGCGAACAGCAGATCCCGCGCCTCCAGGAGCGCGAGGTCTTCCGCATCGTCCACCTCGCCTTGCGGCAGGAGCCGGGCGGCCTTGAGGTCGAGCAGCGTGGCGGCGACCACCAGGAACTCCGAGGCTTGGGACAGATCCCAGTCGCCATCGCGTGCACGCACGGCCACCAGGAATTCGTCGGTCACGATCGCCAACGCGATGTCCGTGATCTCCATCTCGTGCTTGGAGATCAGGCTCAACAGCAGATCGAAGGGCCCTTCAAAATTGGGAAGGTGCACCTCGAAGGCGTTGCGTGCCCCCTCAACGGCGGCAGTCACGTCAGGCTGCCACCCCGCGCGTCACCAGTTCGCGGGCGAGTTGCCTGTAGGCCTCCGCGCCGACGTGCTTGGGCGCGAACGTGAGGATCGACTCGGATGCGACCGAGGAGTCTGGGAACTTCACCGTGCGGCCGATCATCGTCTCGGTGACGCGGTCGCCGAACGCGTCGCGCACGCGATCCACCACCTCTTGCGCGTGCAAGGTGCGGGGGTCGTACATCGTGGGCACGATGGCGTCCATCGTCAGTTTGGGGTTGAGCCGGTCCTGCACCTTGCTGACGGTGTCGACCAGCAGGGCCACCCCGCGTAACGCGAAATATTCGCACGCGAGCGGAATGATCACGCCGTGCGCGGCCACCAGAGCGTTCACGGTCAACAAGCCGAGCGACGGCTGGCAGTCGATCAGGATCAGGTCGTAATCGTCCTCGATGGAACGCAGGGCGCGGGCCAAGGCACTTTCGCGCGCGACCTCGCCCACGAGCTGCACCTCCGCCGCGGACAGGTCAATGTTGGCGGGCAATACGTCGAGGCGGTCGATGCCGGTGGGCACGATCACGCTTGACGTGTCCATCTTGGGCCCCATCAGCAGGTCATAGACCGTGGTGTCGAGCTCGTGCGCATCGATGCCAAGACCGGCGGACGCGGCGCCTTGCGGGTCGAAGTCGACCAGCAACACCTTCCGGCCGTATTCGGCGAAGGCGGCCGCAAGGTTCACCGACGTGGTGGTCTTGCCGACGCCACCCTTCTGGTTGGCCAGGGCCACGATCCGCGCTGGACCTGTGCCATTGAGAGCGGGGGGTTCGGGGAATTCGGTCACGTCGCTCACCTTACTCTTGGCGAGGCGCTGCGCTGCCTCGGGCACGCGGGTGGGCGGTCTGGTAAACCTCGCGCAATGCGTCGCGCGTGACAAGCGTGTAGACCTGGGTGGTCGTGACGGAGGCGTGCCCCAGCAGCTCCTGCACCACGCGGATGTCGGCGCCTCCGCGCAGCAGGTGCGTCGCAAACGAGTGGCGCAGCGTGTGGGGCGATACGTGTTCGATTCCGGCGCGCTCCGCGGCGGCCTTGATGATGGTCCACCCGCTCTGCCTGCTCAGGCGCCCGCCGCGAGTATTGAGAAACAGCGCGGGAGTTCCCTTTCCGGCGGCGGCCAACACGGGGCGAGCCCTCACTAAGTAGGCATTGGCCGCATCGGCCGCGAAGTGCCCCATCGGCACGATCCGCTCCTTGCGTCCCTTGCCCCTCAGCAGCACGGCCTCCGCACCCGCCTCCAGTGAGATGTCGTCCACATCAAGACCGATCGCTTCCGAAACCCTCGCGCCGGACGCGTAGAGGACCTCCAGCAACGCCTTGTCCCGTAGCGGCCCCAAGCCCTCCCCCACTCCCGCCGCTTCGAGTAGGCTTTCCACCGCGTCGGTGCTGAGGGCCTTGGGGAGCCGGGCTGGAGCCTGGCGCGGCTTCACGTCGATCGAGGCATCGTCGATCGTCCAGCCTTCGGACACGGCAAAGCGGTGCCAGCCGCGCACAGCCACGACCGTACGGGCGGCCGATGCGGGGGCGAGCGCCGTGCGCCCGTCGTCGCCCGACGACACGGCTTGCGCGAAGTCCGAGACGTGGTGGGGGCTCGCGTCGGCGACGGAGGCCAGATCCAGGGCATCTAGATACGCAACATAGCGCCCCAGGTCGCGGCGATACGCGGCGATCGTGTTGCGCGATAGCCCTCGCTCGACGGTCACGTGAGCGAGATAGGTGGCGAGCTCTCGCTCGAGCCCTAGCCCTGCCACACCGCGAGCGAGTCTGGCCAAAACGGGTCGGCCAAGATGGCGCCAAACACGACGGAGAGGTACATGATCGAGTCGCGGAACAGGCGCATCGAGCCCAGTTTCGCGCCCTCCATCGAGCGCCGATACAACGCGACGCAACCGCCGAGGAACCACACGCCGAATCCGAGCGCCAGGACCGCGTAGATCCACGTCATCGAGGCGAGCGGGACGAGCGCAAGGGACACCACCACCATGGCGGCGGCGTACGCGATCATCTCCTTGGCAACCTTCACGGGCGTGGCGACCACCGGAAGCATCGGCACCTCGGCGTGCTCATAATCCTTGCGGAACTTGAGCGCGAGCGGCCAATAGTGCGGCGGCGTCCACAGGAAAATGATGAGGAACAAGACCACGGGCGTCCAGGACAGCGACTCGCGCACGGAAGCCCAGCCAATCAATACGGGCATGCAACCCGCCGCGCCACCCCACACGATGTTCTGGGAGGTACGACGTTTCAGCAGCATCGTGTAGCCCACCGCGTACAGGACGATCGCGATCACCGATAGCAGCGTGGCGAGGGGCGATCCCACGAGCCACCAGAACCACGCGGTCGAGATGGCGGCAAGAATCCACGCGAACGTCAGTCCCGCTCGCGGAGACACGGCCCCCGTCACGAGCGGCCTTCCTTGCGTGCGCTTCATCACCGCGTCGATGTCGCGGTCAAGATAGCTATTGAACGCATTCGCCGAGCCGGCGGACAGGGTCCCACCGATCAGGGTGGCGGTCATCAGCCACGCACCGGGCCAACCATCGGCCGCGAGCACCATGGTGGGCAGCGTCGTGATGAGCAGAAGTTCGATGATGCGGGGCTTGGTAAGCGACAGATAGGCCTTGAGCACCCGGGTCGCGGCGAGGACTCGGCCAACGGAGGGTGCGGGGACGTCGGTGGGCGTCGTCGTAGTGGACGGCATGGCTCAATTGTACGTGGGCTGTGCACAAACAAGCACCCGAGCGCTCCAACCGGGCCCGCTCCGCCGGTAGGCTAAGGAAGCCGCCCAACGATGCTTAAGGGAGAACCGTGGCCACAGGATGGACTGACCTCGACAACCGCGCGATTGACACACTGCGTGTCCTTGCCGCCGACGCTGTGGAGAAGGTGGGAAACGGCCACCCCGGAACCGCGATTTCGCTGGCTCCCGCCGCCTACTTGCTCTTTCAGAACGTGATGAAGCACGACCCGTCTGACCCCACCTGGCTGGGTCGCGACCGCTTCGTGCTGTCGTGCGGTCACTCATCGCTGACTCTCTACCTGCAACTCTTCGCCTCGGGGTACCCGCTGAGTCTGGACGACCTCAAAAAGTTGCGTACCGAGGGCTCGCAGACCCCCGGACACCCCGAGTACGGGCACACACCCGGCGTGGAGATCACGACTGGCCCGCTCGGCTCCGGCCTCGCCTCCGCTGTGGGCATGGCCATGGCCTCACGCCGTGAGCGCGGTCTGCTCGAGCCCGACGCCACGCCCGGCGATTCGGTATTCGACCACCGCATCTACGTGATCGCCTCCGACGGCGACCTCCAGGAGGGCGTGTCCTCCGAGGCCTCCGCCCTGGCCGGCGTGCAAGAACTGGGCAACCTGATCGTCATCTGGGACGACAACAAGATTTCCATCGAGCACGAGACCGACATCGCGTTCGACGAGGACGTCCTGAAGCGCTACGAGGCCTACGGCTGGCACACGCAGCGCGTCGACTGGGTCACGCCCGACGGTTACAAGGAAGACGGCGACGCCCTCCTTGACGCCCTCGAGAACGCCAAGGCGGAAACGGGCAAGCCCTCGATCATCGCGCTCAGCACGATCATCGGCTGGCCCTCGCCCTCCAAGCAGAACACCGGTGGCGTGCACGGATCCGCGCTCGGCGCGGAAGAGGTCGCTGGCCTCAAGAAGGTGCTGGACTTTGACCCCGAGCAGAACTTCGCTGTCGAGCCCAAGGTGCTGTCGCACATGCGGGAAGTCCGCGACCGCGGTCAGGCCGCCCACTCCGAGTGGAACGGCCGCTTCTCCAAGTGGCAGGCCGAGCAGCCCGAGCGCACCGCGCTCCTTGACCGCTTGGTCGCCAAGGAGCTTCCCGCGAACTGGACCGACGCGCTGCCGACGTTCGAGGTGGGCAAGTCGATGGCGACGCGCGCCGCTTCTGGCGAAGTGCTGACCGCCCTGGCGCCCGTCTTGCCCGAACTGTGGGGCGGCTCGGCCGACCTCGCCGGGTCGAACAACACCACGATGAAGGGTGAACTGTCGTTCCTGCCCCCGCACCGCTCGGTGAAGTCGTGGGAGGGCACCTGGTACGGACGGACGCTGCACTTTGGCATCCGCGAGTTCGGCATGGGCACCATCCTCAACGGCATCACGCTCCACGGGCTGACGCGCGTCTATGGCGGCACGTTCCTGGTGTTCTCCGACTACATGCGCGGCGCGGTACGCCTCGCGGCGCTGATGGGAATCCCCACCACCTTCGTATGGACCCACGACTCCGTGGGCCTGGGCGAGGACGGCCCCACTCACCAGCCGATCGAACACGTCGCCACGCTGCGCGCGATTCCCGGCATCGACATCGTTCGCCCAGCCGACGCCAACGAGACGGCGTTTGCGTGGAAGCACGCTCTCGAGACAAAGGACCGCCCGTGCGGCCTCATCCTGACGCGTCAGGGTGTTCCTACGCTCGAAGGAACCTCGGCCGAAGGCTTCGCCAAGGGCGCCTACGTGCTCGCGGGTGCCGACGAGGACGCCGACGTGCTGCTCATCGCGACGGGTTCAGAGGTCCAACTCGCCGTCGCGGCCCGCGAGGCCCTCGCCAAGGACGGAATCAAGGCGCGCGTCGTCTCGATGCCGTGCCGCGAACTCTTCGAGCGCCAGGACGCCGCCTATCGCGACTCCGTCCTGCCCTCGTCTGTGAAGGCGCGCGTGTCCATCGAGGCCGGCTCACCGCTTGGCTGGCGCGAGATCGTCGGTGACGCCGGACGCGTCATCGGCATCGACCACTTCGGCGAATCCGCCGACGGCGGTCTCCTGCTCAAGAAGTTCGGCTTCACCGCCGAGAACGTCGTCTCCAAGGCCAAGGAGTCTGTGGAGGCCTCTGCGTGAGCACTTTCCTGTCCACGTGGGTGGGCCTCGACAATGAGGCCCACCTCGCGGTGACGGTAGCGGGAGACGCGGCTGAGGCGGCGTCGGGGCTCACGGGTAGCATCGTGGCCGACAAGGTTGCCTCGCGGATCGCGAACGGTGACTACACGCTGTGGGGCCCTCACGCCGAGGCAGACGCGAGCGATCGCCTCGGCTGGGTGACCCTGCCGCTTTCCTCGCGCGAGCTCATCGAGGGTCTCGAGAATCTCTACGCGGACATCCGCGCCGACGGGATCACTCGGATTGTCCTTGCGGGCATGGGCGGTTCGTCCCTTGGCCCGGAGGTCATCTGCGCCACGTACGACGTGCCCCTCGTGGTCCTGGACTCGACCGATCCGGATCAGGTGCGTGATGCGCTCACCGGCGACCTGGAGAGCACGTTGCTCGTGGTGTCCTCGAAGTCGGGCGGCACCGTGGAGACGGACTCTCAGCGGCGCGTCTTCGAGTCGGCCTTCGAGGAGTCGGGGCTCGACCCGCGCAAGCACATCGTGGTCGTCACGGACCCAGGCTCCCCACTCCACAAGACGGCGGAACTGGCCGGCTACCGCGCCGTCTTCCTCGCGGACCCTCACGTCGGTGGCAGGTACTCGGTCCTCGGCGCGTTCGGACTCGTGCCGTCGGCCCTGGCGGGCGTTCCGGTGGCGGAACTCCTTGACGAGGCCGACGCCGTGGCCGATTCGCTCGCCGAGGACCACCCAGCAAACCCCGCGATCGTGTTGGGCGCCGCCATGGCGGGCTCGCCGCGTCGCACCCTGGTCTTCTCCGACCATGATTCGGGGCTCGTGGGATTCGCCGACTGGGCGGAGCAGCTGATCGCCGAGTCGACCGGCAAGGACGGCGTCGGAGTCCTTCCCGTCGTGGCGGAGGTTGACGCCCCGGACGCCGTCGGGGACGACGCTCTCGACACTCGTTTCGTGGCCCTCGACTGTGAGGGAGAGCCGGAGGGGCATTCGATCTGGATCTCGGGCACCCTGGGCGGCCAACTGCTGCTGTGGGAGTACGCCACCGCCATTGCCGGGCGTTTGCTCGGCATCAACCCCTTTGACCAGCCAAGTGTGGAGTCCTCCAAGGCCGCCGCACGTTCATTGCTCGACTTACTCCCCGAGCCGGAACAGCCAGCGTTCGTGGACGGTGGAGTAGAGGTGCGCGGCTCTGAGGGGCTCCTGGAGGGCCTGACGACCCTCGAGGACGCCATTGGCGCCATCAAGGCCGCCGTGCCAGCAGACGGGTACCTAGCGGTCATGGCGTACCTTAACCGCGAGGTACTCCCCGAGTTGCCGCGGGTACGCGGAGCCCTCGCCGGGAGCATCCGCAGGCCGGTGACATTCGGTTGGGGTCCCCGCTTCCTGCACTCGACCGGACAGCTCCACAAGGGCGGCGCACCGGTCGGTGCGTTCCTGCAACTCACAGGAACCTATGCGGATGACATGGAAATTCCTGGCCGTCCTTTCACGTTTGGTCAACTGGTGGGAGCGCAAGCCAATGGCGACGCACACGTCCTCATGGAACATGGTCGTCCCGTTCTGCGCCTCAACGCCGCGTCGAAGTCCGACGTGGCCCGCGTGACTTCAGCCCTGGGAGGCTAATCAAGTGGTCAACCCCCTGCGCGATCCCCGCGATCGACGCCTGCCTCGTATCGCTGGGTCCTGTGGACTCGTCATGTTCGGAGTCACTGGCGACCTCGCGCGCAAGAAGTTGATGCCCGCCGTCTACGATCTCGCCAACCGAGGCCTGCTCCCCCCTGCGTTCGCCCTCACCGGCTTTGCACGCAGGGAGTGGGACCGGCAGGACTTCGCGCAGGTGGTTCACGACTCGGTCAGGAAGTATGCGCGCACGCCCTGGCGCGAGGAGACCTGGAAGCAGCTGTCCGAGGGCATCCGCTTTGTGCAGGGGACCTTCGACGACCCGGAGGCCTTCGCGGAGTTGCGCCGCACGGTCGAGGACCTCGACGCCAAGCGCGGCACCGGCGGCAATCACGCCTTCTACCTGTCGATTCCGCCGTCGGCGTTCCCGCAGGTCATCACCCAACTGCGAGACTCCGGCCTGTCGGACCCCAAGGAAGGCACCTGGCGCAGGGTCGTCATCGAGAAGCCCTTCGGCGACAACCTGGAGACCGCCAACCAGCTCGACGACGTGGTGAGTGAGGTCTTCCCGACCGATGCGGTGTTCCGCATCGACCACTACTTGGGCAAGGAGACGGTTCAGAACCTCCTGGCGCTGCGCTTTGCCAACCAGCTGTTCGAGCCCATCTGGAACTCCCAATACGTGGACCACGTGCAGATCACCATGGCCGAGGACATCGGCATCGGCGGCCGTGCTGGCTACTACGACGGCATCGGCGCCGCGCGCGACGTCATTCAGAACCACTTGCTCCAACTGCTCGCACTCACGGCGATGGAGGAGCCCGCGTCGTTCGGCGCTGCGGACCTTCGTGCGGAGAAGGAGAAGGTGCTGCGGGCGGTCAATCTTCCCGAGAACCTCGCGGAGTCGACGTCGCGCGGCCAGTACTCCGCCGGCTGGCGCGGAGGCGAACGTGTGGGCGCCTTCCTCGAAGAAGACGGCATCGCCGAGGACTCGATCACGGAGACCTACGCCGCGATCAAGCTGAACATTCCCAACCGTCGTTGGAACGGCACACCCTTCTACTTGCGCGCTGGCAAGCGGCTGGGCCGCCGCGTCACCGAGATCGCACTCGTGTTCAAGAAGGCCCCGTCGCCGTACTTCCAGCAGATCGAGGGCTCGGATGTGGGCACCAACGCCCTGGTGATTCGCGTCCAGCCAGACGAGGGCGTCACGCTCAAGTTCGGTTCCAAAGTGCCCGGCACCGCAATGGAGGTCCGCGACGTCACGATGGACTTCGCGTACGGCAACGCCTTCACCGACGAGTCGCCCGAGGCGTACGAGCGACTCATCCTCGACGTCCTGCTGGGAGACCCCCCGCTCTTCCCCCGGCACGAAGAGGTGGCGTTGTCCTGGAAGATCCTCGACCCCATCACCGGCTTCTGGGCCACACAGGGCCAACCCGAGCAGTACCGCTCCGGCACGTGGGGACCGGCCGAGGCGGATCACATGATGGCGCGCGATGGTCGCGTCTGGAGGCGGCCATGATTCTTGACCTTCCCGGCACCAGCACGGTCGACATCAACTCGGAGCTGCTGAGACTGCGCAAAGAGGGCGGGGTGATCACGCTCGGCCATGTCATGACCCTCGTGATCGACGCGACCGACGCCGACTCCGAGGAGGCCATCAGCACGGCCAACGTGGCGTCGCGCGAACACCCGTGCCGCATCATCGTGCTCTCGCCGCAAGAGGATAGCGACGTCCTCGACGCCCAAATCCGGGTCGGCGGTGACGCCGGGGCTTCCGAGGTGGTGTTGCTTCGTCCCCCACTGGCCGCCATGGACCACGCGGACACCCTCATCACTCCCCTGCTGCTACCGGACGCGCCGATCGTGGCGTGGTGGCCCTCCGTCGTCCCCCTCGTGCCCTCCGCAGTGGGCCTTGGCGCCATGGCTCAACGACGCATCACCGATACCAAGGGCGCCAGCCACCCCGCCGCAGTCCTGTGCTCCCTGTCCGACGGCTACCGACCTGGGGACACCGACCTCGCCTGGACCCGCCTCACGCGCTGGCGCGCGCTGCTTGCCTCCGCCTTGGAGCAAGTCAGCGATCAACGCGTGACGATGGCCCGAGTGCACGGCGACGTCAACTCGCCCTCGATTCTGCTGTTTGGCGCCTGGTTGCGTCGCACGCTCGGCTGTGAGTTCGAGGCGTCCTACGACCCCGAGGCCACCGGAGTCGTCTCCGTCTGCCTCGACACGCCATCGGGCGAGATAGGAATCCGCCGACCGGACGGCGTGAACGCGACGCTGAGCCAGCCCGGACAGCCCGACCACATCATTGCGATCCCGTCACGCAGTCTCGGCGAATGCCTCGCCGAGGAACTGCGCCGCATGGACAGCGACCCGGTCTATGGCGAGGCCCTTCACGAGATCGTCCACTGCTGATGCGCAGCGTCGTCATCTACCCCGACCCACAAGCTGTCGCCGATGCCACGGCGGCACGGCTCGGCGTGACCGTCACCGATGTCATCGCGCGACGCGGCGTGGCGCACGTGGTGGTCACAGGCGGCACAGTGGGCATCGGGCTCCTGGCTTCCCTCGCATCGTCTCCGCTCGCCGGTCTCATCGACTGGACCAGCGTGCACGTGTGGTGGGGAGACGAACGCTTCGTGGGCTCAGGCAACGCGGACCGCAACGAGGGCCAGGCTCAAGAGGCTCTCCTCGGACGCGTGCCGCTGCCGGAGGACAACATCCACCGGATGGGCTCCTCCGATGAATTCGCAACTCCTGAGCAGGCGGCCGATGCGTACGCCGCCGAGGTGTCCGCCCACGGCAATCCCTCGTGGGATGTCCTCATGCTGGGCATGGGTCCCGACGGCCACGTGGCGTCGCTGTTCCCGGGTCACCCTGTCTACGCGGCCGCACACACCGCCGACGCCGTGGCAGTGCACGACTCCCCCAAGCCCCCGCCCACACGTGTGAGCCTGAGCCTCGCGTCGATCAACCGCGCGCGGGAAGTGTGGGTGGTGGCCGCGGGTGCGCCCAAGGCCGACGCAGTCTCGCGCGGCCTTGCAGGCGACACGACGCTACCGGTCGCGGCAGTCGCAGGCACGGAACGCACGCTGTGGCTACTCGACGCGGCGGCTTCCACCGCCATCTAGCGCCCCTCGCGCGGTTCGCGGGTGCATTTCCCCGCGTGGGCTGGTTCCCGTTGGTGCTAGTCCGCAGTGACGGACGACCGGCGGGCGCGCAGGGCGGCGAGCGCCTCCTGCAGGAGTGCCTCACCCTCTGAGTCCGTGCGCCGCTCCTTCACGTACGCCAAGTGAGTTTTGTAGGGCTTATTGCGCAACGGCTCAGGCGGGTTGTCGGGGTCAAGGCCCGCGGGCAATCCGCAGCGGGGGCAGTCCCACTCGGCGGGAATCTCGCGGTCGTCTCCCGTGGCGAAGCTGGGGCGCGTGACGTGCCCCTTCGCGCAGTAGTAAGAAAAGGTTTCGCGGGGAGCGGACTCGCCGCGCTCCTCCTCGCCCAGCGGGCCTGCGCCGACGCGCGACCCCCGAATTGCGTTACCACCTGCCATGGTGCACTACCCCTTGCTTCTTTGCGCGGCTAGTTGACGTACTTGGTGATGAGACCCAGCAGCACGATCGACATCGCCCAGGTAATCGCGACACCCCACGTGATGCGCGACAGGTTGCGTTCACCCACCCCGGAACTCTGAATGCCGGAGGCGATGCCGCCGCCAAACACATCGGTGATGCCGCCGCCACGTCCCCTGTGGACCAGTATCAGACCGATCATAAGCAGGTTGGTGGCGACAAGAAGCACCCACAGGACGGTTGTCAGAATCTGCACAGTTCTCCTCGAACTCTCAAGTCGTTGGCACCAGGATACGCGACTTGCGAGCCCGGCACTGGCGTCGGGCGTTGAAGGCCCCACCGCATGGTGCCATGCGGCGGGGTCTCAAGCGTTACGCGCCGACGTGTTCCCGGAAGCGCGCGATCTTGGCGAACTCCTCGGGATCGAGGCTTGCGCCGCCCACCAGGGCGCCGTCCACATCGACTTCGGCCATCAATTGGGCGATGGAGCCGGACTTCACGGAGCCGCCGTAGAGGACGCGAACGCCCGCCGCTAGTTCGGCGCTGTACAACTCGGCCAGGTGGCCGCGGATCGCTCCACAGACCTCCTGGGCGTCTGCGGGGGTAGCGACCTCGCCGGTGCCGATGGCCCAGACAGGCTCGTATGCGATGACGACGTCCTTTGCCTTGTCGGCGGGAAGGTCCTTCAGCGCGCCATCAACCTGCGCGAGCGTGTAGGACACCTGGTCGCCGGCCTTGCGGATGTCGAGGCCCTCGCCCACACACACGATCGGGATGATGCCGTTGTCGAAAGCGGCCTTGGTCTTGGCGGCCACGACCTCGTCGGTCTCGGCGTGGAACTGGCGACGCTCCGAGTGGCCGACCGCGACAAAGTCGCAGCCAAGCTTCGCGAGCTGCCCGCCGGACACCTCACCGGTGTACGCACCGGAGACGTGCTCCGAGATGTCCTGAGCGCCGTACTGGAGTTCCAGCTTGTCGGCGTCCACGAGCGTCTGCACCGAGCGCAGCGACGTGAACGACGCGAGCACGGCCACCTCTACCGAGGAGAAGTCGTGCTTGGCGTCGCGCAGCAACCACGCAAGCTTCTGCACGGTGTGCGTCGCCTTGAGGTGGTCGAGGTTCAACTTCCAGTTGCCTGCAATGAGTGGTGTACGTGCCATGTGTCAGCCCTCCAGCACGGCCAGACCCGGGAGGGTCTTGCCTTCGAGAAGTTCGAGCGACGCGCCGCCACCCGTGGAAATGTGGCCGAAGCCAGCCTCGTCAAACCCCAGGATGCGGACCGCGGCGGCGGAGTCGCCACCACCGACCACGGAGAACCCGTCGGAGTCGATCATGGCCTGCGCCACTGCCTTGGTGCCGCCCGCGAAGGCGTCGAACTCGAACACGCCCATGGGGCCGTTCCACACGATCGTCTTGGCGTCCGCAATCTTAGAGGCAAACAGCTTCGAGGAATCGGGGCCGATGTCGAGGCCCATGCGGTCGGCGGGAATTGCGTCGGCCGCGACCACGTCGTACTCGGCGTCTGCAGAGAAGCCTGCAGCCGCGACGATGTCGGTCGGCAGGACGATCTCCACGCCGGACTCCTTGGCGGTGGCCAGGTAACCCTTGACGGTGTCGACCTGATCCACTTCGAGCAACGAGCTGCCCACCTCGTAGCCCTGAGCCTTGAGGAACGTGAAGGACATGCCGCCACCGATGAGCAGGCGGTCGGCCTTGGTCAGCAGGTTGGCGATGACGCCGAGCTTGTCAGAGACCTTGGAGCCGCCAAGCACCACGACGTAGGGACGGGCGGGGTCGGTCACAGCCTTGCTGAGCGACTCGACCTCCTTCTGAACCAGCAGCCCCGCGGCAGCGGGAAGCACCTTCGCGATGTCGTACACCGAAGCCTGTTTGCGGTGCACCACACCAAAGCCGTCCGACACGAATGCGTCGGCGAGCTCGGCGAGTTCCGCAGCGAGGGCCTCACGCTCCTCGTCGACCTTGGAGGTCTCGCGGGCGTCGAAGCGTACGTTCTCGAGCATCGCGACCTGGCCGGACTCGAGCGCGGCCACGGTGGCCTTCGCCGAGTCGCCCACGAGGTCAGAGGCGAGCGAGACAGGCTTGCCAAGCAGCTCCGCCAGACGGGCCGCCGCGGGGGCCAGCGAGTATTTGTCCTCGGGGGCGCCCTTCGGGCGGCCAAGGTGGGCGGTCACGATGACCGCTGCGCCGGCGGCAAGCAGCTTTTCAATGGTGGGGACGGAGGCGCGTACGCGACCATCGTCCGTGATGGTGGAGCCGTCGAGCGGCACGTTGAGGTCGGAGCGAACCAGCACCTTCTTGCCGGTGAGATCGCCGAGGGTGTCAATCGTCTTCAGCATGTCTGTCTTCCTTAGTCGTGACAAAGAAACGCCCGCACACGCATGTCGCGTGTACGGACGTTTCTCACGGGAGTCTTAGAGGCGCTCGCCGACGTAAGACGTCAGCTTGACGAGGCTGGTTGAGTAGCCCCACTCGTTGTCGTACCAGGCCACGATCTTCACCATGTCGCCGGTGACCTTGGTCAGCTTGGCGTCGAAGATGCTCTGGTGCGAGTTGCCCACGATGTCCGAGGAGACGATCTCGTCTTCGGTGTACTCGAGGGTGCCGGCCATTGCGCCATCCGCTGCGGCCTTGACCGCGGCGTTGACCTCGTCGACGGTGACCTCACGCGAAGCGGTGAACGTCAGGTCGGTGGCCGAGCCAGTGATGATCGGAACGCGCATTGCGAAGCCGTCCAACTTGCCCTTGAGCTCGGGCAGCACCAAGGCAACAGCCTTGGCAGCACCGGTCGAGGTGGGGACGAGGTTCTGCGCGGCCGCACGTGCACGACGCAGGTCCTTGTGGGGACCGTCCTGCAGGTTCTGGTCGCCGGTGTAGGCGTGGATCGTCGTCATGAGACCGCGTTCGATGCCAATGGCGTCATTGAGGGCCTTGGCGACGGGCGCCAGGCAGTTCGTGGTGCACGAGGCGTTCGAGATGATGTGCTGCGTGGCCGGGTCGTAGTCAGTGTGGTTCACACCGACGACGAACGTGCCGTCCTCGTTCTTCGCAGGAGCCGAGATGATGACCTTCTTGGCGCCGGCCGCGATGTGGGCGCTGGCCTTGGTCGCGTCCGTGAAGAATCCGGTCGACTCGATCACGATGTCTGCGCCGAGCTCGGCCCAGGGCAGGTTCGCGGGCTCGCGCTCAGCGAGGGCACGGATGGACTTGCCATCAACGATGATGTTCTGGTCGTCGTACGTAACCGTTGCGGGCAGGACTCCCAACACGGTGTCGTACTTGAGCAGGTGCGCGAGCGTCTTGTTGTCGGTGAGGTCATTCACACCGACAATCTCGATGTCAGCGCCCGACGCCACGATGGCGCGGTAGAAGTTTCGTCCAATGCGGCCGAAGCCGTTAATACCGACCTTGATGGTCACTTTTTCTCCTCGGTTCGCGCATCGTGGCGCGTTTGGGGATTCGGGTCTGCGCACTACTGCGCGGGGCGCCGCCGGAGCGAGCCACTGCAGTCAGTCTACTACCAACAATGCGCCAATCGCGCGCGACAAACGTCCCTCTCACGACCCCTTGTTGGGGGGGCGCGCTACACGTCACTCGTACCGCAGCAACTCTTGGTTAATCCCAGCTTCCGTGTCCGGAATGCCGAGATCCTTCGCCTTCTTGTCGGCCGTCGCCAGCAGGCGGCGAATCCGGCCTGCTACGGCATCCTTTGTGAGGGGCGGGGAGGCGAGGCGTCCGAGTTCCTCGAGCGACGCGTCGCGGTTGGCCATGCGTAAGGTCCCGGCCTCCCGAAGGTGCTCTGGAACGTCGTCGGCAAGGATCTCGAAGGCCCTCACGACCCGCGCCGATGCGGCCACCGCCGCCTGCGCCGAGCGGCGCAAATTGGCATCGTCAAAGTTGGCGAGGCGGTTGGCCGTCCCGCGCACCTCACGTCGAGTGCGCTTGTTCTCCCACTCCAGCACCGAATCGTGAGCACCGAGGCGGGCGAGCAACCCTGAGATTGCGTCACCATCCCGGATGACGACGCGATCCACGCCGCGGACCTCGCGCGACTTCGCGGAGATTCCGAGTCTTCTGGCCGCTCCCACCAAGGCAAGCGCTGCCTCCGGGCCCGGGGAGGTCACCTCGAGGCTCGCGGAGCGACCTGGTTCGGTGAGGGACCCATGTGCGAGGAAGGCTCCGCGCCAAGCGGCGACCGTGTCCTCCACCGACCCGCCGACCACCTGGGGTGGCAAACCGCGCACGGGACGACCCCTGTGATCGAGCAATCCGGTCTGGCGGGCGAGGGACTCGCCCTCCTTCACGACGCGCACCACGTAGCGATTGCCGCGCTTGAGGGCGCCGCCCGAGACCACGATGATCTCCGACCCCAGGTTGTAGACCTCGTGGATGAAGGCCCGCAACCTGCGCGCGGAGGCTGCCGTATCGAGTTCGGCTTCGATCACGATCCGGCCGGACACGATGTGCAGGCCACCAGCGAATCTCAGAGTGGTCGCGATCTCAGCTTTGCGAGACGAGATCCTGTCGACGGCGACACGCGCCAATTCATCCTTCACCTGTGCCGTGAGCGCCATGTCGCCTATCCTGCCATCTCGGCGCGCCGTCCTCCGCCCGAAAGCCCTCCCAGCGCCTGCGAATATGCTGCTGAGAGCCGCGTCACATCGTGACGGTCCGGAGCATCGGACCTCTTCAGGTCCTGTACGACCAGCTGGGCGCCCCACTCCTCGATTTCCGCCGCTAGCTCCCGATCGAGCCCGTGGGATGCATCGCAAAGCACGACGGCGGGCCGAAACGCGGGCTCAAGCCGCCTGAGCGCGCGCACATCGTCCACGCGATCAGACCCCTCGGTTTCCGCGTCTTCGTAGGCGATATTGAGCGTCAGCACCGTGCGCGGGCCCGCCTCCACGAGCGCCGCCACCACGGGCTCGACCAAGAAGTGGACGAGGACGGACGTGTACCAAGAACCCGGTCCAAGAACCACCGCAGACGCCCCCGCGATGGCATCGAGCGTTGCCTGCGGAACCTTCGGCCGCAGGGGCTCAATACTGAGGCCCGTCACTCGGCCCCCCGAGGTGGCGACAGCCACCTGCCCGCGAGCAACGGCGCTCACGTTCTGACCGTGGAGCATCGCGGATATCTGCAGCGGCTCCTCTGCGAGCGGTAGCACTCGCCCCTGCGCCCGTAGCAAGCGCGCGACCCAGTCGAGTCCCTCCACGATGTCTCCGGTGCGCTCCCACAGCCCTGCGATCAGCAGGTTGCCCACAGCGTGACCGTCGAGAGGGCCCCGTGTGGAGAACCGTGTCTGCAACACGTCGCGCCAGGCTCGACCCCACTCACTGTCCTCACACAACGCGCTCAGCGCCATGCGCAAGTCTCCTGGCGGCAAGATGCCCATCTCCTCGCGCAGCCTGCCCGAAGATCCGCCGTCATCCGCGACCGTCACGACGGCCGTGAGGTCGTCAGTCACGTGGCGCAGCGCGCTGAGACTCGCGTAGAGACCATGCCCGCCGCCGAGGGCTACGACCGACGAAGGTCTCACTCGGTGGGCCGATCCCGGTGCGTGACCCTGACCTGGTCGCGATTCAGTCGCAACCGGTTGCCGATCTCCTCGGCAATCGCGACGGACCGATGCTTGCCGCCCGTGCATCCGATCGCGATCGTCACCGAGTGCTTGTCGTGGGCCCGATACAGGGCCAGCACCAGCTCGAGCATGGCGGTATACGTGTCAAGGAACTGGCTGGCGCCATCGGAAGACAGCACGTGCTCGCGCACCGGTTCGTCAAGGCCGGTCAGGGGGCGCAGCGCCGGTACCCAATGCGGGTTGGGGAGGAACCTCACGTCGGCGACGAAGTCGGCGTCTGATGGCACGCCATTGCGGAATCCGAAGGACACGATGTTGACGGACAGGGGCTGGTCGGTGTGTCCCACATCGGCCGTGATGGCGTCGCGAAGTTCATGCACGTTGAGCTCGCTCGTGTCGACCACCACGTCTGCCCGGTCCTTGAGCGCCGCCACGAGTGCTCGCTCCCGAGCGATTCCTTCAAGCAACGTGTCGCCCTCTTGCAGCGGATGCGGGCGCCGGGCCTCCTCGAAGCGCCGCACCAACGCTTCGTCCGATGCGTCGAGAAAGAGCATCCGCACCTGGATTCCACGCTCGGCGAGGTCGTCCAACACCGACTCGACATCTTGGAAGAAGTCGCCGCCGCGCACATCAACCACCACGGCGAGGCGGTCTTGCGGCTCCCGGCCGACCATCGTGACCAATCCACCGAGCAATTGCGGGGGCAGATTGTCGACCACGTACCAGCCAAGATCACCCAGCGTGGCGGCCGCTCGAGTGCGTCCCGCCCCGGACATGCCGGTCAGGATCATCACCTCGGGCGCCACATCGGGCGCGTCGAATTCCGGTTTGGGGATTCCGGAAGGATACGTGACCGGCTCACTCTCTTCCATCATGCGTCCAGAATGCCACTGTCGCCGCGCAGACTCGCGTGAATCGCGCGGGCCGTCGCATCTCCGATGCCAGGAACCCGCGCGATTTGTTCGACAGACGCCTCCTTGAGAGCGGGGAGCGAGCCAAAGTGCCTGATCAACGCCTTGGCTCGCGTGGGACCGACGCCTGCCACCTGATCGAGCGCGGACGCCTTCATGGCCTTGCCCCGTTTGGCCCGATGGTGGCGAATAGCGAATCGGTGCGCCTCGTCCCGCACGCGCTGCAGAAGGTAAAGCGCCTCAGAGCCGCGCGGGAGAATCGCGGGAAAGTCTTCGCCAGGAATCCACACCTCTTCCAGCCGCTTTGCGAGGCCCACCACGGGGATGTCGCTCACCCCCACCGCATCCATCGCCTTGCGCGCTGCGGCCACTTGCGGCGGCCCGCCGTCCACCACCACCAGCTGAGGCGGGTAGGCGAACCGCGCGCTCTCGCGCTCCTCGGGCGGCAGCGCGGCTTCCTCCAGGTAGCGCGCGAACCGCCGAGTCAGCACTTCATTCATCGCGGCCGTGTCGTCGACGGCGTCGCCGATGGAGAACTGCCGGTAGTCCTTCTTGCGGGGCAGTGCGTCCTCAAAGACCACCATCGATCCCACTTGATGGGTGCCCTGCGTATGCGAAATGTCGTAGCACTCGATGCGCAGGGGTGCCTCATCAAGGGCGAGATAGTCCTGGAGGTCGCGCAAGGCCTCGGAGCGAGTCGTGAGGTCCGACGCCCGCTTGAGCCGATGCTGGTCGAGCACCTGCTGAGCGTTTCGCTTGCCGGATTCGGAGAGCTCGGCCTTCTTGCCGCGGGACGGCACCTTGATACTGACGGCGCCGCCGCGCACCCCCCGCACGTACTCCCGCAGCGCGTCGGCTTCGGCGGGCGCGACCGGAACCAGAATCTCGGGTGGCACCGAGTCGGCCCTGGTGTAAGCCTCTTGAAGCAGCACCGACACCATCTGCGCCGCCTCGAGCGGCTCCGGTTTGTCGACCACCCAACCCCGTTCGCCCGTGATGCGCCCGTCACGCACGTAGAAGACGTGGGCGGCAGCCTCCCACTCATCGTCAATCAGGCTGAAGACGTCCACGTCCACGCCTTGCGACAGCACCATCGCATTGCGCTCCAACACGCTTGTCAGTGCCCGCAGTCGGTCCCGCGCCCGAGCTGCCACTTCGAAGTCTTCCCGCTCGGCCGCACCCTCCATCGTCTGCGTCAGCTCGCGGATCAGGGGCTTCGCGTCGCCGGCCAGTACCTGGCACACCTTGTCGGCCAGCTCACGGTGCTCTTGCTCGCTGACGCGACCCACGCACGGTGCCGCGCACTTGTCGATGTATCCGAGCAGGCATGGCCGGTCCTGACGCTGCGCCTTGCTGAACACCCCGGGCGCGCAGGTCCGCACCGGAAGCACCGTGAGGAGCGTGTCGACCGTCTCTCGAATCGCCCACGGCTTGGCGTAGGGACCGAAGTACCGCACGCCCTTCTTGCGATCACCGCGCATGACCTGCATCCGGGGGTACTTCTCGTTCATCGTCACGGCGAGGAACGGATATGACTTGTCGTCCTTGAACACGACGTTGAAACGGGGGTCGTACTGCTTGATCCACGTGTGCTCAAGGACGAGCGCCTCGACCTCGTTGCGCACGACGGTCCACTCCACTGAGGCGGCCGTCGTCACCATCAGCCGCGTCCTCGGGTGCAACGAAGTCAACGGCTGAAAGTAGTTGTTCAGCCGCGACCGCAAGTTCTTGGCCTTACCGACGTACACGACCCGGCCGTGGGGGTCGCGGAAACGGTAGACGCCGGGCGCCGTGGGAATGCTGCCCGGCGCGGGGCGGTATTCGGAAGGATCAGGCACGATGTCAGCCTAGGCGGGAGCAGACACGTGGGCGTGGATGCCCAGCACACCGGCGAGGAATGTGCCCGTGTGGCTCTCGGGGTGCCTCGCGACGTCTTCGGGAGTGCCCTCGGCGACTACTCCCCCGCCGCCGTTGCCGCCCTCTGGACCCATGTCAAGAACCCAGTCGGCCGACTTGATCACGTCGAGGTTGTGTTCGATCACGATCACCGTGTTGCCCTTGTCCACCAGTCCCTGCAGAACGCTCATGAGCTTCTTCACGTCCTCGAAGTGCAGGCCGGTTGTCGGCTCGTCGAGCACGTAGATCGTCCTGCCAGTCGAACGACGCTGCAGTTCCGATGCGAGCTTGACGCGCTGCGCTTCGCCTCCCGAAAGGGTCGGCGCCGGCTGTCCCAGCCGCACGTATCCCAGGCCGACGTCGACGAGTGTCGACAGGTGCCGCGAGATTGCGGGGATCGCCTCAAAGAACTGGGCGGCCTCCTCGATGGGCATGTTGAGCACGTCTGCGACGCTCTTGCCCTTGAAGTGCACTTCAAGGGTCTCCCGGTTGTACCTGGCGCCCTTGCAGACCTCGCACATGACGTACACGTCCGGCAGGAAGTTCATCTCGATCTTCAGCGTGCCGTCGCCGGAACACGACTCGCACCGCCCGCCCTTGACGTTGAACGAGAATCGGCCCGGCCCGTAGCCCCGCATCTTCGCCTCTTGGGTCTCGGCAAAGAGCTTGCGGACCTTGTCCCACACTCCCGTGTAGGTCGCGGGATTGGACCGCGGGGTGCGACCGATGGGGCCCTGGTCGACGTGGACGATCTTGTCCAGCTGGTCGGTGCCCTCGATGCGGGTGTGCCTGCCCGGTACTTGGCGAGCGCCGTTGAGTTCGTTCGCAAGCGCGGTGTAGAGGATCGTGTTGACGAGTGTCGACTTGCCCGAACCCGACACTCCCGTCACCGCCGTCAGCACGCCCAACGGGATTGACACGTCGATATCCCGGAGGTTGTGCTCCCTGGCGCCCACCACGGTGATCTTGCGCGCAAAGTCGGCGAGGCGACGCTTCTCCGGCACGGGAATGCTGCGCCGCCCGGACACATACGCACCGGTGATAGAACGCTCGTTCGTCAGCAAGTCGGCGTAGGTGCCCGAGTGGACCACCTCGCCGCCGTGCTCGCCGGCTCCGGGGCCGATGTCGACCACCCAATCCGCGGTACGGATGGTGTCCTCGTCGTGCTCCACCACGATCAAAGTGTTGCCCAGGTCGCGCAGTCGGGTGAGGGTCTCGATGAGCCTGCGGTTGTCGCGTTGGTGCAGCCCAATGCTCGGCTCGTCGAGCACGTACAGAACCCCCACCAGTCCGGAACCGATCTGGGTCGCAAGGCGGATGCGTTGCGCCTCGCCTCCCGACAGGGTGCCGGCCGCACGCGCGAGCGTCAGGTAATCCAGCCCCACGTCGAGCAGGAACCCGAGCCGCGCGTCGATCTCCTTGAGCACCTGCGTCGCAATGTGGAGAGAACGCTCATCCCACGTGACGTCCGACAGGAAACCGCGGGCGTCCCGAATGGAGAACTCACACACCTCGGCGATCGACTTGTCGCCGATGGTGACGGCGAGCACTTCGGGCTTGAGTCGGGCGCCTTGACATACAGGACACGGGACCTCGCGCATGTATTGCTCGTACTTCTCGCGCGAGTAGTCGGACTCCGTCTGAGTGTGGAGCCTCTCGAGCCACGTGATGGCGCCCTCGAAACCCGTGGTGTATTGCCGTTCCCGACCGTACCGATTGCGGAACCGCACATGGACCTCGTAGTCCTTGCCCACGAGCAAGGACTCTCGCGCCTCGGCGGGAAGCTTCTCGAACGGGGTGTCCATCGAGAAGCCGACGTCTTGAGCGAGCGCGCGCACCATGCGGCCAAAGTAGTCAGACGCCATCGACTCCCATGGCGCTATCGCTCCCTGTGCGAGCGACTTGCTCGGGTCGGGCACCACCAGGTCCCGATCGACCTCGAGGCGCACGCCGATGCCCGTGCATTCCGGGCACGCGCCGTAGGGAGCGTTGAACGAGAAGGTGCGTGGCTCCATCTCTTCAAGAACCAACACGTGGTCGTTGGGGCAGGCGCGCTTCTCCGAGTAGCGCCGCGTGGGAACATCGCCGTCCACGGGATCGATGACCACCAGGCCCTCGGCGAGTTTCAGTGCAGTCTCCACCGAGTCGGCGAGGCGCTGCCGCACGCCGTCCCGCGCCACGAGGCGATCCACGACCACCTCGATGTTGTGCTTGAGCTTCTTCTCCAACGTCGGCGGCTCGCTGAGTTGTACCGACTCGCCGTCCACTCTGGCGCGCGCGAAGCCTTGCTGCTGGAGGTCGGCAAAAAGGTCGGCGTATTCACCCTTTCGTCCGCGTATCACCGGGGCGAGCACCTGGTAGCGGGTGCCCTCGGGCAAGGCCAACACTGAGTCCACGATCTGCTGAGGCGTCTGCGACTTCACTTCCTCGCCGCACACGGGGCAGTGCGCCACGCCCACGCGCGCGAAGAGCAGGCGAAGGTAGTCGTAGACCTCAGTGATGGTGCCGACCGTCGAGCGGGGGTTCCTGTTGGTCGACTTCTGATCAATCGAGACCGCGGGTGACAGGCCTTCGATGAAGTCCACGTCCGGCTTGTCCATCTGACCCAAGAACTGGCGCGCGTAGGCGCTCAGCGACTCCACGTACCGCCGCTGGCCCTCCGCGAAGATCGTGTCGAACGCGAGCGATGACTTGCCGGAGCCCGATAATCCCGAAAACACGATGAGGGCATCGCGCGGCAACTCAAGGTCCACGCCTCTGAGGTTGTGTTCGCGCGCCCCGCGCACCACTAGCTTGTCGTTCACAACGCCACCCTACGTGAAGTCCATCGAACATGTGTTCGAATCGCCGTCTTGCTCCGAACTGGGACAACAGTCACGAGCCAACTCCTGTTCCAACCGCCCAGAATGGTCTCATGTCTCTATGGGCCATCCATTACACGTACGACACGCGAAGTGCGCTGCGTGCCACCCTCCTCGACGAGCACCAGTGGTACCTGGCATCCCTTGCCGACGCTGGGGCGATGATCGCCTACGGAAAGTTCGAGGACGAGGCCGAACCGGGTGCTCTGCTCATCGCCTCCGCTCCCACTGAGCAACACGTGGAAGACCTCCTCGCGGAAGATCCCTTCGTCATCGTGGGAGCCGTTGCGGACATCAGGATTCGGCCCTGGGACGGCCACTTGGGACCATTGTGGCAAGAACGGACACCCCCTGCACCAGCGTCCTAGGCACCCCGGGTAGGCTCACGCTCCGGCGGCGCGACCCGTCGCGTCGCCATCACACTCACCAGCGCCGCTCCCCCGATCGCCACCACGATCACGACGAGCGACATCCACGTCGGCACTTCCGGAGCCCATCCGACATGTTCGCCCCCGTTGATGAACGGCAGTGCATTCGTGTGGAGCGCCTGAAGCACGAGTTTGACGGCGATGAACGCGAGCACCACCGCGAGCCCGTACGAGAGGTACTTGAGGCGCTTGAGGAGCCCCTGCACCACGAAGAACAGCTGGCGCAGACCCATCAGCGCGAACGCATTTGCCGTGAAGACGAGGTAGGGATCCTGCGTCAGGCCAAAGATCGCGGGAATCGAATCGAGGGCGAAGAGAACATCGGTGGAGCCAATCGCGATCATGACGAGCAGCAATGGCGTGACCATTCTGCGGCCATGCTCGCGAACCACCACGAACCCACCCCGGTAGTCGTCGGTCGCGGGAATGAATCGCCTCACGACGCGCATCAGCGGGTTCTCGTGGTACTCCACCTCTCCCTCTTCCGCGCCACCCTCCCGCGCGACCGAGAACGCCGTCCACAAGAGGAACGCACCGAACAGATAGAAAACCCAAGTGAACGCGGCCAGCGCGGCGGCCCCGGCCGCAATGAAGAGCCCCCGCAACACGAGCGCCAAGACCACGCCGAACAGGAGAACGCGCTGCCGGTATTGAGCCGGCACGGCAAATCGTCCCAGGATCACAAGGAAGACAAAGAGGTTGTCGACTGACAGGGACCATTCGGTGAGGTAGCCGGCAAAGAACTCGCCGGCGCCGTCCTGAGCGGATGTCCGCCACCACAGCATCGAGAACCCGAACACCACAGCGGACGCAATGTAGAACAGGGTCCATTTCACCGATTCGCCGAAAGTCGGTTCGTGAGGCTTCCGGACCACCACGGCGAAATCGAAGACGATCATGGCACCCACGCCGACCAGCGTGAGGACCCATACGGTGGCTGAAGTCACCCCGTCATCCTAGGGATCGGAACCTAACCCGCCTGCATCATCTGACGCAGTTCCTTCTTCAGTTCGGCGATCTCGTCCCGGAGACGCGCCGCCAACTCGAAGTGCAATTCCCCGGCGGCGCCCCGCATTTGCGCAGACAGTTCCTCGACAAGCGCCGCGAGCTCCTGCGCGGGACGCCCCGCGCTCTTCGCTGCGGCCGATGCAGCGGCGCCCTTTGCTCCCTTGCTCACCTCGCGCAACGTGGCAGCGGTGTCGGCCTCTTCGCGCGCCAGCATCTCGGTGATGTCGCTAATCTTCTTGCGCAGCGGCTCCGGATCGACTCCGCGCTCCTTGTTGTACGCCACCTGCTTCTCACGGCGCCTGTTGGTCTCGTCGATCGCCGCGGCCATCGAGTCGGTCACTCTGTCCGCATACATGTGCACTTCGCCGGAGACGTTGCGCGCCGCCCGGCCAATGGTCTGAATGAGCGACGTGCCCGACCTCAGGAAGCCCTCCTTGTCCGCGTCAAGGATGCTCACCAGCGACACCTCGGGAAGGTCGAGGCCCTCACGCAGCAAGTTGATGCCGACAAGGACGTCAAACCGGCCCATCCGAAGGTCCCTCAGCAGTTCGACGCGCTTCAGGGTGTCGACGTCCGAGTGCAGATATTCCACCCGGACATCCCGTTCGGAGATGTACTCGGTGAGGTCTTCCGCCATCTTCTTGGTCAACGTGGTGACGAGCACACGCTCGTCCTTCTCGACGCGCAAGCGGATCTCGTGCAAGAGGTCGTCGATCTGGCCCTCGGTGGGCTTGACCACAATCTCGGGGTCGACAAGGCCGGTGGGCCGAATGATCTGCTCCACCACGCCGTCGGCCTTGCCCAGCTCGTACTTGCCGGGCGTGGCCGAGAGATAGACCGTCTGCTTGATGCGCTCCTGGAACTCGTCCCACCGCAACGGACGGTTGTCCAGCGCCGATGGCAGACGGAACCCGTGGTCCACGAGCACGCGCTTGCGCGAGGAGTCACCCGCGTACATCGCGCCGATTTGAGACACGGTCACGTGGCTTTCGTCGATCACCAGCAGGAAGTCGTCGGGGAAGTAGTCCAAGAGCGTATGCGGCGGCGTTCCCGGCTCGCGCTGCTCGATGTGGCGCGAGTAGTTCTCGATACCACTGCAGGTGCCGACGGAACGCATCATCTCCAGGTCAAAGGTGGTGCGCATCTTGAGTCGCTGCGCCTCAAGCAACTTGTTCTGACGCCCCAGCTCCTCGAGCCTCTCCCCCAATTCCTGTTCGATGGTCGAGATGGCCTTGGTCATGCGCTGCTCGCTGGCCACGTAGTGCGACGCAGGGAAGATGTGTACCTGTTCGCGACTGGCCACCACCTGTCCGGTCAGGGGATGCAGGGTGTACAGCGCCTCCACCTCGTCGCCGAACATCTCAATCCGGATCGCGAGTTCCTCGTACACCGGAATGATCTCGACGGTGTCTCCGCGGACGCGGAAGGTTCCACGCGTAAAGGCCAGATCGTTGCGCGCGTACTGCATCTGCACGAACTCGCGCAGCAACGCGTCGCGCGGCAAGACGTCGCCCACGTGCAGGCTGACCATCCCCTGGATGTACTCCTCGGGAGTGCCCAGGCCGTAGATGCACGACACCGAAGACACCACCACCACGTCGCGCCGGGTCAACAGCGAATTGGTCGCTGAATACCGCAGGCGCTCCACTTCCTCGTTGATCGAAGAGTCCTTCTCGATGAACGTGTCCGTCTGCGGAACGTACGCCTCGGGCTGGTAATAGTCGTAGTAACTCACAAAGTACTCGACCGCGTTGTTCGGCATGAGATCCCTGAACTCATTCGTCAACTGGGCGGCGAGCGTCTTGTTGTGCGCCATAACCAAGGTGGGTCGCTGGAGCCGCTCAATCAACCATGCGGTAGTGGCCGACTTTCCGGTTCCGGTGGCGCCAAGGAGCACGACGTCCTGCTCGCCAGCCTGGACCCGCCGCGCAAGATCCTCGATCGCCGCGGGTTGGTCACCGGAAGGCTTGTACTCCGAAATGACCTCGAAGGGGTTCTCGGCGCGGCGCAAGTCAGACGTCATGGTTCAATGGTAACGCCGGGGTCAGACACGCGACTCGGTCACGGCAAGTGGGTGGACCAGAATTCGTCCACCTGTGCACGCAAGTTCTCGACCGTCCCCGCACCATCGAGGTCAATATCGCACACGGCTGCGCGATCAACGTCGGAGGCTTGAGCCAAGACACGGTTCATCGCCTCTTCTTGCGTGAGGCCTCGACTTTCTTGAAGGCGTGAGACCCGGGTGCCCAGCGGAGCCGTCACGCACACCACGAGGTCGAAATCGCCGCCCTGACCGGTCTCGACGAGCAGCGGAATGTCGTGTACTACCACGCCCACGCCCTCGGCGCGTGCCTGCCGGTCTGCAGCGCTCGCGGCGGCGCGCACGTAAGGATGGATGATCTCTTCGAGCCGCACCCGCGCCTGCTCGTCGGAAAAGACGATGTCGGCCAGCGACGCCCTGTCGAGCTGACCGCCGCTCACCACCCGGTCGCCGAACTCGCCGACGATATCCGCGAGTGCCGCAGAGCCAGGATCGACGACGCGCCGCGCCAGTTGGTCGTGGTCGACGACTCGGGCCCCGAGTTCGCCGAAACGCTCGGCAGCCGTGGACTTTCCGGCGCCGATTCCCCCTGTCATACCGATGCGCAGCACGGGCAAAGGCTGTCACGGAACACGGCCCCGCGCAAGGCGCACGAGCGGCGTCCCCTCGCCAACGACGAAGGGCCCCGACCGCATGGTCGGGGCCCTTCGATCGCGATGTGGTGTCTAGTTGCCGGTGAGCTTCTCGCGCAGTGCGGCGAGGCGCTCGTCGGAAGCCAGCGTGCCGGCGTCCGACGTCTCCTCATCCTGCGAGGAGTACGACGTTGCGCCGCCGCTCTCGTCGCCACGGGCACGCTTGCGAGGAGCAACGGGCTCCGCAATCTCGGCCTCGGCGGCCTGAGTGTCCTGCTTGGCCACAAATGCCTTGTGAGCCTCCCAGCGCTCGTGCGCCTTGGCGTAGTCGGCCTCCCAGGCCTCGCGCTGAGTGTCGAAGCCTTCCTGCCATTCCTGCGTCTCGGAGTCGAAGCCCTCGGGGTACTTGTAGTTGCCGGTCTCGTCGTACTCGGCGGTCATGCCGTACAGCGCGGGGTCGAAGTCCTCGCCTGCGGGGTCGACGCCCTCGTTGGCCTGCTTGATGGACAGCGAGATGCGGCGACGCTCGAGGTCGATGTCGATAATCTTGACGAACACCTCTTCGTCGGCCTGAACGACCTGCTCGGGCAGCTCGACGTGGCGCACGGCCAACTCCGAGATGTGCACGAGGCCCTCAATGCCGTCGTAGACGCGCACAAACGCGCCGAACGGGACAAGCTTGGTGACCTTGCCGGGAACGATCTGGCCGATCGCGTGGGTGCGTGCGTACACGGCCCACGGGTCTTCCTGCGTCGCCTTGAGCGACAGGGAGACGCGCTCGCGGTCCATGTCGATGTCGAGAACCTCGACCTCGACTTCCTGGCCCACGGAGACAACCTCGTTCGGGTGGTCGATGTGCTTCCAGGAAAGCTCCGAGACGTGCACGAGGCCGTCCACGCCGCCCAGGTCCACGAACGCACCGAAGTTGACGATAGAGGACACGACGCCCTTGCGGACCTGACCGGAGGCCAGCGCGGTGAGGAACGACGAACGCACCTCGGACTGGGTCTGCTCCAGGAACGCGCGACGTGAGAGCACCACGTTGTTGCGGTTCTTGTCGAGCTCGATGATCTTGGCCTCGATCTGCTGACCGATGTACGGGCCGAGATCGCGCACACGGCGCATCTCGACGAGCGATGCTGGCAGGAAGCCGCGCAGGCCGATGTCCACGATGAGGCCACCCTTGACGACCTCGATGACCGAACCGGTGACGACTCCGTCTTCTTCCTTGATCTTCTCGATCGAACCCCAAGCCCGCTCGTACTGCGCGCGCTTCTTCGAAAGGATCAGGCGGCCTTCTTTGTCCTCCTTGGTGAGAACAAGCGCCTCGACGGTGTCTCCGACGTTGACAACCTCGTCGGGATCGGCGTCGTGACGGATGGAGAGCTCGCGGGCGGGAATCACGCCTTCGGTCTTGTAACCGATGTCGAGGAGAACCTCGTCGCGGTCAACCTTGACGATGATGCCTTCGACCAGGTCGCCATCGTCGAAGTTCTTGATAGTCGCGTCTACAGCGGCGAGGAAGTCTTCGCTCGAGCCGATGTCATTGACGGCGATCTGGGTGGTCTCGGGGGTGGATACGGACATAGAAGGAGTAACTCCGGAGGTATATGAATCATTGACAGATGGGCAAGCCAAGACGCAGGGCGCACCTGGCCATCCCAAAGACTACCTCTCGGCCGCGACCTGCACAAACGCTCAACGGCACCGCCGCGACACGATTCCGCAACGATCCCGGGCGGCGAACTACAGCCCCCAGGCAGCCTCGAGCAACTCCTTGGGAACCCACTTGGTCTTACCCATCATCGTGCTGAAGTCTTCGAGCACGATGTTCTCGCCCTGGATAGCCGTGTACTTGCCCGTCTCGCCCGCGACGATCGCGTCAATGGCAGCGATGCCAAACCGGGTGCCGAGCAGACGATCCGCCGCAGTGGGAATGCCGCCGCGCTGCGTATACCCCAGGACCGTCAGTCGCGTCGGGAAGCCGGTCAGTTCCTCGATCGCCTTGGTGACCTCGTGGCCAATAGAACCTCCGATCGGGTTGCCCCTGTCGTCGATCGTCGCGTTGCCGCTCCAATGCGAGCCCTCGGCCGGAACGGCGCCTTCGGCGACCGCCACGATGGAGAAGTTCTTGTAGCGGTGGCGGTGACGGATCTTCTTCGCGATCACCTCGATGTCGAAAGGCTCCTCAGGAGCCAAGATGATGTCGGCACCGCCGGCCATGCCTGCGGTCACGGCGATCCAGCCGGAATGCCTTCCCATCAACTCGACGACCATGACGCGGTTGTGGGACTCCGCTGTGGAGTGCAAACGGTCGATCGCCTCGGTCGCGACGGTGACGGCGGTGTCGAAGCCGATCGAGGAGTCGGTTCCCACCACGTCGTTGTCGATCGTCTTGGGGATACCGATGACCGGAACGCCCGTGGCGAGGGCCACCTTGCCTGCCGCCTTGAGGGTGCCGTCGCCGCCGATGCAGATCAGCCCGTCGAGCTTCTCATTGGCGACGGTCTCTCGCACGGCGTCCATGCCGCCGTCGACCTTGTGCGGGTGACAGCGCGCGGTGCCAAGCATGGTGCCGCCGACCACAAGAATCCCGGAAACGTCGTCTCGCGTGAGGGGGCGGGCGTCGCCGTCAATGACGCCTTGCCAACCGTTGCGGAAGCCGATGATGGAACACCCGTGCTCCGACGTGCCTCGTTTGACCACAGCGCGAATCGCTGCGTTGAGGCCGGGACAGTCGCCTCCACCAGTAAGAATTCCAATACGCATGAGTCAAGCCTAACGGGTGTCAGTGGCCCGCAACCCGCCAATTGGTCCCGCGTCCCACATTGACATCGAGTGGTATCGAGAGCGCTCCCGCTCCCGCCATTTCCTCGCGAAGAATCGTTTCGACGGCATCCGCCTCGCCGGGAGCCGCCTCGACCACGAGCTCGTCATGGACCTGCAGAATCTGCCTCGAGGAAAGGCCCTCGGCCACAAGCCGATCGTCGACCGCGAGCATCGCACGTTTGATGAGATCGGCGGCGCTCCCCTGGATCGGGGCGTTGAGTGCCATTCGCTCGGCCATGTCCCTGCGCTGCCGGTTTGTCGAGGAAAGGTCAGGCAGATAACGGCGCCGCCCGAAGATGGTTTCGGTGTATCCGTCCGCGGTCGCCTGCTTGACGACACCGGTGAGGTACGAACGTACCGAGCCGAACCGTGCGAAGTAGTCGTCCATGAGGGCCTGCGCCTCGCCGACCGGGAGTCCCAGTTGTCGCGCCAGCCCGAAAGACGACAGCCCGTAGGCAAGCCCGTACGACATGGCCTTGATTTGGGATCTCATCTCCGGTGTCACGCCCTCGGGCGGTACCCCAAATACGCGTGACCCGACGAAGCGGTGGAGATCCTCTCCCGCCTTGAACGCGTCGATCAGAGCCTGGTCTCCGCTGAGGTGCGCCATGATCCGCATCTCGATCTGGCTGTAGTCGGCGGTGACGAGCATTTCGTAGCCGTCTCCCACGACGAAGGCCTCGCGGATGCGGTGTCCCTCATCGGTACGGATCGGGATGTTCTGCAGGTTGGGATCGCGAGAGGACAGTCTGCCGGTGGAAGCCACGGTCTGGGAGAACGTCGTGTGGATGCGTCCGTCCTCGCGCACTGCGTCCCGCAAGGTCTGGATGATTTGTGCCAGTTTGGTCGCGTCGCGATGAGCCAGAAGTGCCTCGAGAAACGGGTGCGGGTGCTTCTCGTAGAGGTCCGCTAGCGATGCGGCGTCGGTGGTGTAGCCCGTCTTGATCTTCTTGGTCTTGGGCATGCCGAGCTGCTCGAACAACACTTCTTGGAGCTGCTTGGGAGAGCTGAGATTCACCTGAGTGCCGATTGCCGCGTAGGCGGCATCCGCGGCCACCTCAGCCCGCTTCAGCGCAGCCGTCGACAACTCCTCAAGGTGCCCGACATCCACCGCGACGCCAGCCGACTCCATGCGCCACAGTGCTTGCACGAGCGGCATCTCCATGTCGCGGTACAGGTCCGTCATCTTGCGTTCTTCGACGTCTTCGCGCAGCACCGATACCAAGCGTGCCACCAGCGATGCCTGCTTGGCGGCTTCCTCCACCTCGGAGGACCCGAGTCCTAGGTCCAGCTGCCCCGAGGCCACCTCAACGGGACGCGCGCCCAGGAACCGTTCCGCGACGTCCGCCAATTCGAGGCGGCCCTGAGCGGGATTGGCGAGGTACGCCGCCAACTGAGTGTCATCCTGCACTCCCTGAACGGTGAAGCCACGGGCGGCCAGCGCGTGCTGAGCGGCCTTGGCTCCGTGGAAGGCCTTGGATACCGACGGGTCTGCCAGCCAGTCCCCCAGCGCTGAGTCCTCGGACTCGCCCAGGGCCCCAAGATCCAATCCCCAGGCCTCCGACGCTGTCGCGACACCCAACGCCCACGAGTCTCCAGCAGCGCCCCACACGTGCAGCGCCACTTCTCCGGTGAGCGCCACGACATCCCCCACGTTCGCGGGAGCGTGCACACGAATCTCCTCTTGCTCCGCCGGTGGCGCGTCAGTGTCGGGCGCATCGGCGGAGGCGAGGGCCAGCAGGCGCGACCTCAAGCCGCGGAACTGCAAGGCGTCACACACCTGGTGCACCGCCGCAACGTCGGCACCCTTCAAGCGAAGGTCCTCAAGCGACCTGTCCACGTCAAGATCGGTGAGCAGATGGTTGAGTTCGCGGTTCAGACGCACCTGGTCGAGGTTCGCCCGCAGGCTCTCACCGGCCTTGCCAGGCACGTCCTCTGCTGATGCGAGGATGCCGTCCAGACCGTCGTAGGTGGTGATCCACTTGGCTGCCGTCTTGGGTCCCACACCGGGCACTCCCGGCAAGTTGTCCGACGACTCGCCCACGAGCGCCGCGAGTTCCGGGTAGCGGTGCGGCGGCACGGCGTACTTCTCTTCGACGGAGGCGGGAGTGAACTCGACGAGGTCGCTCACACCCTTGCGGGGGTACAGCAACGTCACGTCGTCCGTCACGAGCTGAATGGTGTCGCGGTCTCCGGACACCACGAGCACCTCCATGCCCGCCTCGCGACCCATCCGCGCGTACGTGGCGAGCAAGTCGTCGGCCTCGTAGTCCGGCTTGTCCACGGCCACCACGCCGAGTGCGTCAAGCACCTCGCGCATCAGGGGAACCTGCGGCTCAAAGTCCGGAGGAGTCGCATCGCGGGTGCCCTTGTACGACGGCAGCCTGCGCGTGCGGAAAGTTCCCCCGGGCAGGTCAAAGCACACGGCCACATGCGTCGGCCCTCGGTCGCTCAGCAACGTCGCGAGCATCGCGGTGAATCCATAGACGGCGTTGGTGGGCGCCCCCGTCGATGTCGCGAAATTTGCAACGGGAAGCGCGTAGAACGCGCGGAAAGCCATCGACAATCCGTCGACGAGCAGAAGTCTGTCCTTGGCCGAATCGCTCACAGGTGCCAACCTATCTCTTATGACCGACAGCGCAGCGGCAGGCTATGCCGACCTAGGCGGGCTCATCGACCGCCTCCACATGACCGTCATTCACGTATCCGCAGAACGCGCGGTGGCGACAATGCCAGTCGAGGGCAACACGCAGCCTTACGGATCTTTGCACGGCGGTGCCTCTGCCGCCCTCGCCGAGACCGTTGGATCGCTCGCTGCGGCCGCCCACGCGGGGCCCGACCGGTTCGCCGTTGGGGTGGAACTCAACATCACCCATCACCGGGCAGTGACCAGCGGTTTCGTGCGGGCTGAAGCCACCGCGTTGCGCCTTGGAAGTAGCATCGCGACGTACGACATCGCGATCGTCGACGAAAGCGACGAACGCATCGCGACATCTCGCCTCACGTGCCTTCTTCGCGTCGTGACGGCCACGTAGCCGAACCATGCCCTGTGCGCATCGTTTCGCAACCGCTCGAGGAGCACGTCAGTGAAACGCTCACGAGACACCCGAGTGAGGTTGCGAGCGATCGGGCCCCGACCGAAGCCCGGGCCCTTCGCTCGTGAGTGTGGCTTAGACCTCGCCCGACACTGTCTCGGTCCACTGCGGGACGTTCGCGTCGTCATACACGTACAGACCCACGTCGGCGCTGGACGGATCGTTGTCCGCATTCAATGGACCCACGCCCGAGACCGCCTGGTACATGATGTCTTCGCCAGCAGCGATCAGCTCGGAGCACTCGACCCAGCCGGTGCACTCCGTGCCGCCATTGACACCCGAGACCGCCGCCAGGTTGTCACGGATCGTCTGGCCGTCCGAGCCGTTGCCTTTGAGCGCGGCAAGCGCGACCAGCATCGTGGCGTCGTACGACTCGGCGCTGTAAGCGTAGGAGTCGAGTTTGGCACCATTCACGTCATCAAGGCGTGCCTTGAAAGCGTCCGATGCGTTGGCTCCGGGGATGGTCCCCTGGGCGCCGGTCATCGTGCCAGCTTCAAAGTCGGCCGAGTAGTTGGCCGTATTGCCGCCAGTGAGGTACAGCTTGTCGGCCGGGAAGCCAACTCCCACGAGCGCGGGAACGATGCTCTTGGTCTGGTCGAAGGCAATCACGAGGATGCCGTCGGGGCTGGTCGCGAGCACATCCTGAGCGATCGACGCAAAATCCGAGACGTCGGTCAGGAACTCTTCTCCGGCCTTGCCGTAGGTAACCTCGCCACCGCTCTCCTCGACGACGCCCTGGACAACGTCGCGCAGCGACGTGGCGTAGTCATCGGCGAAGACGAGGATCCCCAACTTCTTGATGCCGTCATCGACGATCCGGTTTCCGAGCACGGAACCCTGGACCGTGTCCGGCGGTGCCGTGCGGAAATAGAATGGCGAGGAGTTCGACAATGCGGGCGACGTGTTGGCAGGCGAGATTTGGACGATGCCTGCGTTCGCGATGTCACCCACCACGTTGAGCGACACCGAAGACGACGCTGCGCCCACGATGGAAGCGACGCCTTCGTCGATCAACGCGGAAACGGAGTCGGAAGCGATCTCGGGATGACTCGCATCCGACGAATTCCTGTAATCGATCACCACGTCGGAACCGAAGACTCCGCCTGCGGCGTTGATTTCATTGGCAGCCAACTGGACACCAGAGACCCCGGGCGGGCCGATGAACGCGAGCGAGCCGGTCAGCGGTAGCAACGTACCGATCTTCAGAGCCGCAATCTCTCCGTCGTTGCCGGACAACGTGCTCGTGTCTCCTTCATCGATCGCAGAGGAGCAGGCTGCCAGGGCAAGCGACGCGACAGCCGCAAGTGCGGTGCCACGTGCGATGGTCTTCCGTCGTGCCATGTTCTTCCCTCCATACAGGTGCGGCGGGCAAGCCCGCCGCGGCCACCGTGAGGACGGTCCTCGCGGCAGTTCCACTTACCGTAGCCGGGGCACACTACGTCCATGGATCGCGATCATCACGATTGCGTGATCAAAGCCACGGCGTCCCGGTCACGAATGGACACTCGAACCAGGGTTGATGCTGGAATGCTATTTGGTGCCCATCTGGTCGATGACGGCCTCGGCAACCTCGCGCATCGTGAGCCGACGGTCCATCGATGTCTTCTGAATCCAACGGAAGGCCTCGGGCTCGTTGAGCTGCATGTTCTCCATCAGCAGCCCCTTGGCCCGCTCGACACGCTTCCGCGTTTCCATCCGCTCGTTGATGTCAGCGATCTCGTTCTCGAGGGCCCTGAACTCCACGAAGCGTGAAGCGGCAATCTCGACCGCGGGCAACAGGTCGGCCGGGGTGAAGGGCTTCACGACATACGCCATGGCGCCCGCGTCACGCGCACGCTCCACCAGTTCGGTCTGCGAAAATGCCGTCAGCAGGACGACGGGCGCGAGGCGCTCCTTCGCGATGTGCTCGGCCGCGGTGATGCCGTCCATGACGGGCATCTTCACGTCCATCACCACCACGTCGGGCTTGAGTTCGCGAGCAAGGCTCACGCACTCCTCGCCATTCGAGGCTTCGCCCACGACGTCATAGCCGCCCTCGCGGAGCGTCTCGACGATGTCCATTCGGATCAGCGCCTCGTCCTCGGCCACGACGGCACGACGCTTGACGGGACCTGACTGCGCTGGTTCAGTACTCTCATTCACACGCGCTAGCCTAGTGGCCGCGCCCCGATAGCCCAACCGGCAGAGGCATACGGCTCAAACCCGTACCAGTGTGGGTTCGAATCCCACTCGGGGCACACGCTTGACTTGCAGAGGCGCAGCCTCTGTCCGCACACAGGAAGTCGTGCGTGTCAGGCAGGCCCCCGGGGTCCCTCGACGACGATAGTGCCGCCGCCATACCCGTTGGCCTGGTCGCGGCCCTCGACGGTGACCTCGTCCACGTCGCCGGGGATCCGTAGGCCCGTATGCACGCGGGTGAAGGGCTGCTCGTCTGCGTGGTCGTGACCCAGTTGGTGCTCGCCTAGCGTGACGCAGTCCGGGTCCAGGACGCGCCACCCGTCGGCGTACCGCTCGGGGGTGTCGTAGGGCGAGGACAGCGTGACCGACAGGTCGTAGGAGTCCTCGCCAGCTCGCCGCATCTCGCCTCCGCGACCCCGTCCCTACCGGACCTGCGGCGACGGCGTGTGGACCGCTGCGCCAGGCATGGGCGCTTCGGTCGGGGCAGTGTCACGGTCGTCGGAGTCCGGTGTGCTTCGGGGTCGCCGGTCGCTCCGACCGAGGACGGGCTCCTTGGCGATGAGGGCCCACCCGATGATGACCAACGGCGCGAAGGCAGACGTGAGGAGAACGGGCGAGTAGGAGCCCGTGCGCTCGAACACGGCGGCGAACAGCACCGGCCCGGCGGCAGTTCCTGCGACGCTGATGGAGGCGACCAGGCCCCGGATCGAGCCGATGTGCAACGTGCCGAAGTACCGAGGCAGGGCGACCGTCTCAACGGCTCGGATCATGCTGCCGGCAGCCCCGAGCATCGCACCGAAGGCGAAAGCTGACACCCCCGGAGACACGCCCATCCCCCACCACAGCCCGGCGGACAGCACTGCCATTGAGGCGATGATCATCCAGCGGGCGGCGAAGCGGTCCATGAGGTACCCCGCGGCCAGCGTGGCCAACAGGCCGGCCACGGTCTGCGGGACGAAGTTCGCCGCAGCCTGGGCGGGGCTCAGTCCGCGTTCGGTGAGCAGGCTGATCTGGTGGAACGCCACAGCGGTGGTCAACAGTCCAGTGAGCGCGACCGCGGTGGAGACCAACCAGAAGTACGGGTGCCGAAGTGCCGCAGCTCGACTGACGCCCTCGGCCCGGTGCGGTGTCACCGGTTCCTGGGTGACCACGACCGGGCCATCGGGGTGCTGTCCAAGATCGGCGGGGCGGTCGCGCATCGCGAGCAGTCCAAGGGGGATGACAACGGCCCAGATGACGAGACCCTCGATTCGCCAGACGTTTCGCCAGCCGAGATCGGCCAGGAGGGGTTCGATGAGCAAGGGGATCGAGGAGATCCCGACAGCACCGAACGCACTGACCAACCCTGCAGCCATGCCACGGCGCCGGTGGAACCACAGCGCGACGGCCGTGCTGGCCGTCAGGCCGAGCGCTCCCTGTCCCGCCATCCGCAAGCCGACGAAGCCGATGGTCAGTCCGGCGACGGACGTGACGAAAGACAATGCGATCAGCACGGCGCCAAATGCTGCCCCGATCACGGCCATGGTGCGTCGCACGCCGAACCGGTCCAGGGCCCGTCCGATCGATGGCAGGGCGATCGCCCCGCCGAGGGTCCCGATCAGGTAGGCCGTGGCCACGCTCGACCTGCTTAGGCCGAGCTCGCGGATGAGCGGGTCGATGAACAGCGAGACCCCGACGGTCTGACCCGGTCCGGTGGCGGCCAGGGCGATGCTGGAGTAGGCCACGACGTGCCAGCCGTAGAAGCCGGATGGGGACAGCGCGGCGCGTCGGCGCGCGAATGCTGAGGTCATGTGGCTGCTGTGGGCTTCCGGTGAGGTGATGCGGGCTAGCGCGCGCTGGCTGGCAACGACTCGAGCACGAGGTCTGGGGTCTCGCGGTGCAGCGATTTCAGCCGCCAGATGTCCCGGACGAGAGCGAGCAAACCGCCGTCTGACCTCCCGACCATCTCGACGCCGTGGCGGCCGGCGAGTAGCCGTGCATCGGCGTCGGTGGCCGGCCGGGCCAAGGAGTAGTCCAGGTGGTCCATGCGGATCGGAGCGTGGAACTCGTGCTCCATGCGGAAGGTGGCGACCTCGAACTGCAGCGGTCCCACTGCGGCCAGAATGGGTGAAGCGTCGCCGCGGGATTCGGATCTGAAGACCTGCACGACGCCCTCTTGCTGCAGCTGAGCGATCCCGCGCCGGAACTGCTTGGAGCGGCCGGGATTGGCGACCCGCGCGGTGACGAAGTGCTCGGGGGCAAAGGTCGGCATCGGCGGGAACGTGATCGCGGGGCCGGGTGCCGCGTAGAGCGTGTCGCCGACCGCCAGGTTGCTCGCGTTGACCAAGCCGACAATGTCGCCAGGGTAGGCGGTTTCGATGACCTCTCGTGCCCGGCCGAAGAGCGAGAGTGCGTACTTGGTCGCGAAGGGTCGACCGGAGGTCGCGTGGGTCACGGTCATACCGCGTTGGAACTCCCCCGAGCAGACCCGGACGAATGCGACGTGGTCACGATGTTTCGTGTCCATTCCGGCCTGCATCTTGAACACGAAGCCGCTGAAGGGTGCGCCGATCGCACGCTCCGTTCCATCCGCGCCGACGCGGGCCGACGGTGGCGGCGCGAACTCGGCGATGACGTCCAGGAGCTGTCGCACACCGATGTTGGACAGCGCCGCACCGAAGAGCAGGGGCGTCGTGGTACCGGCGTGGAAGGACTCGACATCGAGGGGCTCAAGCAGCTCGAGGGAGTCGAGTGCTTCGTCGAGCTCGGCGCCTACGTGCGTCCGGGCCTCATCCAAGCTGAGGTGCTGCTCCTCGGCTAGCGCTGCCCCACCTGCGGTCCGCTGGTACAGCGTGACGTCCTTAGTGCGGGCGTCCAGGAGCCCCCGAAGGTCGCCTGCTTCCCCGATGGGCCAGGTCACGGGGGTGGCACGGAGGTTGATCCGTTGTTCAAGTTCGTCGCACAGGGCCAGGGCCTCGCGGCCAGGTCGGTCCCACTTGTTGACGAAGGTGATGACCGGGACACCGCGGCGCCGACACACCTCTAGCAGCTTCAGAGTCTGCGGTTCCAGGCCCTTGGCGGCATCCAGGAGCATCACCGCGGCGTCGACCGCAGTCAGCACCCGGAACGTGTCCTCGGAAAAGTCGGCGTGGCCGGGCGTGTCGAGAAGGTTGATGACGACGTCCTCGAAGGAGAACTGGAGTGCCGCGGAGGTGATCGAGATGCCGCGCTTCTGCTCCATCTCGAGCCAATCCGAGACCACTCCGGCGCGTCCGTGCTTGCCGTGCACGGCACCAGTTTCACTGATCACGCGAGCGTGCAGGGCCAACGCCTCGGTCAGTGTGGACTTACCGGCATCCGGGTGGGAGATCACGGCGATGCTTCGCCGACGAGCGCTCTGCTTTTCAACCGCGGTCGCGGCCTGCGTCGGCGCGGTCACTGGGTTTGGGCGGCCACCCGCGACTGCTGCCGGATCTCCCGGCGAAGGCTGCTGGCGAAGCTCTCGGCGGACTCAAGTTGGGCACGCAAACTCACGCACCGCTCCTCCGTAGTACGCCTGAACGTGGTCAGTCGCTCAAGTAGCGCCTCGCGGTCCTCGACATGCGTGGCGTCCGACTCGAGGGCATCGAGCGCGGTCAGCAACTCGCGCATCTCCTCAAGGCTGAAGTCGAGCGGTTTCATCCGCTTGACCAATTCCAGCCGCGCCACATCCACCTCGGTGTACTGCCTGAAGCCGCCTTGCGACCGGCTTGACGGCGTGACGAGTCCGACTTCCTCGTAGTAGCGAATGGTGCGCAGAGACAGGCCGGTGCGCTCGGCCACCTCGCCGATCTGCTTGTGGTTGAAACCCATGATGCCTTCCGCTCGATCGCAGACCAGTCTACCGTCACGGGAGGGATGGCTCGGCACGGGCCAATTCGGACCACCTAATGCGGCATCTACAACACTTCCGTCGCGTCAGATTTGTTGCGTGCCACACCTGGGTTGAGCGAGGCCGGACTGCATTGCCCGGCACCGGCTCGGGTGTCGCGGGATCAGCGGGCGCGGTGCACCACGATGGATCCTCCACCCAGCGCGCTGCCGACGTAGGCGTCATCGGCCTCGTCGATCTGGTTGTCGTACACCGTCAGACCCGTGCCCACGTCCCAGACCTTGATCCAACGTGTCCGGATCGCCGTCCGTCGCGGTGACCATGAAGCCGTACTCCCCCGCGCCGTTGACCGTGCCGACACCCTTGAACTTCGCCTTCGATCCGGCGATGACGAGCCAGTCGTAGTGCGTGGAGCGGAAGTCGAAGTCTGCGGCCCGGAACTCGAAGTCGGTCCGGCCCGACGGGACGTGCGCGCCTCGCCGGTACTGGGAAGTGAAGCCGAACTTGGCCCGGCCGGTGAGGTCCGGGTCGGCGGTGAACGCACCGGCCGGCGAGTCGAACCACCCCGCACCGGTAACGAAGCCGCCGTTCGGGTCGTACACGACCACGTATCGGTGCTCGATGAGGTCGGTGTTGCCGTGAGCGTCGGTCACGGACACCGTGACCACGTACACCCCCGGGGTGTCGTAGTCGTGGGCGCCGGTGATGGTGCCCCACCACTCCCGGGCCCAATGTCCGAAGTCACGACGCCTGCGGAGATCGCGCCGTCACCCCAGTCCCACGTCGCCGTGTGTGTGTCGGGAACCTCGAGATCCGAGAACACCGCCGAGCCGGTGACCGCCGCATACCCGGTGTCCTCGTCGATGCCGACGGGATCGACCGGCAGATCGACCGCGACGAGCTCGGGGGCGAGGTGCCACGTCACGGCCGTCAGGTTCTCGGCGTAGGGGTCACCGCCCTCGGCAGCCACATCCAGCGCGATACCGGAGTCCCCGGGCCCAAGATCGGCCGGTTCGCAGCCGCCCTCGCTAAACGAGGCCAGCGTGCACAGCGGTGCAGACCAGGCGCCCGCGCTCGGCTCGGCAAAGCCGATGGCGTCGGACCCGGCGAAGGCGATGACCGCCTCCACCGCGCTCTCCGCCCTCCCGCGCAGCTTGTCGACCCCCGTGTCGGCCTCGTCGACCGACAGGTCACGGACCGTCACCCATGTGTCGAACAGGACATCGGTGACGTGCACCTCGTCGCCCGGTTTCAGGTCGACGCCCTCGGGGAGTTGGTACACGAGACTCCACGTCGGGTTCTCCCCGCCGGGCATGTCGAAGGTGACGTCGCCGACGGTCGTGGAGGACGGACCACGCACCGGCCAGAGTCCGGTGGCGCTGTCCGCGACCGCGCCGGACTCGTTGAGCACGGTGACCTCGACCGGTCCGAGCCCGGAGAGACCGAACGCCCACACTGCGTCCTCGGCGGGGAAGGCGAACAGGTTCCGGTTGCTTTCACCGCGGTACACGGTGGCCGAACCGCTGGAGGTGGGCTCGGCGAGCTGGACGCCCTGGAGTGCGGTGAGGGGCGCTGTCCCCCACTGGTCCTCGCCGCCTTCGCCGGACGGCTCGGTCCCGAAGTCCGCGGTCCAGACGCCGCCGTCGTCGGCCTCCACGGCGCGCCGACCATAGCCCTCGTTGCTTTGGGCCTCGACGATCACCGTCGAGCCGGCCGTTGCCGTCCCGGTGATCGTGTCGGTGTCGGTGTCGACGCCAGTCACTCCGAGCGAACTGACCGTCAGACTTGCCGTGTCCCCGCCGCCGACCGGCGTGGCGACGACGACGTCTCCGGTCACCACATCGGTGTCGGGATAGAGGTCGAGAACGCCGGTCGTCTCCCAGTAGTTTTGACCAGACGGCTCGACGGTAGAGGGTCCGACCTCTGCGCCGTTGACGTCGACGGTGACTTCGGTGTCGACCGGGTATTCCGCGAGCCAGACGATGTCGTTGTAAGGGTCGACCTCCAGCCGGGGGTCCGGCACCTTCCATCCCACACGGGTCCCGTCGCCGTCGTCGTCGACTTGGGTCGCGCTACCGGTGTCCGCCCGGTTCAGGTGTGCGCTGCCCCACCACTGCGCGTCCGGGTCGGTCGGCTCCGCGTACAGGTCCGCCGTCCAGTTGCCGCCACCGTCTGCCGACACGAGCCGCCACGACGCCCCGCCGTCGATCTCGACGGAGACGTCGGAACCCAGATCAGCCATTCCGGTCACGACGTCGTACGCCGCGTCCGTCGTCATCAGCGACGTGACCTCATGGGTCTTGGACCATGACGGGTTGGCGACGGTCACTATGTGCCCTGGTTGGACGTCGAAGACGTCTTCGTCCCCCTCGTTGTAGAACTCGAAGTGGGTCTCGAACCCCTCTGACTGGCGCTGGGTCTCGAAGAGCACACCGTTGCTCGGATCGTCGTCGTCGTCGACTGTGATCGTCAGCTCGCTGCCCTCGGCAAAGCCGCGGGCCTGACCGACGTTGTCGATCGGGCTGACGAAGAACACCGGCGGCCCGGAAAGCTCGGCGAAGACCAAGTCCTCATCGAAGTCGACCAGGCCGGCTTGGAACAGCTGGTCGGCACCGAGCGGGTTGGCGTCGGCCGGGAGCACGTAACTCCACTGACCGGACTCGTTGGCCGTGACCGTCTCTCCGTAGTAACTCATTGGCGGCCCGCCGCGATCGGTGACCTGCACGGACACCGCCGCGCCCGCCGGTGCGGTCCCGGTCACCGTCCCGTCGGGAGCGACGTCATCGATCGTGATGTCCTGGACGACCAGCGTCTTGAGTTGGGTCCCGTTGTCGAAACGCAGCACCTGCCCCGGTTCGAAGCGGGCCGGCCCGAGGTCTTCGACGCGCACCTGCTCGAACTCGTCTCCAGACAGAGGAATCGTCGTCAAGTATGCGCCATCGATCGAGAGGGCCACGTCCCCGTCCCAGAACAGGAACGACAGCGTTCCGGTCGTCGACTCGTAGTGGACGAGCGGGCGGGCCTGCGGGTCGATGTACATGGCGCTGTCCCAGTCGCCGTCGCTGCGGCCCACGTGGACGACCGGCACCGCGAGTGGGTCCTTAACCCAACTCGTCGCCCAACGACCGCCCGCGCAGGGTGAGAGCGGGAGCAGTTCCTGGTCATCTGGCCAGTGCCCGCGCGTGAGGCCCGGCTCCACCTCCGTGCCGTCAGAGAGGCCGCACGGGCCAGCGGCAGACCCGTCTTGCTGGTCGACGGTGTCGATGCGGACGTCGCCGAACACGAAGTGCTTGGTGACGTGCCACTCGTCCGAGGACCCCTCATCGACGACGGTCGAACCCGTCAACGACCAGCCCGATGCGACATCGGCTTGGGGGACGTCGGTGGTGAACACCCCGTTACCGTTCTCGCCGGGTAGCTCGCCGGATGCGATGGCGACAATGTCGTGCTCCCAGACCAGGTCCTCACTGGCGTTGCGGATCTCCAGATGCACCGTGGCGCCCTCCGGCCAGTAGTGGCCGCCGACCCCCACGTTCTGTGGACCCTCTCCCGGCCCGTCGCCCGAGCCAGAGAGCGTGAGCCCCACCGTCGGCCAGGCGTAGCCGACGGAGAACATGTCGCCGCTGCCGCCCGCCTCGTCGAACCAATTGGCGGTGACGTCGGTGTCGTCGACGCGGACAACATCAGCCGGAACCGACCAAGTGCCGTCACCGGAGGCCGTCACGGATGTCGTTCCCCAACGCGTCACGACTTCGACCTCGAGCCCGCCCTCGGCCGTCCCCGACACCTCGTTCGTCATCGTGTCGACCCTGTCCACGGTCAGCGAGGGGATCGCGAGCACCGCCGTGTCGGTGCCGTCGCTCGCGGTCACCGACCATCCGGCGCCGAAGCCCTCGACGACCGCCCCGAAGCCGAAAGACCCGTCGGCTCCGGGCGTGACGGGGTCAGAGGTGAAGTCGATGTCGGGTGTGCCGAGATTGTCGGCCTCGACGGTGACATCGGCACCCGACCAGCCGTGGCCTCCAAAGTGGACGTTTGGTTGGAACCCGCGGTTGATGGAAACCTCGATCGTCGGTGGCGATTCTGCGGCCGTCGCTGGCGGTCCGACTGCGCCGAGGACTGAGACGATCGACAAGACTGTGGTCAGAGCCACGACACGGCGCAGAGAGGACCTGGTTCCCAGATCCTTCGTTTGGCTGCTTCCACTCGAGCACCGATCGGCTATCGGGGGTAGGGCCAAAGGTCCCGGGCGCCGGGGTCTCCTCATCGGCTGACCGGATAGCTCTGCGATAGCCGTCCCGGCCGCGCGAAAGGTGCGAGATGATGGGGGCATCGTCTCCTCACTCCACAAAGGACAGCATGGACGTCACAGTTCTCGCGGTGCCGGATTGCCCGCACGCCACGCCCGCCGCACACCTGCTCGCCGAGATCTTGGCGGAGGAGGGCTACGGGCATCTCATCGTGGGCGTCGAGGTCATTGACAACCAGGAACATGCCCAGGCACGCGGATTCATCGGTTCGCCGAGCTTCTTCTTTGACGGCATCGACGTCTTGGCGGTCCCCGGCGCACCTGCCGCCGTGGCGTGCCGAACCTACGTCACGTCTTCCGGTCTCTCGGGGCTCCCCGACCGCACGACTCTCGCGGCGGCTGTCCGCGCCCGTCTCGCCACTTAACCCACGGGAGAAGGCAGCGAACCGCGCGGCAGCCGACGTCGACCCGCTGCCCGCCTCACCACATCATCTGGCCGACGGCAGCTCCAGCACCTACGCCCCTTGTCATCGATACTCCGGGTTCGGGTGATCGAACCGGGCACCGGCGTCCCACTCGCTGCGCTGGTTGCCGTGGGCCGGGAAACCCCCTCCGCGCTTGAGCGCCGCCGCCAGGTGCATGAGATTCCAGGTCATGAAGGTGGTGTTGCGCTGCGTGAAGTCGTTCTGCGGACCGCCGGATCCCTCATCCAGGTAGGAGGGACCCGGACCTGCGGGCCCAATCCAACCGGCATCGGCCTGCGGCGGGATCGCGTACCCAAGGTGCTGCAGCGAGTACAGAACGTTCATCGCAACATGCTTCGCCCCGTCCTCGTTGCCCGTGATGACGACCCCGCCGACCCTGCCGTAATACAGGTACTGGCCCGCGTCGTTGAGCATCCCCGACAACGAATAGAGCCGTTCAATCACTCGGTTGCACACGCTCGACTTCTCGCCGAGCCAGATGGGAGTGCCGATCACCAAGATGTCGGCCCCCAGGGTTCGCGGCACCAGCTCCGGCCAGTCGTCGCGCTCCGCGCCGTGCTCGGTCATGTCCGGGTAGACGCCGGGCGCAAGGTCATAGTCGACGGCGCGAATCTCATCGACGGTGACGCCGTTCTTGCGCATGATCGCCGTGCTCACGGCCATCAGCCCGGCGGTGTGCGAGAGCTCCGGCGAGGGCTTCAGAGTGCAATTGACGAACACGGCGAGAACGTCGGCCGCGTAGCGGGCATACT